>Ga0213868_10001519_pt1 | contig 22445 bp, 14 predicted proteins | sample PICome_9_FD_160087 | JGI IMG/M metagenome (GOLD analysis project Ga0213868, IMG submission 160087) | Coastal seawater microbial communities near Pivers Island, North Carolina, United States - PICO127 | ecosystem: Environmental > Aquatic > Marine > Coastal | place: USA: North Carolina...
CCAGCCCAGGCATCATCAGATCAAGCACGATCAGGTCTGGAAGCAGCTCACGCGCTGTAGCGAGGCCACTCAGACCGTCATGTTCCATTACCACCTCAAAGTCGTTACGCTTCAGGTTGAAGGCCACCAGCTCGGCGATATCCACTTCGTCTTCAATGACTAGAATTGTTTGCACGCTTAGAACCTATATATGGCTTGAATCACAAACACACAATCTCATATGTGACGATATAGTCACCATTTTAGTGGATGTGTCATTATTGTAACGTTGTATTTTTTGCCTCAGAGCCCTTCCCGTGAGAAACAATCACCGTCGCTGCAAAAAATTCGAAGTCAGCGCATTAAAACTAAACAAAACAAAATAGCAATGAAACTCATTCAATCTACTACCTCCATCATCGCAGGACTTGCCCTATGCGCCACTGCTCAGGCACAGTCCAAGCTAGTCATCAAAGGTTCTGACACTCTTGGGGCCAAAATGGTTCCTCAACTTGCCGAGGCCTACAAGGCAGCTGGTAATAATGTGAATTTTGAAATCGCTGCTGAAGGCTCCTCCTCATGCTTCACCGCGCTGCTTGACGGCACCGCTGACTTCGGCATGTCATCACGCGCTGTGAAATCTAAGGAAAAGAACAATTTTGCCACCAAGGGCCAAGAGCTTGTTGAACACGTTGCTGGTGTTGACATGATTGCCGTCATTGTCAACGAGGCCAACGGCGTCAAGTCACTGACTAAGGAGCAAATTGAGGGTGTCTTCACAGGTGCTATCACCGACTGGTCCGAGATCGGAGGCAAGGCAGGTAAAATCAATGCCTACACACGAAACACCGCATCCGGGACCTACAAGACCTTCCAGAAGCTCGGCATGAACAAGAAGGACTACGGTGAGAACACCCAGAAAATGGCTGGTAACACCCAGATTGCAGATGCTGTCGCCAACGACGTCAATGGTATTGGCTACGTCGGCCTTGCCTATCTCAAGGCTGAAGGCATCGCCCCGGCATCCGTCAACGGCGTGCTCCCTACTCCGGATAAAGCCAGTGAATACGCCCTCTCCCGTAACCTTTACTACTACACTGTAGGGCAACCAGCTGGTGAGGCTGCCAAGTTCATCACATGGGCCACTTCTTCTGACGAAGCTGCCAAGGTGATCAACAAGGTCGGTTTCATCGCTGCGAAGTAATCCACTTCATATAAACCTGTGTCTCCAAGGCACTTCTATCATAAAGCATCGCACGTGAAATCATGTGCGGTGCTTTGCATCATCACCCAACCTCCTTCCCAAGATTTTTGCCTTCCTGAGCTAAACTGCACGGCATGAGCGAGCCAAAACATAACACTAACAATAGCCCCTTCGGCAAGTCTTCCGGATTCAATGTACTCGGCATAGGCAAGCAGGAAGCCATAAAGTATTTCTTCGGGGGAAACGCAACTTTAGCTGTTGTCCTCATTGTGCTCATCGTTGCATTTCTCTCCTATCATGCGTGGAACTTCCTCCCCCAGTATCAAAAAAGCCTGACACTCTACCGCCTCTCCGGCCAGGAGTTTACCGATTACGCTTCCGACCAGCTCACGGCACAGAAAGAGCTCTCCTCGCTGGCAAGTCAAGTTCCAGCATACGAACTTAAGCATCGACTCGGCGCTCTTTACGACCTTGAGGCTGTTCACAGCGACTTCAAAAACAAGGCTCAAAAAAAACTCATCGCCGAGCGCAAGGACCTGCAGCGGGCAAAAAGCAATCTGGACAAGGTGAGCTCCAAGCAACCAGCCGAGCAAACTGAAATGCTTGCCGCCAACAAGCGTTTGCAAGAAGCCACACAAAGCCTGAAAATACGTGCGCAAGAAATCCTCAGTGAGATCAGCTACTCCGACCTCAACAACAAGAGCCTGATCACCGACTCAAAATACCTTGAAGACATTCGCTCATCCGTTGTTGCCAATATCATCACTGCAAAAACAAGCAATTTCATCAAGACCACCCGTAAAACCGAGGCAGAGAAAACGGCTGAAATCATGGCCCTGCCACACATGCAAGAGCTCGCCAAAGCGCGGGACATGCTCATTGCCCCTCAAAAACCATTTAACAACTACCTTAAGAAATACCGGCTGATTGCGTCTGATAGTAAAGGCCAAGCAGAGACACACTCCACCGCGGCAGGGCGCAAAGAAGCCCAGCTGATCAAAGCCAAGCTAGCCCGGTCCGAGCAAGAGCGTAAAATGGATCGGATCAAAGCCGAGCGTATTCTTACCGCTACTCCAAATTACCAGAAGCTCAACGAGCCACTCTACAACTCCCTCGACGAACATCTTGAAGTTCAAAATCAGCTCACAGATCAAACTGGGGAAGCCTTGGCCTCCATGCCTATGGCCTCTGATTTCCAAGGTGTGAAAGCGCGTGCACGGGTCACTAAAATTAAGGATCTGGGCGAAGCGCTTTTTCCCCTCGTTGAAGCCAAGCGTCAGAGGATGGAAACTTGGTCACACACGCAGCCCGTGAGCATAGGCCAGTCAGTGAGTGGTTTTTTTATGGGAACCCAATGGGTATCCAACTCGTCATGGCAGGATTTTTATGGAGTATTGCCCCTGCTAGCTGGCTCATTCCTAGTCGCCTTGGTTGCCATCCTGCTTGCTGTCCCTTTTGCCGTCGGAGGAGCCATTTACGTGAACCGTTTATCCACATCATTTGAGCAGCGCTGGATCAAGCCCATCATCGAATTTATCGGAGCCATCCCATCTATTGTGATGGCCTTCCTCGGTGTCGTTGTGGTGGGTGCCCTCATTCAGGAGCATTCCCAGAACCCTCTTCTGAGCTGGATCCCGAGCTTCCCAGTCGAGCAGGATAAAACCATTCTCACCGCTGGTATTTTACTCGCCCTTATGTCTATCCCCACCGTATTCACTCTGGCTGAGGATGCCCTGAACAACGTGCCAAAGGCCTATAAGGAAGCTGCCCTAGCACTGGGTTCAACCGATCTTCAGACGGTCATCAAAGTCATCATCCCGAGCTGCGCCTCTGGAATCATCGCCGCGGTTTTACTGGGATTTGGCCGCATCATCGGCGAGACCATGGTGGTCCTGCTCGTCATGGGTGGGCGTATCGCCATTCCTGAATCCATTTCCGACCCCGCCCACTCGATGACAGGAATCATGGCCCAGGAAATCGGGGAAGTAGAACAGGGTTCACTTCACTGGAGTGCTTTGTTCATGGTCGGTTTACTCCTCTTTGTCATCGCACTCACGCTCAACTACATAGCTCAAACAACACTGAGACGCTTGAGTAAACACTCCTGATTCCCCCTCCAAACCTTTCTATTATAACCATGGGATCAAGCAATAATCCATTCTCCAAACAGCGCAACTCCGAGCACATCAAAGAGACGCTCGTCAAGCTGACATTCATTGTCTTTACCTACCTAATCATCTTTGCCGCCTTAGGCATCTTCGGCAAGATCATCTATGAAGGTGCTCCAGTCCTGTGGCAAAAAGGCTGGTCCTTTTTTACCAAAAAGCCACAGACCCTGTTTGTTAATCAGGTGGAAAAAGGCGAGGGCATCGAGATTCCGGCACAGAATTTTGATGGTCTGCTGGCAAACAACCCAGATGCTGACAAGTGGCTTACTAACGTCACAGAGTTCGAGAAGACCACCGAGTTCATCAAGTTTGACCTTCTCAGCGGCTCACGTATTGGCAGTGGCTACCTCGGAGAACTCGAAAGCCTCAATGCAGATGTTTACGTCCTCTACACCGAGCGCGATACCGATGCCGCGGTTGGTTTTCAGCTGCAGGCTGAGAAGAAGATCAGCATGCAACAAAGCGATTACGTGGCACTTACCAAGGCCGACCACAAGCTACTGCCAGCGGAAACGCCGGAGCGAACTGTTAATCTCAGTGACTTTGAGCTCACCATTGCGGCCGGCGAATACCCGATTGGCAAGGACGCGCATGACGCCCTCGTTCCTACCGAATTAGTATTCCAAATGCGCCAGACCTTCGCCGATGACGAACCAGACAAAATCAACCTGACACTCATCCCGCACGAGCAAACCATCACTGTTTCAGCAGACATTTACTACGCCGCCTTTGATGAGGAGGAGAGAGGAACCCTCCCCGTAAAATCAGAGCAGGAAGTCCCCGTAAGCCGGACATTCCATGATTTCACCTTGGCTGCCGGTAGTTACATCACAAAGCCCGAAGCACTCTCAATCCTCGGAAAATATGGCATCCAACACCAGCACGACCCGCTCAAGGGCTCCATTGTCTTGAACAAAAACATTACCGGCCTTATCGTGCCTAAGGATTTTTGGGGAATCCTTACACAAGCGAACCCAAGCCTCAAAACGGCCAACCAAAGCACGGTTACTGCGGACACAGCCTACATTCGCTTCGATATTAGCAAGGACACTGAAATTCTGCTCGATACCGAGGACCGTGAAAGCATTGCATCCGCCAACGAGGCGACCGGGAAATTTGTCACCACCAGTGAGCAAACCCACTCTTACTCCGGTGGAGGTGTTATAGGCCCCATTATTGGCACCGGCCTTCTGGTCATTATCTGCATGCTCGTAGCACTATTTACCGGTATTGCCGCTTCCATTTTCCTCAATGAGTACGCACGAGCTGGAGGTTTTGTAAAAACGATTCGTCTCGCCATGCTCAACCTTGCCGGCGTGCCCTCGATCGTGTTCGGCCTCTTTGGCCTCGGGCTCTTCGTCATCCTTGCCCCTTGCGTAACATCCACACCAAAAACCTCGAGTGCCATGATGGTCCCGCTAGTAAAACTAGGCTCAAAACCTGAATTACGCGTCTGTGAGCAACAACACATTTACATCTGTGAAAAATCAAATTTGAGCAGTAGCGAGCTTACTACGATAGCCACCGCCAATGGATCTAAGCTCGTCTACGACGGCTGGATCTGGCTTTCACTGCAAGGATGGGGCACCTCCATTCTCGCAGGAGGATTCACTCTCGCCATGATGGTACTCCCAGTCATCATCACATCCTGTGAGGAATCACTAAGTGCTGTGCCCATGGGCTTCCGTGAAGCCTCGCTTGCCCTTGGTGCTAGCAAATGGCAGTCCATACGCACTGCCGTCCTACCCTATGCGTTTCCCGGCATTCTAACGGCCTCCGTACTGGGGATTACCAGGGTTGCCGGCGAAACCGCACCCATTATGTTTACTGCTGCCGTGGCAGAAAAATCAGAACTCCCCTGGGAGGGGCTCAACTCAACCGGCTTCGACAAGTTCCTCGACTTCCTCCAGAGCTCCGCTCAAGCCCTCCCCTATCATATCTACACCGTTGCCGGCCGCATCCCGCAATCTGAATACACCCAACCCATGCAGTATGGATCCGTACTTGTATTTATGCTCATTGTGATGTCCTTCGCCGCCATCTCCATCTGGCTGCGTGCACGTGTGCGAAACAAAATCAAATGGTAATTGTGCCCAGCACGGACAATCACATAAAATCCTAACGACCTGTTAATAACTTTCTATGAACCAGCAAGACTCAGCTAATATTGATCCTACCGCCACACTCTCTGGCCAAGCCGTCACTGCAGCACCCACGGAGGCCCCCGATGCCCCGCTGCGTCAGGATCCAGCCCATACCGAACACCTTCACGCCAAGAGCATCACCGAGAATGCTCTTGAGGGTAAAACGATGATCAAAATCGAGGACCTCTCCTTTTCTTACGATAAGGGTAAAACCAATACCTTGCAAAACATCTCCCTGGATATTCCTGAAAAGCAAGTCACGGCCTTTATCGGGCCATCCGGGTGCGGTAAGTCCACCCTGATCCGCTGCCTCAACCGCATGAATGATCTGGTGGAAACCTCCTGCATCACAAGTGGCAATATCAAGATCATGGGCCAAGACATCCACGCCAAAGAAGTATCAGCCATCGAGCTTCGCAAGCAGGTCGGCATGGTCTTTCAGAAATACAACCCGTTCCCGAAAAGCATCTACGACAATGTTGCCTATGGCCTCCGCATCCAGGGAATCAAAAAGAAAAGTGTGCTTGATGAAGCCGTCGAACGTAGCCTGAAAAATGCCGCCCTCTGGGACGAGGTCAAGGACCGCCTCAAGGATAGTGCCCTCGGTCTTTCCGGAGGCCAGCAGCAGCGCCTCTGCATCGCGCGCACCATCGCGGTCCGTCCTAAGGTCATCCTCATGGACGAGCCCTGCTCCGCCCTTGACCCCATCGCCACGGCGAAAGTGGAGGAGCTTATGCTTGAGCTTCGCAAGGACTTTACCATCGTCATCGTCACCCACTCCATGCAGCAAGCCAGCCGCATCTCAGACCGTACAGCTTTTTTCTATCTGGGTGAGCTCATCGAATACGGATCTACCACTCACATCTTTACCAATCCCACGGCTAAACAAACCGAAGACTACATCTCCGGCCGCTTCGGATAAAACCATACCAATTCATTTCAACATTAACCAACAATCGACATGCAATCAGGCGATCACATCCTCAGTAATTTCAATACAGCCCTCCAAGAGCTCAGGGAGACCACCCTCATCATGGCAGCAGGAGCCCAGCGCAACCTGCAAAACACCATCAACGGTCTCCTTCAGCGAGACAAACAACTCTGCAATCAGGCCATCGCCGATGACGAAGACGAGGATCAGTTGGAAATCCAAATCGACAGCCTTGGCCTGCAAATCATCGTTCGTTTCCAACCGGTAGCTACAGATTTGCGCATGGTCATTGGCGCTATGAAAACGGCTACCAATCTTGAGCGCATCTCCGATCAGGCAGTCAGCATTGCCAAACGCAGCCGCAAGATGCTCAAAAACGACGAAGTCCCCGAAGTATCAAGGATCGAAGGGCTCTACCAAGTCGCGGCAGGCATGCTTGCCGATGCCATTACCGCGTATTCCGACAGCGACATCGACCTGGCACTAACGGTCGTTGAGAATGAAAAAACCCTCAAGAAAACACACAAGACAACTTCCAGGTTTTTCTCAGAAAAACTCGAGACCCAAACAGGACATTACCGTGATTATCTGGATCTAGTATTAATCTGCCGCTGGCTGGATCGAGTGGGTAACCTTGCCACCAATATCGCCGAGGACGTTATCTTTGAAACGACCTCTGCGGACATCCGCCATGGTGGAGAACTGCCCCCAGAACTACTGGAGGGTAACAACAAGCCAGACACATCAGACTAAATCTGATAACTCACCGAGTTTCTACTCGTCATCCTCGAAGACATCAAATCCTTGTCGACGATCGCATTAGGGCTGGTCATGCGGCCAGGGCCAATTTTGCGACCAGGATAGACGCAGGTATTAATTCCGGTCCGAACACCATCACCCAACACCGCGCCAAACTTTTTGCGCTGTGTATCCACCAGCCTGCCCTGGACGAGAGATCGGTGATTGGTTCCATCATGCCGGTAATTAGCGACAACCGTTCCAGCACCTAGCTGCACGTGAGAGCCCAGAATGGAATCTCCCACATAACTAAGGTGCTTCACGTGCGTGTGTGGATAGATCACCGAATTTGCTATTTCGACAGCATTGCCAATGCTGCAGTTATCACCGATTGATGTATTGCCGTGGATATAGGCATTGGGTCCTATTTGACAGCCTTCGCCTATGATGACGTTTCCCTCAATGTATACACCGGGAAGGATTCTAGAGCCCTTGCCAAGATGAATATGGCCATCAACATAAGCCAAAGGATGGATATCACCTGATATTTCAGAACTATCCATCATCGATAACACCTCTTCATTGAGCTGCAGCAGATCCCACGGATACTTGATTCTAAAGCACTCGGCTTCTGTCACAATATCATCACCACAATGCTGTGGCTTTTCTGCACCTTTCCATGCGACGAGGTCACCGCGTTTATCCATTAAGCAAACAGCGGTATCAGACTGAGCCAGCATGCATAAGGCACCCACCTCAATCCAATGATCAACAGGAAGGTGCACCGTCTGCGCATTTGCTTTCGAGTTTGGAACCACCTCAAATCCAGCCTGCCGGAGCTCCGTGGTCATCAGCTCTTTGAGCTTATGATTAGCTACCAGACAGTCACTCAGACCCCTTCCGTCCGTTAATGGTGCGCAGTCCTGTGATACATCTGGCTCGTGAAGTGTAACTTGCATAATAAAAATGGCTTTTAAACAAAAATGGCTTTTAAACAAAAACGGCTTTTAAACAGTACCATTACACATCAAGCATCACGAAAAGCAAAGACTAAAGGCTCTAAAGTTATAGAGCACACAACACAACAAACACAGAGTGCCCGCTTTAATCTGATAAAGCGTAGGTGATATGCGGTGTGTAGAGCGCAGGCTCCAACAAAAAGGAATCATGCCCTTTGTCAGAGTGCACTGTAATATGCATTGCATCAACACCTGCAGCCTCAAGACCAGCGACAATATCGGCCTGCTCTTCAGGGTAAAAACAAAAATCAGAGTCGATACTAAAGACCAAGAATTGCTGATTGTTCTCGGCACATTTCTTGAACAGCTCCTGAACAGATTTAACGCCGACCTCTTTACAGGCATCAAAACGCGACCACATGTCGATAATACGCAAATAGGTATTGGCATCAAAACGCTTCACGAATTTCTTACCTTGATGCAGCATGTAACTTTGAAACGTATCTTGCACTCGATACCAAGCCAAGGTCTCCTTGTCTTGTCGCACCTCTTTCCTGGCTCGTTGCTCAATGGCATCAAGGTGCACAAAGGTCTTGTGCGAAATCATTCTTGCTAGCGCCAAACCATAATCAGGATGAGGCCCATCATAATAGTCCCCACCGTTAAAATAGGGGTCGTTTTCAATCGCTAGGATCTGTTCAAAAAGAATAAGCCGGTTTAAAACCGTTGTCTTCAAACCACTGGCAATGGGTATCACTGTTTTAACGCGCTCAGGATAAAGGGCCGCGAACGCCAAGGTCACTAAGCCGCCAACAGAGGGCCCAACGCCGGCACGCAATACATCAATGCCGAGAGCATCAAGCAACGCAGCCTGCATGTTGACTTGGTCAGAAACGGAAACCTGGGGGAATTTTGAGCCGTAGGGGTTCCCCGTTGCAGGGTTTACCGAGCGTGGCCCAGTAGTGCCGTAACAACCACCCAGATAATTCGCACAGATAATAAAAAAACGATCGGTATCCAGAGCCTTTCCCGGCCCCATGAACTCATCCCACCAGCCAGCATGCAGTTCCTCTTTCCACAGCTCCCCTGCTTCGGGAAGGTCTGGATTGTAACCACTCGCATGGTGAGACCCAGAAAGCGCATGAGATACAAGAATGGCATTAGATGCATCCTCATTGAGCGTTCCCCATGTTTGATAGGCAACTTCAAGCTCCGGCAATACATCACCCGACTTGAGGCGGAATGGTTGATCATTCAGCTTCAAAATCTCGGTCTTTACCGTGGCTGCTTTTGAGCACTTACTATTTGCATCATCGGACACGGGCACATTGTCCACAGATCGGGAGTGAATAACACCGTTTTTTACGATAAAAAATACATCACTCGCCTGCCCCCTCTCGCTAGATTCAATCAGAGCCTATCAGGGCTAATCAGAGCCAGCCATATGATTTCAGCTAAAGCTTGCCCCAAGCTGATTCAACCCACTGAGAAAAAAAAGTCCGCTGTGCCGTCCATGGTGTATGAGCCACGATTCCGTGCACTCAATAGGTTGGGGACATCCTCCGCTCCTCTGTCTTCCTGAAAAGGCATGACATTAGCTCGTAGGGGCCGCCCCCAGGTATAGTCTATCGGTTCGGGCGTACTACCATTAGTGGTCGCACACAGCAGACAAGTAATACATTATATTCAATCCATCACCTTGCAACTAAATTCTATAACATGAGCCTGCGTGAGGCCTTATTCCATCCTTGCATATAACAAGCGATCCACCCAAGTTTTCGCCATGGAATTTCCTGCTACCACAGCTACCAGCCATGTCTTAAGCAATGGCCTCACTGTTATTCTGGATGCTGATTCATCAGCTCCCGTCATCAGCACACAAGCTTGGGTGGAAACAGGCAGCATTCACGAAGGTCGTCATCTAGGAGCTGGAATATCACACCTTCTTGAGCACATGGTGTTCAAGGGCACGGAGAACTATGACGGCAAAGAGATCTCAGACACCGTACAGGCAGCTGGCGGCGAATGGAATGCTTACACCACCTTTGATCGCACCGTATATTACATTGATGGCCCATCTGAGAGTGCCCAAACCTTTCTCAAGGTACTCACTGAAATGGTCTTTAAACCAAGCTTCCCCATCGATGAATTTGAAAAGGAAAAAGGTGTCATTCGCCGTGAAATCGACATGGGCCTAGATGATCCGGATGATCGAAACGGCCGCCTTCTCTACTCCACGGCTTACGCTCATGATGCTCGCCGGCACCCTGTCATCGGTCACATGGAGCTCTTTAATCAGCTCAGCCATGATGACATGGTGAACTACCATAAAGAACGCTACACCACTGAAAATTCATTCCTCAGTATTTCCGGTGACTTCAAGAAAGACGAAATGCTCTCCTTTCTTGAGCAAATCACTACCGAAACCCCCCGCAGCTTCACTCACCCCGTCACCGTCTACATAGAGCCTAAGCAACAAGGCTTGCGCAGCCGCAGAAACACCTTTGCCATCCCCGCGAGCAAACTCACCCTCGCTTGGCAAGTGCCGGCGATGGATCATCCAGATACCCCTGCTCTCGATCTTCTTGCTATCATATTGGGAACGGGTCGCTCTAGCCGTCTTTACCAAAACGTTCGTGAACAAACTGATCTTTGTCACCACATTGGTGCATGGTGCATGACTGATCCAGAATGCCCTGGAATGTTTGCTGTCTCTGCAATCACCGAACACGCCAAAAGAGACGAACTGCAACAAACCATTCTCCGTGAAATCGAGTTACTCAAGAGCGAGGATCTATCGAAAGAAATCGCTAAAGCTACGCGCATGGCACTGGTCAGCCAGTTCCGCACCCTCACCACAGCATCTGGTAGAGCCTCTGACCTCGCTTCCAACTGGCATGAAACCCGCAACCTCGATTTCACCCGTGACTACGTCGACCTACTACACAAGGTAAGCTGTGAGGACCTCCGCCGCGCCGCGCAAGCACACCTCACTACGGAAAGGCTCACCCTCACCTCACTTGATCCCGAGGAAAGCGAGGAAAAGAACCTCATATCTGCTGCCACTCATCAACGTGGAGAAATAAAAAAGCACACCCTCGCCAATGGACTTAAACTGATCACTCAACAAGACACGCGTCTACCAACCGTCTCCATGACCATGGCAACCCTCACAGGCCTGCCATCTGAAACTTCTGCCAACAATGGCATTAATAACCTGCTTAGTAAGATCCTCCCCAAAGGCACAACCACTCGAAGTGCAGAGCAAATCGCGGCTAGCATGGATAGCATGGGAGCAAGCTTTGGAGTAAGCTGCGGCAATAATACCACGCTCAGCTCCGGCTCATGTCTAAGCCCAGACATTGAACCAGTGATGGAAATACTCGCCGACATTATTGCCAACCCCCTCCTGCCTCAAGACTCTCTCGAGCGTGAACGTGAAGCCATGATTGCAGGACTGCGTGAACAGGCGAATGACCCTCTTGCTGTTGCTTTCAAGCAACTACGCCCCTCCCTCTTCGGACCAACGGGCTATGGTCTCAGCAGCTCTGGCACAGAAGATTCACTTCACCGGCTAGATCGCGAGATGCTCGCAGACCATCATCAGAAATACTTCACCGCGAACAACTCAGTCATCGCTATCTTTGGCGACATTGACCCTGACCATGCTTTTCAGTTGGCAAACCAATACTTCGGCTCCCTGCCCAGCGGAGAGCGCTTCAGCCATGCCCAACAAGAAACCCCCTCACCTAGCAGTCACGAGCTTCATCTGGACAAGCAACAAGCCGTTTTAGCGGTAGGGTTCACCGGGGCCTCAGCTTATGATGAAGACAACCTCGCCCTCGAGCTCATTCACGACTACTGCACAGATATGGCGGGTCCTCTTTTCACTAAAATCCGTGAAGAGCTAGGCCTCGCTTACTACGTATCTGCCACTCAGTTTCATGGCTCTACCACGGGCATGTTTGCATTCTACCTTGGCACCTCGCCTGACCAGCTTGAAACTGCCAAAACACATTTATTAGAAGAGATCAAAACCATCGCGACAAACGGCATTCCTGATGACATCTTAGAAAGCGTCAAGACCACCTGGCTGGCCTCACATGCACTGGCAAACCAGAAGCCAAGCTCGCTTGCCAGACTCAGCGCTATCGACTGCCTGCTTGGATTCCCGCCCGACCATCACCTGCAGGCACCTGACCAGATCCGCGCGCTTAGCACCGCAGACATCAAGGCCGCCGCCGCAAAATACTTCAATACCCTAGAGCCTGTCATCGTCAGCGTCAGCCCCTAACAGCATCAACACCTAAGCATCGCTCGAACCTTCAAAAACCAACACACCAAATCAATGTCCAACACACCAAAACCAGACACCCGCTTTAATGACTTTGTCTATCTACAGGCACAGAATGCTGGGCTGTTCTTGGGTCAACTAACAAACCCGGCAACCGGCGAACAAAGCGTCAACCTTAAGGCCGCTGCTCTGGTGCTCGACTCGCTAGAAATGCTTGCCGCAAAAACCCAAGGCAACCTGACACAAGAAGAGACCAACTTACTTGAAAAAGCCCTCCTCAATATCCGTGCTCTTTATGCCAATGTCGAAGACCTTGGTTAATGCAGAGCCTCTAAAAAAGCTCCGCTATTAGCCCCTGCGCCGAAAGGATCGGCGCCCTTTTGAACTCGCAGATCCTGTCGACTTTTCTGCTGGCCTTCCAGCTGATCTTTCGCCACCATCACCTCTTCGTTTTGGAGAGCTTGAGTTCCGTGGTCTTCTGGGTCCGCGAGCTTTGTTGGCAGCTGCTTTTCTTTGTGCGGCAGCTTTCTGCACTTCGCTTGCCGTCGGCGCTCGGTTTGGCCACTGCTGAGGCTCAAAACCTTCAAAATCAGCCAGTTTGATTTTCTTTGAAATTAATTTTTCTATCGCGCTGAAAAACGGGCGTTCCTCGTTACATACTAGCGATACCGCCTCGCCTTCTTTCCCAGCTCTGCCAGTCCTGCCAATGCGGTGCACGTAATCCTCAGGAATATTGGGGATCTCGTAATTAATCACATGAGGCAATTGGGCGATATCGAGCCCACGTGCGGCAATATCCGTTGCCACCAGCACTCGTATCTTTCCGTCCTTAAATCCCTGTAAGGCCTTGGTGCGCGCACCCTGACTTTTATCTCCATGAATAGCACTGGATTGAATGCCGGATTGATCGAGTCTTTTACTCAGCCTATTGGCTCCGTGTTTAGTCCGGGTAAATACCAGCACCTGCTCCCACTTACCTCCTTTGATAAGCTCAACTGCTAATGCCGCTTTAGATTCTGCATCACATCGATAGGCAGTTTGCGCCACCGTCTCGGCAGTCGTAGTTCCAGGGCTTACATCAATGGTGATGGGATTAACCAAAAGCTCACGTGTCATCGAGCGTATTTCCTTTGAAAAAGTGGCTGAGAAAAGCAGATTTTGCCGTCTTTTAGGCAGCAACTTGATCACTTTCCTGATGTCGTTGATAAAACCCATATCCAGCATGCGATCCGCTTCGTCCAGTACCAGCATATGCACTTCATCAAGCCTACAGACTTTTTGCTGACAGAGGTCGAGTAAGCGCCCTGGCGTTGCCACCAGAATATCAACACCATCTCTGAGTTGACGAATTTGAGGGTTTATTTTCACCCCTCCAAACACAACCATGCTTTTGAGCCGTGTGTGCGCACCATAGGTTCTAATGCTTTCATGAACCTGCGCGGCCAGCTCTCGTGTTGGAGTCAGTATGAGCGCACGAACAGGGCGATTGCGTCGAGGCTTCTCACTATCCAGCTCACTGAGTATTTGGATCATCGGAAGAGTGAAGCCAGCAGTTTTACCAGTGCCAGTCTGGGCGGCAGCAATGACATCGCGGCGTTTCAAGACGGCAGGAATCGCATCAGCTTGGATCGGAGAAGGCGTATCATATCCTTTGTCGGATACCGCACGAACGAGCTCCGCACATAGGCCGAGGTCAGAAAAGTTTTTCATAAATAGGGGGTTTAATAATAGATAGTATAAGACGGCAGGTTATTTACAAGATGCTCGCCCACGTACAGGCGGGCATCAAAAATAAATAAATAGTGCACAAGCAAGCTCTCAGAGAGCTTTTGTCGCCAGGTGATTTAAAACGATATAAATAGAGTAATTCGTTCATCAACCGTTGATTTACAACTGTATCTGAGCACGACAATCACTGGCCTAGGCGAGGCAACCTAGTGGCAAACTGTCAAAAGTCGAGGCCAAAGGCGAAAGTTTATACTCTTTGCCGTTCCCCCAAGCACCTAAAAGAAAACTGCATTATCAGCCATGAATTGAGAATTTAAGGTTGCGCTATGCCTTTAAATCAAGATGATGTCGCTACTCTCTGCGCAGCATTCAGCAGCACACGGAGTTATTCTTAATCAACAAAGGAGCATTATTATCGCAGGAAAACCTAAAAGAGGAGGTGGCGGTCGCCGTCGCAACCGACACAACTATGGGCCACGTGTCAAAAAAGACGATGGCCGTGAAGACAAATCTGTCGAAGTTGAGGGCACGATTGCGTCAGTGCTTGCCGGCACCATGTTCAAGGTAGCACTACCCAGTGGCCACGAAGTCCTCGCTCACATTTCTGGAAAAATGCGTAAGCGATTCATCCGCCTTGTTGTTGGCGATAAGGTCAAAATGGAAATGTCACCCTATGACACCACCAAGGCACGCATCGTTTTCCGGATTGGTTAGTGTTTCCGCTGAAAAACTTCCGCATAGTTTTCTGGTAAACACAGCCATAGGTATTCTAGTATACCTATAATGTGGATCTTTGAAACATGGCAACAGGCATTCCTCGCCATTCTGGTGGTGCTTGTTTTCATTTCCTTCACCAGGGAATGGATATCTGTTGAGCTCACTGCTCTGGCCGCGCTTCTTGCTTGCGTGATCACAGGCATCCTCAGTGTGGACCCAGAGGATCCTTATAACGCACTCAAGGTTTTTTCCCATCCCGCCCCGATCACGGTCGCCTGCATGTTTATCCTCAGCTCGAGCTTGGAGAGAACTGGGGTCATTGAGGCACTGGGCAATTGGTTCGAAAAAATCGCCGGCAACTCCCCCGTGCGCATGCTGATGGTCATGATGGCCATCGTCGCCGTGCTTTCCGGCTTCGTCAACAACACCCCAGTAGTGGTTGTCTTCATGCCCATCGTGCTCGCCATTTGCCGCAAAAAAGACTTCATCGCCTCCAAATTTCTCATCCCGCTCTCCTACGCCGCCATCGTTGGTGGCACCATGACCATCATTGGAACATCCACCAATCTCATTGCAGTAGGCATCGCCGAAAAACAAGGCATCGACAACTTCAGCATGTTTTCCATTACCCCTCTGGGAATCATCTTTGTCGCCACCACCTTCATCTACATGCTGACCATCGGCAGAAAACTTCTGCCGACCAGACTCACCCTCGCCACCCTGATCCAAAATCAACAATCCCGGGAGTTCATCACCCATGCCTTTGTCCAAAAAGGAGGCGAACTCGACGGTATTAGCTTTGAGAACTCAGCCCTCTCCGCCATGAAAAAAGCGCGTGTGTTAGAGGTGCTACGTGAAGACCGCAGGGTCCAGCAGCCCCTCAACGAAATCATATTTCAGCCAGGTGATGAGATCGTTTTCAAGGGAGCCCTTGAGGGCATGGTAGGCATTTCCGAGACCGAAGGCATCAATGTTCGAGGCAAAGCCGGCTGGGGGCTCGAGGGCCTGCGCACTGAAACTGCCCTACTGATGGAAGGCATCATCGGGCCCGAGTCCACCATGACCGGTAAAAGCCTCAAGGAACTTCAGTTCCGGCAACGCTTTGGTGTCATCATCCTCGCCGTCCACCGCCGCGGCAAGAACCTGCAGGAACGCTTCGAAGACGAAAAGCTCGCCTTTGGTGACACCTTGCTCGTTCAGGGACCCGCAGACAAAATTCACGCCCTATTTCAACGCCGTGACTTTATTAACCTGAGTGAACCAGAGGTCAACATACACAGACTAAGCAAGGCCCCTATCGCCATCGCTGCCCTACTCTTATTCATGATCTTCGGCGCCCTGGGAGGTCACTTTTTCATTCCTAAAATTCCAATTGTCCAGCTTGCTCTCACTAGCGCGCTGATCGTGCTCATCACCCGCTGCGTGCAACCACAGGAAGCCTACCGCGCCATCGAGTGGCGGGTCGTCTTCATGATCTTTGGCATGCTCGGCCTAGGTATGGCCATTGATAAATCAAGTCTCGCTCAGCTCATCGCTGGCGGCATGACCGAGGGCCTTGGCATTGAAAACCCATGGATCATGCTCTCGCTGATTTACCTGCTTGCCGCCGTCTTGACAGAAATCGTATCTAATAACGCCGTAGCCGTTCTGCTCACACCCCTCGCCATCATTATCGCCCAATCCCTCGGCGTTGACCCCGTTCCCTTTATTATCGCCGTCATGTTTGGCTCCTCCGCCAGCTTCTCCACCCCGATCGGCTACCAGACTAATACCTTCGTTTACAGTGCCGGCGGCTACAAGTTCGGCGACTTCTTCCGTGCCGGCTTCCCCCTCGCCGTCATCCTCTGGCTGATAGCCACCTTCTTGATCCCCGTGCTCTGGCCGTTCTAGGAATAGAGGCGCCCTACACAAGCGCCCCCAAAGCACCCACTGCTAAATATTTCCTTGGCACGGTAAGTTAAGGGACTAGATTTTTAAAACCTCTCTACATCCGATCGCCAACGCGATAATCTCAACGAGCTCCCTTAAAAAGCAAAATCCTAGCAGGGAAATGAGGAGAGGCATAACACGAGTTCCAAGAAAAAGGATTACCATGACTAAAAAGAAGACTGAACCCACCGAAGAAGAAGCATCGGCTGATAAACCAGCGTCAGCAGAAGTTCGCGACAAAGACCTTGTTGACCTCCTAACAGAAAATCTATCATGGCAAACCATTCGGGACGTCATGACCTATGACATCAATCGTCCGTTGAGGAAAAAAACTACGGGAGATTTAGCCGACCTAGCACTGCAACGTAGCTGGATTACCCGTGAGCAATATGACGAGCTGCGCAATTCAGACGATGACGTTACCGAATCATTAGGTCAAAGCATGATGGAGCGAGGTCTCATTACGCAGGAACAACTTACTAAAGCTAAATCGGTAATGGAGCGAACCGGCCAGCCGCTGTGGCGTACGCTGCTCCAATTAAAAATGACCCTGCCCGCAGACGTGGTTCAATTTCTAAAATCCGACATTGAGTTGCCATTTGGCAAGCGCCCTCGTCCTGTGCTTTGCCGCTATCTGGTAGATGAAGGCATTTGTAGCGAGGAGCAACTCGATGCAGCCTGGCATGAAGCAAAGGCCAAGAAAATCGAATTTGGCCGCTATCTGAAAGAAAATAATATGGTATCCGATGAGGTGCTCGAGCGAGGCGCGGCATTGGAGTTGGGGCTACCCTTCGACGATTTGGCGGACGTTGATGAAATATCTACCCACCTGCTACGCATGATTCCCAGTGGGGTTTTGCTGCGCTTCACGGCCCTGCCTTATAAAATCGAAGGGGACCAACTTTTTGTGGCATTTTCGGATGCCCGCCACGTGGAAGAAATGACCAAGTTGGGCCTCATGCTCAAAATGCCGATGCAGCCGGTACTGGCACCGCGAGCCCGCCTGCAAGAACTTCTCGAACGCTTAGTTTCCGACGACACCTTTAAAAATGCCTTCATTCAAGGTAGCGAAACAGAAGAGGGCGAATCTCCCGCGGCTAATATGCTAACCATTATCATGCGCGGATTGCTCAATGCCGGAGGCAGCGACATCCATATCGAGCCGTCTCTCCATTCTGCTCGCGTTCGCTATCGCGTTGACGGCATCCTACACGATTTTTTAACACTGGATCCCGACATGGCGCGGCGGGTTTCCGCCCGCATCAAGGGGCTGGCAAGCATGGAAATCGAGCAGCGCTTTATACCCCAAGACGGCCACCTGAATCTTCGCATTGACGACGCCGATCGGAATTTCCGAATTGCCACCGTTCCCTCAATGTATGGCGAAACCATAGCCATGCGCTTAGTTCAAAGCGAGATGGCGTTTTCGAGCTTTCAGCAGCTGGGCATGTTAGAGAATCAGCGCCAACTGATGACCGAGATGCTCAATTCGCCGAGTGGCCTCGTCTTGACTGCAGGTCCTGTGGGCTCCGGCAAAACCACCACCCTCTATTCCTGTTTAAATTGCTTGGACTGTTTTAATCAGAACATCATGACCATCGAAGACCCCGTCGAATTTGAACTCACTGGTGTTACCCAGGTTCAGGTGCAAAACAAGCGCGGCCTGACCTTTGGCGCCGGCGTCCGCGCCCTTTTGCGTCAAGATGCCGACACCCTCATGATCGGCGAGATTCGCGACGAAGAGACGGCCCAGATCGCTATTCGCGCTGCCCTCAGCGGCACCCTCGTGCTCTCCACCATTCACGCAAACTCTGCCACCGCCGCCGTTGCTTCATTGATGCAACTTGGTGTAACTGGTTTTTCTGCCGGTAACGCCCTGAGCGGCGTGGTCTTTCAGCGCCTGGTCCACCGCATCTGCAAGAATTGCCGCGAACCCTACGAGGCAGATGAAATGGAGCGCAAAGAATTGCAAATCGAAGGCGAGGATCCCGTTACACTTTACCGCAGCCGCGGTTGCGCCTCCTGTTTTCGGACGGGCTTCCACGGTCGAATCGGCGTCTACGAAATGGTCAAGATTGACGAAGATATGCGCCAAGTCATCTTTTCACGCCCCACCCACAGCGAACTTCACGATGCGGCGACCAAGGCCGGCATGATCTCGCTCAAGGCACACGTGCGCGAGCTCGTCATCTCCGGAGATATCAACATAAAAGAAATGCTGCACATTATTTAGCATGAAATGCTCAAGGCGTGGTATTTACCCGAGACGTGCTGTTGCGCCAAGGTGCAGGAATTACAGTAGTGCAGTAGTGGGCGATCAAACTAACTTATAAACCAGCAGAACAACACAAGCATGATGTTTAGAAGACTTTTTATCCCTTTGATCCTACTTGGCATCTTGATAGTAGCCATCATCTACTGGAAACAGGAAGTTTCGACCGGCCGCGAGAGCCAAGAAAGCAGCTTCTTACATTACTCCGCTGGGTCGAAGTCGCAGTCCGCTCATACCGATTCAAAGCCGGGACAAAAAACAGAGAAGCTGAAGGCCGAGAATGCCCAACTGCGCAAACAACACCAAACCATGAGTGCCCAACTGGCCAGCACTCAGTCTCAACTAAAACGGCTACAGAGAGCGCAGGAGACCCGGCAGAATATTCTGTCACAGCCCAGAACCCAGCAGATCTTGAGCACGGCGGATCTGGAAGTTACGCGGCAGGATAACCACCTTGTGATATACGATAAACAAGGCCAAGAGCTCTTTGGATTTGATTTGGAAAACAAGCGGCTATCTTTCGAAGGGGGCATGCATCTCTTGCCCCTGAAGACGGTTATATTTGATGTCCCGGAATCGGTCCGTGATCTCAAATCCATCGAGGCAAAAGAGCGAGCTACACTCACCTTCGAGAATACCCGCGAAGATGACGTACACGTTTTCTGGATGGACTATAAGGGCCAGCCCAAACACTACCGCACCCTGAGCCCCGGCATGAAACACACTCAAGAAACCTTCGTGAGCCATCCCTGGATCTTTGCGGACAGTGAAGGCAACATTCACAGCCAGGTAGATCCCATTCTCATCGACCAGAACGAAAGCATTATTATTCCTAAGTGAGGTGTCCGAGGCGCAAACAAGCTCTTACCTCCTTAAGCAAGTAATCAGGAATATTTCAGAGACACTCGGCAAAAAAGCAAATTGCCAGTAATCACCTCCACTCGTGCTTGGGATAACGCCCCGCCAGATCCTTTTTCATCTGTGGGTAGCCACGCTCCCAGAATCCTTTTAAGTCACCCGTCACCTGCCACGGCCGCTGGTTCGGCCCCAGGATATGAACCAATAGCTTTGCCTTACCTTGGGCTATCTCTGGAAGCTCATCCACATCATAGAGAAACTGCATCTTCATGGCGATCCACGGGTCTCCGTCAGCCGAGTATCTAACCTTGGCTTTCTTGCCATTACTTAAGGTCACCTCCAATGGTGCATACGCATCCAGCACCGCCTGCTGGCCTTGTGATAACCATCGAGCTAGCACTGGCATCACCTCTCGATTCTTGATTTCTTTGTAGGACTTCGCCCCCTGACAAAGCTCCTCTAACACCATCAGCTCATCATCGTCGTCAAAGCCGGGAAGCTCCATCTCCGGCATCCATTTTGACAGACTCACTAAGCGACCAATCCAACGCTCTACATTTTGATCCCAATGCTTAAGTTTGAGTTCACCACTGGCAATATGCTCGGCAAGTAGTCCGGCAGCTTCCGGCTGCGGAGGTTCACCTCCCTCTTTCGATTCCAAGACGAGGTCCCTGAAGCGCAGCTCCTGTTTATTAACAACCCGTCGGGCCATGGCGTCATAGCTACCACCATCGTGCTCATGAAAATCACCGGGAAACAAGTCACGCAAATCATCTAAGGAAATCTCACAGCAACGGTTTAGATAAACGGTGACCTCCTTGCCCTCCACCTCGGTCATCTCCGTGGCAACAAACGCCTGCGCCTTCTTCACCGCGCTCGCCGCATCCAGATTACCCCGTCTGCCGCCCACCACACGGCAGGCTAAGGTTGCCTCGCCCAGGCGGACTGCTAGCCGGTCACTGAATGCCGCCAACATCACCTGCCCAACCTGCTTTTTATGCAGATCAAAATCCACCTCTCCCCAATCCAGTCCCATCCTCACTGCCGTGCGCTCTAGTTGCTCCAAGGACTTAGAAACTTCACGCGCTCCCCGTGCCAAAATGCCTGAGTCTGCACAGCGCCTGACATCAAAACGCATATCACTGGCAAACTGATAAGCCCGCCACTCGGCAACAAAATCCGTACCGTCCTCCGGCTCTCTGAATTCACAATCCCCCGAGCCCCTGCGCCTCACCAATACCCCTTCTCCTTGAACTGCCGCCGCGATAAAGCCCGCCTCCGCCACACAGCCGAGCTCTTGAGCTTTTAATAATAAACATGCATACCTCGGGTGCAGTGGAAATTTGGCCATCGCCTTACCGCGCTCCGTGATCAGGCCTAATTCATCTACCGCCCCAAGCTGGTGCAAGAGCCCTTCAGCCGTCGCCAAGCCTTTCTCATCCGGCCTGTCTAACCAGCGGAAAGCTTGCACATCCTCAATCCCTACCGATTTCAAAGAAAGCGCAACCTCGGCAAGATCCACACGCAGAATCTCAGGCAAATCAAAGGCATTCCTTCGTCCCTGATCCGCTTCACCCCATAGCCTGATACAACGTCCCGGTGCCGTTCGACCCGCACGCCCCGCACGCTGATCCGCCGATGCACGGGAAATCTTTGCAATCATCAATGTATCAATCCCTCGCACTACATCGTAATGCGCCACTCTCGCCAAACCTGAGTCAATCACCGTGCGCACGCCATCAATGGTGAGAAAAGTCTCAGCAACATTGGTCGAAACAATAATCCTCGGTCTCCCCCCAGCTTTAGCTGGTGCCACCGCCTTATCCTGCAGCTTGGGAGACAATCCACTATAGAGTGGGCACACATCCCATCCACGTGACCAACCCGCACGCTCAATGACTTCCGCCGTCCGTCGAATCTCATGCACCCCGGGTAAAAAAACCAACACATGGCCGACATCATCGCGCGCAACATTGTCCCTCACTACCTCCGCCACCCGGTCCCATATCTTCACCTCCTGCCTTCCCCCTCGGCCTCCCGCGGGTAGAGCGCCAGCTCCTCGATAGCTAATATCGACAGGAAACGTGCGCCCCTCTGCCTCAAGAATGTCACATGGCTCGAGATAATCCTTTAAGCCTGCCACCTCCAGAGTAGCTGACATCACAATGAGTTTTAAATCCGGCCTCGCACCCTCTTGTAAATTTAAACACCGAGCCAGTGCCACATCACTGGCAATCCTGCGCTCATGAAACTCATCAAACACCACCGCCCCCACATGCGGCAAACCAGGATCGTCCTGCAGCCAGCGTTGTAATACCCCGTCAGTGACATACACAATCCGAGTGTCGGCTCCCATGCAGTTTTCAAACCGCACCACGTGCCCCACCTCCGTGCCATGCTTCACCCCACGCAACTTCGCCACATGGCGCGCCAGCATCCGCGCGGCGATCCGCCTCGGCTGCACCACCACGATCAAGCCCTCGACACCACCATCCAATAACATCGGCGGCACACAGGTTGATTT
>Ga0213868_10001523_pt1 | contig 22414 bp, 15 predicted proteins | sample PICome_9_FD_160087 | JGI IMG/M metagenome (GOLD analysis project Ga0213868, IMG submission 160087) | Coastal seawater microbial communities near Pivers Island, North Carolina, United States - PICO127 | ecosystem: Environmental > Aquatic > Marine > Coastal | place: USA: North Carolina...
ATCTGTGTAGCTTATCAAAATGGTCATGGTACCAAACATTTCTTTACCCGGCCTTTTCTGAAATGGCCTATCGCAAAAAGTCTGTAATTTGTAACTTGTAATTTTTCCGTTATATATATATCCAGAAAGATATGTAGATAGATTTGCTTTTCTTCTGTTTCCACAATACAATTAAACAATAACACAGTATTATAATATATATATTATATATATTATAATATATAAAAGAAAACCCTTTCCAACTATCGACGACGAGATGGATCTTCCCTACGATCACTTCGATATCGATCATCTGGAGGATGATGTCTCCAACCTGGAGGCGGAGGTCCTTGTGAACTACTTGGTGGACCAGCACCTCGAGCATGTGGATGAAAAGGAGGACCATAATCACGTGATGATCCATATGGATGACCTGAAGATCTACCATGGTGGTCATATCCCATGGTTGGTCCATCCTGTCTCCAATCATCGCCTACTCTGTCTCCTCCTCTTCGTAAGGAACCATCACTCCTATCTCCCATTCTCATACTGCTAGAGGAATAATAATTATGTCTCTCATCTTCCTCCCTCACACGACGATCTCGATCATGATAACGATCACTCAATTCATTGGAATGATGACGAGGGCCGTGACGATCACGAGTCTTGTCACGATCGTGACGATGATGTTCCGATCGATGTCCATACTCATCACCAACGTATTCATCTTTTCTTCGATGTTTCTTATCGTTTCGTTTGCGATGATCATTCGAAGCAAAGTCGTGCTTTTTATCATACTCTCTACTACTTCTTTTAGTATGATCGCCATCTCGATCCTTGCGTCTACTACGGTCCATGTCCTCCCTATCTTTTCTGTCTCTCTCGCGACGTCTTTCATGCTTGGAAGAAGAAGGATCATCACGTCCACGACTTCTAGATCGACTGTGCCTTGATTTACGATCGACACTTGACCGAGTTGTAGATTTGCGATCTTCCTTGTACGATTTAGTATCAGGGCTATTACTTTTATGACGAACGTCTTCCCTCTTGTCATCCTTGTTTTCATCACGAGATGGAACACTACGATCTTCCATAGTAGCGTGGTCTCGTTTAGGAGTTGGTGACTTCTTGGGTGGCACAGGCGCTGGTGCCTTCTCATTCCCATCCTCATCCAACTCCATCCCTCTCGATCTAGCCTCGGATGCCTTCTTCAGATACTCTGTATAGGCTGAATCATATGCTTCCTTCTCGTTCTCGCCCATCGTTTTTGCCCTCTTACTGGCTTTTTGTGCATAACATTTGGCCATTTTGCGAATTGGTTTGGTTTGAAATTCATGAGAATCTCCCATTACTGGCATAGGACCCAAGTCTTTTGGATCCAATGGTGCAAGCGGTTTCGATCGAAAATAGGATGATTCCAACGCCCTTCGAGCCCTCCATCGTTTCTTTGGATCTAGTTCCAACATTCGTTCAATCAGAGCAAGTGCTGATGTTCCTATACGATCGTCGTTGGAATATTTATCACGAAATTCTCCTTTGATATTCTCTGTCACAGTACTTAACTCGATTTCTTTCGATTTGAGCTTTGGATAATCCATCAATCCCTCCCAAGTGGATTCATCTGGTGCCCCCATCATTTTAAAGATGAGCTTCAATTCTTCCAAATCAGTTGTACCAGGGAAAAGTGCTTTTCCAAGTAGTAGCTCAGCAAGGATACAACCAGCAGACCAAATATCAACTTTCTCATCATAATCCGTTGCTCCGAGTAAGAGTTCAGGTGAACGATACCATAACGTAACAACCTTATTGGTATATTTGGGTTTTTCTTGTGAATAAACCGTATCATCATCGAGCATTCGAGCTAATCCAAAATCTGCCAATTTTACTCTCCAATTGGAATCGATTAATATGTTGCTACTCTTGAGATCTCGATGAACATATCTATGTTCATGCATGTACTGGAGGACATCGAGCAGTTGTCTAAAGATGCATTTGCTTTGTACGGGTGTAAATCGGATGCCCATGTCCAGTATACCCGATAAATCATGCGAAACATATTCCAAGACTAAAAATAGATTACCTTCATTAGCAATAGCATTGGAGAGAGGATTCGCAGTGCTAGAAATAGGATCCGAACTATCCTTCCCATCTTTTTCACTTTTCAATCTCTTCTTTTTGTCCTCCTTGTGTTCATCTTCTTCATCCAATAATTCGTATCCTTTGGAGCTGACCACCTCAAGCATACGCACCATATTAATATGTTTCAGTGCCTTGAGAATTTTTATCTCTCGTATCACAGTTCGCGGGAGACCTTCTGAAGCGACGGAAGTCAACCGTATTTTCTTAAGAGCGACGATTTGGTTGTCGTGACCAATGGCTTTGTACACCTGCCCATATGTCCCCTCTCCTATTTGTTCAATGCGTCTATAGTGCGCTATTGTTCTAGTTCGCGCCGTGCACTTCTGAAAGTGAGTAACATTCAAGACGGGATGATCATTAACCCTGTCCACAAAGTTAGGTTGACTTCTGGGTCGATTTACTACAGTTCCCCCAGCACCATTCATAATGATCTGACCTAAACTTTTTAAAACAATGTTTTGAATGGATAGTAATGGGTGAATAGCAAGTGTTTATTATTTGTGCCTTTCACCTCGTTACAACGAAAATGGCAACGGAGGCATCATGCTTTGAGGCTTGAGGCAGATACACACGATACACACGGAGCGAGAGTGCTTCATCGTTTCGCGCATTTTCACAGAGAGACAAAACAACTAAAGGACACAAATCTAAATATGGAATGAATCCATGCATCGCATCCGACAACGCAAATGGAATGAATTCATGGAATGAAACTCATACCAAAGACACTTAAATTTTTCCTATTTTATTTAATTTTTGTACAAGTTCACGTTCCATCGCTAAGCATTCTTCCAACTCCTTGATAGTATCCACACCAGACAAATCATTGGTAGTACTACTAGTAGTACTGCCAATTTCTTCCATCAAGGTCATTTTAGGTGAATCCACGGTATGAATGAGGCTGTCTCTGGTGTCCCCTATTTGGTAATTTTCTTTACCCGTGAATGAAAGAATAGCAGTTTTTGTCAAATCTCCTGGTGAATAGTAGGAAAATGACTTGGAAACATCATTGTCCAACAATGTTGCCACTGTATCAACGCCATGATCCTCGTCGTCATGTATCCATTGCAATCTTTTATCCAATTCCTTAACAATCGCATTCATGAATCTTTCTCCCAAATCTATTACTAAGGAATATCCAAACAATTCAATCAATACTTTGACAGGCAACAATCCAGCCACGGGGCTAAAATCAGCTCCTAATGCGATGAGAACTTTACACAAGAATGTAATATCTGATAACTGGTAGTCTCCCGTAGCAACTTTACGTATAATAGTCCTACTGACTTTTTGAATTGTCAAAATACTACTTTGAATATTTCGTTGAGGAGAAATTTCCAAGGGGAAAGATGAATTGGTCAGTAGGACTTTACGCGCATATTCTTGAAAATTCAAGTCCAATCGCTTTGACAATTCCAGTATGGACGTCGAAGATTCTGGAATATGAAGAGAATTGGAATCTTTCTTTTCCTCATGAACGATCCATCCAGTAAATTCTCCTTTTATACTTTGTTGAAAAGAGTAACCTAATGTCTTCGTTCCAATGAAGATTGCATTCTTAGCTTTGGAGTCAAGATATGTGGAAATGTCCCCAAAGGTATATGTATCTTTTCCAGTAACTTTGCATATGGATGCAGTCAGTGACTGTAGTAATGACTTGCTAGTATTGTAAGCCGTAATGGAAGATTGTGTGTTATTTGTCAAAACATGCAGTTTTGAAATCACATCGAGATTCGTGATTGGTGATGCGTGATGCGGTACTATTCTTCATGTGTATAATTTGCGAATTGTCTTTGTTGTTCCAGATCCATTCTAGTAGGTCTTGTTCCAAATGAAAAAATGAAATAGGACTGTATTTCAGAGTATGATTCATATGATCCATGTGTAATAAGGACGTTGTACTAAGGGTAATATCACAATCAGAAGGGCGAGGATCACCGTGATGCTTTTTATATGCTGGACCAGCAAGAAACCCAGGTATGGTATTCGTTGGAGAAAGAAACGATTTTACTGCTGGTAAAGATGCAATATAGAAAGTCGTATATATAACATGTTCGATATATCTTGGAATTCTCATGATCTTTTATTTATCTTGATCTACTTATGTGTGTGCGGTATGTGTTGTGTTCCAAAAAACATAATAGAATCGTTTCGTCGTTGGTGGACAGAATACTTTTTTTTTTAAATTTTCGGCGAATTTAGCTAACGAGCCGGTTACCGAAAGCTGATCGATGGGCAATCAGACACATCTACAAAAGCTACAGTACTCAGTAGGCAGTAGGCAGTAGGTAGATACACCAGCTCACCGGCTACTGGCTATACTGCACACAAACTCTAAAGCTCTAGAGAGAGCTAGGTATAATGGGAAACAAACAAAGCAGTTCTTCACTTCAAGATGACAACGAGTTGAACGCATTAAGTTCTTCAGACACATCGTCATCATCGTCATCATCTGGGGTATTTTTATCCGAAGCTCTTCAAGCTGACGTCGTAAGTTCGTTTCAAAGCAGTGTTCTTCAGCAACAATGGCAATCGCTTCAGTCTGATATTATCAAAAGACATCATTCTCGTGAAGCTATGGAAAATGCACGAAAGGATCAGGTAGAGGAAGAATTGCTGAAATGGAGGGCGCAAAATCATAAGATCCAGACACATCTGGACGATTCTATAGATTCACTGAATGCAAAATTCAACGATCTAACCGTCGAACTGGAATTTAATACGAATAAATTACTCAGAACCATTCAGGGAGATAATAAAAAGACACAGTCTAAGGATGCATGTGTTGATATTCGAAGTGCACTTGTCACTTGTTACAATCAAGTACAAGACATGAGAAAGTGTGACGACGTCGTGGTCACTTTGGAACAATGTGTCAAGAATGCAATCATTCATTAAACATAGAAACATATCCTTTTTTTCTTTTTTTTTAGTTTTTTAAAAAACATTTGCATCGGTTGCTTCATTGGCCAAGGGTCAATGGCCAATCGTACTGTGTACTGTCCTTCAAAGAACACTCAATCCTCTCAACACTTGACCGAGAGCCAATGCAATCGGAGTTGCAGTCGCATATCCTAAAATACCGACTAGCAATGCAGGTAACACCAACCCACTCCACTCTTTAGCTTGTGCCATAGCAGCAGCGGTGGTTGGGCCACCAACGTTAGCATTACTGGCCAAATACAATAAATTCGGTTTGATTCTCAAAAACAACCGACCAATGATCATCAAACATCCAAAGTGAAGACCAATAGAGAGACCAGAAAAGGCAAACAAGCTCGGGGCTTTCTGTAGGACCAATTTGATACTTCCTGATGCTCCGCTTGCTGCAAAAAACATTTGCATAAAGATGACACCAACGGATGTTCCTGTACTACGATACTTTTGGAAGAATAGGGGGAAGATTGTGGCTGCAACTACGGTTAGGATGGAAATCATAGGTAAGGCGGATGTACCTTTTGAAATAAATGGAAGACTAACGGTCAATACTCTGCCAAGTGTGACAAGACAAGATGCTGCAGTCATGGATTTCGCTAGAGAGGACATAGTCATCCTACTGTCAGCACCAGTAGTACCACTATCGTTCACTTCCTTTTCTACCCCATCAACATCATTCTGTTCTTGTGCAACGTGATCCTTATCTTCGCCTCCACTCTTGGCAATTGCAAATAAAAAGGCAAAATACAATGCAACTACAACATTATCTGCAGCAATCGCAGCCGAAATAGAACTACTATCGATACTTAGTGTTTCAGCGACTGCCACAAAATTGATGGCTCCACCAATATGTCTGGCAGCAAGAGCCGATGCTATTTTCCAACCTTGTAAATGTTGTAAAGGCATGATTGGAAATGTGATGAGAGTCGCCAGGACAGTGGAAATAGCCCCAACTGTAAATGCTAGGAGCATTGGTCCCGTTGATGTAAAGACTTGTTTCAAATTAGAATCAAAGAGTAAGAGTGGAATGGCTAACGCCACTATATTTTTATTGATGAAATCGTACACTGCACTGTCAAATGGTATGATTCCTAGATTGGCCACAACAAGAGCGAGTGCCATAGTTGCCAAAGGGGCACTTAGGGCTTTGCCCAGTGTAGTCTTTTGCTCCAACTGCAATCCAAAGGTGGATAACATGAACACTCCAGATAAGACATAAAATGCATCTGAGTGCATTGATGCCATGAATACAGATGGATTAAATGTCGAAAATAAATTGGTATTACTCTGCTTTGTTTGGTAAAAAGACAAGAAAGAGTCAACAGAATGTAACGTTGGATTCGTTTTCCAAAGTGAATTTGAATTCAGATTTCGATGAGTAGTATGGTGAGGAATTCTTTCTCCTACAGGGACACTAAAACAGTTTACTGAGAATGCCATACTAAGCGTAAGGCACATTACTGAAACAAGACATAATCTGATTTGAATGGTGGACATAGATGCTGACCAATGGATATTTCTTATGGGATGCAATAATATGTGATGGTTGACTGGTTGACGGACGAATGAATGAAGAATCAATCAATCAATCATCGAGATCCGAGATCGCGAACTTGCGAACTGCGAACCACCAAAAAGATTTCTGACTTTTCACACACACGGCCAAACACGATTTTTCAAAGTAGTCTAATTTTATAAAAAATGATGCTACTCGTTCTTGTTACTCTATTTGAAACATATAACATCTATTTGATTCATTTATAGACACCAAGGGTCCATTACTAATGGTGACTATGACTATATCGCCCAATTGGCTTTATCTTGGTAGATGCATATGGTTGCGATGCATTTCTTCGATGATGGCCACGTTCTGTGGACGACATGAGTCTGGCCAATGACACTCCTCGTTGGGGAGGCATTTTCTCGCTTGCATTTAATGCAAAATGACTGATTCGGGTAGATCCATCCATGGAAACAGCAGGGGTACTTAAACTGATGGGTGTTGGCATGGCTGATGGATCGGACGATGACCCGCCTCCCTTCATTATACTTGGCTGTTCTGTGACAATGGCTGCTTGATTGCGTGCTTCATATGGCTTTGCATTTGGGAACAATGTTCGTCTTGCGGACATTAATTGATGAAAATGAAGAACTTCCATCTCCTCAGTAATATCTATCCCATCGAGTGAAACCCAGCCGACGAATGGATCTTCCAATACTTGCATCGTTTCAAATAATGCCGTTAGACACAATGGAGTTATGACAGCGAATAATACGCCCATCCAAAACGCATCTAGTTCTATTGCAAGTTCTGCAAAAGTTGGGGCATATAATGGAGGGAGTAAAAGTGTAAACAAACGACCAAAAGAACGGAGAGCTTGTGGCGTTCTGTACATTTTGATCATACGTAGATTTTCAATGGATTCACCAATAAATCGTTCATATTGTCGAAGCCTAGAAATTTCTGTCTGTGACATTCCTTTGGTTTTTAAACCCTCTGTAAGTTGAGTAAGTTTAATCATGCGTTGTGTGTAGAAAGAATCATAAAGACGGTACGACACTTCGACGATAGTCGCAGCCTTGCGTCTGCCTTGAGGAAGCATACGATGATACGTCCTTGAACTAGTAGGTAACGTTAAGAATCGCGTGAGTTCATCCCCTATTCCTACAAGTTGATCCAGTACTTTATCACAACTTTCGACCCATTCTTCGTCTGTGTGACAATCCTGTCTTCCTCTACCAGAGTTCCAATCCCATAATGCATGTGCTTGGAATATGTTAAAACAGCAGGATCTAAGTCGAGATATTTCCATTAGCGCTCTTTCTCTCCTTCCAAAGGCCATTCGAATTGTAACAGTAATTGGCGTAACTACTGCGAAACCTAGGACTACCCAATCCATACCTGATCCAGAAATATTTTGATTGTCCTCTTTCTTATCGTACCAATAGAATGTTAACAAAACAGATATGGCACAGCTGACCAGTGTTTCAAGTGTGATTAAATAGAAAAAGAATACCAATGTGGCTGCAATCAGCGTCGTTGTGAATCTAGTAAGAAACCAAGACTTATTTTCGTGTCTCACTTTCTTTTCATGCTCTTCGATGGTTCCCATTTCATAGACATATGTTTGATCGTGGACTCCCTTTCCTAATCCAACCAGCTTCGCGTCTGCATTTGCTGCAACATGTAACTTTCTGGTAATTGTTTTAGTAGTACTTCGGAGAGATTTCTTAACATCGTTGAAATGTAATAAATCTAGATGAAACGACGAAGAATTTTTATTGGAATGTATATTGGAACTACTTTCTGACTCCAATTTTGCCAAGTCCGAACAGGAAGATGATTTCCTAGGTGGTTTCTTGGTATTCTTGAGGATGCTGTTGTGTTTTGACATTTCTCTTCTTTTGTTTTTTAACTATATATACATACTTGTACTTTCGTACGTTTCAGAGAGTCATCACATCAAGAGGGAGTCGCGCGGCACCGTAGGCAGCATAGGGTTCTCATTCATTAGGGGTCGCCACCCGGTGTGGTGTAAAATACTTAGTAACCAGTAACTAACATGGGAGCACGAGTCGGACTGCTGTAGGTTTTTCAGTTGTGCTGGTTGCTGGTGGCTGGTTCCTTATTTCCTTATTTCCTTATCAGTGATTCTTATCATCTACGAGCACCCACCCAACGATTTGTATTTCAAAACAAAAAAAGAAACAACCAAACCATGATGTTAAATAGTAGATTTGCATCGACTGGTAGAAGAATCATGGCTTCTGCAGTACAGAAACGTCACATGGGCGGCGGAGGGTAGGTCGAGAATACTGTGCTCTTGTTAGTACTTGGAGTTGTACGTGATGCATAAGCTTTCCAACTCACATGTTTCATTGTAATTTTATGATAGTCATCACATGAGTGTATCTCCCGTTCATACGAGATTAGGCGAAGCCTTTGGGTTCGTATGCTGGATGTGGATCTTTCATCGTGCTAGGAATGATTTACCTGTTGTGTTGGGGTGGCGTCATCCCTGGGAACATGCCGAAGATCCTTGGGCTAGTTATTCTCTAGAACATGGACACGTAGAAGAACTTGAAGAGTTGCAATCAGAATGGGATAAATTTCAAATCAAGGCAGAGAATCCAGAAGAAGACGATGAGGAGGAGGAAGACGACGAAGATGACGATGAAGAGGAGGAGGTAAGTTTTGGATCATGTCGGTCGGTGCTTTCTAGTTGTACATGATTTGCATTTTCAGATCTATATATTCTGGATTTTTTCGTATATTGACATTTTGCGTATGATGATTCATTATAGGACGAGGAAGATGACGAGTAAATCTGCACGGACGTTATGGAAACACAAATATTTTGTGTTTGACTTCAGGTTTCAAAGTACATATAGACTTGAATAACTCTAAGGATTCTAATACTTACATACATACATATCTATATATCTATATGCTTGAAAACATAATTCCATGTATACATTATAACATTATTCCATCATACGATGATATAGAGATATAGATAATCGATGTTATGTATGTGTCTATCGCTTTCAAAGCATCCATAGTGCCGCTCTGTTAGGTTTTATGTGTTTCATCTATTTCAGAGTTATATTCATTGAAAAGTGAATAGAGATGCACTTGTGTAGTTTATATAAGTAGGTATCGTAGATAAGAGAGTTATGACGAAAAATGACTCAAAACATATAACTCATCCTCTCTCTGGCTATTTTAGCCAAATCGAGACACAACATTCAACGGTTGTTCCAGTTGATTCTTCTCACTTCTCACACGATTTACCAAACTTGATATATGTTCTGTATTCTGTAGGAAGTAGGAAACGATTGGAACCCCTATCGTACATTGGATCTCATAGTTTTTTTTAAAACTCTCACTCACTGTTTTGTCACAAGTCATAACCGTTAAGAACTCATGTCTTCTTATAAATCCAACCAAAACTACAGCACCAGCGAACCTCGTAATGGTGGTAGATGCTCCACTTGCAAGTGTCTCTTTGTGACACTATTCCTAGGAGCGATTGGTACTGGTGCAGCTTTGTATTTTGGGTTGATTACTCGTGAAGATCTCACCAATCTTGCAGATAAGATTCGAGGAGGATTTGATGATATTTTGAACAGCGATCCGTTTTCGGGACTCGGAGGATCAGGATCTACCGATCCTAACGAATTATCTGATATCAAGTGGCCTACTTCTGGTTCTGGTGGTCTGAAGTTGGAAATTGTCAATGCTCTCGATGATCGATGGACACCTTTCTTCGACCAAGCAGTGTTAGACTGGGATAATGGGGATCCAGATGCTTTATCTCTAACTACATCCAGATCTTCTCCAGATGCCTCCTGCAAGGCCATTGATGGAAAGATGAAGGTATGTAACGGTAACTATGGAGGAACAGGATGGCGTGGTATCAATGAATTGTTATACGATGGAGGTAATAGAATTCTCCAATCTGTAGCCAAGATGAACGAATACTACTTGGATAGTGGGGCTTCCAATGATGAACGAACCTATACCATGTGCCATGAGATAGGACATGGCTACGGACTCCTACATACAGACGAGAACTTTTTGAATTCCCCTTTGGGTGATTGTATGGACTATTCCAACAATCTCAAGCCTAACCTTTTGCCTGGACTCATCAATTTTCAAAGACTTGCCAATATGTATGGAACCGTCAATGGAAGTGGTAGTGGCGGAACTGGAAGGAATAGATATCTTCGTGTCAAGACCGAAAGAGCGAGTACACCCGAATGGGTCAATAATGCATTTGAGGAAAAGAAACGATCTCTTATGTTGAAAAGAGATGGTAGGAAAACAACATCTGATGCTACAAATGATTGGACTTTAATCTATCAACATGAACTGGGAGAGATTCATAAGGTCGATCTTGGTGATGGATATTATGCTCATGTCAGTATATTATTGGCAGTGCAACAATGATGTATGAATGAATGTTTTAATCGAGCATATAAAAAGTGATTTCGTAGAAAGCCGTTTTTCATGTACAGTTTCTATGTTTGTATGCCCCCAAGCCCCGCCCATCGAAACGTTTCTTTTGTGGCCAAGTAAGCACATAACGTTACATGTTACATGGTGGTTGTTTCCGGAAAAAGACTGTGTGCACCACAACAAAGATCCACATTCGATTATAATCTTGGACAGGGATTGATTCCTAAAGTGTATTTGAAAATATGAGGGGGAATGAGAAGGAATCGAAGGAAAGCGTGGATGACTTAGTTTCCTCTTTTACGAGTAATTTAGCTAGTTACTTTGGGGGCAATGTGAGTGCGAACGGTACAAGTACAAAGGAGGTGATCTCACTGAAATACAATCCAAACGTGGAGGCGTTAGAAGAAGATCAAAGATCGGTCTTAAGATCGAAAGCCATCGAGGAGGCCAATGCAGTACTTGGTACACATGAATATGTGCGCGATCAGTATCTGGAGAATTTCAACTTGCTTGGTGTCGTGACCTCTCCGAAACTTTGGGATTCCAATACTTTAAGTTATCATCAAAGTAATGGTAGTGCGCGTGCTTCTGGCGGTGGAGAGTCTCATGTCAATAATAGTTATAATGCACCTAGCGTTTCGGAATCCATATTCGATACAGTTAATGCCATGTCCGAATCCATTTCCAAAGAAATTGAATCGCTCAATACAACACTCTACGCGTATTCGAAAACATATCTAGGAGGTGACTATTATCCAAGCAGCAGCAACAGCAACAACAACGATATTAGTTCTTCTACCAATGCACATGTCAGTGGAAATATTTATGATTTAGAGACATATCTGGGTGATTCCATTCATAACGCTACAATCACTACCTCTTCGGCAAATGTTATGGCAATCCTTCCACAACTGGAAAACATAGATTTAACTCCTATCGAAGCTTACTTGCGTAAATCTGGGCACTTGTTGGAACATTTTGAAACATATCAAGAAGAAGATGTATCGAGTAGGAAAGATTCTCAGCAACGTGATATCAACATTCATTCCAAGTTACATCTTCATGATCCCATTCAAGATGTTCCAGAGATATTCTTCAATCCTTACTTTGATTTGACGGATTCCAAAACATTTGAATCTTTGCTTCTTTTACATAATACCGATGATCTTGATCAGTCCAGTCCACAACGACTGAAATCTACTACAGTCGATATATCGGAATGGCAAATACCAAAAACCACCACCTTGACTCAACATTTAGATAATATTGAACTTGAATTACTGAATCAAGTGAGATCGAAATCAGAATCATTCTTCAGAGAAACAAATAGATTTTCATATTTGAAGTCATTGGTTGCTGATTCGGTGCAGGAAGTCATTGCTTTAAGACAAGAGTTGGATCTAATCAGAGATAAAAGCGTTGTATCCACGGAACTCGTACCTATCATGGATAGACAACGTAACGATGCGCATGTATTAAGTCATATACTAGAAGAAATTTTAAAAGTGGTAGAAGTCAAGTCGAGTGTTGGAGGTTTGATTGCAAAGGGTGACTACTTAAGTGCAGTCCATGCTATTCAATTGGGAAGGAAACTATTGAATGGTAAGTATATCGTACCACATTGTCTTTACTACAGTCGCCATCATTTTTACTCTTTTTCTCACCTTCACTTTTCAGGTGAATGCGGAGTTAATTCAAAGACTACATTCCCATTGAACAAACTTATTGCATTTAACAAAATAAATGACCAACTGGCCCAATATGAAAACATTGTCGTGATGGATTTATCAAATGATTTAGTTGAAATTTTTTGTGTTTGGGATACTGGATCAAGGGGTTTTAATGATGATATATTGTACAGTTCTGGAGAAATGAATGCTGATACTCAAAGAGCAAAAGTGAAACAGACTATTCTCGCTTTGAATAGATTGAATAAAATGTCGAAAATGGCTGAGATATATAGAGAAAAACTATGTAATACAATTCGAGTAACCATCCGAACTGCAGTTGCAGAGTGTGCAGCCGATGCAGACAAGATACTTTTACCGTTGTCATCTGCTACCATCGTTTCCATGCCAGGGACGCAAGAGGATGAATCTGAAAATACACTCGAGCCTGCTAAAACTTCTATCATGGACAACGTCAAGGGAATGAATTTTCAACAATTTATGGAATGCCTCGATCTTATCTTTGAGAACATTATTAGTTTATTACAAAGTGCTGCTGGAGTAAACAAGTTTTGTATAGAGGAGGGTATTAATTTTAAAGACACAGATGAATCGGAAGATACAGTCTCAGAAGCAGACTCATTATCTTCTAGCTCTCAAAGTGCTCTTTTGGCTGGTGCTGAGTTGTCACATAAATCTATATCCGAAATTCTCCGTCTCCGTAAAGATGCGCATTCTCTTGTAAATTTTGAGGAAATAAAGCGCTTATGGGATTCTTGTTTAGCATTCACACTTCAAGTTGAAACAATTACAGGCCAGAAGGCATATGTTTTACGAAGCGCATTACTGGCACAAGCAAAGGCATACATTGAACGGAAACATGAGTCTAATATGTCAAGTTTAGCGGCTGCCTTGGACTCGGAGAGATGGGTTCAATACGATGTTTCTTCCGAAAGACAGTCATCGTTAGATAGGCTTTGTTCTGGACGAGCAGTATTGGCGTCCAAAGAAAGCATAGTCGGAATTTCAGAAAAAGAAAATTCCAAACGAACATATTTTGCTGAAGTGGAAGGTAAAAAGTATAGAGTAGTATGGTCATGTCTGTTAGTGATTGAGATGATTATGAGTGACCTTGCCTGTGCTGCCCATTTTCAGACCCTTGCAACGAATGTCGTGGGGAAAGTATGCGAACTTCTTCGTCTTTTTAACTCGCGTTCTACAGCTTTAGTTCTAGAAGCTGGTGCTATTCAAAGTTCGGCTCGTCTCAAAAGCATTAATGCAAAACATCTTGCTTTAGTGACACAGTGTGTCGGCATTATTCGATCCATACTTCCTCATGTCAGAGCTGCTCTAATGGCACAGTTGCCAAGTAAACAACATACACTTCTTCTAGATCTTGACAAAATTAAACAAGAATATGCAGATCATCACGATAAGGTGCTGAACAAGTTTGTGAACATTCTTGGTGGTATTGTTGATCATAATCTGGCCCCAAGCATTGCTGGTACCGATTTTGACATTCGATATAAACCTTCTAGAGAAGACAATGTAAATATTGAATGTTGCCCTTTTCTTGAAGGTGTTATTACGAATACTCGAAAGATGCACCAAGTTCTTGTAGCATTGCTTCCTCTTGAAGATTTGATGGATGTTTTTTCAAGGATTTTTTCCCACTTGGATTCTCAAGTTCCAAAGCTATTTTTCTCTGCTGATTCCGATGATAAAATATCTTTCTCTTTGCCAGTGACAAAGGAGGGGAAGCAACAAATGATTTTGGAAGTTCAATCCATGGCAAGAACTTTGAATGGTCTGATCAATGTGAGACCTTGGGATTTCGGGGCAACTCAATTTATTGCACGTAGATTGGAAGTCGAGATTACTCCAGCTGGAAGTCCAGAAAGTATCATTTCAGTAACTATAAATGGTGATGCAGATGATATTTCGATGAACAAGGAACCCATGCAAGACTCAAATGTCAATGATGGAGTTGATGCAGCACAAAGTGGAACCTTTGAAAACAAAGCTATCCTTGAGCAAACGTTTGTTGAAGATGTGGGCTGTGTGAATCAAGATGAAACAATCGGTACTGATCAAAACACACGACGAATGTTTCCAAAAGAAGACTTGTTTAGGAATGTGGAAGATACTACTGTTCTCTTGAGTTCAGATGGTACAAAATCTGAAGAAAACAAAAAAGAATCGATAGTTGATAATTCTTCGGAGCAAACGACAATATATTCTGAAATCGACCAAGAAGACAAGATCATAATTGCGGATGATGAAACGAAGGTGCTAGGCTAAAAGTTCTAATTCAATCTTGTCTTGTTTCATCCACACCACGGTATATTTTGATTTATTGTATAAAGCATACTAACTTAATTTCAACTTTCACAGTAAAGATGATCAATAGTACTGCAATACTTTATTATAAATTGGAACCATTTGTCCAGCATTGAATCAAAGAGAAAGAGAGAGAGAAAGAGAAAGAGAGAGAGAGAGAGAGTGAGAGAGGTGTCGATTGGTATTATGGGGAAATCCAATGACGCCGGAGTATCCGTGACGGCTAGAGGAGGCGGCGGCTAACTGTGATACGAGCTACGAGCAAGCTATTAGCTATTAAGTTAGTTGAGAGTGATACTCTGGAGAAAGAGAAATTAAAAAAATCAATGTCAAACAGAAGTACAAAACAAAAAGAAATATCTCGGGAGCAAAATAGATTGGCCATATCTCATCTGAGCATAAAGCTTAGATCAGAGTTTTGGAATTTGAATCCATCATCATTCCAATCGTGTGAAGAGATGCCTTTAGATTTTGTTGAATTCAATAAAAGTACTTGTAGATACCAATATTCTGAATCCTACTGTAAAATGCAACAGACGAAAAAAAGAGACTCGGGTTTCACTGATGATGATGCCATAGCCCAATCCATGGTAGTGTACCTATTGTATCGTATGGAGAAAGGTTGGGGCAATCAACGATCCTACCAGGCACTTCCTATCTGGGGTGGAAAGCCTGCCAAAAAAGACAAAGAGGATGACCCTTTTCCTCTTGAAAATCTATGGGAGGAAGAAATAAAGGAGTTGATTGCATCAAAGAAACTTGGAATGACGTCTTTAAATCATTTTGATAATTTTGATAGCTTTACTCGTCTTTATGACAATGGCGTAGTTAAGGATAGATGGTCACGTAGATCATCTTCTTACCTCAGTCGTGTTCATGAACTTGGGGAGCAAGCGACAATTCAAATGGCATTGTATCTGCATGAGCATGTGTCACATCACTATGCAACACTGGCAGGTACAATTATTCACCATGCACTTGGAGGAGGGATTGATGACCCTCACATGATGCCTCAATTGGCACAGTGTTTGATGCAAACAGCTCGAAGAGAGGCTGGTGATAACTTTCCCAAGGCAGCTTATGAATTGATTGAGTATTTTGGTCAGAATGAACAAGATAATACAGAAGATATGAGAAGTTCAAGTACTAGTAAGAGACAACGGATAGTAAACAAATAGAGATGAAATAGTTTTATAAAGTACCTTTGATAAAATAATATATATATATGTTTTTTTCGCAAGCAATTTCAAATTGAATTGGAGAGGGTGTGAATGTCTCCAACTTGCAGAATAAAATGCCGACTTTTCTTGGACTGAAAATGGTTTTGTTCGATCCTGCTGCTGACTCGAGGATGAGTTGTTGGAGACATTTGTACAAACACAAAGAACTGGGTGAGGAGTTATTTTCCATGGAAAATGCTGTGATATCGAAAACTTGTCGACTAGTAGATTTGGAAATATGTCTACTATCTCGACGTGGGTAGGGCGTAGGGCTGATAACAAAGGCTAAGGCTCTAAGAACAAACAATGAGCTCTCTAGTTTGTGTTTCTCTGAAAATATCTGCATGAATAAAGTCAGAAATGTTGACATGATATTTGGGGTTTTGGACAATTTGATTCATTTCATGAGTTTCATTCAAGAGCACAGACACATGAAGAAACCGCTAGTTTCTTATAACGCGTAATAAAGTAAAAATATGTTTTCCCTTGAGGAGATAACCGTTTTTTTGCGAAAGGGGAAAAGGCACACACTTAACAGATACAGATACTGGTTGGTGTTCCTTCCACAACCTAACTACAAATCAATCTAACCAAATGTTGCATGCACTTAAGTTATCAATATGTTTAGTTTTGCTGCTTGCCGTGATGGTGATAGGCACTCCTTCCTTCCGATGGAGGAAATCGGCTAACACAGTGCATTCTGATAACCTGAAACGTCAGAATCATCGACGTTTGGAAGATACCGACGACTATTTTAACAGAAATGATGATAATCAATACAAAAGTAATACAGATGATGCCTTTAATACGTTGGATGTGGAGAGCGAGTGCGTTACATACCTCTTTTCGTTCCTTAGGGGCACTGGCGTTACTGACGGGAAGGACACGTGTGAGGGCATACTCAATGCGTATCGAGCTGCAAGCTGTCACAATTCTAATAATATTGCATCATACTCTGGATACGACGATGATCAGGACGACTACTTTGCTTCAGGAAGAGGATGCTGCGAAACATTGAAGAGTCATTATGATAGCTATTGTGACTCCAATCAAATTATCACAAGTATGCACCTTTTGCTTATAGGCTCAGTGTTGCTGCTCTGCGAAATGGCAAAGGCTTTCATTAAGTCAAACAAGATACACTGGCTGCCAGAAGCAGGAGGCTGTATGCTTGTTGGTACACTTGTTGGTGCTATTTCGCGCTTTGTGGCAAATCGGTCGATTGACGACCTGTCCTTTGACGAAGACTTGTTCTTATGTGTGCTTCTACCACCAATCATATTTGAAGCCGCCCTATCGGTAAATAAAAAGGAGTTTCGAAGACGCAGACTTGCCATTATGATGTTTGCTGTTTTTGGTACTATTCTCTCTACGTTCATGACAGGGTACATGGTGCACTATGCCTCCAAAGCCTTGTCTTCCGTTACCACCATTCCTCTCCTGGATAGTCTCATTTTCGGATCACTAATATCTTCCATTGATCCAGTTGCAATATTATCAGTTCTTACTTCCCTCCATCTAACTGAAGAAGACACAGTGTACATCATGGTTTTTGGAGAATCCTTGCTGAACGACGGAATAGCGATCACTCTTTTTCATAGTTTAATTTCTCACTACGGATCAGATTCATTTACCGCAGATGAAATTCTTGGTTCTATCGCTGATTTTCTTATCATCGGTCTTGGAAGCGTTGCCATTGGTATCATCTGTGGATTTGCCGCTCTCATTTACTTCTGGGTTCTTAAGAAGCAACTGAATCCAACGATGGAAGTCGCTTCCTTTTTCTTATGGGCTGGTATTCCTTACTATATATGTGATGAATTCGAGCTATCTGGAATTGTCTCAATTGTTACCATTGGATTTTTCATGGATATTTACATTACTACTCCGAAACATGTTGCTAATATGTTTCGATTACATAAACAGTTGACGAAAATGAATAATTCTCCTGATACCGCCACTGAAGTTTCCATCTCCCCTATGGCTCAAGTTTCAAATATTTACCAGCCACCTCAGCTCAATTCATATATCAACACACAAAAAGTCATTGAGTCGCATGACGATTTAGATGTCACTGATACAAAGGAAGCTTCGCCGTATGGTAGATCGACTCATTCTATGCACAGTTTAAAAAGTTTCAAGAGTTTGCAAACAACATTGAATCTCAAAGAATTATTATTAAGAGAAGAAAAATTCCGTTTATCTAAAAAGGCGGATAAACATGTGCGATTTGTTGCACACTTACTTGCTCAGTTGAGTGAAAATTGTATCTTTGTGTACCTTGGGCTGTTTTTATTTTCGAAAAAGTATGTATGGGAAGCAGAACTTCTTGGTATCAGTGTAACTGCTTGTATTTTATCGAGAGCTTTAATGGTAGTCATAATTTGTACATCCATATGGTATATCAATATTTTTCGTCAAAAGGCTGGATGTTACAAGCCTACACGTATTTTGACGGATGACGAACCTCAAGTAAGCAGAACAGCAGCAGCTTTGCAGGATCGGTCAGTACAACTCGTATTAGTATTGAGTGGACTCAGAGGTGCGGTTAGTTTGGCCTTAGTAGAATCTGTACCTATATATAATAGTATGACGAATTCGGGAAGTGAGTATAAAGGATACATGAAGGCAATGACGTCAGGAAGTATAATTTTCACAATATTTGTATTTGGAGGAAGTGCATATTACATTTTGAGGAATTTGAATATAAAGATGCCAGAAACTGAGAAGCAATTTTGTATTGACTTTAGTCATTCCTTGGATTATTATGATGGAGGTCTCAGTAACAGTTTCGATGGGAAAACAAATGAACTCATTACATCTCCTCCGATCCAAACAAGTCCTAAGGAAGCTAGTCGGGACAACTCTATTCTCTGAAAAAAGTTGCCTGTATCTCTAGAGAGAGAGAGAGAGAGTACGATATGATATGATAAAATGTATGTACTGTTTACAATCGTTTTATTTTACTTTATTGTCCAAAAATAGGATACCTGTATCTAAAAACATACTCTTCTAAAATGTGACCATTTTCCAGTCGAATTTCGAATTCCAACGAAGCCACGTCAGCATTACCAAGACCTGACGTCAAGACAAAATGGGTTCTTTTTTGTTCGGAAGACTGCATCGACTAATTTAGTTCCATGTGTGTGCGGACACGAAATCTGCAACCGTTGCTGATTTTCAAAAACATATCATGTGTTTGTATGTTCTACGGAAAGGTATATCATACTTTCGTCTTGAATTGGTTTTAAAACATGTCAAACGACAATGATTTGGACATCAAATCTTCGGGTATATCATCCCTTAGTTTATTGATCATTTTTAGTCTTCTTCTGATGGTGGAACTGCTCAAGGGATTTCTAAAATACAAAAAGATACGGTTCATTACGCCTGCAGGAGGCTGCATTTTGTTGGGTATTTTCATCGGTACCATTGCTTATTTCTTATTTCATGATAGACAATTCTTTAATGAATTTGATCATGGAATTTTTCGAACAATATTGCTCCCGCCGATCATTTTTGAAGCCGCATTGTCCGCAGATAAAACGCAACTGCGCAAGAGAAGACTACCAATTTTGCTCTTTGCGATAGCAGGTACTTTCCTAAGTGCTCTGTTCATTACTCTTATTGTTTACATGGCTTCTTCGCACATTCCTAATGTGCCTCTGCTATCGTTCATGGAATGTCTGCTCTTTGGAACCGTCGTTTCTTCTGTCGATCCTTTCACGATTCTATCCGTGCTCAAAAGCATGGAAGTTCCAGAAACAGAATTGATCTATGTGCTACTCTTAGGAGAATCGCTCTTCAATGATGGAGTCACAGTGTCTATGGTGGATGCCGTAGTTGATAACTTTTATCGATCGGAAAAGATTGAAAAGTCAGCACTGATCTTTTGGAATTTAGTGAAACACTTCGCGGTTAACACCTCTGTATCCATCACTATAGGAATTTTAACAGGTATATTCAGTCTGATATTCTTCTGGGGCATGAAGAATAAAATCACGCCGCCAATGGAAGTTGTTTGTTTCTTTTTATGGGCACTTATACCTCATTACCTAGGAGAATTTTTCGTGGCAAACGGTATTGTGAGTGTAGCAACCATGGCCATCTTTTGTGATTTGTACATTTCAAACAATCAACGTCTGGTCGATATCAGAGAAGACGATTACGATGAAGAAGATGAAGATAAAGTAGTCATTATGCCGAATCCAGAACAAGAAATGATACCCATTTCATCCTATTACACTCCTACTATTGCCTTGTCGGATGGTAACAGTGACTTCGATCCTCACAAACAGACACCTATACTTTCGAACTTAGATGAACCAATTCAGCCACAGAACCATAATCAAGGTAGAGTTATTTTTAATCTTAAAGCATTGGAATACAGTGAATATCTCTACGACAGTGATGATGACGATGATGATCTTTTCTATGATAATCAAAACAACAATCACGTGCAGAAAAGGAATCATCAAACTCATGCTTCCCATCAAGAAAAGGATGTATTTTACGATCATAATAATGACGATGATGACTCTATACATGCCATCATGTCACTTCCAACTTATGCAACACAAAACATATTGTTTGGAAGATTCAAGTATCAAATGTCACCCGAAGCAGAAGAGCACGTTCGATTTGTTGCCTATATTATTTCGCAACTTGCGGAAAATTCTATTTTCATTTGCATGGGATTATTCTTGTTTACTAAAGATTATGAATGGAATATGCCATTGGTGTCGATTGCCATAATAGCATGTGTCACATCGCGTATTCTGATTGTATTTTTGTTGAGCAATGTAGTATACGTGATTCATTATCAAAGTCAGATTTGTTGTCCCATGTACGATGCTCGTGAGGAACGTTATGTATCTGCCTATGTAACAGCATTAAGAGATAGAAGGACGCGGTTGGTATTAATATTAGCTGGTATTCGTGGTGCTGTATCATTGGCATTGATGGAGAGTACTCCGACCAAATCTTTTGTCTTTGATTCCACATCGATTGGTGATTTAGGTAGTGCAAATGTCGTAGAAGGTGACGATTTCTATTCCATTGTCGACGACACCTATTCAACTGCAGTATCCATAAATGAGTTCTTACCATTACTGCGTGCCATGACAACAAGCACAGTTCTGATGAGTATATTTGTATTTGGTGGTTCGTCGTATAGGATATTCAAACGATTGGGTGTGTACCATGAGAAGGATGATTTGGGTGGTGGTTATCAACTGTAATCTTGTTATATATGTATACATATATATTATGTATACATATATATTAAATATATATATAAACAACACATATCATTCTATTCAAAGTCGAAACAATAGATTGTGCATTATTGACTGTCGTTACTACTTGTCCGGTGGAATTTGTACTCCACTGGTATCAATGGGACTCAACAAGGTACTGATCCAATTGCTGAAACCTTCCTTTTTACTCCCTGTGGAACCTTTGACAGCAACATCGATAGGATCATCTGGATAAATTTTCAAATTAAATCCAAATTCAAATTCTCCTTCAAATCCTTTCAGTTTGGGATACGTCCTGACAATCGCCGACTTCAGTCCTTCTTCATTGGCAAAGACAGCATCCGACACTTGTGCTCCCCGTGGTACAGCAATGGATCCACATGGCAACCATGATGTATCATCGGAACCAAATTGTCTGACATACACATTGTACTGCTGTCCTCCCGAAGATGCAATTTCGTCGTATTTGGAAGATTGCATGTCGCGCTTTTTTTGAGCTTCTGATTTATCTCGTGGTACAGGTTTAGATGCACCAAATCCTTCGGCATAGAGCGATGTGGAACTACGGAATGGAGATTAGTGCCATGATGTATTTATTTATTTATTCATTCATTCATTCATTTATTTTGAAATACAGTTAGGTCCGTTAGAAGTTGATAGATACGAAATCTTTAAAAATAAGTAGTCAAGAAAAAAATACCTACCTGAAAAAGCCAACGGAAGAAGATGGGGAAAAAACGGGAGCAAATGCGGAAACTCCTGAAAGTAAAATGGATCCAATGGTTGTAACAGTAACAAGAGAATTCGTTTTCATGATTTAATGTATGTAGACTATATGAGATTCGAAACTGTTATTACTTTTGTTCGTAGGACTTTATGTGTTTTTGAGAGAATTTGTGTTTTTTTTTTCTG
>Ga0213868_10001524_pt1 | contig 22406 bp, 17 predicted proteins | sample PICome_9_FD_160087 | JGI IMG/M metagenome (GOLD analysis project Ga0213868, IMG submission 160087) | Coastal seawater microbial communities near Pivers Island, North Carolina, United States - PICO127 | ecosystem: Environmental > Aquatic > Marine > Coastal | place: USA: North Carolina...
GTCGAGCGAGGTGACTCAGAAAAAATGGACCTCGCCTCTGTTTCAGCGAATCTCCGACTGGGACGCAAACTCGACGCTTGCTCCGACAGGGTCATCGAAATGATGGAAACGCCTGGATCCGGCCCCTTCTGGATGCTACCCACCGTTTGTGTCGCTTTCACCGGTAGAGATCTACTTTCCGAGGAAGCCAAAAACGCGATTCGCGACGCCTGGCGTTCGACCTATCAACTGCGTGGCGACACTGAGAACCACTTTGCCATGTACTATTCGATGCTCTATCTAATGTCAGAGATGTATCCAAACGAATCGGGCGACCAATGGTATACAGGGAAGAGCTCGGAGGAGAATCTAGCCGAATCGCGGGCCTACTTAATCGACTGGATGGATATTATGACCACTATTGGGCAGGGTGAATTCAATCCCACCCACTATATTGGTGAATACGCTATCCCTATGCTCTACCTCGTCGCTTGGGCTAAAGACCCCGAAATGCGGATACGTGGGAAAATGGTTCTCGACTGGCTCTATGCCGGACTTGCCGCCAACACCGTCAACGGCGTGCTTCGCGGCCCCAATGCCCGTACCGACGACAGCTCCGTCGTAGAACGGTGGAACAGTCTTAGCTCCTTTTTCTCTTGGCTAAATTTCGGCAACTGCCCGCCCACCCGCGGCTTCAGCTGGGGTAATTACTACGCCATAGTCGCTGACAACTACGATGTGCCCGAGGTTATCTACAGAATAGCCACTGATCGCGATATGCCCTTTAAACAACGTGACCTGAAGCGATCCCGACACCAGTGGCGATACAGTGATGTGGGCAAGGCTCCTATCTACAAGACTTCCTACACAACCAGTGAGTACGCTGTCGGCTCATACCAAGGCGGCATGGCCGACCCTATTCAAACCCATGTCTGGGATGTGACCTGGAAGACCTCAGACCCGCGCGGCATACATCCTACGATGTTTTCCATCCACCCTTACTCTGCATCTAAGGGAATGCAGGCCTACTTCAACGTAGGTCCAGACACTATGGTCAAAGCAGTCGCCGCAGAAGGAAAACCGTCCTACGATGTCGCCGACAAGCTCGTCGGCTGCTCCCCTTATGAACAAGTGTTCCAAGATCTCGATACAGTAATCGCTCTTTACGACATCCCCAAAGGAACACGCTTTGAACAAGTCAACGGATTTTTCTCTAAAGATCTTTCCAATCTCACAGAAGACGCATCCGGCTGGATTTTTGCTCAAGGCGGAGACTGCTACCTCGCCTACCTCCCACTCGCCAAATATGACTGGATACCGCATATGGCCTACCAACGACTGCCATCTACCGGCAACGGCTACCGCTATGAGCGTGTCCAGACAGGCAGCCAGGTCCTCATCAGCCCCCATCGCCAAAACGGTACAATTCTGCAAGCGGCCGCCGTTTCAGAGTTCGCGAGTTACGAAGCCTTCCAAAAGGCGGTCAAATCGCTGCCACTCGAAATCGAACTCCAACCGGTCCCTAGCGTTTCTATGAGAAGTCTGCGCGGTACCGAAATTGTCTGCACATTCGGGAAAGATCCCCTGCGAGATGGAAAACGGGTCGACTACTCTAAGTGGAAGCTCTTCGAAGGCCCCTATCTCAACGCAGAAAAGAATTCTAAGAAACTAGAAATCACACACGGACGACTAAAACGTACCCTTGATTTCAATAATCTAACGATCTGTGACGCCGTCGTAAAAGAGCTATCAAAGTAGCAGGTGTTCTACGTGCGCCCGCTGCCTCGAAGCCAGAGATCTCACTGTGGCCGCGATCGCTAATCGCAGTAAACTTGTGCACTTACGGGATCAACGATCGCAGCTACAGGATCGGCCAGCGATCCATCCTTTCGTTAACTAATAACCCTTGAAGTGCACTGGATCGTCCTCCTTTCGAAAACGTGTCTCGTAGGTCTTATTGCTCGCAGCGAGTTTAAGAAAACGGTCAAGAGCCACCACCTCTACCGGCCCTTCAAGGTTCTCTACTACGGTGACCAGGCTATTCACGTCGTTCGATTCCCTCACATGAACCGCCAAAAAGTAGGGTCTTTTTGAATTCAGGGTAATCATTTCATTCAAGTCTGCCGTCACTTCATCGCGTGGCCGTTTCGGATCGATGTAGTAGTCGTAGGAAATCATCGGACGCGAGTCGCGCAGATCCCTCGTACGGGCGGGACCGTATCCATTTATGAATCCCAGCACGTCCGGAAACGCCTCGTAGTATGCATCCACCGTTTCTTCGAAAAGATCCGCATTCCCTACATTACCATCCGCAGCTGAGTTGTCCATGATCTCCATGACGTGTTCGTCGAGCACTGCCATCAACTGTTTTGCCTCCTCCATCAGGACCGGAAATCGGTCTTTAGGAATATTATTTGGATACATATAGCCCGGCCCAGAAAGCCCGCCGATAAAGTAGTCATTAGGCGTCGCAGATTCGTGGAAATACTCGAGCGCCGCTGGAGAAAACTTCGTCCAGTTCATCGTAACTTGCCAGGCAAAGGGCAATTTGCCGCGTCCGGGCTTTGTCCATACACCAATACCCACACTGTCGGACTGAACGAAGGTGATATAGACCTTCTCTTCCGCAATGAGTACCGCGTCTTTGGCAACCTGGTGGTTGTTTGTGAAGCGAAATCCAGGCGTAAAATCAAACTGGCAATTATAGCTCAAATTCGGAAGGTTATGAAGTCCCTCCATTTTGATCCCATACATCGACAAGAGCATGGTCGACTGCTCTTCAGTGTCCTTACCATAGGGATGCCAGCCGAATACAGTCGCACCCACATTGAGGTCTTCAAGCAACTGCCGATTGAGTACCAGTTCGTCCGCTTCTTCCGGATCCGCAGACAACTCGTGGAAAAACATCCGTTCTCGAATTCCCCAGTCTGCCATCGCCGGCATCATCACGCGTCCACGATGCCCCCCCATCAGCATGATCTTGTCTCGATTGCAACGATGCCAATAGCGATCGATCGCGTCCGAATAAATTTCGGCATGGCTTTGACCCGTGTAACGCCCCCGTAAATCATCGATAGGTTTAAGGCCGTGTTTTTGAACAATCGGTATCAGCTCTTCAGTGACAACTACACCGTCTTCCAGTCCCGCAATTGTGAAAGCAACATTGAGAGAAGGTCCCACCTCGGTATCCCATACCACATAGCCCTTTGCCGAAGACTTGAAGTGCTCCAAAGCGCCGTCTACCGTCTTTATTTCCGTGTACACTACACCATGCTTCCGCTTATAAAAATCGAAAAGCGGCTCGGTGATCTCCCATTGGAAATCCGGTGGATGAATGATGTAAAGCTGAGCCTCTTCTCTATTGGCCAGTCCTTGCAGACTCACAAGCATCGCCTTTTCCGGCAATCCACTCGCGACTTCCCAGTCGAGATCGAATCGCATCGAATAAGCGTTTTTGATCGGCTCCTTTTTCGCAAATACGAACGCGGAACCCATCGCGATTAATAAAAGAGGTATAGCCTGGAACGAGCAGTTCATATCAATTAAGGTCTGGAGGAATCACCTACCGGCAATCGGCGGAATCGGTACACGAGCGGGTTGTTCCGGGACGAGCGAAGCTCAATCAGCGTCAGTGTTTCGCCTCCCTCCCCCATTCGATACTCGCTGTAAATACGAATTGTCGCATCGCCTTGGGAAACCTCGACAGGAAGCTCAGCTTCCACCCGTAACGCGCGACTACCGTCCAGCCATTCGGAACTAACCATCGCCGAGAATGTCTTCGGCGCGTAAACCGCCATGTGACGGGCCTCGATGCGAAAGAAATCCGGTATCTTAACCGTCCGACCCGTGTTCATGACATTCGTCTTCAAAACCCGCGTCGAGCGCCAACGCATGTCGTGCGTGATGGATATCTCAGACCCACTCGTCTTGATCCCAATGTCCATGTTCGTCCAGCCATCTAGTGCGGAACTACGTTCAACATCAAGCCGCCAACGGCCATTCCAGTCGGAATCCGCCAAGGACACCACCAGCGGGAACACTGTCCATGCTAGTATAAATTTGAAAAGGGGACCGTTCATAAGTTTTAGGACGATGAAGCTGACAGAGCCCCAAGATCAGAGCGATGCAAAACGCGCTTTACCATAAAAACACTTCACCAACCCAATAGTCCATTCACGCCAGTCATCTTATCGTAATCTTACGACGTTGCCTCGATTCCCTTCAGGACAAATAAAGCCGCCGCGTTTAACAAGATGCTAGTCAGTCCCAATCTTTCCATGACACTTTCACAAACATTCTGGATCGCCGATTCATCCAATATATCAACCTCCCAACTCAAGCGACCAATCGACAATGCCCTACCCCCGATCAACTTTCGATCCAGCAATGCAGCCGAACAGCCTTCTTCTGCGAGTCGCTTTCCCGAGGCAAATCCCAAATCACCCAGTCCTCCCGCAATGATCACTGCCTTTTCAAACAATCCACGCATTCCTCTTAATCTCTCTCATCGTTAGTTAAAATCAAATATTTGTGCTTCGACTCTCGCCCGCGGTTTGCAAACATGTCCATCTGTCCCCAGCCTAATCAATACACAAGAGTTGATGTTTGGCCGAACTTGTATCCAATCATACGCCCTTGGAATTTTGAAGCGGGCTATGCCGAGACGCATAAATCGCAATACTGTAAAACCTCTGGCTGCGGCCTTCCGTCACCCATGAGATTCGGATGGTAATAGGTATTTTTAATTGGATCCCTACCGCATGGTTAAATGGGAAAGAAAATTTTTGAATAGCTAAGAGCTCAAGTACATCAATCCGAGCAGCAAAAATTAAGCCTCCGAGTGGCTTAACGTAGACCGCTTGCCATATTAAATTCTATCTACGAAAGTCCTGTTTCACCTTCACGCTCTCGACACGATCTCTTTCACCGCCTCCACCAAGCGGGCACATTCTTCTAGGGAATTATATATGTGCGGGGAAACGCGAACGGCGTTGAGACCCTGCTCTGTCACTCTGCGGCAACGCAACTTGTAATCACGAGACAGAGCATTATTAAAGGGATCAAATGACACCTTCGAGCTCTTGAACGTAATGATAGAACGTCTCATGTTAGGATCGGAAGGGGTCAGCACCGAAATACTGTCGATCGCCACAAGCTCCCTGTAGAGCCAGTCTACGAGCGACGATCCGTATGCTTCTATGCGTTCAACCCCAATTCTAGTTTGGAAGTCAACCGCCACCCGCAATCCTTCGACTAACTCGGTGTTGCGCGTCCCATACTCGTAGCGACGCGCCCCTGGGAGAAATACGATATTGTCCGGCAAAGCATAAGAGGCCGGAGAATGGCCGCCCACATGGGTTGCATCGACCTCGTCGACTCGCTCAGGGTCGATGCATAATATCCCGGTTCCGCGCGGTCCTCCCATCCACTTATGACCACTGGTAGCGTAGGAATCGCACCCTATTTCGGACAGGTTGATCGGGATCATTCCAGCACTCTGAGCACCGTCAATGTGAAACCAAATGCCCTTTGATCTCGCCAATCTAGCGATCGCTTTCACATCCATCAAAATTCCGGTTGGGGCGGTAATGTGGCTGACCTGAATCACTCGCGTGCGAGGCGTAATCAGTGATTCAATACGATTAAGGTTACCTTCCTGGGAGTGCGGGTCTGGTTCGAACACCCTGACTCGAATACCATCGTGCTTACTCCGGCTTAACCAAGGGAGAGAACCGCCGGGGTGAGCGTGCGATTCAAAAATCACCTCGTCCCCACGCTTCAGGTCAAGCCCGGCCGCGATGATTGAATTTGACTCTGTTGCGTTTCGAGTAAAGCAGATCGAATCCAATCCAATTCCCAAGTAGCGGGCCACCACTTCCCTAGCCACATCCATCAGGGCGTGCCCGGTTTCTGAGATGCGCTGAAGCTCCGCGGATTTCTCAGCCACGGCATCCGTAACGATCCTCGGAGCAGGTCCAAGTCCTCCACAATTGAAATACACCCTATCAGGAGTGAGAGAATAGGATTTTCTAACAAAGGCCCAAAACCGATAAGGGGCATTGGAATCAAAAACGGGGAGTTCATCCTTATTTCGACTACTACTCCCGCATCCGGTGGCCCAAATCGCTGACGAGCCCAGTCCGAGAGTCGCAACGAAGTCCTTCCTGTTCATTGGCATTGTCTATTACGCAAAACTCTCTTCGTTCTGGCAAATGGATAACGCTGATTTTTCCAAATTGTCATGCCGATTCGAAAACTAGAGGGCTCTTCAAATTCGCTACAAACTCGCCCGCGCCATGGGGTCTTCTCTCTCCGGAACCTCGCAAAATTTTCCTTCGAAGGCGGTATAGTTCCTCACGTCCCGCTCATGGGGAAGGATTGCCCACGGCGCTCCTGCTTCGCGGAAAGGGCAACGATCGTAGTAAGAGCGAATCGCGTAGTTCTCCAAATCGTCAACCACGTCGAATATTTCCCCTTCTTCCACTACGACCTCCTCCCGGTATTGGGCTGGGATGTTCTGGATCGGGCAAATGTCATGCACCGCATTCACCCACTTGCAGGTTCCCTTCGCCTGCTCGGTTGTACAGAGCTGATTCGTATTTCCAGCGATGTGATCAAGCATCCCCTCAAACATGAGTTCTCTGACTTTCAACTGACTGGGAGATCCAATCGTGCGAACCTGATCCTTCGAAGCAATGGTATGGGTCCCGCAAAATCGCCACCGCAAGGTACCGTTGGAACCGGTTATTAAAATTTCCGGATCCATTTGATGCAATGACGCGTGGGACAATATAATTGCCGCTTCAACGCCGCTTTCCATAACACCCACCGTACGAACTGTGTCGAATCCTTCGATCGGCTTCGCCCGATACAGCTCTGCGCTCACACGAGTTAACTCGGCTCGAGTATCCAGGGAATCCCCCAACCAAAACAAGATGAGATTGACCATGTGCGAAAGTCCATTGTGTAGCGGGGAATCCAATACCCATGAATCTCCATCGTGCAAATGCCCGCTCCATTCATTGCGATGATAGTAATTCTGCGAACGCGGCCACATTCCTAAGCAGTCTACCTTCTGAATCTCTCCAATCTCACCATCCAGCAAACTTTGTTTTATGTGCCACGTATCCTTGATGTATTTATGTTGAAAACCCACAGCAACCGATACCCCAGAGGCTCGCTCCGCCGCTTGGATAGCCGCAACATCCTGCAATGTCGGAGCCAGCGGCTTTTCAACTAGTACCTGCAATCCAAGATTTAGACACTCTATGGTCATCCGCGTGTGGCTTCCGATTCCCGTTGGGATACACACCCAATCCAGCACGCGTTTCTCAGATTCAAGCATCAACTGGTAGTCTTGGTAGATCGGAACCCCAAGAGCGTTTAAGATCGCGATTTGCTCTTTGGCTTCATCCGGGTTGATAATTGTAACTGCCCCCCATGCGACGCGACCTTGTGCTACAAGCGCATTGAGCGATCTAAAATAGTCATGAGCGTAGCCGGTAACACCAATCAAGCCTACCCTGTAGGGCGGCTTGGGTCTGATGGGTGTGGGTTTGGAGTTCTCAGGAATCATTTTGGCGAGCAGTGTAACGACTGGTAAAAATCAGAAATCCAGCGGTCCAAGCGGATGTGGGCAAGCGTTTGCCTCTTAAACGAACGTACTCTCAGCTTGAAGCTTCAATCCGTCATCAAAAAGCTCTTTTTCCGGTAAAGCTAACTGCCCATTTTTTCGTAAAACAAGCAACGACTAATTCTGCCTTAACCCTTTTCTTTTAATGACTTAAACGATAATATCATCGATTAGGATCTACCTACCCATGAGCACCTCCCCTTCCGTTAGATCGCCGCCAGAATTTGGATCCATCTCTTCGGGTTTAATACCTCCGATCTGATGACGGAGCTCTTCATAAACGTCTTCAATGTGGGTCGTTTGGTCGGGGCGACAATTCATCCGGTTTATTGGCAGCAAACATGCAATCTCTCTCCTTCGCTGGAGCTACGGAGCCGCAAGCCGAGAGCCCATTCGAAAAGTAGATTAAGCATCCTGACTCTGCAATAGGATGTCGAACGACAGACTAAAGGCCTGTACTACTGATTTTGGTCGCGGGCCAATCTGGTAGACGCGACCGGTAGACCGCGTCTACAGGTTCTCGACGTATTCTACCCCTCTAAGAGGACCGACGCATCCTCCCTACCCTCTATTCAGGCCGGGCAGAAATCCCTTGAATGAATTGCGTCTACGTCCGAAAGCGTGTCCTTGGAGTAGGATGCGATTTCAGAGGCCCGAACCGCGTCCTGGACCTCTTTTTGGGCCCTAGCTCCCGAAAGCGCTAGAGTAACGCCTTTTTGATCGAGGACCCACCGGTACGATGCTTGTGGCAGAGTTTTAACATCGCCGTGTATCAAATCTAACTTGAGCTGCTCGGCATAATCCACGCGTTCCGCGATCTCCTCTCGCGAATATCGGGCACCCAAGGTCCCTTCGGGAAATGTCGTGTTTTTTTTGATAGATCCACTCAGAAAGCCATTCGCCATGCATTCGCGCGCGATTACGCCGCAACCCCCTTTTTCGGCGATAGCGATCAGAGGAAGCGCTTCTCGATTGAAAGGGCTCAAAACGACTTGTATCGCCTCGATTTTTCTTTCCCGGATCCACTGGGCCGATAGTTCGTGTGTTTCCTCATACATGGAAACGGAGTGACCGATGAAACGGATTTTCCCTTCAGACTTTAAACAGGCTAATTCCTCCCAAACTTCGTCTTCAATTTCGCTGGGCTCGAAGGGTGAATGAAAAAAGAACAGATCGACCCAATCCCGCCCGATTCGCTTCAGACTGGCTTCACACGATTCGCGGGCTTCCTTACGGTTGAAGCGCGGGGGCATTACAGCCATGGCAGTACGCCCAAACTTCGTGGATACGATGACCTCGTTTTTCCGCGACCCGAGGCCTTTGCCCAAGACGCTTTCCGCCACACCATTCTCTTTCTCGTTACCGTACAAAGGAGCCGTATCGAAAAAGTTGATTCCCGCATCGAGAGATTCACCAATGAGTCGATCCGCTTCGCACGCCTCTACCTCTCCATAAACGCCGCTTCCTAAGGCCCAGGTACCGAGCCCGATCTCTGAACACTCGAGATCCGTTTCCCCTAGCTTTCTTTTCTTCATTGCAAACGCTTCCGATCCGCTAGCAAGGCATTCACTTTCGGAATGGCTGCTTGCAATACGGCTTCCAATTGCCTCTGCCCCCTCTCCGGCGACGCTTCCCGCGGATCATCTCCCATCACACCGTCCCCATCCAGAGACAGTTTCCGATCGGGTAGCGCCGACAAGTCGATTGTATCAGGTGAGAAAAGCATTTGGAAAGAAGTCTCGGTCGCCCCGGCGTGATCCCCAACAAAATGGTCGCCCAGCAACTGATTGTCGGCCCAAACTTCGAAACGGGCATGCGTCGCCACATTTCGTGCTCGACGCACGCCTTCCTCCAAGGCGTTGATCTGCTCTGGTGGATAATGGCCCGTCATCAATATTACGATCTTGAATTCTTCATCCGCTAATTGAATACATATTTCTTCAGCCACTTTGGAAGCCAATTCTGCCGAGATGTCGATAGAGTGAGCGAAGCCCTTGAAAGGCTTGATCGTATTCACCCCTAGCGGTATCGCGGGCAACACCACTCCCCCCGTTTTCTCTGCAATGGCCAGGCAAATACCTTCCGCCTTGGCCGAATCTAGACCAATCGGGGCGTGCAAACAATGCCACTCTAGGGCACCCCAGGGAACAAAAGCAACGGGTGTTCGTTTCAAGATTGCCTCGATCGCCGTTGGCCGTAAATCACCATAGCGGCCCGATAGTAGAGCGTTCGTTTTTTCGGAGGATGAACCTTGCGACATAGGAGGACCCGTATTCCAGTTACTTTTCGAACATTAGGCCACTTCGGCGATAGCCCGCAATTTTTTCCCGGTCAGCCTTACCTCCGGACTCAGACTATGGGGCGTCTTTCCTCCAAACTCCTTTTCCAGTACCTTGAATCGCTTTCGTGACGATTCGACGAACGCCTCCACGGATCCCTCTTTCCCAAAAAGCCGCATGATTTCAGGAAGCCAACGATGCCCAAAGCGAACATGCTGCTGCTCGTCATTCCGGTCAAAGGCCAGCAAGGTATCTGCCTCAAAATCGCTCAGCTCGCGCACTCGATCCATCACATGAGCCTTAGTGGCGAAGCTGCCCGCTTCAAACTCCATCGTCATCATGGCGTACCGCTCGGGTGGTGACATCTGGATGAGTATATTGTATAGATCCAATGAGTGCTCGAGCGTACCCAAGTCAACCTTTAGCTTTGGCAGTTGCCGGTACCCAAACGCGCTGTGCCGCGATTCGTCCCACAAATGCCGTGCCAAATCGTAGTGAAGGTCAAAGGGAGCATCCGTCGTGTCGTAGAAAATCGGCGACAAATAATCGACCGCGTCCAGCTCCATCATGAGCCAAATAAATACCATCAGACGAACGACCCGCGCATCCGTATTCGGATCCTCCAGCCATTCCCTCACAATGGGATCCGATTCCTGATCGTTTCCAAAAACACTTGAGCACACCGGATACTCGCCACGATTGCAGATGTCAGGATGCCGGTACGGCTGCTCCTCCCAATTCCAATCGAAGCCTTCAGGAAGCGCTTTCCGCTCGCGCTCACCTAGCCAACCCCCAAGCCCGTCGAGGGCAATTGAGAGATGCTGCTCCCAGTCTCGATCGCTAGTCTGCGAAAGGTATGGGTCCATCTCGCGGAGGTGACGTTCCTCATCGACGATAAATTCTTCCACCAATTTACGCGACGGCCAGTCGGCCAAATGATGTGTAGACTCTAAATAATGACGATACGCATCGAGCAAGGCCGGTTTTATGATTTTGTAGAAGCCAGTCAGTCCAACCATCGGATCCTCCACTCGAATCGCCTCTTCAAAAATCGACCGATAGGACTCCCTTGCCGCATCGTCTTTCCCGAAACCACTCAATTCGCGCCCGCGCTCACGGATGAAGCGGGCGTGGCCCGCCGATTCCCATACGTGCTGGCAGAGTAAATACTTAAGTTCTATATTGCCGACGCGAGGGATGAGAACGGTTACCGTTCTGACAAACTCCCGCTCGACTTCGAAAAGCATCCGCAGCAGCTGAACCGTTTCCTTGACTGCCGCCATGCGCCCAGTTCCCCGGGTCGGCTTTTGGCCTGAAGATGCAAAAGTACTCATTTTAAGAATTGACGATTATTGTGTCGGTATCCACTTCTCAACATACACGCCCTCTCTTTCCAGCAGTAGAATGCCCCGGAGGATTCGGACCAATCCACCTTTCGTCGATGGGCTCGCTCGCTTTTTGGTAACGGCTATCGCTGGAAATGCGAAACTGGTTTTCCGTCTTATTGTCAACTGCCGCGTGTACGAGGAACATACCGAAGGTAATAAAATCGCCCGCTTCGAACTCCGTGGTTAGCCAACGGCCGCCAAACTTGTCCCGCACACGAGGAGGGTTGCGGGAAAGCGTGCCGGTAAAGTTCCATTTCCCTTCCTCAGCCCGGCGCTTCTGTTCGGGCTTGTTGACGCAGTAGCTGTCTACGTCCCGGTGAGCATAATTCTTCAGCAAATCCATCCGCTTGTGAGACCCTTCCAAGACCATAAGGCCTCCCAACTTGTAGGGGATATCACCATACGGGAGCCAGCAGGTCATATGCTTGTCCGTCCCGCGCCCCATGTAGGGCAAATCGGAATGCGGGTTCGTCCCTTTCCCGGGAGGCATCGCGCGAAGCCAGGTGAAATCGTAATGCCGAATTTCTTCTCCGTACAAGTGGCGGTAAAATTCTACCAGCTTTCCGGAGTAGAGGAGTTGCTGCACTTCCAGACTATTGTCTGCGATTTCCGGGATGAAGGCCACTCCCTCCGTTCTTGGCCGACAAATGGCATCCGCTACAGGATACGCCGGATCGAGCAAATTCTTACCTTCCAAATGCGACAGGATACTTGCTCTAGCTCCCAGCACCTGATCCCGGTCTAGGTAGCCTTTCATGTACAAATAGCCATCTTCCGCTAGGCGTCGCCTCAACTCGGGCACGTCGTTCGCCGCGTCGGTCGAGCTGCGCAAGGCGCCAAACTTGTCCGCGTCCATATCCAAGGCACGGTCGTAGGAGTAGAATTGGGGCAATGCAGAAGTAACGTTCATCGAATTGTGAAATGTGGACATGGGCTCTTATTCTAGCCAACTTAGAACCAAATTTAAATGGTTGAAATGGTCTTATACATGTATAATTTGGGAAATTTATGTCGTCGAACAAACGGAAAGCTGATTCTTGGCTCAATACCCCCCTTCGATCTCGACTAGGAGCACTATCCTTGGCGGGAGAGCTGGAGAATAATCCGGGAATCGATCCCCTATCTATGCGTATTTTGGGGAAATATGCCCTCGTTCTGATTCTCGACGGATCGGGCTTCTACAAGGACAATCGAAACACGTCCACGGATATCGAACCTGGAGATGCGGTCCTTGTATTTCCCGAAATCGCACATGCCTATGGCCCGCGCAAAAACGGCTGCTGGAAGCATGCCTACATCGTCTTCGAAGGCTCCCAATTCGATCTGCTGCGACAGACGGGCGTCCTCGATCCCAACCATCCCATCTGGCGCCTTCAGCCTGTCGCCTTCTGGAAACAGCGGCTGAAGGAACTGGTCCAAGCCAAACCGGGAGCCAACCAGCCTTCCTCTCTAAAATCAATCGCCCAATTTTCTTACCTGCTGGCTGATATGGCCGCCACCCACTTCGAAACGCGCCAGCACTCCGATGATACCCGTATCGACGAGAGCTCGACTTTGCTATCGGAGCCCTTCGAAGGGACCTGGCTTTCTCCTCAATTAGTCGCCCAAAAGCTAGGTATCAGCTACGAGAGTTTCCGCAAGCGATTCGCAAAGCGCCTGGGTGAATCCCCAGCCCATTTCCAAAAGCGGCGCCGCATCGAGCATGCCTGCGCCGCAATCTACCAGAATGCACTCACCTTCCAACAGCTCGCCGACCAGCTCGGCTTCTGCGACGTCTTCCATTTTTCGAAAGCCTTCCGTCAAATCACCGGCGAACCACCCTCGGTATACCGAAAGCGAGCCCTTGGAGAGCAATCCAATACAAGCTCCCAGAAAGAATGACGAAGTCGCGGAGGATAAGTTGGGTTCGCAAGGATTCTTTCACCGTTCCCAGTTAATTATCCGCTTGAATCTTGGCAATTGAAAATGGAATCGCACAATGACGAATTGATTCCAACCTTCTTGCAGATTTCGTTGAGGCAAATAACGTGCCCTTTTGCATTACTGTCTCAGTTTTAAAAGCCCTCTCTCAATTTGATGCTACTTTAAAAATAAATGTCAGAGAACGAACAGAAAGACGCTCCCCAGCTCAAACTCTGTGCCGCTGAATGGACGCTCATGAGGCACCCTTCGGCAGAAAAAGAATGGTCCATGGATCGCAAGTTAAAGGAAGCAAGGGAGGCTGGATTCTACGGGTTCAGCGCCGGCCCTAGTTCCGACGTTGCTCAAGCCTGTGCAAAATGGGGGATGGAGCTGGTCGGCATGGTCGACATCGGCAGCGCTCAGGAAGTGGGGGCTAAGCTGGATCGCTTTAAGGGAACGGGAGCTGTGCATATAAACGTACAGCTGTGCGATCACGATACACCTACCGAAACCGCGGTATCAATCGCCCGAGCAGCCCTGCAATATGGCGAGTCGCTAGGATTGAAGCCCGCGATCGAATGGCATCGCGACACTTGCACGGAAACTCCCGAAAAGGGACTGGCCTTGATCGATGAATACCAGCTTCGCTACGGGGAAACGCTAAGGGTCAACTTTGACTATTCTCACCCCGGCGTGGTCAAGCACCTGTCTCCCGACAATTTCTGGGAGCGGCTTTCCGAATACCGCGGCGACCTTTTCAAGCAGAGCCAGCTCGTTCACTTTCGCCCCTTTACGGGCTCACACTGCCAAACTCCGGTCACCGACGGCAGAGGGAAGCTCGATCTGGATTTCATCGCGTGGCGAGATTCCTTTCTGCGACCCGCGCTCGCCGCATGGCTCGAGGACGCCCAACCGGATCAAACGCTTTGGGCCGTGGTGGAATTGGGGCCGAAAGGATCGGGCTATGCGCTTAACTGCTTCCCAAATGTATGGGACGATGCCATCGTCGCCAAAAATGAAATACAGTCGGTTTGGAACGAGTTGGTTGAAGCAGAGGGTAATAGCTAAGTCGATTATTTTATAGGTACAATGACGAAGGTTGAAAGGGCTCTAAGCGGGAATCTATTAAAACATCCCCGTCTTGTTTTCAGGTCGCGGGCTATCTCCGAGCGCCCACAAAGAAAGAGTAGCGCAGGCTTCCAGCCTGTTTCAATTGACAGTAAACAGGCAGGATACCTGATCTACTTTTAATGAGTGCCCAAAGGTCGCCCGCTACCAAAGACATCAATGATCCCACCCGCCTGTCGGATTCTGCGACGAGTTTTGAGGCATCAGCCAAATGGAAATTAAGCAGAATAGGACTCTTGTCGATCATGAGCCTTGTTTAATGGTCAGCCTGCTTGTACTCGCACGATGACTATTCTAATCCTAAAAATCCGAGAGTACTATACAAGACGCTAGTTTACCGAAAAATGACGTAGAGATCGAACTGAAACGAGTTTTAAGGTCCGCTTCGTCTTCACTGTCAAAACAAGCCCAATCGCTCGAGAACACTGCAATCGGCGATAACCTAGACAATTCGTTTCCCAAAACCGGCACCCTTGTGGACCTCGCAATCCTTACAGACGAAATATCGCTCGATATCAACGAAGCCCTTGAGGAGGGGAAAGCGCTCGGCTTCCGAAAATTCGAGCTGCGCTGCGCGGATTCCTACGAACACCGGGTCCCTTATCTGAATTCAAAGGCGGAATCCCGCATATTGAAAGAGGTGGAACAAAAGGAAATCGAGATAACGGCTTTGACTCCGGGATTATTCAAAATCGGCCTTTCGGATACCGCAAAAATCAAGGAGGAGTTGGACGTTACGCTCCCTAAAACCTGTGAGCTCGCTGTGCAGCTGGGAGTGCCGCGCATAATCGCGTTTAGCTTCATGACGAATGAAGGCGGCAGTTCTAAAGACGCTGTCGAACGTGTTAAAGAAGCCGGGCAAGTCGCCGAACAGTTTGGCCTGCAATTGTCTGTCGAGAATGAGCCCGGATTCTTTTGCGATACGGGTTTGAGAACGGCTGCACTCGTTGAATCCATAGGAGCAAAAAATGTGGGCATCAACTGGGATTGCGCTAATGCTTTGGTGGCGGGCGAAGTCGCCTATCCCATAGGCTACGAAGCGGTTTTGCCCCTTATCCAGAATATCCATATTAAAGACGCCATTCCGATTCCACCCGACAAATGGGAGAATCGATTGGTCGGTGACGGAGGTGTTAACTGGCTTGGGCAATTGCGCGCTATCCTCAAAGACAAACCTGTAAGTCACATTACGCTCGAAACGCATGTATTCCCCGTTCTGGAATCCACTCGCGAAGATGTAAGACGACTCCGCGTCCTCTTCGACGCCATCGATGGGTTCAATGACTAAGGGTTTCGCAAAAGCTATCTTACTTCTTCTGACCATTGGCATTGCCACTCTTTTGCCCACTCAGGCCCAAGTCTCGCCAGACTTGTTTAACGTAGATTCAATCCGACTCGACCATCCCCGAATCTTGGCTTCGGAGGACGACTTCCAACGAATCCGAGATCCCAACTGGGATTCGCTAGGTATGCAGTACCTGTCCTTCCTCAAACAAACAGGACGCGAACTGCTCGATCAACCACCAATCGAATACAAACTCGATGGAAAGCGGCTCCTGCACCAGTCGCAAAGATTTCTGAAACGAGTTTCGACCTGGGCTCTACTGTATCGTGTTTTTGGCGACGTGTCTTATCGTGACAGAGTGATAAGAGAATTGGAAAACGTCTCTCGCTTTCCGGATTGGAATCCTCAGCACTATTTAGACGTCAGCGAGATGGCCCTCGGTTTTGCGATCGGGACCGATTGGCTTTGGGAGGAATTGTCGGGCGAACAAAGAGAGCGTTTTTTAGATACGCTTATCAGCAAAGCCATCAATCCCTCCTTGGACGAAGGCGATCCTTACAATTGGTGGGTTGAGAGTATTAACAACTGGAATCCTGTCTGCCACGCTGGGCTCGTCGCCAGCGCCTTACTTATTGTGGACAGTGACGCGGCGTTGGCGGAAAGGGTTATCCGTCGAGCAATCCGCTCCGCTCCAATCGCCATGGACGCTACCGATCCCGACGGAATCTACCCGGAAGGCCCTATTTACTGGGGATACGGTACTCATTTTTCAGCCGTTCTGATAGACCTTCTGGAGAACGCCACAAATAGCTCGTTTGGACTATCAGAGCATCAGTCTTTTCGGCAGTCTATCCTGTTTCACAGCTTGGCCATCGCCCCAAGTGGCCAGTATTATAATTTCTATGACGGCGGCACGCTGGTTCGCTTTCAACCGGTAACCGCCTGGTTCGCCTCTCGGTACGATGATCCAACAGGACTGTACGAACTGAAGCGCAGTCTTAAAATCTATCTGGAAAGCAATACGTGGAACCCGGAAGATATCAGAAGTCGCAATCTGGCTATGCTCTCCCTATGGTACCCTGAGAAAACCGGTAGCGAGAGCACCTCGACTTCGTCGCTTCCGAAAAACTGGAAAGGCAACGGGCCCAACCCACTCGCCTTTGCTCGGGAAAGCTGGGATGACCCCAATTCTTTCTACCTCGCTTTCAAGGGAGGCAATGGACAGATCAGCCATGCCCATATGGACGCTGGCAGCTTTATTTTTGAAGACGAAGGTGTCCGATGGGCAATCGATCTTGGTGCACAGAACTACCTCAGTCTCGAATCCAAGGGCCTTGGGATTTGGGATCGTCGGCAACATTCGGACCGATGGCGGATCTTTAGACTGGGTCCCTACAGTCACAATCAAATCCTAATCGATCAAAGGCTGCAAAACGCGGAAGGCTCCGCCGCAATCACTCAATTTTCGGATACAACCAATACCGTTCAAGGAACTGTCGTTCTTTCAGATATTTACTCAGGCCAGGCAGATTCATACGAACGTACATTCACTGTGCAGCAATACAAAGTCCTGAGCATAAACGATCGCATTGCGGGAGCCCGCCAGCGAACCGAGCAACAAGGCAGAAAAAGTGCGACCTTGCGCTGGCGAATGCTAACCAAGGCTGCAGTGGAAATCGAAAACAACGAGGCGATTCTGAAGCAAGAGGGCAAAACCCTTTTTCTCAAAGTCGTGGGGCCTTCGAAGTATGTCTTTAGAACCCAGTCGATCGATCCGCCTCCCAATTATTGGGATACCCTCAATCCAGGCGTTCGCGCCATCGATTTCTGGTGCAATACAGACGATTTTGGCGACCAGGAAATAACTGTCCTTATGAGTGTCGACAGAGCGGCACTCGAGCAAGTTGCGAACTCATTGTAGGTAAGGGATAATCGAAATGGTACCCGATCTTCGTACCACTGAAATATGATCGTTTACCGCTATAAAACCTTCGTATCATTTATGGTAGCCTCCCTCGTAGGCAACGTCAATCCGTCTGCTGCTACGCCATGGATCGATGCCACCGTGCCCGCGGGAATCGAAGGCCAGTCTCTCTCCCGACTAAAGTTTGCAGATCTCAATGGTGACCGACGTCCAGACGCCATTCTGCTTCCCAAATCCAAACAAGGGACTTTGCCTCGGGTTTTCCTGAATAGATCTGAAGAATCGGACGGGGAAATCGGCTTCCGACTGAAGGCCAAAACCGAGACGAACCTACCTCTAGTGAGGACAGCCGACACATTGGTCTTCGCCGATCTGAATAATGATGGCATCAAAGACGCTATCCTCGGTCGCTACAACGACATCTATCAAGACGACTACTCTTCGCCAGAATCCTATCCACAGCGCTCTGCATGGTTTCTCGGCAATGGCGACGGATCGTTCAATGAAGGTAGATTATTTAAAGAGGCCCCTATGGTCACGACGCGAGCTATCGCAGTGGGCGACGTCAATCAGGATGGTTTGCTCGACTGCCTGATGGGGAACTCGTATCAACGTTACTTCACCGGGTACGAAGCCTTTTCAAACGATCTCCTTATCCAACATTCCACTACAGAAGGTATTCCTGAATTTGCTCGTTGGCCGATTCCCCATGAAACCTCACCTACTGACTTTCACGATGATCTGGGAGGACGTCCCACCTACGGAGTGGCACTTCCGCGCTTTAACGACGGACTGCCAATGGTCCTGGAGCTAAATTACGGTCGACGCTGGAATCGTCTCTACCGCATGACACGCCGTGGACCCTTAAAGGAGATTCCATCGAATGAAGGGTCCCCCAGTACCTTGATACCGCAAGATGACAATGAGATTGCTGATCATCTCATTCGACAACTCGTCGGAGAGGACATCGCGGCTCTTGCCAAAATCGACGGTGACCTAATACGTCACGGGCGTCATCCGAAATGGCCTAGCGAACATGCCGAGGCCCAACCTCGTTCGCGACGTCCCGACGAACCGCCGTTTCGGGCCAATGGTAATACCTTCGACTGTGCAATTGGCGATATAGACAACGATGGAGATTTCGATCTTTTTGTATCCACCATAATTCATTCCTGGGCGGGTGAGTCCTCGGATCGATCGCGCTTTCTCGTGAATCAAATGAACGAAACCGGCAACCTTCAGTTCCAATCGTTCGCTCATCTTTCCGTCGACCGCATTCCAGACCTTCCCGCGCCCGGCATCCCGCTGAAAAAGGAGAACACGTCTTACAATCAAGGCGACATATACGCGGAGCTTGCGGATCTCAATCATGATGGCCGGCTTGACCTTGTTCTATGCTCTTCCGACTACCCGGATCCGCCACCGTACGATGAACGCTTACGTATTTATTTCCAACAAGGAGACGGGCACTTTATCGATGTAACCAAGGACTTAGGACTAAATCACATCGGAGCGGGAATGCCTTCGCTCGCAGATGTCGATCTTGACGGGGACCTCGATTTGCTCATTGGTCAAAGTTTCAACAGGCTTCTAAAACAGCAGCGCGTTAAGGCTGCCTTGGCCAGCGGAGCTCTCCGCAACGACTCAGCCGAAGGCACTATTCCAAAGCCCCAAGCACGCCTTTACTTAAACGAATCAAGCGAAGGTCGTCGTTCCCTTATTCTCCATCTCATAGGTGATAAAAAAAAAGGAGTATCCTCTTCAGCCATCGGAACAATCGTTCGAGTGACTGCTGATACTGACGGAGATTCCAAAACCCCCGAATCGGTCCAAAGTCGGCAATTGCTGGGGGCCGGAGGGCATTCAGGCAAACAAAACGAAACGATCATTCACGTTGGCTTGGGTACCGCAACCTACGCCACTAAAATTGAAATACAATGGCCAGGGGAGAATCAAACACCTACTGAATTGGGAAACCTCCGGCCGGGGCGATACATTATCAGCCAGGAGGACCCCGTCCCCCAGTTACTATCTAGGTAATCCGAAACCGAACTAGCGCTTTTTCTATTCTTTTCCTGAAGCGATCAAACGGTCTATTCAAAAGTCTCACACGGAAAGACTTCAATAAGGAGCGTTTGATACCACAAGTTGATTACGGGTCACTTCTACACGAATATCAAAATTTTTGCACCGGATTCTCCGGTCAGGCCAAACCGATTCGTCCAACAAGGCCGCAATCTAACCCAAGGGGGTCTTCTTGTGGAGCTCCTCTTCGGTTAGAAGCATAGCCAAGGCATTACGTAATATCCACTGTTCCGCCACTTTCCAGATCGTGTAGTTCGAATTATTATGCCGCATCGTTGCCTCAGCCCGACCTTCGATCCGGGTTCGTGCCGTGAGTTCCGAGACCCCTCGTTCCCGATCGCACTCAGCCTAGATCTTATTCCAAATATCCTTCGATATTTCAGATTTAATCGACTCTCTTGCTCCGGATACCGACCGCAATTGATCGATCTACTCATATGTAGTAAAATTATGGTGACGTTGAGTGGGAACTTTCGCCTAAGCCAAGGATCAAACTCCTCCCAATTCCGTGCACCAACCTCCCAATGCCACCGTGGTAATCCCTTTCAGGACACCTCTTCGATCTATGTTGCAAAGGTTCATATTCAGCAACCCTCAAATCTCAGACCAAGAACCAACTCCCCCGAAATTTATCGTAAACCTAAAAGAAAATCGATACTCTTTGCTCAGTTCAGTGACACTCAACCATAGTTCAATTCTGTAGTGCGGTTTTCGAAATGTCAGCCGCATAGAGCAAATTATGAGAATAGCCCAGTTTCTAAGATCCAACCTCACCATCACTCGTCTTCACGACACAATACAAGTCGAGGCAACGGCAGCGGAGCACATACAAGCTGCCATCAATGCAATCGATCCCCATGATTCAGACCAAGGCACTGCCGCAAATACTAGCATCACTCTCGGTGTGTTGACGCCCGAAGAGGCTTTGGAACGCAAGGTGCCCGTTTCCCACCAAGAGGAGTGGATGTACATACGGTCGTCTCAACCAGAAGGGATCGAAATGTACGTTTCGCACACTTGGTTCCTCTATCGTCTTACATGCCGACTGGTAGACGAATGGTTGAACGATGACATAGACGTTTTCTCCGGTGGTAGAATGTTTCAACCCGCTTTCAAGCGTCTGCGACCGGCCTATGATTCTCTCCTCAACAACCATGCTCGAACCGCTAAGGGGTTCGATCCCGAGGACCACATACGTGAAATGGCTCGCCAAGGGTACACGCACGTAGAAGTAAACGGATATGCAGCCAATTTCCCCTACGAAAAAGCGGCTCCCGGCGAGCTACTGTATCTGTTTTATACATACTGCCCCGCACTCGACCAATTCGTTTACAGCAAATTAAATAAGGGCATTTATCCGTATGACTATTTGCAAGCCAATCTAAGGAAACTAGTTCATTCCGCCCAATTGGCAGAGAAGTATGGTCTTCGAGCTGGCATCCTCTCTTTCGAGCCCCGTTCCGTCCCAGAAGAGCTTCTACAAAAATACCCAATGCTCAGGGGAGCTCGAGTGGATCACCCCCTGCGGAGTTTTCGCCCTCGCTATAATTTGACAACTGCCCATCCAGTCGTCCTCGAGCATTATGCGGAGATGCTTACCAAGATCGTTGAGGCTGCACCTAACATCGACTATATGGCTATTTGGTCGAACGACAGCGGGGCTGGATTCGAATATACGAGCTCCTTGTATGTAGGCCGTAATGGCGGTGGATACGTTATTCGCGAATTCAAGAACGATGACGAAATCGCCAAAGCAGCCGCGGAAAACATTATCCGCTTTATGAAAACTATCCGTGATGCCGGACGTCGCCTAAATCCCGATTTCAAATGCATGCTTCGGAGTGAAATGTTCTACGCTGAGCAGGACCATCTTTGGGACCAAGTGGAAGACGGGATTGAACTCGAAACCAACACTTTGGTTAGCAAGGGCTTCGATGCCGACTATAGGCATCCAAAATACGACTGGGCCAAGGAATTCACTTTTTCGGGGCTGTTCAACCAGTTCGACGCTAGAGAAAAACCGAGGAAAGAGCTGCTCGAGTCGAAGGGCTCGAACGCCCACTTGTATTTCAGTCCTGGCTCTTTCTGGAATATGGAACCAGTGAAAGCCCCCATCTACCCACGACTCCTATGGGAAAAACTCCGCGACTTGCATGCTCAGGAGGCTTCTCATATCGCTGGGCTGTGTGGCTCCACTCCTGCAACCCTGGCCCCCTACAATATTAACCAAGAGATAATTCAGACTTTCCAAAATGAGCCCAACCTGCCTTTCGAGAAAATACTGCAACGGAAAGCCGATAAATGGGTGGGCGAAGCAAATGCCAATTGCCTCATCGAACTGTGGCTTCAAGCCGACGAAGCTTATCGCAGTTTCCCCGCACCCGTAAACGTACTCGCAATCTGGAGCACGTGGTACCGTATCTTAGTTAGGCCATTCGTTCCCAACTTCGAAGCGTTAAGCGAGGAAGATCGTGCCTACTACGAGGATTTTCATCTGGGGCATGTCAACAATCGGATTCGTACCGATTTCAGGCGGGAAATCAATTTTGAGTTTTGCACTCCCGAATACGCGGGTAAGTGCCGTGCGGGAATAACCGAACACACCCTACCGGCAATCGCCAAAGCGATCGAACTAGCGGAGTCCGGATTATCCAAGGAAACCGGGGACGCATCCAAGGTATGGACACATCATTTGGATCGCCTTAGAGGGAGTCAGTCATGGTTTCGATCTCAAAGAAACATCGCCGCGTGGATCGAAAGTGTACACGGATACGTCGAATCTGAAGATCCAGCGAAGAAGGAC
>Ga0213868_10001525_pt1 | contig 22382 bp, 19 predicted proteins | sample PICome_9_FD_160087 | JGI IMG/M metagenome (GOLD analysis project Ga0213868, IMG submission 160087) | Coastal seawater microbial communities near Pivers Island, North Carolina, United States - PICO127 | ecosystem: Environmental > Aquatic > Marine > Coastal | place: USA: North Carolina...
AGTTTTACTCATTGGTGTGACGTGGTTTCCAAATAGCTCGAGTTGGGCAAGATGTCCTGCCTCAGATAAAAGCATGATACCAACAATTAGTAAGATAAAAAGCCCTAGGACTTCATACATACGGTTTTTCTTTAGGAAATCTGTAACCTTACCACTTAACCAAATCATTACAACTCCTCCAATAACAATTGCAGTGGCCATTACCCAAAAAACATCAGTCAAGGCAATTGCTCCAAGGATAGAGTCAAAAGAAAAAATTAAATTCATGACTATTATAGAGGCAATAATCATAGACACAGATTTTGGTTTTGCATCTATTTGATTGTGAGCATCCAAAGCCATCATGTGCATGATTTCTCTAACTGCAGTCCACATTATAAAGACCCCACCAACCAAAACAATTAAACTATGTAAGTTAAAAACGCCGGCTACAATACCCTCTAGATTTATTTCAAACAATGGGTCTTGAAAAAGTACAATTACTTTTAATAAAACAAACAGTAGTACTAGACGTAAAACAATTGCCCCAATGATACCTATTTTTCGGACCCTAGCTTGATCCTTTACTGGAGCACGCTTAGATTCAAGAGAAATATAAAGTAAGTTATCTAGCCCTAAAACACATTGTAATAAGGTTAATAGGCCAAGAGTGATAAAGTTTTCAAGTGTAAAAAGTGCTTCCATAAAGGTGTTTTTTTGTTAGGTTTGCTAAAGCAATTTAAAACCAGTAATAGCTTATACAATAGCCAACTACAATACGTAATCTCAACTAGAGCTTACATAATTATAGGCTTAATTAATAAGCAATTAATTCTTTTAATACAGTATCAAACCTATCATTGGCTAAGTATTCCCGTTCTAAATCTGCCGCAAAAGGAATTGGAGTTTCTAATCCTGCGACACGTTTTATAGGCGCATCTAAATCTTCAAAACAATGCTCAGAGATAAGAGCAGAAATATCACTAGCAATACCTCCAAACATAGAATCTTCTTGCAATATGATTACTTTTCCAGTCTTCTTAACAGAGGCGTATATAGTCTGTGTGTCTAGTGGAGATAAAGTACGCAAATCTATAAGGTCAGCATTTATAGTGGTATCACTCTCTAGGGTTTTTAATGCCCAATGCACGCCCATACCATAAGTAACTATCGTTACTTGTTCTCCTTGTTGTAAAACAGCTGCTTTACCAAGAGCAAGAGTATAGTACTGCGTAGGCACTTCTTGACGAATACTGCGGTACAATGCTTTGTGTTCAAAAAATAATACTGGGTTTGGGTCTTCTATAGCCTGAGCCAGAAGCCCTTTGGCATCAAAAGGAAAAGCTGGGTATACCACCTTTAATCCTGGGGTGTGTGTAAACCAAGCTTCATTGGTTTGGCTATGAAAAGGACCAGCGCCAACCCCGGCGCCACAAGGCATACGTATTACTACATCTGCTTTTTGAGCCCAACGATAATGTGATTTTGCTAAATAATTAACAATAGGATTAAAACCAGAGGTCACAAAATCAGAAAACTGCATCTCCATAATTGCTTTATACCCGCAAATAGAAAGCCCCATAGTTGCAGAGACAATGGCTGATTCACAAATGGGTGTGTTTCTAACTCTATCCTTACCAAAAGCTTCTAGAAAGCCATCCGTGATTTTAAATACACCGCCATATTCGGCAATGTCTTGTCCAAGAATTACCGTATTGTCATGACGCTCCATGGATTGTTTTAACCCCTGGGAGATAGCGTCTATTAAACGTAGTTCTTTGGTTTGGTTATTAGGTGCTATTTCCTGATACTCATAGTGATGGTATACATCTTTTAATTCTTGCTCTTTGTTGGCAATAATTGTTGGCTCATTAAATGCCAAATCTAAGCCATCAGTAATCTCTTTTTTAATGTCACTTTTAAAATCAGAAATATCTTCTTGGGTAAGATGTTTTTGTTCAAGTAAATAATTTTCAAAATTAATAAGAGGATCTTTAGCCTCCCAAGTGTCTAACAAGTCTTGAGGTACATATTTGGTGCCACTAGCCTCTTCATGACCGCGCATTCTAAAGGTTTTAAATTCTAAAAGTACGGGTCTTGGATGCTCACGCATATCTTCAACAAGCCCTTTTACTTTGGTATAGACCTCAATTATATTATTCCCTTCAATAATATGAGATTCCATGCCATACCCTTTACCTCGGTCTGCAAGATCCTTACAAAAATATTGCTCACTGGAAGGGGTTGAGAGTCCATAGCCATTATTTTCTATACAAAAAAGTACGGGTAATTGCCAAACAGAGGCAACGTTTAATGCCTCATGAATATCTCCCTCACTGGTTCCGCCCTCTCCTGTAAATACGGCACAAACCTGTTTGTTGTTTTTTAATTTATTTGCAAGTGCTATACCATCTGCTACACCAAATTGAGGTCCTAGATGGCTAATCATACCAACGATGTTAAATTCCTGAGTTCCGAAATGAAAACTCCTATCACGGCCTTTAGTAAAGCCATTGGCTTTTCCTTGCCATTGAGAGAATAGTCTTGATAAAGGTATTTCTCGAGTTGTAAACACACCTAAATTACGGTGCATCGGTAAAATATACTCTTCTTTATTTAAAACAGCTGTAATGCCTACAGATATGGCTTCTTGCCCAATACCACTAAACCACTTAGATATTTTACCCTGACGTAATAAAATCAGCATTTTCTCCTCAATTAATCGAGGCTTTAACATCGATTTATAAAGAAAAACTAACTTATCTTTAGTGATCTTTTTAGTTTGGTAATCGAAATTAATTTTTGACGCTGCTTGCAAGCTCATAGATATTTATATAAGAATTCAAATGTATAAAAAAAGAAAATGCTCAAATTGAATAAATACATTTTTTTCAAACACAATATAACCTTTGTATTTTAATATATTTGTATGTAAATTTTTAGCTCATGAATAAAATCCCAAGTGTAGATTTGGCAGACTTCTTAAGCGAAGACCCTAATCGTAAACAAAAATTTGTAAATGAAATTGGCACTGCCTATGAAAACATAGGCTTTGTATCACTAAGAAGCCATTTTTTAGATGATGCTCTTGTTTCAGATCTTTACAAAGAAGTAAAAGCATTTTTCGCGCTAGATTTAGCAAAGAAAAAGCAGTATGAAATTGAAGGCCTCTCAGGACAGCGCGGTTATGTCTCTTTTGGTAAAGAACATGCCAAAGGAAAAAAAGAGGGAGATTTAAAAGAGTTTTGGCATTTCGGTCAAGAGCCAAGTGAGGATGCAAACCTCACAGAGGTGTATCCAGAAAATGTGCAGGTAGATGAGCTCCCAAATTTTAATGCCACTGGTATGCAGGCATATCGAATGCTTGAAAAAACAGGAATCTATATACTTAGAGCTTTAGCGCTATATATTGGTGTAGATGAATTCTATTTTGACCACTGGGCATCAAATGGAAATAGTATTTTAAGACCTATCCACTACCCTCCTATTACCAAAGAACCAGAAGGAGCCGTAAGAGCTGGAGCACATGGAGATATAAATCTCATTACACTACTAATGGGAGCATCCTCAGGAGGGCTTCAAGTATTGCGTAAGGACGGCGTATGGATAGATGCAATTCCCGAGGAGGATGAGCTAGTGATTAATGTTGGAGACATGCTAGAGAGACATACAAATAACAAATTACGCTCTACAATACACAGGGTTGTAAATCCTCCCAAAGAACAGTGGGACAGCCCTCGGTTTTCTATTCCATTTTTTATGCATCCTAGAGGCGACATGGATTTAAGCTGTATGGACTTATGTATTGATGAGCAACATCCAAAATCATTTGATGATATTATGGCCGGAGATTTTTTAATACAGCGTTTAATTGAAATTGGACATTTAAAAAAATAACCGTGGATTTAAAAGACCAACTTAAAAAGTTATATCCAGACCACGTTGAAGTTACCCCACCAGTTGTAGTACAAGACCAAAAAATTTGGATACAACAGGACCCTTTAATTTGTAAGTATGAAAAACGAAAAGGAAAACCCACCACAATCATTGAAGGATACACGGGTGCCACGAGTGATTTTAAACAACTTGCAAAACAAATAAAGCAACTCCTGAGTGTGGGTGGTAGCTTTAAAAATGAGCAAATAATCATTCAAGGAGATTACAGGGATCAAATAATGAGCTTTTTACAAACTAAAGGTTTTAAAACAAAACGTGTTGGTGGATAAATAGATTTTTAAAATCACGATATCATTTGTTACATACCATTCAAATTATAACTATAAACTTTAACTCTTGAAACCAATTGCCCAAAGTGAACTCATATTAAATGCAGATGGTAGTATTTATCATTTAAATTTAAAACCTGCAGATATCGCAACTACTATTATCACAGTTGGTGATCCAGATAGAGTTGGTGAGGTTTCGAAACATTTTGACACCATAGAATTTAAACATCACAAAAGAGAGTTTAAAACCCATACAGGGACTTATAAAGGCAAAAGAATTACAGTAATCTCTACAGGTATTGGCACAGATAATATAGATATTGTTTTTAATGAGTTGGACGCGCTGGTTAATATTGATTTTGATACAAGAACAATAAAAAAAGAACATACTACCTTAACTTTTATTAGAATTGGTACAAGTGGTGCCATACAAGAAAACATCCCTACAGATAGTTTTTTGATTTCAGAGAAAGCAATAGGGTTTGATAATTTACTTCGTTTCTATGACACCGGTAGTCTTCTAGATGATGGCTTCTCAGAGGCATTAAAAACTCACTGTAAGTGGAGCCCTAAAAACGCTTCCCCTTATGTGGTAAATGCAAGTGAAAAATTACTTTTAGATTTTAACGACACTATATTTAGTAGTGGTTGCACGGCAACTAATGTTGGCTTTTATGGACCACAAGGAAGAACACTTCGCCTTAAGGTAAAAGACGAGAACTTAAATAATAACCTTGCCTGTTTTGAGTATCAAGGTGTTAAAATCACTAATTTAGAAATGGAAACCTCTGGAATTTATGGACTAGCGGCATTATTAGGGCATCATGCTATTTCTCTAAATGCTATTTTAGCCAATAGGGCTACTCAAACCTTTAGCGCTTCTCCAAACAAAACAGTTGCCAGGTTAATTACAACAACTCTTAATATTATAGCCAATAAAGTATAAATCTTGTATTTTTACAAGGCTATCAAATTTCCCTATAAATGAAGCTGGTTATTCTATGAAAAACTTTAAAATTGGTGGTGTCCCAGAACACTTTAACCTTCCTTGGTACCTAACTTTAAAAAACAAAGAGTACCAGGATAAAAACATCAACTTACGTTGGAAAGACTACCACAGCGGTACGGGAGAGATGTGTAATGCCCTGCGTGATGGTGAGATAGACATGGCTGTTATTCTGACAGAAGGAATTGTAAGAGATATCACCAAAGGGAATCCTAGCAAAATAGTACAAGTCTTTATCAATTCTCCTTTAATTTGGGGAATACATGTATCTAAAAATAGCCACTACACCTCTATCAAAGATTTAAAAGGGACCAAAGCTGCTATTAGTAGATATGGTTCAGGGTCACACTTAATGTCTTACGTTAATGCAGAGAATCAAGGCTGGAACATTGAAAAAGAGCTTGATTTTGAAGTCATAGAAAATCTAGAGGGTGCCCTTGAAAACCTTCCAAAAGGGAAAGGTGATTATTTTATGTGGGAGAAATTTACTACAAAACCATATGTAGACAATGGCCCATTTAAATTACTTGGAGAATGCCCTACTCCATGGCCTTGCTTTGTAATAGCCGTAAGAGATACTGTATTAGAACAAGACCCTACTGCTGTAAAGGATATTTTGAGTATAATTAACAACGCTACCCAAAAATTTAAGCAAAACCCGGGAGTGGATCTTCTAATTGCCGACAGATACAAACAAAAAATTGAAGATGTACAACAGTGGCTATCTCTCACGCAGTGGAGTCAAAAACAGCTTTCAATTAGTGATCTTGGGCATGTTCAAGAAAAGTTAATGCAGTTAGAATTAATTGAAAACATCGTTTCACAAGATAAGATTCTATTTGATTTATAGCCTAACCACTTGTTTAACAATATCTTATTTGTTTTTATTTTCAAGTCATTTATATTCTATTATTTTTTATTCTACCCGACGCAACCCTTTATCTTATTGTTCATCTACTAAATGTAAACACAAAACACATGAACACATTTCTTATTATTTTAGCCTCTTTAGTAGCGAACACTTTCTTTTTATTACACTTTAGTTGTAACGATGCTACAGAGCCTTCAAAAAAAGATAAAGAGTAAGTTTTTTTTAAGTAAGTATAGTTTAAGACTGCCGGCTATTCATTCTTTAGAGTGAGTAGCTTTTTTTGTTTTATTACCAAGAAATTGGCTTTTTCCCTTGTGCTGCTAAGCACTCATTTGTTTGGCTAAAATGTTTATTACCAAACCAGTACCCTCTATTTGCGCTCAGTGGCGATGGGTGTCCACTTGTAAAAACAATGTGTTTTGTAGTGTCAATATATTTTGCTTTTGTTTTGGCAAACCCTCCCCATAACAAAAAAATAACTCCTTGTTTATGAGCTGAAATTTCAGATATAATAGCATCTGTAAATGTTTCCCAGCCTTTTTTTTGATGGCTTGCTGGTTTATGAGCCTCTACAGTTAATGTTGCATTTAACAGAAGAACTCCTTGGGTTGCCCACCGATCTAAATTTCCAGATTTGGGTATAGCTATACCTAAATCACTTTCTAGTTCTTTAAAAATATTTTTTAGTGATGGAGGATGCGCAATAGTATCTTTTACAGAAAAACTCAGCCCATTGGCCTGTCCCACATCATGGTAGGGGTCTTGACCTATGATAACAACTCGCAACTCATTAAAGCAGGTTTGATGTAGGGCTTTAAATATATCTTCTTTGGCAGGATAACAAGTAGCTTCTTGATAGGCTTTATCCACAAATGAGCTTACAGACTTAAAATAGTCTTTGCTAAATTCTTCTTGTAAAATAGGTGCCCACGTTGGGGAAATATTAACATGCATTATGTGTATTTTTGTGTTCTAAAATTACTTCTTTTGTGAATCATTAGAAAGTAATTATTTAAAATATAATGACCCCCTTGTTTACAAGTATGATTAAAATTGATTCCAAAACCCTTGAAGATTTAGAGTTTCCTGTTGTATTACAGCAGGTTTCAAATTTTTGTATCACAGATCCTGGCAAACAAAGAGTGCTTTCTATCATGCCTTTTGATGATTCGCAGTATATCCAAACTGCGTTACAACAAGTTAAAGAATACACCGCATCCTTTGGTAGTGACGCTCCTATACCCAATCATGGTTTTGAACCAATCTTTAAAGAACTACAATTACTAGATATAGAAAACAGCTCACTGGATACTACTGGTTTTAGAAAAATTTTAACCATTTGCCAGACAACCCATACCCTACAGGCATTTTTTAAAAAATTTGAAGAGTTTTACATTCACTTAAATCAAAATGCCGATACCATATCCTATCGTGCAAATATAGCTGCAGAGATTCAAGCTATATTTAATAAATATGGAGAGCTAAGAGATGATGCCTCTGTGCAGTTATCTCAAATTCGAAAACGGCTAAATGTTGTAAAAGGACAAGTAAACTCCTCTTTTGGTAAAGCCTTAACAAGATATATTGGTAACGATTATCTTGATGAAATACGAGAATCTGTGGTAGAGAATAGACGTGTTTTGGCGGTAAAGGCTATGTATAGACGTAAAGTTAGAGGTACCGTGCTTGGCACTTCAAAAACTGGTAGTATTGTTTACATGGAGCCCCAAGAAACCTTTGAGTTCACAACAGAGCTGAGTAATTTAGTATATGAAGAACTAGAAGAAATTAAACGTATTTTAAAAATGCTTACGGAGTATGTAAGGCCCTATACCCCTTTACTTGCAGCATATCAAGATTATCTAATACACATAGACACCGTATCGGCAAAAGCTAAGTATGCCGTGGAAATTAATGGAGTATTACCTCTTATAACAACACAACGAAGACTCTCTTTAGTAAATGCATACCATCCTTTATTATACACAGCAAACAAGAAACGAAAAGAAAAAACCCATCCTCAAAGCATTGCACTTACCCAAGAAGGACGTATTATCGTTATCTCTGGGCCTAATGCGGGAGGAAAAAGTATTACCTTAAAAACGGTTGGTTTATTACAAGTAATGCTACAAAGCGGTTTTTTAGTTCCCCTGCAAGTAGATAGTGAAATGTGTTTGTTTGACCGTATACTTACAGATATTGGAGATAACCAATCTATAGAGAATCATTTAAGCACCTATAGTTACAGATTAAAAAAGATGAATCATTTTTTGCGTAAATGCAATAAAAACACGCTTTTTTTAATTGATGAATTTGGTACCGGCTCAGACCCAGAACTTGGTGGCGCACTTGCTGAAACATTCTTGGAAGTTTTTTATGAGCGAGAAGCTTTTGGAATTATAACCACTCACTATGCTAATTTAAAACTCTTAGCAAATGAACTTCCTTATGCCGTGAATGCCAATATGTTGTTTGATAGTAAAACCCTTGAGCCTCTTTATAAACTTTACCTAGGTGAGGCAGGAAGTTCTTTTACATTTGAAGTTGCTCAAAAAAACGGAATACCATACAGCCTTATTAACAGATCCAAAAAGAAGGTAGAAGGCGGTAAAATACGTTTTGATAAATCTATAGCAGATCTGCAAAAAGAACGGTCAAAATTGCGCAAAAACTCTGAATATCTTGAGAGCTCTGCTCAAAAGGCTAAAAAGAAAGAGAAAGAGTTAGAGGCTGTTAATGTAAAGGTGAAAGACAAACTAGAGAGCTATCAAGAGCTGTATGATAGCAATCAAAAATTAATTGCTATTGGTAAAAAGTTTGACCAAATCTCTGAGAAATATCATAACAACAAAAAGAAAAAACTGTTGCAGGAAGAGCTTTTTAAACTGGTAATGGTAGAAAACAGCAAACGCAAGCAAATAGCTCCAAAACAAAAAAAAGACGTTAAAACCAAACAGCGCATCACCCAACAAGAGGTAGATGTAAAAGTTGAAGAAATACGCACTCGTAAAAAGAAAGAAAAAGCGGCTGCAAAAAAAGCGCCACCACCGGTAGCCAAAGTAACCTTAAAAGTTGGTGACAGAGTTCGCATGCTAGATGGTAAGGCAATAGGTACTATAGACACCATAGAAAAGAAAAAAGCCATTGTTAACTATGGTATTTTTACTACTAACCTAAATCTAGATGCCTTAGAAAAAGTATCTTAATGCATTGAATATAAATAAGATACTCATTGTTACGCGGTAATGACTATTTTTGAGAGGTATGAATAAACAATTAACACACAGTATTATTCTTTTTGATGGTGTTTGCAACTTATGCAACGGGGCCGTTAATTTTGTGATAAAAAGAGATCCCGGAAATGTGTTTAAATTTACTCCTCTTCAAGAAAAGCAAGGTGTTTTATTGTTAAAAACGCATGCTGTTGATACCCAAAAGCTAGACTCTATAGTGCTTATCGAGAATGAAAAAGTATATGTAAAGTCTTCTGCGGCGCTCCGTATTGCAAGAAAATTATCAGGTCTTTGGCCCCTGTTTTTTGTATTTCTCATCATACCTAGCTTTATTAGAGATGGAGTTTATGATTTTATTGCCAAAAACCGTTACAAGTGGTTTGGCAAAAAAGAGCAGTGTATGATTCCAACACAGGGCTTAAGAGAAAAGTTTTTATAGTATAAAAAGGTGTTGTTTTATTAAATAAGTAAAAAATATACATTTTCTCAAAATGAGTAGTATTTTTACAACATAAACTAAAAAGATGGATTATCAAATAGTATTAGATAAAGTAATAAGTATATCAAGCGAATATGGCATCAAAGTAATAGGCGCCATTGCCATTTGGATTATAGGTTCATGGGCAATTAAAAAACTAATGAAGGCTGCAAATGCCCTTATGGACAAAAGCAATTATGATGAGAGTTTAAAAAAATTCTTACTAAACCTAGCAGGTATTGTTTTAAAAGTGCTACTTGTACTTTCAATACTGGGTAATCTAGGAATTCAAACCACCTCATTTGCTGCTGTTCTTGCCTCTGCAGGTTTAGCCATAGGTCTAGCCCTGCAAGGATCACTTTCTAATTTTGCAGGCGGTGTGATGCTAATGATTTTTAAACCTTTTAAAATTGGAGATTTTATAGAAACTCAAGGTAAAAAAGGGACAGTCAAAGAAATTGAAATCTTTACCACCAAAATTGTTGGCCCTGGAAATCATTTAATCATTATACCAAATGGTAATTTATCTAATGGTAGTATAACCAATTTCACCTCTGAGGGCACAAGACAAGTACGTCATGTAATTGGCGTGTCTTATGATGCTGATATCAAAAAAACAAAAGAAGTTTTATTAAACGTACTTACCTCTCAAAAAAATATTTTACAAGATCCTGCTCCAAGTATAGATGTTGTTGAATTGGCAGATAGCTCTGTAAATTTTGCAGTTAGGGGCTGGGTTAAATCTGAAGATTTCTGGCAGGTTCATTGCACTACGCTAGAGAACGTGAAAACCGCTTTAGATGCAGCAGGCATAGAAATTCCTTACCCGCACACTGTTGAAATTCAAAAACAATAGTACTCTTATGGTCATAAAAAAAGGCGGTCTTGATAGACCGCCTTTTTTTATATAACTATATGATATATTATTTGGTATAAGTATCATCCCAATTTTTAATTTTAGGCTCACCTAGTTTGCCTTGAGATTTTGCAACTAGCATAGATACCGTTGCATCACCAGTTACATTTATAACTGTTCTACACATATCTAAAGGCCTATCTACGGCAAATATTAACGCAAGTCCAGCCTCAGGAATACCTGCGTACCCCAACACTCCAACAAGCATTACCATTCCAGCTCCAGGAACTGCCGCAGATCCAATAGAGGCTAATGTTGCCGTTGCAATGATACCCAATTGAGTTCCGAAGCTTAAATCCATACCAAAGGCTTGCGCTATAAAAACCGCAGCAACTGCCTGGTATAAACTAGTTCCATCCATATTAATGGTGGCACCAATTGGTAACACAAAACTAGATACCTCCTCCTCTACTCCTAAATGCTCTGTTACTCGCTCCATAGTTACGGGCAGCGTTGCCGCACTACTACTAGTAGAAAATGCCAATAATTGCGCAGGAGCAATTCCATTCAAAAAAAACCTGGGAGACTTTTTAGTAAACACTTTTACTAAAACTATATAAAATACAACCATTACTAATAAACCAAATACTACAGATATAGCGTACATACCAAGAGCTGCAAATAAGTCTGCACTTGGGGCTTCCACAACTAGCGCAGCCATTAATGCAAAAACACCATAGGGCGCCGCTAGCATAATTAAATCTACCATTTTTAAGATAACTTCATTAAGCCCGTCAAAAAAGTCTTTGACAGTCTTTGCTTTTTCTTGGGGTATTAAAATCAATGAGATGCCAAAAAACACTGCAAAGAAGATAACCTGTAACATATTTCTGTTACTAGAGGCAGCACTTACAATATTACTTGGCACTAAATCTATAAGTGCTTGCAGAGGGCCTGCGTCTTTTTGTGCTGCTGCAGCTTGAAGTTTTGCATCTGCATCACCGCCATAGGCTTCAACAAGTTCATTACGAGTGTCTTCATTAATTGTTTTTCCAGGCTGTATTAGACTTACCACTGTAAGCCCTATAGATACAGCTATTACTGTTGTCACAACATATATAGAAATTGTACGCATGCCCATTTTAGACAAGCTTGAAATGTCTTTTAGGTCTGAAATACCCTTGATTAAAGCCGCCAATATAAGTGGGATAGCAATTAACTTTAAAGAGCTAATAAATATAGTTCCGAAGGGTTTGATCCAATCTCCAATAAATGAAGCGCCCCAATCAAAATTAGTGAGCAGTAGTGCAAATAGCACTCCTACTAACATACCTAAAAGAATTTTCCAATGTAATGCTAATTTTTTCATATACTGTAGTTGATAATAAAGTTAAAGTGGATACTAAACTTACAATTTAGATAATTTATTGGCTAACCAAAAATCTGCAATAGTCAAGGCTGCCATAGCCTCTACAATAGGTACTGCCCTTGGAACAACACAAGGATCATGACGCCCTTTGCCTTGCATTTCTACTTTTTCACCTTTGCTGTTTATAGTTTGTTGTTTTTGCATTATCGTAGCAACAGGTTTAAAAGCTACCCTAAAGTAGATATCCATACCATTACTTATGCCTCCTTGAACACCTCCAGATAGATTGCTTTTGGTGGTCCCGTCTTGGTTAAAAAGATCGTTATGCTCGCTTCCGTTCATAGTAGCGCCCTTAAATCCACTACCAAACTCAAATCCTTTGACTGCGTTTATAGAAAGCATTGCTTTGCCCAGTTGTGCATGTAATTTATCAAAAATAGGCTCGCCTAAACCTACAGGAACATTTTGTATAACACAGGTAATTATGCCACCTATGGTATCACCTTGTTTTTTAACTTCTTTTATTTTAGCAATCATTTTTGATGCCATTTCTGCATCTGGACAACGCACCACGTTACTATCTACGGTATTAAAATCTAATTCCTGGTATGGTTTTTCTAATGTTAAATCACCAACAGAAGATACATACCCAATTATAGCTATTGCACCTAATAACTGACTAGCAATAGCTCCTGCCGCTACCCTACATGCTGTTTCGCGGGCTGAAGAGCGCCCACCACCTCTGTAATCACGGTGGCCGTATTTTTTATCGAAGGTATAATCTGCATGGCTTGGTCTATAACTATCTTTAATGTGAGTGTAGTCTGCAGATTTTTGATTGGTATTTTCTATAATAAAACCAATAGGAGACCCTGTTGTTTTACCCTCAAATATTCCTGATAGAAAACGAACGGTATCTGTTTCTTTACGCTGGGTGACAATAGTAGATTGCCCAGGTCTGCGGCGCATCATTTGATTTTCAATGGCATCTAAATCTATAGAAACTCCAGCAGGACACCCATCAATGACACCACCTATAGCCTCTCCATGAGATTCGCCAAAGGTGGTTAGTTTAAAAAAATTTCCGAAGGTATTACCAGCCATATCCTATTTTTATAACAAATGTAATTTTTAAGATTCAATACAAAAAATTAATCAAGGAGCATCATACTATTTTGTTGGTGGAGATGATGGTCTAACTTCAATTTTACTTGGCAGTGTTCTAGGATTCATTTTTAGTAAATCTACCACCAATTCTCCAATATCCTCTTGTTGTATTTTCCAGGCGTCTTTCTGGCTAGGCTCATTTCCGTTAAAATAAGTAGAAACACTACCAGGCATAATGGTACTTACCTTAATGCCATGAGCACGCAAATCAAGCATCGCAGCCTGACTAAATCCTGTGACACCAAATTTACTTGCATTGTATGCAGTACCTCCTGCAAAGAAATTTGTACCGGCCAAACTAGAAATAGTAATGTAATATCCTTTGGTTTTTTTTAGAGAGCCAAGGGTGCTTTTTAACGTATAAAACACGCCCGTTAAATTGGTCTCTATAACTTGGTTCCAGCCCTCTATTGTAATGTCTTCAATACTTCCAAAAACTCCTAAACCAGCATTTGCAATAACAATATCAATACTACCTAGGGTACTTTCTGTAGCCTTTACTGCATCTTGTTGCTGTTGGTAGTCTCGTACATCTGCCTTGAGAGCCAATACCTTGGCAGAGTCTTTGGCAAATACAGATAACTGATTTGCTGCCTTTTGTGCACTCTCTAAAGATCTGCTAGTAATGGCTACATGTATTCCTTTTTGGAGCAATACTTTAGCTATTCCAAAACCAATTCCTTTACTCCCACCGGTTATGAAAGCTACTTTCCCTTGTAATTGTGTCATATTATATTTTATTTCCGTAGATATCTAACTGGATAACAGGTTTTCCTAGTTTTTTAACCTCGGAGAGCTGCGACGCCTTATCTCCAACAACCAGATAAACCATGTTATTTTCATTGATGTATTTATTAATTACTGTTTTAAAATCTTCAAGTGTCATACTAGCAAGTAGCTCTTGTTCTTTATCTACATAATCCAAGTCTTTTGAATACGTGCTAATAGTACTAAGTAGCCCTAGTTTTGCTCCAAAAGATTCGAAAGCACGCGTATTGGCTTTAATCACTTTGTTTTGTGTGAGAGTAACATCCTTGTCTGTAAAACCAGCGCCGTAGTCTTGAACCATTTGCTGAATAATCTGTAATGATGCTAAAGTAGCATTTGCTCTTACACTAGAGGAAATTGTAAAAGCAGCTTTATCCATTCTTTTTGGTATTCTAGAATACGCCCCGTAGGTATACCCCTTACCAATACGCAATGTTTGAAACAACCTACCACTGGAGCCGCCGCCTAATATTTCATTAGCAAAGTCTAGCTTTTTAGCATCTGGGTTAGTGGCAGATAAAGCAATATCTCCAACATACACCACAGACTGCTTGGCGTTTGGAACATCTATAAAGTAAAGAGTACCAGCTTTATTGTGAGAAGGCGCGTCATAACTTCTCATTTCAACATCAGTGGCTTGCCAATTGTTATTAATACTCTCAAGGGTTTGTTCTACTTGAGATTTACTAACATTTCCTACTACATGAAAACTTGCAACTTTAGGAGATATATTGGTGTAAAACTGTTTTACATCATCAAGAGTAATAGATGATACACTCTTAAGGGTGCCACTGGTGGGAACACCATAAGGGTGGGTCTGGCCATAGAGTAATTTATTAAAATTAACAGCAGCTATAGCCCTTGGGTTAGCCTCTCTGCCTTTTAATGAGGTTTGTAATTCTTGCTTTAAACGCAAAAACTCTGTCTCATCCCAACGCGGAGAGATTAACATCTCTTGCACAAGGGCAATGGTTTCTCCAAAATTACGATCTAGAGAGCTACCTGTTACAGTAATTTGTTCAACTCCAGCGCTAATGTATATGCTTGACCCAAGAAGACCTATTGCCTCTTCCAGCTCTGCAGCTGTTTTACTTTGGGTACCTTCATTCATTAAATCTGCCATTAATGATGCTACACCAGCTTTTAAATCTGGATCTAGAGTATGGCCTCCTTTAATGGAGAGTTGAAAATTAACAAGGGGTAATTCTGTGTTTTCAATACCATACAATGCCATACCATTATCAAGATTAGCGCTCCAGATGGTTGGCATTTTCAGTAAAGGTGTTTCTGTAAAATCTGGCTCAGATCTATCAAAAGTTGTTGCTGTTTTTTCATAGACAGCCTCTGCTCCTTGGCTAACCTGTTCACTTGCCGCCATTGTGCCAACCTGCTCAATCCAAACACTTGCCTGTTTAGAACCACTCACAGCAAGCTCTGGAGTATCTTTTGGAACCACGCTAGAGAGTATAAAATGTTTGTCTTTGATATAGGTATTGTATACATGGGTAATATCATCTCTAGTTAAATTTTTGATGATTTGAGTATCTTTAATAGTTTGCTCAGGATCACCAGCAAATTCGTTGTCACGAACCAACTGGAAGGCTTTATTTAAAACTGTAGCAACTCCTTGGTAGACCTGGGTTTCAAGTTCTGCTTTGATGCGAGTTAGCTCATTATCTGTAAAGCCATTGGTTTCAAAATTTAATAGTCCTTGGTCTATGGCTTGTTTTACATCATCTAATGCAACACCTTGGTTTGCTCTTACTCTAATAATAAACTCACCGGCAAGCTCATTACTGTTTTGGTAAGACCCTACATTTGGCGCAAGCTTAGATTCCTCTACAATGGTTTTGTAGAGTGCAGATTTCTTGCTTCCACTAAGTAATTGCCCTAGTATCTGTAAAGCATAAGAATCTTTGTTATAGTTCTCTACCGTTGGAAATACCATACGTAGTTCAGGGAGTTTTGCAAAATTGTCTTTAAAAAACAAAGATTTTGTTTCTTGTAAAGTTACTGGCATTGGAGCCATGAAAGCTACCTCTGGCCCTCTTGGTATTTCACCAAACCATTGTTGTACAAGTTTTTTTGTCTCAGGTATATCAATATCTCCTGCAATTACCAAAGAGGCGTTTGCGGCGCCGTAGTACTCTTTATGAAATTCTTTTACATCTTCCAGGGTTGCAGCCTGCAAATCTGGTAATGCGCCTATAACAGTCCAGCTGTAAGGGTGTCCTTGTGGATATAAATTTTTACGGATAATTTCATCTGTATACCCGTAGGCAGCATTATCTACGCGTTGGCGTTTTTCGTTTTTAACTACTTGTTTTTCTCGCTCTAGTGCTTCTTTGGTAACGGTGTTTAACATATACCCAAAGCGATCACTGTCTATCCAAAGAATTTTCTCGAAGGCATCTTTAGGAACAACTTCATAGTATATAGTACCATCGCTCCAAGTTCCACCATTACGGCTTCCTCCCCACTCTGGAATCATTTTACGGTTTGCTCCTACAGGAACATTTTCACTGTCATTAAAAGACATGTGTTCAAAGAAATGAGCAAATCCAGTTTTTCCAGGTTTTTCTCTATTAGACCCTACATGCATCACAGTGGCAACTGCAACAATAGGATCACTCTTATCTACATGTAAAATAACCTCAAGTCCATTATCTAAAGTGAATTTTTCATAGTCGAGTGTGAAGCCCTTTTCTGTATTGCCTGTGTCGTTTTTTTTATCACAGGATAGCATGGCTACACAAAGAAATAAAGTCGTAAAAATTGCAGTTGATTTCATGATGTATAATTTCAAGTATTAAAAAAGGAAAGGTACTATTTTGTTAGAAAATAAAGGGTGAAAATTTTCTTAAAACACCTACTAGGTAGATATTTGGCAACTATATTTGTAAAAAATAGTTGGTTTGAAAAAAGGTGTCAAAGTTTTTAAAATTATAAGTTCTCTAGAAGCTATATCATTTATAGTACTGCTTTTTATTGCAATGCCCTTAAAGTATATTTGGGATATGCCCCAACTAGTTAAAGTTGTGGGTATGGCTCATGGAGTTTTGTTTATACTATACATTGCCTTTGCTATATATGCTTGGCGCGTGTTACACTGGAGTGTCAAAAAGCTCTTTATAGCTATTATTTGTTCTGTGGTGCCTTTTGGGCCCTTTTATGTAGAACGTAATTACCTATAAAACCAAAAAAAACTTTTCCAATACAAGTATCAAAAAAGCTTTTAACTAATTTTTTAGTAAAAACTACTTGGCAATATTTACTGCCCTAGTCTCTCTAATTACCGTAACTTTTACTTGACCTGGATAGGTCATGTCTGTCTGGATTTTTTGAGAAATTTCAAAAGATAATTGCGCAGCTTTATCATCAGAGACCTTCTCACTTTCTACCATAACTCTTAACTCTCTTCCTGCTTGAATAGCGTAGGCTTTATTTACACCACCAAAACCAAAGGCAATTTCTTCAAGATCTTTTAAACGCTGTATATAACTATCAAGTACTTGGCGTCTTGCACCAGGTCTTGCACCACTAATAGCATCACAAACCTGAACTATTGGTGAGAGTAGACTTGTCATTTCAATTTCATCGTGATGGGCACCAATTGCATTACACACTTCTGGTTTCTCTCCATACTTTTCTGCCCATTGCATACCCAGAATTGCATGAGGTAGTTCTGTTTCTGTCTCTGGCACTTTACCAATATCATGCAACAGTCCTGCTCTTTTAGCCAGTTTTGGGTTTAAACCAAGCTCACTAGCCATAACCCCACAAAGCTTAGCAACCTCTCTTGAGTGTTGTAATAAGTTTTGACCGTATGAAGAGCGGTATTTCATACGCCCAACTGCTTTAATAAGTTCTGGTTGCAACCCATGGATTCCTAAATCAATAACTGTACGCTTACCAACCTCTATGATTTCTTCTTCAATTTGTCTAGAAGTCTTCTTTACAATTTCTTCTATCCTAGCTGGGTGTATTCTACCATCTGTTACTAGTTTATGTAATGATAGTCTTGCTACCTCTCTTCTTACACTATCAAAACAAGAAAGAATAATTGCCTCAGGGGTGTCATCCACTATAATTTCTACTCCAGTGGCCGCCTCAATGGCTCTAATATTTCTTCCCTCACGACCAATAATACGCCCTTTTACATCATCACTCTCTAGATTAAACACAGAGACGCAGTTCTCAACAGCCTCCTCAGTACCAATACGCTGTATGGTGCTTATGATGATTTTTTTAGCCTCTTGCTGTGCGGTCATCTTAGCTTCCTCAACAGAGTTTTGTATATACCCCATGGCAGCTGTTTTGGCTTCATCCTTGAGGGTTTCCATTAATTGATTTTTTGCATCATCTGCAGATAGACTAGAGATAACCTCCAATTGTTCTACTTGGCTTTTATGCATCTTATCTAAATCGAGTTGTTTTTTTTCAATAAAAACCAAACGCTCAGTATATGATTGCTTTTTGTTTTCTAGCTCATCGTTAGCTTTTTTACTTTTTGCCAACTCACTAGAAACCTGAGATTCTTTATCTCTGGTTCGCTTCTCTGCCTCTACCATTTTTCTTTCTCGAGAATTGATCACTTTTTCATGCTCAGACTTTAACTCAATAAAGCGCTCTTTGGCTTGTAGCATCTTGTCTTTCTTTAAAGACTCTCCATCTTTCTCAGCATTTTTAATAATGCTTGCTGCTTCTTTTTTTGCAGAAGCTATCGCGGTAGCCGCATTGTTTTTCTCTAACATTTTGGCTATTATAAACCCTACTGCTAGTGCTGCTACTGCTGTTATTATGATCGTGACTATATTGTCCATGATTGTATTTGTTAATTGTTATACCCTAAAATTCTAGGGCTTACTATTTCTAAAGTGTGCTCAAAAAATTGAGCATAAAAAAACCTACATCAATATTTGATTTGCGTAAACTCCTTTAAAAAAAGTTTAGGACTAACAAGCTGATCAAGAATCCGCACAAAGACGGCGCGCTTTTACAACTTTAACTCATCCTTCTCAAAAGAATTTCTGTTGAGTTTACCAAAATGTATATTAATGTAGGCAGTAACCTATTTGTATTTAAAAGAACGTTACGTTAGTTGGTCTTGTAATAAATCATTTAGTGCTTTAATTTTGTGCACTATTGTTTGTCCACCTTCTACCGTTTCAATATTTTTTTGCTCTACTTGGGTTGCAAAATGCAATGCAGACATGGCAAGAACATCTTGCTTGTCTCTAACTGCGTAGCTGCTTTCAAACTTTTTAATCATTCCCTCTATCTTTTTAGCGGCTTTTCTAAGGCCCTCTTCTTGGTCTGGATGTATTGTTAATGGGTACACCCGGTCTGCTATAGAAAGTTTAATTTTTAATTGGTTTGACATATCTTATTGCTATTGAGAAAGGTGTGTAATACACTGATCAATTTCCCGAACAAGAGCATTTATTTTGAGTTTTGTATCTCGTTTATATTGGTCGCTGCCTAGCATCGAATTTGCCAATTTTAAAGTACTGCATGTTGTTGTTAATTCTGAAATCTCAGAAGAAAATCTGCTTTGCTGTTCTTTTAATAGTTTGATCTCTTGCTCTAAAGAGGCTTTATCTTGCGTAAGTTGTGAATACTTAACCAAGAGTTTACTAATCTTATCTTCTAGAGAATCAACTTGTTCTATAATAGAACTCATACATTGGGTATTTCAATACTATTACCACAAAGTTAACCGACCCTACCTAATAAACAAACTCTTTTGCATTAATTTTTGTTTTATTGAAAGACTATCACAATATTTGTGTACCACTTCCCTTTATAGTAGACAGATTTAAGCATATTATGAACCTATTACGTATTCTACTAGTTATTTCAGTTTTTCAATTACAAGCGCAAAAAACGATTGATCCAAATTATTTTTCGAATCCCTTAGACATTCCGATGGTATTATCTGGAAGTTTTGGCGAACTGCGCAACAATCATTTTCATAGCGGTCTAGATATTAAAACCCAACAAAGAAGTGGAGTTCCAATCTATGCTCCTGCAGATGGTTACGTGAGTAGAATTAAAGTAGGACATTACGGCTATGGCAAAGCATTATACATAAAACACCCTAACGGTTATAGCACAGTGTACGCCCATCTTCAAAAATTTGAAGCTACCATACAAGACTTTGTAAAACAAAGCCAATACAAAAAAGAGCGGTATGAGATTGAACTTTTCCCTAAGGAAAATTCGCTCCTAGTTAAAAAAGGAGATCTTATTGCCTACACAGGTAATTCTGGAAGTAGTGGCGGCCCACATCTTCATTATGAGATAAGAGATTCTTATTCCAGACCCATGAACCCAATGCTGTTTGGTCTAGAGATCCCAGATACCAAAGATCCTTCTGTAACTTCTGTTTTCGCATATCCTGTGAGTGATGATGCTACGGTAAACCAATCTTCAGAGCCTGTAAAATTGAGACTTATAAAACAAAAAGACGGCTCTTATAAAACAGAAAAAATTAGTGCTTACGGAAAAATTGGCTTTGGTATAGCCGCCACAGATCAACAAAATGGAGCCTACAATAAAAATGGTGTGTACCGTATTAAGACATCCTATAACGGCAAACCCAAAATAGACATTAAATTTGAAAAAATCTCCTTTGATGAAACACGATACCTAAACAGATATATTGATTACACGTATTTTAAAGAACAAAAAATTAAAATCCAGAAGTTATTTCGCCAAACAAACAACCCCTTAAGTATCATTACCCAAGAAGATGATAATGGTTTTGTGAATGTAGCAGATGGTTTTTCTTATAACTACACCATAGAAATTATAGATTACCAAGGAAATGTAGCACACATAACCATTCCAGTGATAGGTAAAAAAGATAGCCTGGTTGTTAAAAAAGAACTGCCAAAAGACCTGCAATACATACCATCTGCGAGCTCAAGTACTATCCAAAGAGGTGTTTTTACTGTAGATTTTCCAAAAAACGCACTATACCAAGGCAGTTACCTTGATATTAAAACATCTGGAGACACACTGCATTTGCATACAGATAATATACCTGTGCATAAAAACATTTCTATTAGCATGGATATTAGTAATTACAATACCTTAGATAAAAACAAACTCTATATTGCTAGAGAGGCCTATAAAAACAAATATTATTACACCACAACAAGAAGAGAAAAAAACATTCTTACTGCAAAAACTAGAATTCTTGGATCCTACACACTTTTCATGGATACCATTGCTCCCACTATAAAGGCCGCTAATTTTACAGATGGAAAATGGATAAGCAACAACAAAACATTAAAAATAAAAATTGAAGACAGCCATAGTGGTATAAGCAGTTATAGAGCAACATTAAACGGCAGGTTTATATTGATGGAATATAATTATAAAAAAGACGTTTTAACCTATGACTTTAATGACAATATCGTCACTGATACTCAAAACAATTTAAGATTAATTGTAACCGATAATGTTGGAAATAGCACTACATTTGAGGCTATATTTTTCAGAAAAAAACTTTAATATTCGCTTTTGAAAACACACATTAAACTTCTACTATTATTCTTCATTTTATACTCTAGTGCGCTTTGGGCTCAAAAGGCAACAGTTAGGGGCGTTATACTTGATGTATTTGATGAGCCAATACCAAGTGTAAACATAACCTTTGGCAACACAGGGGCAATTTCTGATTTAGATGGGTATTATCTTATTGAAATTACCGCCAATGAGAATGTGCAAATAACTTATAGCCATATTGGTCATAAAAATGTACAAGCAACATTAAATCTATCAAACAACGAGGATTATGAATTAAATCCTGTCATGAAGACAGACATAGAACAAATTGCAACAGTGGTTATCTCAGGAAGAGAAAACAAACGCGTTGAAGGAATAACCACCCTAAGTCCAGAGGCTATAAGAAGAATGCCTTATGCAATAAGTGGGGTTACAAGCCTACTTACATCATTGCCAGGTATAAACAGCAACAACGAGCTTAGTACTCAGTATGCTGTTCGTGGGGGTAACTATGATGAGAACTTAGTATATGTAAATGAAATTGAAGTGTACAGGCCTTTTTTAATTAGGAGTGGACAACAGGAAGGGTTAAGTTTTGTGAATGATGACCTTACCTCTAGTGTAGATTTCTCTGCGGGTGGTTTTCAGGCAAAATTTGGTGACAAACTCTCCTCTGTATTAGATATAACCTACAGAAAACCAACAGAAGTGCAAGCAAGTCTAGATGCTAGTTTACTTGGAGTTAGTGTATCAGCAGGTGATATCTCTAATGATGGAAAGTTTACCGGTATTGTGGGTTTACGCTATAGAGATAATAGTTTGTTTGTAAATGCTAAAGAGACTCAAACAAATTTTAAACCTACTTTTTTAGATGCTCAAACCTATCTTAGCTACAAGTTTAACAATAAACTTGA
>Ga0213868_10001526_pt1 | contig 22378 bp, 26 predicted proteins | sample PICome_9_FD_160087 | JGI IMG/M metagenome (GOLD analysis project Ga0213868, IMG submission 160087) | Coastal seawater microbial communities near Pivers Island, North Carolina, United States - PICO127 | ecosystem: Environmental > Aquatic > Marine > Coastal | place: USA: North Carolina...
GAGGACGTCATCGAAGATGTGACGGATGGAACCACTGGAATTGTACCAACGGGTGTGCCTGACCTGTCGAGTGCGCCGATTCCCATTCGAATCGCGGTAGGTTTCCGTGGTGTAATAGTAGTCTCCTGACTCGGCGGTCCAGGGGCAGTAGACTTTGGAATCGAAGGTCCAGTAGGGGATGTAGACGCCGATGACGGTGTCTACAAGGCTGCGACGCTTGAGAGCATTGGGAGCGAGCCAGCGCTTGCCTAACCAATGTTTGATGATGTTGTGAACCCTCTCTTTGTCGACCTTGAAAGGGAGCAGGCTTTCGGGACGAACGGGTGCTTTGATTTCATCGTAGTCGACAAGTTCGGGGGACCCGCAGAAGTCACAGTTCTGACCCACTCGTGTGGGGTCAAAGACGGAGACCGCCTTGCAGCTCTGGCACTTGACTGTGCGGCGATCTGTTAGCCATCCCCGTTTGTCATTCGGCAGATCACGTAGTGCCTCGACGAGATCGTGTTCCTGTATCAGACCGGAATCCGTTTCCAGTTCCGCCGGGGAAACGGTTCCGCAATAAGGGCAAATCAGGGCGCGTTTGCTAGGATTCCACTCGGCTTGAGCACCGCAAGCAGCGCACGAGTGTTTCTTGAGAGCGGTGGTATCGCTACTCATGCAGGCATTGTTAGGCCGGGGTATGGCCGCTTCTTCAAGTTATCACGGCTGCGACGGAGCGCAGCCCTCCGGGATAGGATTCACTTTGTTTCTAATTATTCTGCTAGAAAGGTGTCGAGAGACGATTTGAGTACGCGATACGACTTCCCAATCTTCTTGGACTTTAGTTCGCCTGACTCAAGGATCGCCATGACATCGGCTTCGCTCACGCCGAGTGCCTCAGCAACTTGCTCTGGATTCATGAGTTCCGGTAAAGCGGCCACTGCTGGCGGCGTTGCCTGTCCGGGTGCTGCTGCTGTGGGAGTGGCTTGTCTTCCACCGAGGATGCCGCCTTGACCTTTGATCATTTCCTGAGCCATCGCCATGCCGATGGCGAGCTCGGAAGCCATGCCTCCAGGGCCACCACCGCTGGGGTGACCGAGGCCTTCCGCCATCTGGTACTTCACGTAGTCGTTGAGATTCCCGACGGCAGCCATGCTCGAGCGCTTGTCGATCGCGTCTTCGACTTCCTTGGGAACGGAAATGTTCTCGACGATGAAGCTGGCGATTTCAACGCCGTACTTCGACACCATGGCAGGATTGATTAGTGGAAGGAGGGCATCGCCTAACTCAGAGTATCGAGTAGCGACGTCTAACACGGGCACATTCGAAGAGGCGAGTGCTTCGGTGAATACACTGATGATCCGTGAACGCATGGTGTCGGCGAACTCGTCCACGCGGAAATTGTGATCGGAACCAGCGACTTCTTTGAGGAAGCGTTTGGGATCGACGACTTTGAAATCATAGATGCCGTAGGCCCGGGCGCGAATGATGCCGAAGTCCTGATCTCGCATCATGATCGGGTTGGCCGTGCCCCACTTCATCCCGGTGAAGAGACGCGTGTTGATGTAGTAGACATCTGCCTTGAAAGGAGAATCGAAGCCGTATTTCCATGACTTCAGTCTTGTCAGAACGGGTATGTTGTCCGTGTAGAGGTCATGTTTGCCAGGTTCGAAGGTATCAGCGAACTCGCCGAGGTAGACGAACTGGACCATTTGAGACTCGCGAACGATCAGTTGAGCGCCTCGCTTGATGGCCTTGTCCTCATCCGGAAATCGCCAGCAAATGGTGTCTCGCGAATCGTCCGTCCACTCGATGATCTCGAGTAGCTCCCCTTTGATAAAGTCCATTAGTCCCATGTCTAGATATGTGTGTGCGATTTTGCCGAGCGCCTTGGGGGAAGTCAAGGGCAGCAGTAATCGAGGGAATTCGTCGACTGCGCTGGGCAGCAAGGTCCTTAGACTAAGCCATCTTGAAGCTCGTCCGGCGGCGAGGAAGCCCGGTGTCTGTCTTGGGCGTGGGTGGAGTAAACCACCGGCGTTTGCGACGCTCATACCATTCGCGTCGGCTGCCTTCTCGAGCGCGCTTGCGGGGTTTGGCTCCCGACTTCTCTTCGGGAGGTTTGCTGAGTGTCTGGATCGCCTTGGGAAGACTTTGAGGTGCGGTCGATGCGGGCACAAGAGCTTTCGCCGGCATTAGTGGCTCGCCTTGGCGGGCTGCCACTTCGATACTAATGATGCGGTAGGTAAGGAAGAGGAAGGCGCCCACGAGGAGACCCGCGATCATCCGGGTCTGGGAGAGGGATGGGCTGGGTGAGAAAGAGAGGGAAGAGGCCATAAGCGTGATCGACGATGACCCTCGTATATGATAAATATGGCATTATCAAGAGCCTAAGACTCAAATTTGATGAGTTTCGCAAACCTGAAATGATTTGCTGGTCTGAGATGGCCTCTGCGTGCTTGTCTAAACTTTTGACGACCCCGGGCTTCTCGAGCTGTTCGGCTACTGCAAGCAGGTAGGAAAGCGTTTCTCGGTGGTTTGAAGTCTTTGAGAGAATGAGCTCGTGGTATGCCAATAGATCTTCGTCCGAGAACACCTCGTCGATCGTGATTCCCTGCAGGGGGGAGGTATCAATATTCTTGAGCAGGGGATGTTAGTAAACGGCTAACGTGATGCGCATGCGTTCGGCATCAGGGAGTTTTACCTCTGGTGGCAAGACTTGTTCTAGGATGCTTGCGACCGAGCGCGTTCTGGTGCGCCGCGTCAGTGTTAGCTTTTCAAAACGAGTTTGAAAGGCGGCATCGTAATCAGAAAGTTTCTCGAACTCGGCATACGCGACCAACGCCTGGAGCACCCAGGTGGATTTCTGGATATCACGGTCAAACGCGAGACTCCGGTAAGCTGGAAGGAGCGCTGTTCGCGTAGACTGGTCTTCGGCATGCTTGCTAAAATGTGTTGCCCCCTGGACAAAGGTCGCGCCCAATTTGTCGTGAGTTTAGCGTTTCTGATAGGGATCTTTCAGTTGTAGAGGTTTTAGGAGACTGATCGCGTTCGTAAACGGAGCCGGATTTCCTAGAGCGGCGTGGTGGGCGATCCGAAGACCGATGAGGTCAATCCATTGACGCTTGAGGGAGCTGTCTTTGATTTGAAGCACTGAGGTGATATCGAGATTTTGACGGCACGATCAATCATTGGTGTCAACTCGGCTCTGAACCTGAGCGGTTCCTGTTGAGTGAGTGTGAGGCACCGCCTGAGATGGCGGTGCTGGGTGATCAAGTGCTCGGCGAGTTGTGGTAGGAACTCATGTAGGCGCACGGTTCGTTCCTTTTCTGGCGTGGCGCCTTCCTCCTTATTGTCGGCCTGACTCTTGAAGAGAAGTTCCAGGAAGAATCGAGTATCGAGGTCGTCAACTTCGGCCAGGAATTCTGGGAGGCTGGCTTCGAGGTCGCGATTGTAGTTGACGGGGGTGCCCTGAAGGAATGGGAATGGATGGGAACCGACTGGCCAAGTGGCAGCTCTCATTAAGTGATCGATTGTCCGTCGCCTGCAACTCTGCGACGACCGTTGGCAGTTGGTTGGCACCGTGGGCCATGCGGACGAATTGCTTGATGGCCGTCTCAAGTTCGAATGTATTGGAAGATTGTAAGAGACGTTTGCGTGCCCAGGGGATGCCCTCGGTGTGGCGTTCTAGCCGAATGGCCTGCTGGTACAGCTCGTTTAGAAAGATCGGATCCCGCGCAAAGTCTTCGAGACGTGCCTGGAGCAGATTGAAGGCTGCTTGAGATTGCTGACGTGAGAAGAGTAGCCGAGCGATTCGCACGAGCTCGGAGCGATCAGCTCCCTCAGCCATGGTGGTCCAGATCTTGAGGGCGCGAGGTATTTGGTCATTCCTGTGCAGGAACGCACCGTGGGCTTCCCAAGCGGCCTGGCTCTCAGGATATGATGTAGTTAGGACGTTGTAGGTGGCCTCAGCTTCCTATGGCATGAGGTAGCGTTCAAGTAAACGGGCGACACGGAGATAGGCGTACTCACTCTTTTCAGATCGTTCAAGGTAAGCATCGAGGGCGTTCTGGGCCTTTGGAAGGTTGCCTGACGAGTGATGGAGTTCAGCGAGACGCATGAGGAGTTCGGCATCTTCCGGATTAGATTCAATGAGGACGTTCTGTTGTTTGATCGCCTGAGCAACGTTTTTAACTCTTCTAGCATATCGACATAGGCCTCACGAAAGCGTCGTTCACCGGGCGTGCGTCGCAGGATCTCTTCGAAGGCTGCGGTGGCTTCTTCCTTGGCGCCGGTCTCAACTAGCAAATCCGCGTGGCGTAGGTGTAGTGCGAGTCTTCGAGGGTGAGCTGCGATGAGTTTCTGGAGATGGGTGGCAAGACTTGTGATGTCTTCGGCTCGGCGAAACACGCGCTCGATCTGGGCGAGGATTTCTTTCTCTAACCAACTGTCTGCGCCGGTCTGCTCAAGAGTCTTGTTAAAGGTCTCCAAGGCCTGCTCTCGCTGCTCTGCGCGTTGATATAGACCGCCTAATTGAAGCCTGCGAATGGCTTGTTGGTAGGGATCCTGTGTGCGGGCAATTAGCGTATTCGTCGTTTGAATCGCTTCTTGGTAGAGGCCTTCGTTTGCTTGGACATCAATGAGATCTTCCCACAAATCGTCATCTTCTGGATGGTCTTTGAGAAGCTGTTGCCACGCTTTTAGCGCTTCTTGAGGTTGATCGAGTCTAAGATGAAGTTGGCCTTGCAGTTTCGCAATCTTGATGCGGAGATCCTCTTTCGGATTGGCTTTGGAAGCCTCGGCAAGGTCGTTTAAGGCCTGGGAGAACTCGAAGCTGCGGGATTCCAACTTGGCTTTTTCCAACCAGGCTTCGGCATTTCCAGGGTCTAGGGCCAATGCGAGTTGAAACTGTTCCAGAGCATCGAGGTTCTCCCGTTGTTTGCTATAGAAGTATGCTAGAAGAAGTCGGTCTGCAGAGGTCCCTGGATCGGAAGAACGCGCCTGAAGAAAGGATTCGAGATGCTCGTAGGAATCGGTGTCCAGCCAGGCATCAGTGAACCGATCGAAGAGGTAGCCAGGGGAGGGGCGTTTGACGAGAACCCGGTGAACTTTGGCTGCTTTGGCGTTTGGTTCTGGACCACCCGGAGCCTGATTACACGCTAGGAGCAGGGTGAGAATGAAGGCAGTTTGCCGGACCATCCTTAAGTATAACGAGTGCCCCTAGGCACGGCTACCATTCATTGGTAGTAGCGCTGGCTGATGAGGCCCCCCTCAGGGGAGCTCTACTGCGATGCGGTAGTATCGGGCTTCACCCGTTACCGCCGGATTTTTAGAACGAACGCGGTAGATGAGGATAGAGTCATCGGTGACGTCGAACTCGTCTGTAGCAGGTCGCCAGGTAATGAGATCTGAGGAGACTTCAGGTAACAGAGCAGCACCGTCCGGTAGGCCTAGCTTGAACAAGCCGAGCTCCGTGAAAAGCTCGCTGCTATCCGAAACGAATTCGATGATTGGAGCGCGCGTTTCGATTGGCGTGCTCGTTTCATTAGGTTTGAGCGGGTGCGTTGCTTGTTCGAACTCCTCGAAGTTCGATAGGCCGTCGCCATCGAAGTCTGCTGCAAGTGAGGCCTCGTCAGTGCCGATTGCATAGCGCTTTGCCCATAACTCTAGATTGAGAAACTCAAGTGGCGTGTTAACCTTGGCTGTTTGCATATGGGCAGAGGAGTTGGGGGCATTGACAGTGCCAAGGACCACTGTTTCTGCGTTTGACATGGACCACTGCACGGGTGGTGCGATGCCGCCAACAGCCGCAGGCCAGCGCCAGTTGGGGTCGGTTGCCAGGATCCACTCTGCGCTTGAGTTACCTTCGCTTGTCGCCCAGCGATTGAATCCAAAGATGTAAGCTCGGTTTGCTGAGGTGAATGGAGCTGCCGTCGTCTGAAGGGAATACGAGCCTGTGAAGAAACGTGTGTTTGCGTTATAGTCGACACTCTGGGCGGGAGTCCAGTGAGCGAGCCATGAACTGATATTGTCCGCCGTCGGTGTAAAATCTGGATCAAACGATCCTAGCTGAAACGTGAAATCTGATCCCAGGGCATTGGGTTCCCCAGTGCTGACGTAGTTAAAGGCCAGGCGGGCACTACCCCAAAGCACCTGAGCGCCGTGGGCCAATTGGGCGGAGAGTCCAAGGGCAAGAAGGGGGATGATGAGCGAGAGGCGAGTTGTCATGGTGCGTACATGAGGCCGAATGGAGGTTTCATAGTCGGCTTCAACTCCTGAATATCAACCATATCAAGAGTAATATCTGTAGAAAATAGAATTTTTAATATTACCTACTCTTGCTTCCCTCCGCCCATCATTTGCTGGCTGATCCTCATCGAATTGACCATGAGATCGCGGAAGCTGACCTGATTGGCTTGGAAGACGTCAAGAGTCTCGCCCTCAAGGAGTTCACCGGCTCGTGTTTCGAAGCGCTCGTGTAGCTGGACGTATTCGGGTTCTATCGTGGCCGAGGTATCGTCGTTCAGATTTCCGAGAACGGTTGGATCGGTGGTGTTGTTGAAGTTGTGGGCAAAACCGAAGGCCTTGCGCTCTTCATACATTATCGCCATGAGTTGTTCCTCGGTCTCGAACGGAATTTCTAAGCCCATACTGGTTAGGTTGGTTTTAAACGCGGTGCGTTCTTGGCGTTCGCTTGTCGATTCCTCGTAGAGCTTCACTTTGGCCACAATGTCGTCGCCATAGGTATCCCGAGTCACTGTGTCGAAGCCTTTCATTTCCTCCTTATACATTATGTTAGCTTTAATGTTATGTTAGTAAAAGCGGCTTATCCATGATCTTCATAACTTTAGTGGTAGCGAGCATGTGCTTATCAGTGAGTATGGTTTCAAGATCCTTGATTTCTGGGCGCGTGAGGTCGAAGGATTCTAGCAGATCGCTAAATATGGACATGACTTGACCTCGGATCTGTTGGCGAATGTCACCCTGCATGGCGGGAATGCTAAACATGTCTGCTATGTTCGTCATGGGCGAGGCCGTCTCACCGGAGGATGCGGACGCTTTTGCAAGGAGATTTGTAGTCTCTTTCCTGAGTTTCGTTAGCGCTGAATCAGCAATCTCCAGCTTGGTAGAGAATTGTTCCACCTGAGCTGATTGAGCTGCATATGCTGCTGGCCGAGGTGCGGACTGGATTTGCTCTTTGAGCGATTAAATCTTGTTCCACTGAAGTCCCATGGGGACAGCAGCCATTGCCGTAACGAGGAGAGCGGTCTTTGTTTTGGCTTAACTCATGGTGATAAGTGTGTTGGAGATGAGCGTCGTTGTGGTGAGGTGTGGAACTACTGCCAGGTTAGTTTGGGCTACCCAATGTTGTAGAGCTATAGGTGCGGCTTTGGTTGCCTCCGAGGACGACAAGGTTCCCAAAGGGACTGTTGAGGCCGCGAAACCTTGACGGCTCAGAACGAGGCCAAGCTTATCGAGAGCGCGGGAAACCTGTTTCTGGCTGGTGTCCTCGCTCTTGCCAAGCGCCTCGCCGATTGCTCGGAAACTCTGCTCTTCGAAGAAGCGAAGAATGATTGTTTTACGGTCGTTGTTAGGAAGGCTTTCGACGGCTTCATCTAGAACGGGCTGGGCCTCATTCCAAGTCCTTGTCTCATTGGGTGCCGATGACTGAGAAGCGAGTTCTTTCATCTTGGCGGCTCGTCGGCTTTTGATGCTTCGAATAGGGTAGTCTGATGTAGCCAACCGCCTAGTCCAGAACGCAAATGCAAGCGCGGTGCTTTCTTCGCCAGGATAGTAAAGACTTCTTGACTAACATACCCTTAAAGTGAGGCGCTTTCCAGTGCGGCGAAGCGCCGTGTGGTAAACCATGCTGAGATGGTTTTCGACCACTTGTCGAAAGGCTTCCTCGCTCTGATCTTCCACATAATCGGCGAGAAGCAGTTGGTTAGGAAAGTCCATGGCGGTAGTGGTCATTCGACACGCCCCCCCCCGGGTCGATCCGACAACCCGACAACTTTCTTCAATAAAGTTGTCTTAGCTGCTCTCCCTGGATGGGCCGTGTCCTACTGCCGCTTAGGCTTCGGGCGTTTCACACCGCGAATCTGTTTCTTCTTGGGAGTGCCTTCTCGTTTCTTTGGTGGCCGATCGCGCAGTTGCATCTTGATTGGTAATCCAATGAAAGGCTTCTCTTTGCGGATATGGTTCTCGAGGTAGCGTTGGTAGTCGTCCGAGATCAGGTTCTTCTTGTTGATGAAGAGGACGTAGTGGGGGACCGGAATCGGCCCGTCGTAGTCGGATTTAAGGGCGCTGGCGTAGAGAATGTTGAGACGCTTCTGCTTTCGCAAAGGCGGGGGATTCTTCGCCATGGCTTGATCTAACAAGCGATTCAATTCACCGGTGCCAACGGGTCGAGCGGCGGCCTCTTGTACCTGCTGGATCACATGGAAGAGCCGCTTTACGTGTTGGCCCTTCAGAGCAGACGTGGCGACGAGGGGGGCGTAGTGGAGAAAGAAGAGTTCGCGGCGGATATCCTCAGTAAGTTCTTCAAGACGCTCTTGTCGACTTCCATCCGGGTGATAGAGGTCGTATTTGTTGGCAAGGATGACGCAGGGCTTGCCTTCATCGAGAATGATCCTGGCAATGCGACGATCTTGAGCGGTGATGCCAGCGGCCCCATCGACGATGAGGGCACAGATATCAGCACGACGAATGCTACGTTCCGAACGCATCACGCTGAAGACTTCGACCGAGTTGTCGATCTTGGTTCGGCGTCGGATGCCTGCGGTATCGATCAGGTTGTAATTCTTACCTCCGAGTTCGTAGGGAATGTCGACCGAATCACGGGTGGTACCTGCGACGTCGCTCACGATGGTGCGCTGCTCGCCCAGGATCGCGTTAATGAGGGAGCTCTTGCCGACGTTGGGTCGTCCAACAATGGCGACCTTGATAGGCTCCTTCGTTGGAATGGCGATCTGATAAGTGGGTGGAGGGAGTTTGCCGAGTTGCTCGTCAAGGCGACCGAGAAGCTCATCGAATCCGCGCCCGTGCGCGGCACTCGTGGTTTGAAATTCGCTGAACCCGAGGGACGCAAAGTCGAGTTCCTTGCTAGCGTGGTTGTCATGGTCAATCTTGTTGACTAACAAGATGACGGGAAGGTTTGTCTGACGAAGCTGACGGGCTAATGTTTCGTCGACGGAATTGATCCCGGAAGCGCCGTCGACCACGAAGAGGATGAGGTCGGCGGTTTCCATGGCGATATCCACCTCGGCGGCAACCTGCTCGGTGAACCCGTCATCGAGGACTGCGCCGATGCCGCCGGTATCGATGATGGAGAACGGGTGCTGACCAGAGCTACGGGCTGGGGCCGTGATGCGGTCGCGGGTGACGCCAGGTTGATCATGAACAATGGCGATGCTCCGACCTGCGAGACGATTGAAGATCGCTGATTTGCCCACATTTGGGCGACCCACGATTGCGACAAGATGTCGCGCGGGCTCGGGATTCTCCTTTGTCGTCTTCTCTAGTGCCATAGCCAGCCCGGACCTTTGCCGACGCTTCCGCTCGTGTAAACCATTCGTTCTCGACCCCAGCGACCTAGATTCGACAAGGTCTTGCATGAGCCCGAGTCAGCGAGTCGCTTCCATCGATGCCTTCCGAGGCTTTGTCATGTTACTCATGATGGCCGAGGTCATCCGTTTGGGGCGGGTTGCTGAAGCCTTTCCGGACAGTGGTTTCTGGGAGTTTCTCGCCTACCAGCAATCTCACGTCAGTTGGGTAGGCTGTTCGTTGCACGATCTTATCCAGCCATCCTTCTCGTTTCTCGTGGGGGTGGCCTTGCCATTCTCGATTGCCAGCCGTGTGGCGAGAGGTCAATCGCGAGGCGTCATGTTAGGTCATGCGCTCTGGCGAGCGCTTCTCTTGGTTCTGTTAGGCGTCTTTCTACGTTCGGTGCACGCAGATCAGACCAACTGGACGTTTGAAGACACCCTCTCCCAGATTGGCCTTGGGTATCCGTTTCTCTTTCTCTTGGGTTTCCAGTCGGTACGCAATCAGCTCATCGCGCTGGGCGTGATTCTGGTGGGCTACTGGCTTGCTTGGGCATTGCACCCCTTGCCGGGCGAGGGGTTCGACTATACCGCGATTGGTGCGTCAGCGGATTGGCAGCATCATGCGCAAGGTTTCGCTGCCCATTGGAACAAGCACCTGAACCTTGGCAGCACGTTCGACCGCTGGTTCCTCAATCTCTTTCCGCGTTCCGAAGCTTACGTGGTTAACGGTGGCGGCTACCTAACGTTGAGTTTCATCCCTACCTTGGGCACGATGATCCTGGGACTGTTGGCCGGAAACTGGATCAAAGCGGATCTCGCCCCAATGGCGAGGATTAAGCGATTCCTTATTGCGGGTGTGTTGGGATTAGTGCTGGGTCAACTGCTCCATTCGCTTGGTCTTTGCCCCATAGTAAAGCGAATCTGGACTCCTAGCTGGGTTCTCTTCAGTGGCGGGTGGTGTTTCCTTCTCCTCGCCGGGTTTTATGCGATCATCGATTGGCGACAGTGTCAGAAATGGGCTTTTCCGCTGATCGTCATCGGCATGAATTCAATCGCTGCCTATTGCATCGCTCACCTCATTCATCACTTCACGGTGACCAACTTTAAGACCCACTTTGGACAGAACATCTTTGAATTTGCGGGTGCAAGATACGCGCCGTTGGTGGAGGGGATCGCTGTGCTTGCCGTTTTCTGGCTCATTCTCTTCTGGATGTTTAAGCGGAAGTTGTTTCTGCGGATTTAGGCCGCAGGCGTCAGCTTTGCTTCATCAACTAAATGCGGCCTCGTAGCCGATGTTGAACGGACGTTCGCGGTGATGCCAGCGCAGGGCTCGGAAGTGCTGGTTATTCTTGTCGAAGGGGCATTGAGCAGAAGTCGTCTTTACGAATCTGAACCGCTCATAAAATTGAGGGTCGCCCAGTACAAAGATGCTTTCTGATGCGAGAGCTTCGCTGGTAAGCGTCTCTCTGATGAGCTGGGTGCCAAGGCCCCGTTTCTGGTAGTCGGGATGAATGGCAACGGGTGCCAAGTGATAGCCTATGGAGGTGCCGCTGTCATCGTTGGCTAGGGTGTAGAGAATGTGGCCCACGATTCTGTCGTCATGTTCTGCGAGCCATTCCCAATGTGGGCGTTCGAGGTTCATGATCGATGAACGCAGCGTGGATTCGTTTTGGCTGGGAGCGAACGCGACGTCGAGGAATTCCAGGATGGTGCCGCTGTCAGCATCGGAGGGTGTGCGAATCATGGTGTCTTGCTAAAACCATCGCCTTCCTTTATGAACTCTGTTCGGCCGCCAATCGGGTCGACCACTTAAATGTGATCGAGATGCATCTTACAGATCCATGCGGAAGAGACGTTCTTTGCCTTTCGAAGCGTCGAGCAGCAGACAGAGCCAGGGCTCTTGGCAGAAGTCCTTGGGCGGTGCCTCCGTGGTCGAAATGATGTATTGGAAATTGGCTTCACCATCTTCAGGCTCTAACGTTTGCATGTGAGTAAAGACCCGGCGGTAAAGGTTGGCATCCATGTCAGCCTCGCGCGGACTATCATGAATGAGGAAACGTGGATGATGGCCCTGGCCAGCTACGGAGGCTTGGAGGACCGCGAGATCGAATCCAAGGGTAGTCAGGGTATTGATGGCGGCACTGTTGAGATCACCGTTGTAGGTGGCCTTGAGCAGAATTCTTTCACGGGTGAAGCGGCACTCCGCATCGGTGCCCCGACCGAGCATGCGCTTCATGGTGCGGCGGTAGAGCGAGGCAAAGCGAGAGGCTTCGCGATCCCAACGATGCTGGAGAGCCTCTTGGCGTTCTTGAGATGCCGAGATTTCGTTCGTGAGGTTGTCACGCATTTCGATGAGGGCATCAAGTGTGGTCTGCGCGGAGATGGCGCGTTCGAGGTGTTCGTGAACTAGCCTGTAGTGGCTGCGGATCTGCTCGTGCTCGCGTCGCTGCACTTCATCTTTGTGCAGGGCATCCGCATAGGTTTCCTGAAGCTCGGCAACACGCTTGGCGGCCGTTTCCAAGGCGTGCTTAGCATCGCGTTTGCGGTTTTGAGTTACGAGCACCCCTTTGCGGGAAATCGGTTCGGGGGCTTCGACGTGAAACGGGCAGTGAGCATGGGCGAGGTCTGGCGCGACTCCACATGGCTCTGATTCCCAAAGCGTGAGGGCATACTTGGCGGCACCGAGAGACTCTAACGCTCTGTCGAGCGCGAGTTTTTGCTCGTCGATCGTGAGAACACCCTTGGGGTGGAGAGCGTCGAGTTCACGTTTCTTTTCTGCTCGGAGCTGGTTCTCGATCGCTACCGAGAAGAGAGGATCAGTGATGCTGTCGTGGGTGTCATCAATGTAAGGCTTTAGCTCCTTAATGGCTTCCTCGACTGTGCGTTGTCTAAAGACAATCTCAGAAGGAAGACGCCTGAGGTCGGCTTCCATGGAGACGCGGTATTCCATTTCCTGACGGAGTTCCTTGTCCATTAAGCCGACGACGGATCTGACGAGGAAACTGCGGTCATCGGCACTGAGTGGTGGACTACCGCTTTGACTGTCCTTGTGTCGCCATGCAAGGAGGCCATCGAGACGGCACTCTTGATCGCGCGCCAGCCAAGCGAGGAGGTGGATGAAACGAATGGATTGGCCTGAATCGCCGTAACTCTTGACGGGAAGCTGTTCCACCACGGCTTGGTGCACCGTCACGCGAAAGATTTCGTAGTCGCTGGCATCGGCAGGCTTGGTTTTGAGCCAGGTATCGATGTCCTCAGACTGTACACAGATGGAGCGGCGACGGCTGCTGAATGGGCGTCCGACGATCCAGGGTTTCCCGTCCACCCAGATGCGAGCGACGACCCAGCCGCGAGGGAGACGAGCGAGGAGTCGCTCGCGGAGAAACTTGCTACCACAACGCGGTTCCCCTAACGCATACCTTAAGAGTCGACAGAAGCTGGTCTTTCCCGCAGCGTGACCGCTGAAAGTGACCTCAAGGTCGTCTTCCGCGAGAGGAGGTGCCCAAATGATATTCATCCCGCGTCGGAGATGAATCTGACGAAGTTGCTGCCGAGGATAAGCCGACCAAGTGCGAAGAATGCGGACTTCTTCGATCCAGAACACGGGAGGGCGATCGCGCTGTGGCGAGTTGCGATCGATGTCGGCCTTCTCTAGGAGAGGCTCTTCATCGAAGAGTGCTAGTTGAGCTGGCTGGCCTCCCATGTCACTTACAAGGCCAAGCGGACGCTAGTGTGCGACGATTGGCAAGGTCTGTTTGATTCTGAAATCATTCGGTAGGCTCTAGAATTCTCGAATGCCATCTCTAGGATGGACGTCTGGTGATCGTGATGGTGAATTGGTCCAGTAATGGTTGATTTGAAGAAGAGCGATCGGCGCATTCTTGGTCTCAGAGGCTGGTGCGTTGTTGGAATGATGTTTGCCTTAATCGCGGCGGTAGCGGTGATCATGCTCAAGAAAGAAGCTCCTGGTTCGCTCGAGCGGCGAAGCAGTGTTTCCTTGGCCAGTGGTTCTCAACTTATTGGAAACCGAACGCGAAGGGAGAGTAGCGCTGTTCGCGGGAAAAGGCTGGAGGCCGAGGCGTTGATTGCCCGTTTGGAAGGCCAGATGCTGGAGGGCGAGACTTTCAATTCCGAGGTGGTTGAGAAGATCAAACGTGTCGTGCGCTCCATTAAGAAACCAGGTCAGCGGGCGACGGTAATTCAGCTTTTTCCACGGTGGCTCTACCCGTATCTGGGAGACGTGGCGTTGGAGATGGCTGGGGAGATTGATTTGGACGCGGAGGGCACGGTGACAGCGAGTTATCGTAAGCTTGTTGATGTTCTCGGTAGGATACCCACGAAAGAGTCTGGTGAGTGGCTGTTGAGGGAACTCAAGGAGGTGCCCGATTTCGTATTTCCTGAAGTTTCGCCACAGCTTTGGTCGACAGAGGTCTACTCAAGAGGGAGCCTGGGGGATGTCGCCAAGGCGGTTGTGGTCAACGGTGGGCTAGGGGACACAGCCATCATGGATGCCTATGTGCAGGAGATTTTGGGAACGACGGGTGCCCGGCAGCGGGTGCTGATCTGGGCACTTGGGGAATCAAGAGACTACGCCGATTTCGAGTTCCTCGCCGTGGCGCGTGGTTCCGTGAAGGATCCAATGATTATCCGTGAGATCGGTCTCTCTCTTAACAAGATCGCGGCGGGGATCGGCTTGGATGCCGCCCCGTCGTCCGATCCTGGTTATGGCGAGTACGGCCCCCACTTTTTCTCTGTCTTTCCGTTGCTCGGAAATGGGCGTCAGGTGTTGGCCGAGCGCCAGGGATTGGCTCACCAGAAAGCCGTCGCCTACTTGAGAGAAAATGGTTTAGAGGACCCCGACTACCAGACAAAGTACTGATTACGGTCGCATGCGCTGAGGAAGCCAGGCTTCCATGGAAGCGTAGATGGGCTGATCGGTGATGAGGATGTTGTGGTGGGCCGCGCCGGTGACGGTGAGCCACTGTTTGTCCTCACCTTGGAAAGGCGTGGAAGAGGCTCTGGCCACGAGCGTGGTTGATCAGTGAGTCCGCATCTCCGTAGGCCACGAAGGCCCGAAGCTGAGTTGGAACCGAGGCAGCCCAGTCGTTGGGCTTCACCGATTGAATGGAGAGACCTGATCGGTGGTGTCCGAGCGGCTGAAGGGCATGTTGGACAGTCGGTGCCAATGGGCCTGCCAGCGTGTTGAGCTTATCGCTGAGAACGTCAAGGCTGCACACGACCATAAGGGCTTTCCATTACGCCTAGGTGGCGGCTGCGGCGGCTGTGGCCATCGCACCTCCCATTGACATGCCCCATAGCCCTATGGGCGCATCCGCTGAAGGCCAGCCGAGAGTCTGGCGAGCGTTGGTGATCATTTTGCTTGGCAGAGCCTTCTCCATGGATGAGGCGCCATGAGCGACGTGCGCAATGGGGCTTTCACCATGCGCTGGAAGGTCTGGAATAAGGCATCGGAACCCAATTGCTGTGAACTGCTCCGCCACCCGGAGGAGGCTTTCCTTCCTCCCATTTCGCCCCTGGATAAGGATCAGCGTATTCAGAGCATGCCCATATTTCAAAATAGAATATCGTTCTCTATCAATTGGTTGTAAATAGAATTTCCGCCTTTAATAGGAATATATCCGTTAGGAGTCACAGCAAGATAGGGAACCGTTCCGTCGAAGGTGACATGGCGTTGGATGATTAAAGCTGGCTCAGCGAGTGCTTTCTGCTGATAGTCGCCAATCAGTAAGGAGCCTGGGGCAATAATCTGCGACGAACCTGCCCATAGTCTCAAGCCTATGCCGAAAATGAGCGGCCCAAACATAGCACCGGCGAGCCATGCCAATCGCTTGTGGAGCTTTACCACGGTTGGGCGTAGCTATCGCATCGCTTGAACCAGCCGGCTCGCCATTGGCTTTCTTTCTTCGGGGCATTGGCAATTCTCCGGCCGAGGACCCGTTTCGCGGAGGCGGCATATTCCCTGGTCGCCGCTTGGTCGGTGGGGCGTCCTTGCATCCCTTGGAGCACCTGCAGCATTCCCCAGCCTTGGCCCTTGTAACGCTCCTTGGGATTAACGCCTTCGCCCTTAAAATTGACGTAATCGATCAGGGCATAAAGGCCGTTAGCTGTCTCGCTCATTGCGTAAAAATTGGCTTCAATTCGTTGCTGATCAGCAGGTGATGCAGCGCGAAGCATTTTGGGTAGAGCCGCGTGCATGCGATTGATGATAAACTCGGTCTGAAGGCCGACGGTTTGGCTCAACATCTGCCTCAAAGCACGCATCTTTGGACTGTCTGAAGCGTTGATGAAGGCTGAGCGGTTAGGCCAAGGGCAGGGGCTTCGCGGATTTAGGCCAGTTGGGAGGCGCACGCCGCGGGAAACGAGAAAGCCCATGAGTGGACGAAAGCTTTCTTCGTAGGTCTGGCGGCCACCGGCAGGATACCAGATGAAATGGCCAATTCCCATGGAAGAGAAGGCTTCATTTTTGTTCCAGGACGTCAGGCCAGAGATGGTTCCAGCAGCTTCGTTCTGCCATATCTTCTTGCCGATGCGCTCGGCATCCACCCGAGACACCTGGATAGACGTTTGCGGAGCAGGACTTGCCTGAGGACCAGGCCTAGAGGGAGCGACGCACTGAAGGCAGCAGAGGCTCAAGCCGATCAGGAGGCCAATGCGAATGTGGCTAGGCAGTGTCATGAAGGCAGCATTAGCATGGCATGAGGGCAGAGAAAAGCCCGCGCTGCGCTAGGCAACCCGGGCTTTCTCGAAAATCAATGTGAGGCGCTTTACCCTGCGATCTCTTGGGCGTGGAAAATCTGCCAATCGTCGAGATTGTTCAGATTCACGGCGTCCTTGATCTTGCCTTCGTCCACGATGCCTGAGGCATCGAGAATCTCTTTGCGCGTGGCGTCGTCGTGGATGTAGCCGGCGATGCTGTCGTTGAGCGTTTTAACAGCAGCTGAATCGAGCGAGCCGCCTTTTTTCTCGAGGATCCATGCCTCTGCTTGCGGGTAGGTTGGCTTGGAATCTTTGATGTAGTTGAGGAACTCTTCGCGGTCGACACCGAGGCCATCAAGGACCATCTGATCGTAGCCTTGGCCACAAGCAGGATAGTCGTCATGAAGATTGTTCACGGCGCCGAGGGAAGCTTTTTGCCAGAGGCGTGGAAGATGAAGAACGCCGAGAGGACCTGCGACGCCAGAACTGATGGTAGGGACTACTTTACTCATGTTGATGCTAGATTGGTTGATACTTGATTCTCCCGCGATCCTCGCAGAGATGGCTATAGAACGGGTGGAATCCATCCAAGATCAAGCATTTTATACTGACTGAGCCTGCATGCCCAAACGCACCGAACACAATTGGAAGGAGTCGAAAGGTGAAGGGGAGACTCGTTTCCTGCGAGCGTTTCGAGATCGCGGTGTCTGGCGTCTCAGTGCGCGGATGGAGAGCGAGGAGTTCTGGGAGAATTTGGAGCCTCCGAGTGAAGCTGATTTGCGCAGCTTTCGAGATGTCTTATGGCGCAAATACCAGCGCAAACGCGTGCCCTGGGAACACGTGCTCGATGTGGATAAAGTGTTAGGTGATGACGTGAAGTGACTCTGCTAAGGCGAGAGTGCCTTTGAGAACGCGCGCCCATTGCTGGGTTCCTTTTGTGTTCACGGCCAGGACAAGCGAGAAATAGGCTTCCAGTCGCGAGTAGAGCGCTGGGTTCAGGGGGCCGTAGATCGACTCATAGCGCTGGCGCAGGTCAGCGTGCCACTTGCCGTCGGTGTAAGGTAGCATAGGCTTCCACGTGAATTGGTAGCTTCCTCGTGCCGCCTCATTTGCTTCGCATTGCTCTGAGCGGATGGCGATGAGTTCTCCGGTTGCATAGGACTCGTATTTCACGAGGTCGAAGAGTCCGGGGCCACGGGAGATCCCGGCTACGGAGACGGGATCGATGAGGACGAGGTCTTTCCACCACTGATTGTCTTTGGAGGAGCAGAGTATGTTCTCCAGGATAAGATCGCCGTGAAGGAGGACGCAGGGCAAGGCGTCGAGGTCTTTCGAGGAGACGCCGGTCCAAAGCCTTCTGAGGCCGGGCACTTCACGATCATTGATGTGAATGGAGTCTCTTTCGATGACTGGGTGAAAGGCATCCAGGCGGCTGAGTTTCTCGATCGCGTCGCTAATCGTGCTGTCTACATGTTCAGAAATAGACTCCTGAGCTGGTGTTGGAACGTGGAGTCGATCAAACAGGGCGATGCCGAGAGCATCTTGAAAAGCCGCTGCTTCCTGTTGGCTAGGCGGGGAGGAGGCGATTCGTTCGGAGACGCTGACATGGTCCTGAAAGTAGGGAATTTCGTAGCCGATGTCGTTGCTCTCGTTGCCTTCTTTATGGCCCCAAGCGTCGAGGAGGGGAGGAAAGAGTTCGGTTGCTGATGGTGGGAGATTCACGAGGTAGAGAATCTCCCGTCGTAGTGTCTCAAGTGCCCACGGACCTGGTTGGTCGGTTGGTTTACTGGCTTTGCGGACAATGTGCTGACCATCTGGCCGCTCGTAGATTGCGGTCTCTTCCCAGAAGCCCTCTTTGAGGAGCCGAATCCGCTTAGCGGGCTGTTTGGAGAGTCTCAATCGGATCGTTTTTCGGGTGGTATTTGTGCTAAGACGCCTTAAGAATCGGGCCATATGCTCGGGAAATACAGCAGATTCAGTCTTCTCTTAGTACTAATAGCGTTGTTGACACAGTGTCAGTCCTTGTCGCTCGACATGCAGAAGTCGGGGAACATGCCTAGGGTCATCATTGAGGGGGTTTATCGCGAGCAGGTGGTGACTGCCTGCAATGAAGTGCTGATGAACCATGATTTCCGGTTCTCTGCTAATCGTGGGAACAACTACCTATATGAAAGGCCTAGTTCGACGATGGAATTCTTGGCCTGGGGAGGCGGCTTCTCTTCGGATCAGGAGGTGGTCGTCCGGTTGGCGCTGCGGATCCGAGAACTGGGAGACTCGCATGAGGTTGATTGCCAACCTTTCATTGTCATCCGTCCAGGTGAGCACTTGGAGGAGGCCCGGAAGATGACGCGGCTAAAGAGCCGAAAGTATCAGAAGATTCTCAACGAGATCAAGGCGCGCTGTTACGAGGGTGGAGAACTGCCAGAGGAATGGGGTGCCTGGGATTGATGAATCGCCTTGTCGCTCACGCCAAACGGCTAGAGGATCTTAATTCATGAGTAAGCGAACCCTGGTTATCCTGTCATTATTGCTGATCTTCCTCTTGGGGGCCAGTGTCCTGATGAATTTCGCGTTGGTAGTGTCGGCGCCTTTCCGAGGAATGAGTGCGGCTCGGGCACCTGGGAACTTCCGTGAGATCGAGCTCTACGCGGGGAGTCGTGATGCCAAGATCGTGCACATTGACATTGAAGGCATGATTTCGAGCATGGGTGGTAGCCCGTTTGTTCCTGGTTCCAGCCTCATCCAGACGAAGCGGATGTTAGAGGCAGCGGTGGTAGACCCGAACGTGAAAGCGATGGTGGTACGGATCAATTCACCCGGAGGCGAGGTCACTGCTTCTGATGCCTTGTATCACGCGGTGAAGACTGCGGCGTCCAAGAAGCCTGTGGTGATTTACATGGATAGCATGGCAGCTTCGGGCGGCTATTATATTGCTTGTGGAGGGACTCATCTGATGGCGAATGAAACGACGTTAACGGGAAGTATCGGGGTGATCATCCAGGCACTGAACTACAAGGAGATGTTTGGCAAAGTCGGCTTGAACTCGGTCGTCTTCACCAGCGGCAAATTCAAAGACATGCTTAGTCCATCGCGGGACATGCGGCCTGAAGAGCGTGTCTATGTGCAGGGCATGGTGGATGAAATGTACACGCGCTTTCTTGGCATTGTGGCAGAGGCGCGTTCGATTCCAGTGGAAATCTTGAAGTCTGGAATTGCAGATGGGCGCGTGATCACAGGAAAACAAGCGCTCTCAGATGGCCTCATCGATGAGACTGGTTACATCGAAGCAGCCTACAAGAAAGCGCGTGAACTCGGAAATGCTCCGAACGGGAGAGTGGTGAAGTACGGAGGTGAGTTGGGCTTGGGTCAATTGCTCGGCGTGTTGGGCAGTGCTTCTACCGAAGCGGGTAAACCGACGCGTGTTGAGCTGAGCCTGGGAGACGCCCCATTCCCTAAACTCCAGCCAGGCGCGGTGTATCTTCTGCCTGCCCACTTTGCCCTCTAGCAGGACTCTATGGATGCCATCTCTACACGTCTTCAATTGGATCTTTGGTGGTTCAGTTGGATTGCCTTTGGCGTCGCAATTCCACTCTACGCCTTCCTTCGTCAGCGGGATCCGTTGATCCGCTGGCATGAGCATGGCAATGTCTCGACTCGTTCGTTCAATGGCTTTGATCTTGGTGTGATGTTGGCATATTTCCTCGTTTTACAAGGGATCTTGATGCTTGGGACCAAGCCTAATTCCGAGGCCGTCACCATCGAGGCGGTGCACATGCTCGCTGACATTCTGTTGAAGGTGATGTTGGCGAGCTTCTTCATCTATTGGCTCATGGTGCGACGGGTGGATCTTCTTGAGACCTTCGGGTTAACACGACTCAATCTCCAAGCGACGCTCATTTGGGGAGGCGTGGTTGGAGTTCTTGCTGTTCCGCTGGTCATGGCTGTTGGAGCAGTTGCGAAACAGCAGCTGACGCAATTCCTCGGTGAAGTGCCTGCTCAACCGGTGGTGGAAGCGTTCATCAACAGCGATGATCCCACTTTTAAGATCATTACGATTGTGGGTGTTGTAGTTGTAACCCCTATTTTTGAGGAACTCGTTTACCGCGGATATCTCTATGGAGTCACGAAGAAATACTCGGACCGCTTCTTTGCGACGCTCTTCTCGTGCCTCATCTTCACGGTGGCTCACGCGGGGGTGATCACACTTCTTCCCATCGTGACCTTGGCTATCTTTCTCGTGCTAGCCTACGAGCTCTCAGGGAGTCTTTGGGTGCCCATTCTGATTCACATGCTGTTTAATTTGGTCAACGTAGTGGGCATGCTGGTCGCTTCATCTGCTGGGTAATTTTTCCCTTTGGAATGAAGGTTCGACCAGCTAGTCTTTTCCCGTTTTGAAGAGTCCGTCCTCCCAGCGTTTATCAGATCTTGGAGAAGATGTGGTGGTACGAGAACTCACTCGGGATCTTCCTAAGGATGGATCGGTTGTCATGGGCGCGGGCGATGACTGTGCTGTTCTGGAATATGGGCGCACAGGCTATTATCAATTGTTCAAGACTGACTGCCTTGTCCAGGGAGTGCATTATTTCCCGGATACAGAACCAGAACTTGTCGGTCGCAAAGCTCTTGCGAGAGCCATCAGCGATATTGCTGCGATGGGAGGTTGGCCAACGCAAGCGGTGGTGACCTTGGTGCTTTCCCCTAATTATCAACTTGGCTATGCGAAGTCGATTTATACTGGGCTTTCGGGGCTTGCCCGTGAATTTGGCGTGTCTGTTGTTGGTGGAGAAACGGCCCGGCCCGCGACGTCCACGGGGCGCACGGCGATGATATCGGTCTCTTTACTTGGTTTGGTGGAGAAAGGTCGTTGTGTTATGCGATCGGGCGGGCGCGAAGGAGATCACATTTATGTCACTGGTTCACTAGGAGGTTCTTTAAAGGGAAAGCATCTCCAATTCCTACCTCGCGTTTGGGAAGCTCGCTGGCTCAGTGAGCATTATAAGCCCTCAGCGATGATGGACCTAAGTGATGGTGTGGCCAAAGACCTGCCGCGTCTCGCAAAGCAGAGTTGTCTTGGATATCAAATGGTCTACCAGCGGATTCCTCGGTCGCCCGGGTGTGAACTCCGCCAAGCATTAAATGATGGAGAAGACTATGAACTCATGTTCACCGTGGCACCTGAGCGTGCCGAGGCGATGAAAGCGGAATGGTTAAAAACCTTTCCTACACTGCCGTTGACCAATATCGGTTGGCTATGCCCTAAAGATCAATCGATGGGATCTGAGTTGGATCAGGGCGGATGGGATCATTTCCAAGTCTCTGTGGGTAGCTAACGGGTGCCTAATTGTTGTTCTTAGAGTTTGTGAGAAATGAATTCTTAATTTGAAATTCGTATATTTCTCACCTAGAGCACCGTCATGGCCAAACCCATTAGTTCCCTCTCCGATGCCGACACTCGCTTAGCCGAGTTGAATACGCTAATCCTAGAACTCGAAAGAGAGCGTAGTGCTCTTCTCGCTGCAGAGCTTGCTAACGCTGAAACCCGAGTAAGCGAAATTGAGTCCTTCATTGGTGTTTATGTGGCATCGTCACCTGTCGGTGGAGCGAAAGCTTCGACGACCAGAAAGTCTGCTGAAAAGAAAGCAACAAGCAAGCGCCGTGGTCGTCCTCCTGTTGCGGGCAAGACGAAAGCAACGAGCAAGCGTCGTGGTCGTCCTCCTGGTTCTGGCAAGAAGAAAGCAGCGACGACAAAACCTGCCGCAAAGCCAACGACTAAAGGTGCGGTAAAGAAGAAGCGCACTCGTGGCAACAAAGCTGAGCGTATCGGTTCTGTGAAAGCCCACGTAAAGAAAGCTGGCAAAGAAGGTGTGTCCGCTCGTCGGGTGGCCAAAGAACTCGGTTTCCCCTACGTCTCAGTATTGAGTATTCTGAATGAAGCATCTGACTTTAAGAAAGTCGGTGAGAAGCGTGACCGCCGTTACTTCCTGAAGTAGCATCCTTTCCTAATACAATTTACTAACGCTCCATTCCTGTAACTACTCAGATCGTTAAGATATATTAATGAAATAGTTGCTATAAGGTGGATGTTAGTCGACGGTGCGTTCTCTTGAGCAAACCATCGCCCAGACTAAGTGAGAGCA
>Ga0213868_10001528_pt1 | contig 22368 bp, 18 predicted proteins | sample PICome_9_FD_160087 | JGI IMG/M metagenome (GOLD analysis project Ga0213868, IMG submission 160087) | Coastal seawater microbial communities near Pivers Island, North Carolina, United States - PICO127 | ecosystem: Environmental > Aquatic > Marine > Coastal | place: USA: North Carolina...
GATAACATTTACGACACTCTGTGTTTTGATTGAATCCTTAACACTGTTTTGGTGTTCCATGTGTTCTATCTATGGTACTATCCTTCTCGCATCCGATGAATCTCAAAAATGCGCGAACCGAAGGAATGAAAAATCCGTTACGGACATTTTGTGACCCGAAAGCCCGAGCAACGAGCAAAACACAAAAACACGCATGTTCACACACACAATTCGTTTGCAATTCCAGTTCTGAATCGTCACGCCGTTGCGTATTAAGTTAAGATTACACAATCATAAAAATTATAAACTATTCTTCTCATAATCTGAGAAGTAAAACGCAATCGAATACAATTATCGAGCGATCTGTAACTCCAGGCAATCTTCGCTCACGTGTTCGGAACACATCGCTACAAAGCCTTCCTTCCTCTGCGTGCTCATCATCTCCTTCATCAGGTGATAGTGTCCAACTAAGCTATAGTGACGACTACGCAGGTTCTGATCAATACACCATATCGTTCGGTTCATCGGAGGATACACAACATACACGAAATATGCAACGTTCTGAATCCATAGCGTATGCACATAGACAGAGTCCTTCTAACAAAATGGCCCAAATAATATACTATATTCGCAGACACGCTAGTGCAGTAACTGCATCAATATGTTTCATCGTATTTCTTCTTATGCTTTCTGACGATGGGAGTGGACAAAGAAGCTCTTCCTATACCGGTCTGAGATCAGGAGGAAGATCCCGTGGGAGTGTGCACTGGGGTGGAGCTGCATCACCTGGATACTTTAAGGCCGAAGATGCCATCCTTGATTCTACGACATTCAAGTTTGCGGCAGTTACTGATCTAGATCAGTTGTCACGTCTACCAGGTGATAAACAATTGTTTCAATCGTTTCTCCTCTCTGGAACATTATCGTACAATCCTTCTGCCAACAGCTATGCAATCAGTTTTGATCGAATGAGAAATCTTGTCTCCGGTCACAATGAAGCCGGTCGTGGAATGGAATTATCCGAGTTGACGCTCTACAATGATAGGCTCTTGTCATTCGATGATAGGACTGGATCAGTCTTTGAAATTCTCTCCTCAAGTCCATCCGAGTCATACGTCGTCCCTCGTTTTGTCATTACTGAAGGAGAAGGAGACACGGATAAAGGCATGAAGTGGGAATGGGCCACTACCAAGGGTGATGAACTTTACTTGGGATCTATGGGCAAGGAATATACCAAACCTGATGGAACAATCGTGAATACTAACAACTTATGGATTGCAATTATTAACGGAAAGGGTGATATTCGCCGTCAAGATTGGTCTTCAAATTATAACTTTGTGAGAAACTTGCTTGGAGCTCAAGCGCCTGGCTATGTCATCCATGAGGCTGTATTATGGTCGGAGCAATTGAAAAAGTGGGTCTTCATTCCAAGGCGCGTTTCAAATCAGAGATACGATGATGTTGCCGATGAAAGAATGGGAACGAACAAAGTTGTATTGGTAAATGAGAATTTTACGTCCGGACAGGTGTTGAATATCAATATGAAGACTGTAGATCCTCTTCATGGGTTTTCAACTGCCGCTTTTGTCCCTAACTCTGGAGATAAGCATGTGCTGGCAATGAGATCTGTAGAGGAAGACTGTGTTGGAGGAGATGAAAATCTTTGCAAGCAACGAAGCTACATAATGGTCTTCGACTGCACGACAGGCGAAGTGTTGATGGATGAGGTCAAGATTGACGAAGACATTAAGTTCGAAGGAGTTGAATTTGTTGATATTTCTACCTACAAAATGGGGTAACTGAAAAATCCACTGAATAATATGCTCTGAAACCAAATGTTATATTTATTCTTAAAAAAAAAGTATCTGTTAAATCATATTGAAGTATAGGTTAGACGGGTTTGATAACTTCGACCGTTAACTGTTTTATGTTGCAGACGTAGGCAACAAAATGTCTAAAACTCCAGTCTTGTAAAGAACGCCCCACAGGAAGATCTTCACTCGTTTTATCATTTCTCTCATTATTGTTTCAAAAGACACACACTACCAATGCAAGTAGTGGCCACCCCACCGCAAGTGTGTTTATCGTCACCACCACATGTACACCGCGAAAGTAACGATATGAGCTCAGATGTGGTGGATCAGTCTGAAATTCCCCGATTCATTTGCGACGGGAATTCAGCTGCCCATCTCGAGGAAGAACGATACCAGAATCTTGTCAAAGCAATTGGCGAGAGAGATAACGATGATTTCCATCATCAGATCGATACTGAAAGTTCTTCGCTAGGACTCCCTGTCTGGATTTCAGAGGATTCCATACACTGTGGGCCCACATCGTCACAGCGAGATTCTCGTACTTTTGAATCTTTGTTCTTGGACCATCATCTTCCGGAATTCCGGAGAATCTTATCCAATGTGCACGATTCCGAATATTTCCGGGATAAAATAGACAGAACGAATGATAAAGATCTCAATGCATCAGTTGATATTGATTCTCGATTGGACTGGAGCTGTAAATACCTTGGATCTGGCTCTGTATTTACAGGTGCAAGCCCCCTGACATCGTACGATGGTTTTCGTCCTCGACCGCGTTGTGCATCGTCTGCGTATCAACAAGACGATGACGATGATGAAATGATTTGCGCAACTCCAGAGCAGCCTGTACTACGAAGTCTCAAGAAAGGCATGGAGGATGTCCCATTCTATCTTGATTATCGATCATCTCTAGAATCGTTCAATTCCAGAGAGTCTTGTGAAGAGGAACGAAACTGGATAAAACTCTTGGAAAGTGTCAGTACTCCTGAAAGTGAAAATGCTTTAATCGGTAGACGCGATGAGATCACATTGTCTTGTGACGTTGCTTCGCTCGAGTCCATAAACGCTATCAATGACAGTCATGTTCCTTCAGCAGACTGTTTGGAGTCTGCAGCCAACGCCACGACCTACTTCAAGGATGACACATTCAACATTGACCTTTTCGCGGCCCAAACGGTTGTCCATAGAACTCCACCACGTGTTGTGGAGTCCAAGTCACATGTCGAGTCTGCAAAATCAGTGATCAAACCGAAGGACAGGTCATACGATACTTTGCTTCAAGATCCTACGTTGATCAAGAGACACAGGTTTGTTTCGTTTAACGATCGCGAATTATCTGATATGTGGCCAGCTACGACCGACTATACGTTCAAACAGACTCTACCAATCACAGAAGAAGACATCACCGAGTCTACAGATACATGTGAGCCGTCTATTCCCAAGGTCTCTCGATGTGCATCGGTCATGTCTTACTCTCAACAAGGATCAATCCAACCCGACCTTGTTGATACTTTTACAGACAATTACAACAGTGCCAATCTGTCTACTAATGCCCATACTATTCCAAAATCATCTGAGCGATACGATAGCACTATCGTCACCGCTACTAACGCTACTGAAAATCAAGGTCATAATATTAGCTACAAGTTTTCATCCCCTGGTGTCACACTCAAGACACCTAGATCTCCTGTACCCGTGAGGTATACGAAACCCACGGCTGTTAGATTGGGGATGGATATTGGTAGCTCATCAATGTCCCAAAATATACATGTTCAAAAATATCATGAAATGCTACATTCCATTCATTTTCATTCTGTTCATAACCCTCCATCGCTACCACTTCGTCGCTTGTTCTCTGATAGTAATGCCTCCGAAAACTTAGGCTTGGCATTATCAGATGGAACGGGTCCAAGTCTGGGAATCATGGAGAATTATCTGACTAAATAACTTCTTCTTCGGGGGTGAGAGGAATTTTTTTCATTTTTTACAAGTCTGGTAATCATGGAGAATTACCAGACTGAATAACTTCTTCTTTGGGGGTTGGAGGAAGTTCAAGTGAACGCGCTTTTTCGCACACATGCATCTATATATATACGTAATCATGTTTTCTCGAGTCGCTCGTGTAGTATCTCCTTTCCTACAATCGTACTGATCAGCTTTTAGAGGGAATTTCATAGTTTGGGGAGGATCTATATATATATATATATATATATATTTATCAAAATTTGTACATTAAAGGCTTCCAGTTTCAATCGAGATATTAGATTTGTCATAACAAGTATAGTGTAAGTTCTAGAGGCATAAAAAAGTATAAAAGGGGTAATTATAGGAATTGTAGTGTTTCAATGTTTATATTAGACCATATCTTCCAATCTGAAACTTCCATCTTGAGGATTCATCTCTCTCAATAACACTGCTACACTGGTTGGGGGCAAAATACCCATTTCAGTGACAATTCCGCTGACGAATTCGCATGGAGTCAAATCAAAAATAGGGTTCAATAAACGCAAATTCGGGTCCTCTCTCCAGTTTTGCAGTAGGGAACTCTCGCTTTCTGTTGTGCAGCTATTCGATATTAACTCATTTGGATTACCAAGCTCGTTACCAGTGATGCTTTCCATTTGAACCCTGTGACTAATTTTGTAAGTTTCAGTGCAGACCAAAACAGGCACATTGTAATTTCTAGCAATGAGAGCCACACCTGCAGTTCCAACTCTACTGAAAATGCTGCCATCGCTCATCAATGCGCTAGCGCCCAAAAATACTTTCGTGACTTCCTTCATAACATATGAAACAGCATTGAACATGATGTAAGAACATTCAATACCAGCCTTGTTCAGTATTTCTAACATATCTTTCCCATCGAGCATCGGCCTGGAATCAACTAGAATCACTCTAAATTGTTTATCTGAATTTTTCTTCACAGAAGTTAGAATTTGTTGAATCACTTCGTTTTTAGCATATGTTAGAATCACATCACCGTCAACAATTTTCTTTGATGCGTGCTTGCAAATAGCCTTATCTGCAAACTCAATTCGTTCCTGAATATAGGCATCAATAGAATCACAAAGATCCTCTTTGACTTGTCCTATGTCCATATCACGGTCCAGATTCGCAACTGCAAGTTTCAGAAATGTGAACGCATTTCCCATAGTTACTGAATGAGGACGACATTGTGTCGTCCAATAGGTAAAGGCAGGTTTTAGAATTTTATTTTCCAAATCTTGACGAAAATCTTTTGAGTTCGGGTCGAACTCATGATCTTGAATGACAGTTTGGAATGTTCTAAGCATGGCTGTACAGCGAGAGTTTGCACCACGGATGGACATGTCTGCATATTGAAGTCCTAATGCTAGAACTGCTGGATGAAGATGAACATTGTTCGTCGCTGTGTAAAGCGATCCAAGTTGCATACCACTAAAGTTCTTATTATCAGAATGATCTGATAAGCATTATGATGAAAATATAAGATATTAGTTATATGAAAAGGTACGGAGAAATGCAAAAATCAAAACGTAAGTATATTGGCAAAATACTCACCTTTAAAGGGGGGTAAATGGGAAAAGTAATTCGGAGTCTTGTCTCTATCCATCGTCGTTCCAATATTTTTATCGTCGCCACTAAAAGTTTTTTCCGTAACATTTTTCTTTTCATTGAGACTTTCTTGCTTTAAAGTTTGATTATTCTCTTTGTCATTGCTAGGAATTTGCTTATCTTCAGATTTCGTATGCCCGTTCGCCTTCAAGCCTTTGGCAGCTCTCTGGGCTTCCTGAAGAGCTCTTCTCTCCGCCTTACTTAGCTTAGGCTTCTTCGGGGGAATGACTATTCCCTCCTTCGGAGCTTTCTTTTCTTTTCTCTGATCACTCTCTTCTAATGTCATGGTGGTGTGACTCTTTACAGATGACAGAGTGGTATCTAAAATGAACACTCGTAGATGGGTGGTTTGTGGTTTGTGGTTTGTGGTTTTTGTCGTTCGTCGATGCGATTTTTATAACACAAGTACATTTATAACATTAACCCTTGTTGTAATCCTGATATGTTTTGAGGGTTGATTGGTTTACGTCATGCTTCCTACGTGAGATGTCCGATGTGTAGATGGTTGATGTCCATATCGCTACACCCTACATTAATCACATATCGTACATAAATTACAAGCCTCTAGAGGGCAGTCACTTTTGACGTTTTCACACTCTTAAACTGAGTGCATTTAGGAAGCTGACAATTTGATTGTTTTCAAATGTCATCTTTTACGTTCTGGCTTCCAAGGGAACAAATCATTGAATCTCTTCAAGCAATAGCAGCCACCTGTGTTTGCGTATCAATTTTGCATCTTGTTGCCTACCATACCTTGAGACGACATACTATAAAACACAAGTTCAATCGTCAAGAATGTCACAAGGCAGCATATCAGCTGACAAACTTTGTAGTGAATTCTCTACTTGGTCTAGCCGGTTTATACGTGTCATTCTTTTGTCATGATGATTGGGACTTGGTATTTCCACATCAAATGAATATTCATCAACGAGTGTATGGATATACTGATTTTAAATTTATTGCATTCGCAGCAGTACAAGTGGGATATAATCTATGGTGTCTACCCGTTGGTATTATTTTCGTCAAGGAAAAAGTAGAAATGATTGGCCATCATATCGCCGTCGTTCTGACTTGCACTTTGTCTGCTCTGGCATCTCCTGGATTTCGAATCCATTCGCCTTTTTTCCTGGGTGTTTTTGAAGTTAGTTCGATTGCATTGATTATAATGAACTTTCTCAGGGATCGACATGAATGGACACAAAAGAATTTCAAGACTGGATTTGATTTTTGTAGACTATTGTTTGCATTTTCTTTCTTATCGTTTCGGGTAGTTCTGGGTTCTCCTCAAATATACAGTGTAATTGTTGCGACAATTTGGACTGTTAGAGAGCTAGATGGTGTAAATGGAGCAGAATATTATCGGCTTTGGTTGTTATTTGTTGCCATGGGGCAGTTTTTTCTAGCCATGCTCCAATACTATTGGGCATATTTGATCGTATCTGGTTTGATGAGAATGTTGAGTCCTGCTCTAAAGAAGACGACAACGAAGAAGAAGCATAGTGATTGCAATAGAACAGAAGGAAATGGTTTTGGAGATAGCGAAGTCGCAAAAGCAAATGGATCAAAAGCTATGAAATGATGCTTTACGATGAATTGTATAGGATATGTTTGGTCTATAGAGATCTCATTTTGAGTTCTGAAAGAAAAATGTAGACTAGCTGGAAAAATAACTCCTCACATGAAAAAATAGAATTGTGGTGATTTTTTGCGCGAATGTGAATAACGGCTACCCTCTGGCTAAAAAAATAAAAGCAGTGAAACACTGAAAACTTCGAATGCCTTCCGTACAAATTTATCAAATAACACTCACCGTTGCGTTCTCCATTCGCAAAAGCACCTTGCTTGTACTGTCAGAGTTTGTAATATCCTTCATTCAATAACTCAAGATGCAAGGACCTCCAGGATATGGACCAGTTATGGTTCTCAGTAAGTTTGATTCTGTTTCTTCTGATTCGATTTTGGCGAATCGCACATTGGAGTCTACCTCAATCGATTGCCCAAGCATATTTCAATCAGTAGTACACATTCCCACTTAACTTACCTTTCGTTTGATTTATTTTGTATCGTGAAATAGACAGCAAAACCAAGCGCCAGTCTGGCCGACAGGCACAACTCTCCAATATCGCAGCGGCCAGTGCAGTATCTGATATCATTAGAACTACTCTCGGCCCAAGATCCATGTTAAAAATGCTTCTTGATCCTATGGGAGGTATCGTGATCACGAACGACGGTAACTGTATCCTAAGGGAAGTTGACGTCTCACACCCCACTGCCAAGTCCATGATTGAATTGTCTCGTGCACAGGATGAGGAAGTCGGAGACGGAACCACGTCTGTCATTATCCTTGCAGGTGAAATGCTCATCTTGGCAGAGCCCCTCATTCGTGATAATCTTCATCCTACTGTTATTGTACAGGGTTATAACCGTGCATTGCAAGAGGCCCTTGCCATTTGTGAAAAGATGGCTCTGCATGTTGATGTTAATGATACGGATCGAATGAAGAAACTGGTCAACTCTTCGATTGGGACAAAATTTTCCTCTCGCTGGAATGATATCATGGTTGATATGGCTCTCCAAGCTGTTTTAACTGTTGCTCGTCCCAAGGGGAAACCACTAAGTAGTAAGAGTGGAGAGGATGCTCCCTCCTCCTCTGCGTATGTCCCTCAGATGGAGGTTGATATCAAGCGTTATGCCAAAGTGGAAAAGATCCCTGGTGGCGAGATAAGTGACTCTTGTGTTCTCAAAGGAGTCATGTTCAATAAGGATACCACACACTCTAGTATGCGACGTCGTATTGAAAAGCCAAGGATTTTGTTGCTAGATTGTCCACTTGAATATAAAAAAGGAGAGTCACAGACCAATGTAGAAATTTCAAACACTGAAGATTGGAATACTATGCTTCGTATGGAAGAAGAATATGTTGAGAATATGTGTATGGAGATTATTGCATTCCAGCCGGATATAGTCATTACAGAGAAAGGAGTCAGTGATTTGGCACAACATTACCTTGCCAAAGCCAATATTACGGCTTTCCGTCGTTTGAGAAAGACTGATAATAATCGTATTGCAAGGGCTACTGGTGCAACGATTGTTTCAAGAACTGATGAGATTCAAGAAAGTGATATAGGAACTGGATGTGGTTTGTTTGAAATGAAAAAGATTGGCGATGAGGTGCGTGTCTATGGCTTGATGTGTGTTTTTCCATATTTGTACGATTTTATCTAACTGTTATACTTCAATTTTACTCTGGTTGCGACTACAGTGGTTCTGTTTTCTGGATGAATGTGTTGACCCAAAGGCATGCACAATCATTCTTCGCGGTGGAAGCAAGGATGTATTGAATGAGATCGAGCGTAACTTGCACGATGCTATGGAAGTTGTTCGAAATGTCGTTTTCGATCCCAAACTTTTGCCTGGTGGAGGGGCTGCCGAAATGGCGATATCTATGGGATTAAGTCGAGCTGGATTGAAAGTAGAAGGAGTCCAGCAAATTCCTTTCCTTGCTGTAGGACAGGCTATGGAAGTCATCCCTCGTACATTGGCACAGAACTGTGGTGTTAATGTTATTCGAACTGTCACTCAGCTTCGTGCCAAACATGCATCTCATTACGATGAATGTGAACGGACTGGAGAATATAAACCTTGCAACTGGGGTATTAATGGGATCACCGGAGATCTAGTTGACATGGAAGAATATGGAATCTGGGAACCATTCAGTGTGAAGGTACAAACAATCAAGACAGCTATTGAAAGTGCTTGCATGATTCTTCGTATCGATGATATCGTATCAGGTTCGAAAAAGAGTCAGATGTAAATTACTACGTTTCTCGCGAATGATTAATACGTTTACAACTCATTATTATATATGGAATCATTAGTACTGCTAAAACTCATTTTTGTCGTTTTCCTATTTCATTTTCATCAGTTCCTTGTGTTGTATCGTTTTTTTCTTAATGAACATCCTCTATTGTATGCTGCAAACTGTGTTTGTCTTATCGGTTAGGGCTGCGACTCCAGGAAGAATCTTGCCTTCAAGAAGCTCAAGAGAAGCTCCTCCTCCGGTAGAGATGTGGGACATCTGATCAGCCTTACCAGATTTCTCACAGGCAGCAACGGAATCGCCTCCTCCAATGATGGTGATACTTCCGTTCTTGGTAAGATCGGCGAGAATGTCAATCAATCCATATGTACCCTTGTTAAAAGCTTCGAACTCAAATACCCCCATAGGTCCATTCATAATGATGGTTTTACAGTCAGCAAGGAACGTCTTTTGTTCTTTTGTGGACTCAGGGCCATTATCCAATCCCATCCAACCATCCGGGATGGAATCAGATTTGACGATCATTGTCTTGGCATCTGCAGAAAACTTATCAGCAACAACAATATCAGATGGAAGAAGGATGGTCTTGCCAAGTTTGTCTGCCTTGTCTAAAACCTTCTTTGCTGTGTCAATATAGTCATCTTCAACCAGAGATGTTCCGACTGAAAGACCCTTGGCCTTTAGGAAAGTAAACACCATACCTCCTCCGATAATGATTTTGTCACACTTGTCCAGAAGTGCTTCAAGAACCGTAATCTTGGAAGAAACCTTCGACCCACCGACAATTGCAGCCATTGGTTTAACACCATTCGAAACAGCACCATCTAGATACTTCAGCTCCTTGGCGAGAAGGAATCCAGATACTGAAGGAAAGAGCATCTTGGCAACTCCTTCAGTGGAGGCGTGAGCTCGATGTGCTGATCCGAAAGCATCATTCACAAATATTTCGAATGGCTTGGAAAGTTTCTTGACGAACTCAGGGTCGTTTTCTTCCTCTTCTTTGTAAAAACGCGTGTTTTCGAGCATGATAACGTCTCCTTCCTTGGCATCGGCTACGAGCTTCGCAACCTCATCTCCGATACAGTCAGATACAAGAGGAACGTTTTGACCAAGAAGTTCACTCATACGTTTGGCACAAGGTGCAAGAGAGAATTTATCCTCTGGTCCGGACTTGGGTCGACCCAAGTGAGAACAGATGGCGACGATCGCCCCTTTCGACTTGAGATATTCAATGGTAGGTATCGAAGCGCGAATTCTGGTATCATCGGTGATGCTCTTTCCATCAAGTGGGACGTTTAAGTCACACCTAACAAGGACATGCTTCCCTCTGAGTTGTTTCTCCGTTAGGTCTTGAATCGTTTTCTTTTCTTTTCCCATCGTATTTAGACTGAATGCAACATGTTTTGTGTGATTAGCGATTTGATAAAATGATTCTCATTTTTTAGCGTTCCGAATCTCTTTAGGCTCTTTTTTTCGATCCGTTCTTCAAGCTTCCTGTGTTCCACTTCAAGTGTCGAATATCGAATACTTACCGAATTCTTTTTCCTCTGTGTTCTCCTGAAGTATTATTGTATGTAGTATTGTGCTAATGAGGTTTCGTTTCTCTTGCACACATTTGAATTGTATTGTATACTGATAAAAGACACTGTATGATAGAAGGACTGAAAAAGAATTTTCATTTACAAGAAAAGGTAAATTACCCACATAATAATGGAGGGAAATCTGAATCAGACGGATATAGAACAAATCTTTAACAACTCAACATCCATAGAACGCCAATACGATGGGGACTTTATGATGAGATCCATCGTATCATCATTACTGTTATTCATCATGTTTATTTCACTTGTGTGCTGTCATCGAGAACGGATCTCCAAATGTTTCGAGCATTACCTGACAACAAATGGACCATCCAGTGATACCGAGTACGCGAATCGAGTTTGGAGGCAGCATATGGAAAATGAGGCGAAGAAAATGGAAACACCCGAGAAAAGAAGAGCTCGTCTCTGGGAAAATATTGAGAAAAATTCTGTCTTTATGGTGAGTTTAATTTTCAAGTAAATTTGTTGTATTTGTCGTGAGACGTAAGATCTTCTAACCTTCTCCTTCAATCAAAGGTCATTGAACAAAGTTGCTTCATTCTGAGAGATCAGGTCTCGAACGAGAAAGACGTGCAAGGGGACATAGATGTCGATGAACCAGACACTCCCCCGTCTAGTTACCAGGAAGAAGACCTTGAAATCCAATTACCACATGGATCGAAAAATGGTTCACGTCGAGTGCCAAATTGTTGTATTGTATGCTTGTCAGGCTATGATGAGGGTGATACGATTGTATGGTCCAATAATGAGGAATGTAAACACGCTTTCCATGACGAATGTATACTAATATGGCTTGTTAAGAATCAGAATGGAACTCCTTGTCCCTGTTGTCGATGCGAGTTCACAGATTTAGATCCTTCACGTATCGATGAACGTGGTGATGCTGAAAATCAAATAAATTTATTCCCGCTGGTATCTACGTTAAGAGTGAGGAACTCATCAAGAAGAGAGCGACAATCTTAAATGTTTGCCGCATTTTATTGTAATCAAAAGAAAAGTTATATGTAAATCTCATTTTATCCATCTTAGAATCATTTTTATGAACTGGAATCGATTGAAAGTTGCATGTTGACGATAAATTTCAAGTCAAAACATAAGTTACAGAATGTCAAGATACCCCACAAAGTGCTAAGATTGGCATTGGAGATCAAACCTAAGTAAGTTAAATCGATATGACTTCCTTTTTTGAAAAAATGATATAAAATAATGTGAGTGTTGGTATTTTATAGCTAATTTAGCTTAGATAAATGATGCTCAACGCATATCAACAAAATTGAGTTCATTTTTTTCAGATATTGGAATCTTATCATATCACGAGTATCACAGCTTCACTCCTTCCTTAATGCCGATGGGTCTTTTAGCATCATTAAAGGTAACACATAAAGGTCATCAAGATTCTTCAACTTCTGTGATAAAAGTGCGAAGAAGAGGCGATGGCTTTTGCGGAGATACGAAGTCAACAGAGCCCGGAACTTCCCAAAAGCTATCTGATGACGGTACAAATAGCACATGTTTAAACTCAGAAATATACTCAGATTATTCTGATATATGTCTATCGAAGAGTGATGACGCTGTAGACTTTAGATCGGGAGACTTTCCTCAGAAAAACTGCAACATCGACGACACCTTTCATGTTCCAAATATTGTTTCAATACCTGTACCTTTTCGCGACGAATATTATGAAGTTCGACAGGAGCTCTCCGTTCAGAATTCACATCGATCTATTCAAAATGATTTTCGAGATGATGTTCCTACATCCGTGACCAGTCCATCCAATTTATCATCTTCGATGGTATCTGATTGTAGCAACCCTGACATGGAGGAAATTTCTCTTATTTCAACAGGCTCGTTCAAGTCCGCAACCAAGGCGTTGCCGCTGAATGAAATCCGGCGAACTGCTTCTGAAACCTCAAAATTATATGTACATTTGTATCATAACAAACTACCGCATATAAAAGAGGAGACTTCTGAATCAGGCGATGATCATGAAGATGAATGTTACCGCGATCAGAGTGGATCTGAATACGCATTTGATGAAAATGAGATGAAAGAGCGCTGGATCTATTCATTAAAGTTAATGCAACACTTGGGAGTCAGAACTAGTTTTCCCACGATAATTTCTTCAATGAGGTCTGAGATGATAAAGGTGAGGACAGCAGAAAACACGAGAGATGACGTTGAGTGGTGATGACGGTAAGAGATGAAATGAAAACAAAGAGCCACACTAAACTCATAATATAATTTTAGATTAATTATTTGCTGTAAAACATCTGACTACCTTTTCTCATTTTGAATATAATTGTGTGAAAAGGAATTGTTAACTATAGAAGTCCAGCCTGTCTTTTTAAACTGAGAGGGGTTGTTTCACAAGATTGATTTACGTACGACTCGGAAAGTAATGTTGTTGCGATTTGAATCCACTTTACAATAGGAAACAATAAGTTTCAAATATCTTTCTAAATACATGAATCGCGGTTCATTTGAAATATGTTTCAAAGGTCGAATAGGAATTAAAATACTTTGAATCTACTTGTATACTCATAAATTTTTTGAGGATGATGTTTATTTTGACTTTTGTCATATTCATTTTATCAGCTCGGGCTTTGAATTTAACCTGTCCCACTATACGCACAAATGAACCATGTATTCCTATCAATTCTTGGACTGATTTCGAAACTGTTGTATCCGCATCAAACCCAGGTATGAAGTTGCATAAACAATCATTCTATATTCAGCATTTATGTGTAGACTTTATCATAACTCCTATTTCGAACGAAGGCGATATTGTCGTCTTTTGTCCCTTTCAAATAGTTAAATCTAGCATATCTCATTTAATTTTGAGTAAGCAAATTACCTTAGTTTGCCAAAAGCAAGAAGCCTGCATCATTTTGTCGATGACAAAGCCGGAAAACAGGCTCGTCAAAATAAGAGGAAACGAGGCTCAAGTTATAGTTTCAGGATTCACGTTTCAACAAACAGGTGCATCTAAAGGTGCCAGTATAAGCATTATGTCGGATAGTAACATAACTGAACATGCCTTCTGTTTCTGTCGCTTTGAAAGGTATGAAATTATTTTTCAGTTGCATATTATACCCATGACATTTGCTAACCTTGATTAAATACATGTGAAAGTTCAAACATAGGAGGAGTTGCAATTAAATCTGAAGCTGGTACTAAGTTAAAGATTATATCTTGTACCTTTGAGTGGAACTCTCGAACAGTCCTTCTGAATAAAGGCGTAATGGATATAGAAGCAAGCTCTTTGCAGAAAGATTCTGGAATCGTTGTCAGGTCTTCCCCAGGAGCAAAGACCACGCTGAAGGGAAACTTATTCATCGCCACTAGTCCTGACGATAGTCTCGAATTGTTTCGTAATAAGGGTACATTTAATGATTTAGGCGGGAACAAAGCATATGGGCTGTTCAATTGCATTGGTATACATCTTGCGACAGAAGATCGCTGTATTGAATTTCAAGAGGACGCTAAGACAGATGAAAACAATTTAATACAGGAATCCAAAGAATCTTCGCCGTCTAATTCTGTGACCGTTTCAACCAGATCATCTTCTGTTTGCAAAACTCTGGCAAAAGATGGAAATAATTGCATCACAATATCTGAATTTAGAGATTTGCGTCACGCAATTTTAAAAGCAAGCCCAGGATCGACACTTTTGTTCTGCTCATTTACTGTCTCAAAGCCCCGTGATGAAATCCTATACATTGAAAAAGAGCTGTCGATAGGTTGTATTGGAGGAAATTGTACAATTCGTGGTCCTGGACACCATATGAAGGTTCGAAATCAAAACACGCAAGCGGTCGTGCAAGGAATTACATTTGAAGGATCTACAAATACAGCATTGCATATACTTTCCTCGACAGAATTAGCGGTCTGCGAATGTGTATTTTCAAACAACAACGGCTCGTCGACCAGAGGCGTGGCGATATTAGCTGAAAAGAGCACCAATGTTCATATCGAAACTTGTCGTTTTGAAAATAACTTCTCCTCTGACATGGGAGGGTCTATTTTTAGTAGAGGAACAGTCATGGTACTCACTTCTACTTTTACAAATAATATAGGAGTGGGTAGTGCTATAGCAGTCGCCCCTCGATCATCTCTTTCGCTCTTTCATTGCGAATTTAAAGGAAATTATGGTGGTCCTCCAATCTTTTTCCATGAAAGAACGGTGCTAGATCTTGGTCAGAATAAAGCAATTGAAAACTCAGTCTGTAATGGAATTCTGATTCAAAGAGAAAACTATGCGTGCGTTCCTTTCCAATTGGCCAGTAAGCAGACGATAGTACCTTCAGTCAGTAAGCAGACGACAGTACCTTCACTAATTCCCAGCAATAGCCCTACAGTTTCTAGAAACATCATCGCAATACGAGGAGGAATAGGTTACTTCAATTATGATCCAACTGACGAGGTGTTTGGTCCATACCATTGGGGTTCTGTTCAAAATAATTCGGAATATTACCGTTACCTAGAACTAAGTGAAACACTACAGCGGTCTCTTGCTAATAAATGTGAGCGGGAAGATGTACTACAAAGTCCTATCGATATTTGTGAGGACAAAATCAATGCTGAATGTTTTGAACACCACCAAACAAGAACTCATGAAGGAAGCATGAAGTTTGGGGATGTCATTGAGGCGCAGATTCTTTCTTCCAAACTAAGACTCAAATACTACGCAGATAGAACTCCTGAAGGTGGCCCTTACCCCCCTGAAGGAGATTTTGCTCATAATTGGAATGGATACGCGGAAGTCAATCATATCGATGTCAAGATACCTTCTGAACACACTCTATGTGGGAAAAGATTTTCGGCCGAATATCAGATCTTCATGCTTCATCCGCAAAGGAGGCAAACAATAGTGATGGCGATTTTGCTTGATATCGATCCGAGTGGAAAGGACAACAATCACTTTCAATTACTCATTGACGAATGGCAGAAGATATATGATATGAATGCGGAAAAGTGTGACCCTTCGTATAGAAGTGCGTTTCGACAGAACGAATACAATAGCACGCAACGTGTATTAGTTGAAGATAATACTCCATTTGGAACAGGTGGTTGGGATCCGTTTCATCCATCTTTAGAAAGAGTAAGTGTTATGTGAATTACGTTTACTTGCATGTATTCCTGAGATATTTCTTATTTACTTATCCCCTTTAGACAATTTATCATTGGGGGTATTGGGGGAGCCTAACAGAGGCTCCATGCTCCAATTTTGTGGCTTGGCGCATCTTGACTGAGCCAGCATACATTTCTCAGAAGCAGCTTGACCAATTGAAAAATATATTGTTCACCAATGTTGATGATAAATGCAAACTTACAACTGTGAATTACATGGGCAGTGTAGCGCGACCGACTCAAAACTTTAAGGGACGCCCTCTCTACAAATGCTCATCGAGCGATTATGTCAGCGATGTGGAGAAGGCAAGAATCCGTAAAGAGACTGGAAATCCTAATTGGTGTTGTTGAAACTTTCAACGGTGTACCATCAATTTGTTCGAAGTCTTTCTCCATCTAACCCTCGTAGATCATAATTCTACTATATCATAGGTTCAGCATCCATCGTATGAACTATTCTGCTATTTCTGTAATCTGCTCGGTCCTGATAATATTCCTCGTCGTGTTTGATTTGTGTATCTTGCATTTGAACGGCTGCAATCGGGATTTCAGGTGCAGAGCTAGGAATAGCCGTATTCATATTCGTCACATATGGTTTCTCTGCACAGAGCTTAAAACACATGACAATATTACGTTCATTATCTCGGTATGAATAGCAATCTAAAACTCGCGCCGCAACTGCATGTTGAGCATACTTCTTTTTAGTATACCAAATGACTTCGATGGGAACTCCTAGATTAGACATCTCTTCCCGAACTTCGTACTTGCTTGGATTTCCATACCTTCCAGATAAAAATACCTCACTAGTTCTAGGACAACGAAATGCGCAGGTGTGACGTAGTAAATGATCTTTCGGATTCCTATCGTTCCAACAAGTGTATGAACTTGATGTCAATTGTATCAATTTATATTTTGCGCTATACCAATTAGTCAAAGCAAGGATAGGACTAGAAATCGAATTTGGAAGTAGTGGACCATCTACCCATTTACTCTGAAGATCTTCTTCGCATGTGAGCGGCGGATCATCCATTAAAGATTCGTTTTTGTTCCCATCTCTTTTGTTACGAATGCTTTGATGGTAACGAGATTGTTGCAAGTAGTTTTCCCATCCAGAAACAGCACCAGAGGAAGAAGATGACTGTTGCGACTGTTTGTCGTTGAATATGCCTCTCTTCTTATCTGTCGTTAAGAGGAATCCTGACTTCATTCTTCAAAGATACGATGATTTGCTTTTTTGCAGAAAAATAGAAAGTATCTATTATCTATCTGGAAAGTGTCAAAAAAAGATATTGATCATGAGTTTCGCGCATTTCGTGTTTCGTGGTGAGAACGGAAAAAGGAAAAACATGAAGTGTAGATATCTAGATACAAGAGAAATGACGACACAGACAAATAGTAGATACACTTACAATTGAGTCACAGCCGACGAAGAATAGATATGAAAAAATGACAACATGAGTGTACAAACTGAAACGATTTGGGAAGATTTTCACTAATAGTTGATAAGGCAACAAAAGTGATGCGACTAGTGTCTAGTGTCATCAAATGACTTTGAACAGGGCGATAAATTATGTATTGTTTGTTTCGAGTATTACATAGCAAATTAATAATCTCCGCCACCGCCACCTGATCCAAACATATCTCCACCTCCCATTGGAGCTTCTTCTTCTTCAACCTCTGGTTCAGCCTCAGCCTCGGCCTCTGCCCCAGCAGCAGCTCCTCCGGAGGCTCCTCCTCTGTTATGAGAAAAATAAATAAAAATATGAATATCGATACATTGAAAGTTATGATTTTTTGAGGTGTCAGCGCAAACTAAGTATGTATATACTCACCCTCCTCCACCACCTCCAATAGGTACATCCTTCAATTTGGCCATTCCATCGGCGAGCAAGTCATTTACAGACTTTCCCTCCAAATCTCCAACGAGAGCAGCTATTTTTTCTTCATTGGGTTCAGCTCCGGCAGCAGCAATAACTCCCTTTACATCGTCGGCAGATGGAGATTCTTTTCCTCCAAGAACGAGGAGCATGTAGGCAGCAGCTTCTTGCATATTGACTATAAATTTTTGGACTAAAAAACAAAAATTTGCAGTGAGTACTGGTGATCATCAACATTATAAATGTCCAAATAAAATATGTTTAACATGAAACGCTGATACGAAGACATCGGTTTTGAATCTCGTAGTTGAAACCGAACAAGAGTACGTCGAGGACTTGTCAACAGTGTTGAAAACAAGACGAAAGACAAATTTCGCTCCACTTTTTTGTCTCCCATTTTCCAACTTTCGAAACAAAATGAATAAAATTGTTGTTGCGTTCTATGAGTGCGTTCAGAGCTGCAGTAATCATCTTTCGTACCTTCAAGAAGTTAATATCATTCAAAGTAGGCAGTTCATTTTCACCAAGTAAGTGGTAGGAGTGGACGTTTCGCGCAAATTCACGGATGCACTAACATGGACATTTTATATTATTATAAAAAAAGACATCACTATTTGCACGGAGGACGGAGCATCTAATCTCTAATGTTGAATCATGAATCACGCATAACGCTTGCAAACACCTACACACTAAGTAAGGATCCAAACCAAGCAATTCTTTCTCTATCTATTTCTGAAATGTCAACAGTAGATGATATAATTACGGGATTTGGTGTTGCTGCTGCACTCACTGCATCATGCCTCATCCTGCTGTCATCTGATTTTGTGTCGAGGAGGATATTGTCTCCAGAACAACTTTATTCCAAACGGCGACAAGATCAATTGTATGACCTTGACAATGCAATTAAACATTCCATTCAAAACATTAGACAGCATGTTAATGAAGGGTATCAGTTCGATTCCGAATCTGAAAAGTCTATTACGGATGTAATCCTTTCTGTTGATGATGTGTCAAATCTAGTGAAGGGTATTCTTGATTCAGAAAGCAAATTAGCCCCCATGGTTGTCGCGATCTCTAAAGACTTATCGCTACCTATGGACCAACTGTATATATTCCTTGCATTTCCTCAGCAAGATGCTGTTCAGAAAGATGGGTCGCGTAGATACAACCGTAGAGTACAAGTTCCACTACTCAAATTCTGTACTGCGCTCGCTAGTATATTCAAGAATCAAAATGAGAGTTCAGCCATTTGTTTCATAGCAGATGCCAGCAGCTCTCTTTCATCTGAAATTTTAGGTAAAGTGATTTGCAATTGCCAAGCGAAATTGCCCCTCGTTCAAGAGCCTGCATGGATGATTTGGCTTTCGATGCTAATAAGACGTAGTATGATGGATTCTACCGAAGCTGAAACAGTCATTTATGCTTTGATAAAGTTAGAAGTTTACAGCAGATTACATTTAAGTGGAACGTTCAATACGATTGTTTTTTCGCTACCAGGACAGTCGTGTACCCCAATCATGATGCCAATTTTACAAAAGCTTTTCCCAAGTGAACGGCATGTTTTTGCCTATGACGGTTGTGTCCGTAGTGTGGAGCGTGGACTTGCGTTACATAAGGGTTTAATCTCAGATACACCTGATTTAGCGGTAGAATCTATGCCCCGTCATCTATCCGCATGTGTACCATGCATGCCCTTACAGCAGAAGCTTTCGGGTCTACCAGCCTGTTTAAGAAAGTTGAACAGAGCGACGGCTGGACTAGTCGAAGCATGGATGGCGTCAGTGGATGCATTTATTACGCTGAAAGAAAACGAGGAAAACAACCAATACTCACCATTTGTGTGTAAAATGGAGTATTTTCTCAGTGATGATGAAAAGATGCCTGAATTGGCACTTACAAACATCCTTGAATTCATAACGGGTTCCAGACCTAAATTTCTTGACGAAGACGTCGTTCGCGCAGCCAAGTCAATCATGGTGGACTTCAGAAAAGATATGAAACAGGATATGGTCAAAATATTACGAATAAATCCAGATTCTCGCAAACTGATTGAAAATTGTGTTTTTACACATAAGATGATTTTGATAGGTGATAAAACTCTAATTGATACTGTAGAACCAAGGGAGAAATGGAGGTTAAAAACAACGAAATGCATTAACACTTGTGCTTGCTGCTTCGGAGAAGACGAAAATATTGACGACGAAGCATGGGTTTCTATTAAGAGGGATCAGTTTTTATTTGATCCAAATAAATCTCAAAAATCAAAAGTGGAATAATGGTCACTCTATATCCGTAAATTATTATATATTTTCATGTTTTATTAAAAAAAAGATGCGCTTAATCTCTGAAACGGAATTTGACATATGGGATCTCGACCTCCTCGTCAGTGTCCAAATCATTGGCGATGATTTCCAAAATGATAAAAAGCTGATTGGGAGGGAACTCCTTCTTAGAGATACTGGTAATGATTTCGGACATTTTCATGGGCATGCGTTCTTCAATCTTCTTCTTGTTTGCAAAAAAGGAGTATAGAATGCTCACCCCTTGACTAAGCATCGAAATTTCAAGATTATATTCATCCTTGAAAAAATCCATTAATTCAGCTAAAGTGATGTCACCTTTGTTGATGTCAAGACTGTCCCAAGCGGTCCAGTTCCACTCCTTGCCCTTGATGACACATTTTGTTTTGGCGGGAGCGGTGGGCTCACTTAGTGTGATAAAAGGAATAGCCAAGTTGACAAAACCATTTTTGTAAGCTTCCACTCCAAGTTCCCTCCGAGGAGTTCCAATAATTTTGAACAGTTCGAGACACACAAGACCGGTGACGAGAGCCGTAGTCGTAGCAATAGCAGGAATGATCTTGCCTGCTATCGCTCGTGATCTATGAGTGTCCTCAGTTGGAATAGAATAATTCAGAGCTCGAAGGTTGGAACATGCTGTCACAAAAAGCATGTGATCATCGATATCCTTATCGAATTCGATAGGACTCAACTTAAATCCTGCCAACTCGCTTGGCTTGGGCAATGATGCAATGATGGTATCAACCTCGGAATCAGCTTCGAATTCTTCTCCGCCTTCCTTCGCTTCTTCGTCATTAGCTGCGATTTTAACTCCTTCTTTCGGTGAAAAGTCAGGAACAATAACATTTTTGAGAACATTCGCGAAGTATTCCTTGTCAGTTCGACCTTTAATACCATACATACTGGCCCGAAGATTTGCTGTGGATACAATGAAGTCCAAATGATTCATCATGCCAGCTTCTTCGCATTTCGCATTCATATCAAAGGCCACAGGCTTAGGGCATCGCTTGGATCCACTCCAAAATTTGGTTCCATTCGATGTAATCTGATCTTCGGGAAAGTTGTGCAAAAGTTGCAGAATTTGGTTAACGAACAAGTCTTCAAACTTTAGTCGAGCCCAAACTACACAATCTTCGAAACTACGAGGTCGTTCATCTACTAGAGTGAGCTGAATGGATTTGAGAGTTTCCAGTTTAGTGTTGTGCTGGGCGTCCAATGATTTCACAAAATCAGGGTTTCCGATGTAAGCATTAACATCTTCAGCACTTTGCTTAAAAACACCCTCGAAGTAATCGCGTGCCCATTGGAGAGTATGCTGGATTTGATTCGGGAAATTTTTCAGTGTGCAAACAGGAATAGATTTCTCTGGAGGATCACGAGTAGCTCCATAATTCTCAGTCACATGAGGAACGACAACCTGTGTATTACCCTTAGTTCCAAGTGTGCCAGACTCAAGCATAGGAAGGCGGTAAAACAAGCACTTTTGATCAACATAAAGACGAGCCTCTACATTATCCAAAGCTGTACAAACCCCAGTTAGCTTGTCATAAAAATCATCGCCAAAAAGATGTTCAGTCTCTTGCGCAACCTTTTCTTGGTAAGAAATGATATTGAGATCTGGGTTCATTGCTTTAGCCGACTCAGCTGCAGTTGTGGATTTGAAGCAGTTGATGTGCTCATTGCGGAATAGGAACTGTCGCGAAAGATTTGATTTCTCAATACGATCCATATCCGTAATATGAATAAGACCTTCCTTGCCACAACCAACTCCCATTAACGCCCAGTTCTTTAGCATTTCACATCCAATAGCTCCTGCTCCAACCAAGAACATTCTTTGATCCAATAATCTTTGCTGCATAGTGAAACCAAAAACACCAATCTGACTATCATAACGACTTCCTGTACTTTGCACTTCTGATAATGGTAATATTTCATCTGGCAAGGTTTCATCTGCATCAAAATACAGAAATCCACGAATAGGAGTAAATTTACCTGAACAGGCTTTGAGTACCTCCTGACCAACAATACCACCGATTGCAGCACACATGGGAGAAAGTACCGCACGTGAACCTGAGGCTAAATGTTTCACAAGCTTTATCGTACCGTCATTTAGAATTCCGTCCTTATCCAATGATTTTGCGTATTCAACAAATGTATCGACTTCTTCTACCATACCAGGCGAAGGTAGCTTTCCATCATTCTTATCCATGTACATGTCAAGAGCTTTATAGCACAGATGAAGAAGAGGAGGGC
>Ga0213868_10001529_pt1 | contig 22368 bp, 15 predicted proteins | sample PICome_9_FD_160087 | JGI IMG/M metagenome (GOLD analysis project Ga0213868, IMG submission 160087) | Coastal seawater microbial communities near Pivers Island, North Carolina, United States - PICO127 | ecosystem: Environmental > Aquatic > Marine > Coastal | place: USA: North Carolina...
TTGTCAAATTTCATATGACTATAAGTTTACAACAAAACAACTATTACAAAAATGCAATCTACCTTCTTATGTAGTATGCTTGTGAGAGTTTAAATGTACACTAGCTCCACAATCCACCAGAAGGCGGACTAAAAATGCACGAAAAACTTTCAATTTTGGGCTTTTTCGAGTTTTTTAGCTCCCTCAATCGCAAAAATTGATTCTTGCGGTCCTCCGGACCGCAATAAACTCCATTATCTTCAAGTCCATACTCGTTCAACGTTCCTGTATTGTTCAGTGCTCTACTCGTACCCTACTATTGACTGCCTTCACCGATGCCCAAAGCCGAGGAGCATCCGTGTGAGTGTGAGAGCATTTGCGCAAAACCAAAACACGATCCAGAGGGCTAGTGCTAAGTTGTCCCCTTGGTGAGGTCTGCTCTACGTTTTTCTTAAGGTTTACAAATTTACATGGGATACCTGTTACGTACGCTTTTGTTCAGTACATATTTTCTTGAAGTCACACTCTAAAGAATCATTTATAATTATGAAAGACAAGGCGATTCCCAAATCGACACATGCGTCGAGTGGAACTTCCAATGCTGCAGCTGAATCTGCTTATCGGGACGTTTTTAAATTAACGATGCCTGAATCCTCCGCAAGTAAGAACAACAGTATCGAACAAGGTTCTTCTTCCAGGAGCGACAGAAAGAAGAACAAGAACCACCGAGATTCTGTCAAAGCCGGCAGGGCCAGCGCAATGAGGCTGCCAGAAACATCATCTTTGGTCTCCATCGTACCAAGAAATGGGATGAAACTATCTTCGAAAATGTTGGAAGACGATGTCAGCAGATTAAACGAGAAGGCGAATCCCATAGTAGTAGATTCGAGCGACGACAACAAGAACAAAGCGACGGCAGCTTCTGAAGCCCCCCAAACAAGAGCGGCAGCCGAAGAAGCAGGTGAACAACAACCAGAAGCGAAGAAAAAGCGAAGAAAGAAGGCACCCGGTCACCCAAAACGACCCCTCAGTGCATATAATTTCTTTTTCAAAGACGAGCGAAATAGGATCTTGAACAGTATTTCTTCCTCGTCTGACTACTATGGAAAGGATCAGAATCGAGGAAGAGTTGGACTTGTACATGGCAAGATCGGATTTGAAGATCTCGCTAAACTTATTGGTACACGCTGGAAAGAGACTGGGCCACAAGAACGCGCCCCTTATGAAAAGTTGGCCTCAGACGAGCTGCATCGATATGCCATAGAAATGAATGCGTATGATGAAATCCAAAATGGATACCAATCGTTTGTTGTTCAAAATCCTGTTCCTGTTCCTGTTCCTGTTCATCACGTGGCCATGAATACTGCTTTTCTTCCATTTGGGGCGAATAGCACGACGATTCGTGGTCCTCCGACGATGAACAATGGACATGATTTTGATCCCGTTGATGATATGATGTATCAATCGTATAATCTGCAATACCTTCTTCCTATGCAAGGATATCCCAATATGCAAGTGGTATCGGAAGGCTTATATGGTGGAGGACGAGACCAGCAGTCAATACAGCAGCATTTTTTCTCGCCGCCATCCCACCAATTGTTCATGATGCCTTCCCAAATCCAGCCAATTATGCAAATACCTTCTTTAATGCAACATAATATGGTAGAGGGTAGCAGAAACTTTATGAATGTACCTATAGGTATAGTCAATTATCAGAACGACACGAATATTCCATTGTCTACTAGTACTAGTACTACTAATAGTACTCCTTCTCAGGCATTACGTTCACCAGGAGCACAACTACGACAACCATTCCGAGGGACAAACACCATGACGAACTCAGCGGTATCAAATCCATGGATCACACGCATGCAGCAGTTACAAGAAAACTATCATCATTATCAAACTAAAAGAATGGAAGATGAACAACATGACTCAAATTTGAACCAACGCAACTAATTATAAATATTTTTAAAAATGTGATTCCTATGTTTCTCTGCAAATCAAGACCTCATCGTTGAAACCACCATTTCATAGGCTTATCTATGTGTTTTCCAGCAATATAACCTGATTTTTCTTTTGATTTGTCATATTCTAATGCATTTTTTACAACAGTGTCTTCACTAAACCCCATCTTGTTGTACAGTGGAATGATTGTTGGTCAGTATATAATCAAGCATGAACGAATAATGCAAAAACAAAATCAAAACAAAAGACGTAAATTATATATTCTGATCCTTACATTATTCAAATCTTCTTTAGCCATCAACTGTCGATCCATTCTACATTGCAAATAATCTTTGGATAATTCTCTACATTTGTTGTGTTGCTGTTGTTCTCGTTTTAAGCATGCCAGGTATGTTTCCATGTATTCTTTACATTCTCTATCATGATCCAATGGAAATATACCTCTCTGTGGTGGTTTTACCCACTGTTTTGAGGAACTAAAGTTCATGCTAGCCATCGTTGGATGTATTTGTTGTAGGTCGTATGTATGTGAACAAATTGTCGTCCACCCACGGCTGGTCTGATAGGTCTGATAAACCAATAATCTTCTAATACGAGTACGACAAACGACAAACTCCAACATCCAAACATCGTCCAACAAACAACTCCAATTCAGTTTTGAAAAACAACCAGCTGCAGTTGTAACTTGAACCAATTATGTACCGAGCTTACCCTCCTCCCCCAAGCAGTGCACTGTTTGCATCTCAGTATGCTTCTAATGAGGATAAAAAGAATGTTATGGAAGGTAATCAAGGTGGACCACCGGCTCCTTTGGGTTTAAAACCTCCCACTAGGGTGGCCCCTACACAATTACATTCTTCTTCTTCCAGTGCACCATCCAATGTCCCTCCCCCTCCGTTAAAAAGAGAACACATTGAACCAATCACATCTCCTGATGTTTCTTACAATAGTTCTCTGAATCAAGAAGATTTTAGGATAAGAACGGATAACAGCATTGTTCAGCGACGGAACGAGCTTCACAAACTTCAAGAACGAGCCAATGGATCGAATGCTGATAACCTACTCGCTAGAGCTAGAGCTGCAACGCAGCAAAGATCATATACAGCAGTTCCACCCCCTTCATTGAGTTCTGCTAGTTCAGGTTTGAAACATGCTCCTCCTACCTTCAGTTCCAGCTCTAATTCAACAAGTGTTGATGTGAAATCACCCCCGTCGCCTCCCAGGCGAAGCAGTATTCCTCCTCCTAAGGTTTATAGTGCCAGTAATGCCGACAAAGTTGACACGTTATATGAACCACATATGGAATCAAACGAAAGTGATGGAGTAGTAATTCATCAAGAAGAGAACCCTATTGTGCCCACCCATAAGTATTCTGAAAGAGATGCGCAGTCCATCACTGCCACCACTGTGCATGTTCGTCCTCCACCACCCCCACACCCAAATGCAACAAAAATACCATCGCCTGATCAATCGCAAGTGATGGACAAGGCTCCTCCTATCCCGCCTCCATTTACCGATACCACTACTGCACCTATCCCTACTGCACCATCCTCGGTTCTGACACCGTCTCCACCTCCTCCACAAGGCAATACTATTCCAGTCCCTCCCACTACAACCAATTCAAGTTCGAAAAGAGAAGCATTGACATCCTTATGGAATGTTGCTCCAACACCAAATAGCAGTGTAGCAGAAATTGATACAAGTCATCCACTTCCACCACCATCATTCGATACAATCAAAAACGAAACTGTCCCAGTCCCTGACAAGATCGAAACGACTCAAAATGTACCAAAAGAATCAGGGACTTTGCGTCTAGTAAAAGAGCTTCGAAAGACAAAAGAAAGTCTAGAAGAAGCTCTCAAACGAGAATATAAGTTGGAGTCACAAATCATGGAATTGAAATTAAATAATCTTGGTTCTTCAGCGTCTCGTGGTCGTGCACCAAGGTCTGTAGTGGACGAAAGGTCTAACAATGAGTCAAGAAAGAAACGGATGAAATCACCTGAACCTAGTGGTCGGAAGAAAAATGTGGATCCTCTTTCTGATATTAATATTGCAAGTAGAGCTGTAGAAACGGTGGATCATGTTTTTGAATCTACGTTGGCCACCTATGTTGTACGTAAGCCATATGGTGGAAATGAGCAAATGGAATGTATATTCAAAGATGAAAATATGTTGAATGATGTAGGTGCCACTGCCAATTGGACTTCCTCTGTATTGACTTATTTACAAGTGGCATCAGTGAAGGATGAACGCACGTTGGAGGTTGCTGCCAAATTAAAAGCAGATGGAAGTGTCTTAATTGTATACGGATCATCGTGTCGACATGGCACACTTTCAGTTTCATCTGATGGAAATGAAGAATTTGAATTCAGAATCTTCAATGATGCAGAATACATGGATGGCTCGTTGGGCAAAATCCTGTATATTGACACTGAAGGTAATGACGGTGAGTACTGGTTAGATCCAGTATACGAAGAAGCCTTGAGCATTCGTGAAAGTTATTGCTCCAATGTCTATTCTGCCGCCTTGGCACTGGAAGTAGCGTCACCCAAAACTGGTTCCTCGCCACTTCAGGCAAATCAAAATTCATTTCATACTTTTCAAACTGTTTCGCAGCAGCCTCATGTGGTCAAGCCGCCAACAACGGATGCTTGCGTTGGAACAGAGGATCTAAAGGTGCCTACTGCTACTTCGATACCAATTCAAACTGAGACAAAGAAAGCGCCAGTGAAAGCAGGTCTGGAAGAAAAGAAACTAGATATGGAATCCTTTGAAAAGCAGGGCTCTGGTTCTACTGGTTTCCTCTCATCGTTCATAATCTTCTTCTTTTCCTCCATTTTCAGTTTGGTATGGTTTTTCTTAATGATTCCTGTTCGTATCAGCAAACTTTCGATTACTTTGATGATAGGAATCGCTATATACCAAATTGTATGGACATTGCTAGCTGATTATGAAGTAGTTGCGCTGATAGATACAAACTATAATACATACTGATGAGAGTCGTGGACTGGTTTCTCATCTACTGTGCTATGTTTTCTTAGAAATGTTTCTACTTAGTAATTGATTTTTAATGATAAAACATCCTGTTTTCCATGTAGGCCTGAAACAAATACCGAATAGCCACTATCAAAGTTTTAGTATTGTGACCATGATGCACGGGCGCCACATAGAGCCGTTATTTAGACGTTCCAAGAAACATGACAATTTTTTAGAAGAGCACTTCATCTCCGTCTCTGCAAAGTCAGTTCTATTTTGCAAGATCGAGAACTTGATATTTTGCTACATTTCTAAACCATTACTAAGAATGCATTCCTCAGCAATATTATTGTTTATATCGAATGCAATTCTGACGAGTTTTTCTACCATTGACGCTTTTACAGCTTCATATCGATTGCCGGTGAGACTACCCAAGCCGGTCACCCTTCTTGATAGCGACAGTACTGCGTTTGAATCGGAGGAAACTAACAACATAAATTCATACAATGAAACTGATCAGTCATCGATGGATTATTTGTTGCATGAAAGTTCATCAACAGATAGACCAATATATGAAGAAATATCGTCTCTAACGGATGAACAAGAATATACCGTTGTAATAGACAATGACTCTGATTTAGATCTGAGGGACGGGACTCTTAGTTTTCCAGACACACTGCTTGTTCAAGGGTCGTTAAAAGTTGGAAAGCTCCGATGTACAAGGGAAAAATTGAATCCAAAAGGGGCAAGAGTTAAAGTTGCCGCTGGAGGGTATTTGGGGGCAACACTTTATTGTGTCGAACAAGTTGAAATATGGGGAGAAATGCATGGTAATATACATTGTGAAACTCTGCTCTTAGGACCAGAAGCTGTTGTGGAAGGGAATATTGAAGCGAAGTTTTTACAAGTCATGGGTGGCGCGTCAATCAATGGCTCTATCAAGACAGGAAAGACTGCAAGAGATTTTGATCCACGAAAACAAGATAAAATTATCATAGAGTCTCAAAAGAAAAGTCTGGGAGAAATGGCTGCGCCGCTGACAATAATACAAGAAGTAACTAAAAGAAGAGCAACAGATCCGATCATCTTCACTCAGAATGGGACGCAAAGAATGTCAGCGAATGAATTCTACAAACCGAGAAAAGATTCATTGGATGGCCTATTTGGAACGGTTTGGCGAAACGCTTCTATTAGAGGCGACATATTGTCTTCCTCTGGAAAATATTTAGATAGCTTTGGTAATCCACTGATTGTTGAGGCCGATGAAGAAACTGTGAACTCTTTTCGTGAAGTTAGACGTTTTTCACACGAAACAAGAACGCTGTTGGATGCACATTTGCGTAAAAAGGAAAAAGACAAAGTGTTAAGGTTATCTGCAATGAAGAATCACCAAAGTTCCAGAGCGTTTGGATACAAGAGAATAACTGCCGATGATAGTGGAAGTCATACAGACGAGCAAAGTGAAGACGAAGAAAAACCAAAAGATGACCAAAGTGGACAAATGCCAACATTTATGAGATAGCTGAAATATTTTTTAATCACATTTTTGTTATCCCTTTGTTTTATAATAATTCGTTGCGGGTGTCTTCAAGTTTTTTTATTACCTCGCCGACATTTCTGTCGAGGCTTTCAGCAATCTTTTTCTGCTCGTCAAATGGAAGCTTGGCGTAGAACTCGCAAAGATCGCCATCAACAACATTTTTGACGGGTGCATAGTAGGATCTGTACGCTTGAGGCTCACGACCAGTTGGTCGAGGAGCATCATTTCTCAAAATACCTTCAAGCTCCGAATAAAACTCTACATTTTCACGTGAAGTGAAAGGTACCAGTGCCCCAATTCGACCCGTAACTGTTGTATATATCAGAGATTCAGAACCTCCGGCCACTAGAGATGCACGTGTCATCCCAGTCACAACCTCCCCTACATGATAGGTACATAGAGTCTCGAGTTTCGGTGTAACGTCATCACGGGATGAGTCCCAAAGAACTCGTGTCCCAGAAACATCTATCGCACGAGCATCCGCATCCCGAGGTAGACGGAGAACAGATATATTTCCAAACTTGTCGCCTACAGCAACGGTATTCATGTCGAGAAGTTCTTGACATGTCACTGGACGCGATACTCTATCACTCGCAACAAGAATAAGCTTATTTGTGCTGCTGTCGTATCGGATGAAATGCATAGATTTCATCATATCTCCTACATACGCACGATCACCAGCACCATGAAGAGTTTTTATCATCGTAGGAAGTCCCCTTAATTCACACTTTCTCAGCAACTGCTTCTTGCCCATTTCGTACAGCCTTAATGTGTGACCAATACCAGCAATCAAACGACCTTGAAAGTGTGATAAAGCCAAAACAGGACCGTCATCTACATTTGTGCGATAGAGTAATTGCAATTTTGTACCAATCACTTGATACAAATGAATGTAGCTTTCCTTGTGTTGTAAAGGATGCATAGTCATCCCCGTCACTGTTCCGACTGCTAGCATGGATTCACCTCCTTTTGAATGAAACCGCACTGATGCACAACATAATGCTGCTTCATTATTTTTCAGTTCTATACAGTCGAGTAATGAGCATCCAGCTCTTGGGTTAAGAAGACGAATGCAAGAGCCCCACGTGCCCGGAGAGTCTGGCACAGGCCCACGAATAGGTGTTGCACGGGCCTCTTCTTCGTCTTCGTCTTCCTTTTCATCTATCTTGTCTTCATCATCTGAATCAATATCCATACCATCACCTTCATCGGCGTTCTTTTTAGCAGATCCTGATCCATGAAAACCCATTGCATCTTTCTTATCTTTACAATATTCGTTGTAATCACTCTCGACAACAGCCAGAACCAGTTCTTTTGAACCTTCTCCACTTGCTAATAAACACATCTGTCTCGGAGTGTAACTAAGATCAACATGATTTGAATTGAATGCTTCATCCTCTGATCCCAGAGCGGCGCCCTCGGAATCCACGGTCAAAATACGTAACGTTTGCCCCGATGTTGCGACAATTCCTTCTTTTATCGACTCACTTGAGAATGAACATCCATGATCAAGAGGAGCATAACTGAGTGGTGCCATGACATGCTTTCCAGACTTTGAATCTGGTCTACTTATCCAAGGTCGAGAAGATAGTAACAAAGTTGCAGTGGTTGAATCAATCGAAATTCGAGAAACAGAAACTGGTCTAGCTCCCAAAAATCTTCCAGTTGGCGAGCTAGATATGCCTCCAGTAATAGGGTCTACACTTGTACGAACTGATGAACCATCATCTAGACCAATTGTCAAAACAATATCATCAGCCCCTCCAATAGATGTTTCCATATACTGTAGTGCTATACTATGCGGTCTAGCTCGAAGTGCGGTCGAACTTCTTTGAGCAAGAAGCTTGTTTGGGTCCAAACTTAGAATTTTTACAGTTTGGTCTCGAAAACCAACCGATGCAAACATGCTTCTAGATCGCCCACTTTGAACCGTTCCAATATCCAGGCACGAAACATCAGCGCCCAAGCCTAGATTCTTTGTAATTTTTTCAATCATATCCCCACTGACTGGATCTAGTTCGAAGTAAATTAGATCCCCTCCAGCTAACGCTATGATGACTTGGCTTTCATTGACGGACGCACATTCAATACGCTTCAATCCTGGGCAATCCCATTGTTTTGTAACTCCTTTTGAAATCAATCGCACGCCTGCTGGATGAACTTGTACTATTCCAGCATCATTGGCAAGAGCCGCGCAAGCCAGTGTTGGAGCATTGGTAAGGAACCCACTCTCTCTTCCAACCTCCTCAACTGTGTCGCCAATGCTAAGTACCAACGTCGCATCAGCAAATGAGACAACAATGTATTTATCGATCCTACGCGAATTTTCTGAAAACTCTTTTGAAGTGTCTTGTATTGTGTAAACAGCGCCTGGAACACCTGGCAAGTCGCTGACAGCAAGCTCTGTTACTGCGGCACCGTGACGAAGAATCCTTAATGAGCTCCTTTCGGCTCTACCATTTAAAGTGTAAACTTGAGGACTGACTTCATTTCCTGCAAGTTCACCCACTAAAACACCAGTGACGGGGGCAAGACTCTCCATTGTATGAATAACTCGCAAATTCTTTAGAGATGTTGGAGTGAACGTGCAAGATATTTTCGAAGCATTGGGAGTAACAAAATATTCTTTTTCCGAAAGCCCACTTTCTTTGAATAGCTGTATGCACTCCTCTGATGTACATTTTGGAGCGTCATCTTCAATATCAATACGTTCAAATTGATAAAGCAAGTGATCACCGAATTCAGCAGAGAGAAAAAGCATACCAAGTTTGCTGATATTCAGACCGTTTGCCGTAGGCAAGGTATCCAATAAGCAAACAGTAAGCCCGATAACTTTTGTTTTATCATCGGGATCCAGGTGTATTGAAACTTTGTATACATCACCAAGCTCGGACTGTGCGAGGGCAAAAAATTTGGATTTCTTCTGTTTATGAACAGTCATTTTTGTGATGAGAATTCCTTTATCACTTGGATGCAAATTTCTTCTTGGAAAGGAGCATACTATTTTCTCAGTTAAATTTTCGTGCATGTATTCAATCCAATCCTCACCGCCAACTAAAACTCCACTTGGACCCTCGGCACCGCCATGCAACGGAACTAAACAGCAAGCGGATGGATGTGTCTGTTTCGCCCATCTTCGACTAACGTGATTCAAACCAAGATCAAGCTCGTAATAAGCAATTTCTTTAACTGGAGTAGATTCTGGTGAAACCATACCATCCAACAAATCTTCCTCATCTGGATACTGGAATTCTAAGCTAGCGAAAATTGGGTTGTCATAACCATTATCAACACCAACGGTATCTAGTACAATAGTCCTGGATCGATGAGCCTCAAGAGGCGACGCGATCGTGGGTCGTCCTGCTGCATCTCTGTTAAGAACATATACCAGTTTACGCTTTTCAATCGATGAAATCATAAAAGCCCTACCCTTGGGATCTTTTGCAAGATACTGTCCAGGAGTCCCTCTTCGACATCCTAAAAAGTACAACAACAATTTAGAGACAGAGAGTAAATTAAGATATGCTTGATCATAGTGGAACCGTGCTTACCAGTTTTACCAAATGCGGGGCAATATAAAATCTTAGATTGGGCGCCCTCAAAGTCCAACACACTAACATTTCCACTATCCGATCCGACAATGATCAGATCTCTCTTCTCTCCAGCCAACCGAATAGTTTCCACACTTCTAATTACACTCCTTGTATCAACTCTCATCACCATTTTAAGCCACACTCGCCCTTCTTCATCGTCGTCACTTTGCTCCACGCGATACACTTCGAGAGCTCCTCCAGGCCTTACCAAAAGTAGCTCTGGAGAGTTGGGAGCTGTAAACTCCCCCATAAGTGACATCTGAATTGCAGAAGCATGTTTCAAAGTTAAATCTAATAATTTAAGCTCGTGGGAAACAGTCTTTGTCAGTTTGCTCTCTGTCATGACGATGAAATGCTGCAAACTAAAATGTGAATGTGTGCAGGATGCTTTTAGTGGTGTTGGGTCGGTGTTCGGTGTAGGGTGTAGGCTACATTGGCGCAAGAGTGCTCCAAAGGGGCGTGTTAGAAATCTTTTCCAGTTTATCAGATCCTGCATACTCTAATTTTCAAAAGCTTATCACATCAAGAGATATCTAAGTAGATGAATAGTCTTTTATATTCTTAAATACTAAAAGTCGACATGCAATCTCGTCAATCGATTTCTTAGAAATATTCGAAGTCTGTCAACGTGTCAGAAATCAATCTGTCATGGGGAAGTACATTACCAGATGTTCGGAAAGCTCTAGTAGTAGATACCAACCCAAGATTTGTAGCTTTGGCAGTGTACAGGCAAGCGTAATTTGTCACAAAGTAAGCGAGACGGGAGTCTTGATAGCCTGCAGAAAACATACATCCCCAAATTGGGTGAAATGCTGAGTGATATGATCTTGCCATATTGGTGAGAACCTCCCTGATCTTTTCATCATCTTCATCAAGTTTCTTTACAGACTCTATAATATGCTCTGCTTTTCCAGTCCTTTTTGCATCGCTTATGAGAGAATCTCTCAAAATGTTGAGCTCATCGCGTAAAGACCTTAGTCTGTTGATCTTATCTTGTTGTGGTAGCTGGTCATGAAAAATTTGCATTTCTTCTGGCAACTCGGGCATAATAAAACATGATCGCCATCCAAGTGTCCTTTTCGAACGAAGAACATCAGAATATAAATGGTCTCCTACGTACAAAACTTCTTCTCCAGCCTGGATACCAAGCATTTTATCTAAATGCTTCCAGTTACCACCTTGAAAAACTTTGCCTTTTTCAAGGAACTTTTGTACACCATTTTCTCCAAGGGCTTCAATTTCATATATTCCATCAGTGTTGAGTAAAGATCCGTCTTTAGGATTCACCCTGAAAAGATTTAAATATGGATCAACCAAGTATGCCGGTTTGCAACTTCCAACGACGACTAAATCGAATAGATCCATCCATTCATTTTTCTTTTTCAACTCGTCATCAACATCAGCCTTGTGATAGAGATAATTCATAGCGACAGAAGTGTATTCCCAGTAACTGTTGGTGAGAAGAAAGGTCTTAATACCATCACGTCGAAACTGCTGTAGCATGGGGACCATTTTATCGTCGAGGACAATATACTTTTCAGGATTGCGGGCGACTTCGTCTTTAATGACGCCATCACGATGACACAAGTCAACACATTCACGAATATCCTTGTAAATTTCTTCATACGTCTTATAATCTAAAATTTCATATTCTTCATTGTCCTTCAGTTCAACACAGGTAGCAAACAGCGATGCATCTACGAATTGGAACAATGTATCCATATTGACATACTACACGAAGTTTTGGTAGGATAATATGTATACAAAAAATTAGAAGCCTTCCATCGGAAGTTATGTGATATGAACAATAAGAAACACTCACCTCTTTCTCAGTGAATGATGGCACCTGATTAAAGAATCTGGAATAAATATCCTTTCTTGTTCTTGAGCTTATAGGTGTAAATCCATGGTATGCAACTCTTACATACTTATGCCTATCGATCTTCATAAAGTTTCCACGTTGAGTGTCTATGATCAAACCTCTGACCCAAAACTAAACAAAAAAGGATAGGATCAGAAACTGAAATCACAACAATCCGTTAATATATATAAAAAATGAAACTCACGGTGTGATCATACTCAACGTCCAGCAACTCTTTGGGATAACCAAATTTATGTACTAGTTTCTCCTTTGCTCCATCAAATGCTAATTTATCAAAGGCAGGTTGCTTGTATTGAGCCAACGTATAGTCCATATCAAACCCAACAGCTTGAATGTTTGAGAGCTTGAGTTCACGATTACAAAAGACGTCGTCTGCATGAACACGACGCTTTTGAGGTAAATCATTGAGGGAAGATAGTTTTCCAGCGAGACCCACCTCCTCTAGAACACTATCGTACCTTGAGTTGCTGCTTTTACCAGAGCTAACTGCTGTTACGACAGAGTCAATCTTTCCATTAACCAGCTCTTCTCCTTCCTCGGTTTTAACTCTAGCAAGACCCTGTTCTGCAGATTCATCTGAATCAAACTCATAAGAACTTTGTCCTGCATTGAACAGACTCCATCGATGGTGAGAGGAAGATGGAGTACTAAAAGCAGAGGAATAATCCAAAGAGATCAAAAGTAAACTTGTAAATGTTTTCATGGTATCTTTTCAAGTAGAGATATCGATACTATCGTTCCTAATTACAAGGAACGTATCTATTGAACGTAATCAAAAATGCTCTTCATTCTTCTTGAAGCTGGATGCTGGCTGCTGGCTGCCTAGAAAAAAAACGCGTCGTCACAGGTTCCATGTCGGGAAGGTAGATCCAAGATATAAACCCTACTCCTACTCCCTACACGAACCCTAACTCAAACATTCAACATTCAACAAACACTATTCAATTCAAATAGATATTGAAGATTGACTCATCCCAACTCATATGATCATGAGACCAGTTTCCATACTAACAACTGCTTTTATTCATTCTTCAACTCGTGCTCGATCTTCGATCCGATTCGCAAGTCACGTATCAACCATATCCACGTTACAATCATTGTTCGGTGGGGATTTTGCTGGTCAATATGCTACCTTTTCACCGTCCAATGGAAAAGTAATCAACGTTCCTGACCATTTGGTTCCAGAAGCTATGATTGAATGGGGACAAATCCCAAGCTGTTTAGAGTGCTTAGTCAGTGAAGATTGGATCGTGGAAGATGACGAATCAGTTCTGGAAAGAACTACAGTTACTGTATTACCAGAAACTGGTTGTGGAATTGACAATCTAGAAACGTCAATATCTGTGAAGAAATTGAGTATGGAACAGATGCAAATTTTTGAAATAGACAATGATATATACCAAGTTGGGATATTGTTTGATGGAAAGGATAAAACATTTCATTTCGTGATTAGTACAGAACTGGAAAAGGATGAAATCCAACGATGCAGAATCAGTATACATTTGGATGACACTTTCGAGCTTGATAAAAAGCGTCCTATTGAAGTTGTAAGAGAACGTAAAACATCAAAAACTAGTAGCAAGGGTTCTGCTGGTAAAAGAGGTGGTGGTCTATATGGTAGCACAGTAATGGAATTGGTTGGGAAAGAACATATCAATCACCCATTCAGTGATCAAGAAGGGGTGGATGTTTCGTCACTTAATGGGTATTGGTACATCTTAAATGATGAAAGTAACAAAGTTTATTGGGACATAAAGGAGAACGTCCTGTCGATTCCTGGTGGGTTTGGATCTGTAGTGTTGGAATCTAGTCGAATTCCTGTCCTGGATTCTAATGCCGCTATTCATTCCAATTTCTCTCTGAACTTTATCCTCAATCAGAATGATACATTAGCTGGAACAAAACGAATAGTGGCAGATTGCTCAATATTACAAGAAGGAACCGTAGATGTAAAGGTTTACGGTTTATATCAATGCAAAAAATGATTGTGGTACTGATATCTTTATAAAACTTTAGAATACACGTTTTTGAGTAAACTTTGTCACCCAATCAGGTAACAAATCTGACTGATTAAATCCTTCTCTTGCATTTCGAGAGTTGATTCCATGTGTGCGGTATATTTCTTGAAGCTCATCAATCGTGAGAGCACTCTCTAGTCCGTCTCTATAGGTATCAAGAAGGTGATGTTGAAAGTTTGTTCGAACCTTTGAAAACCGAAAAAGAGTTTCAACCACAGTAGGACCAACCAAGATGTTGCCAGTTTTGCCCTCATCCAGAATCACGTCTAAACCACCGTGTTTGTAGAAAGTGAGAGGGCAAAGCGTCGCGAGTGGCATTACTGTAAACGGGTCACCTTCAGTGACAACTCTAAAGGTATGTGGTACATGATGTTTGTATAATCGAGCAAAAGCGTGATTTCCTACACGTGGTTGTCCAAATGTGTAAACTGCAATAGGAGGTCGAAGACTACGAGGTTCTTCCCCTATGAAACCTGTTCCGCTTAGTATTCCGTGGACAAAGTCTACCGACCCCCTTTCGATGGTAGACGTGTCGACATTTACCGGAAGAGTATTTGACCTCTGACGATTTCTGCCATCGATACTTAATTGGTTGTTGGCTGACTGTGTACGAAAGTGTCTTGTGTTGCGTGGGATAGACATAGAAGGTGCAGTTGGAGGAATCAGTTTGATCTCGACGTTGGCAGCTATATCAAGTGCTAGGAGTTGACCGAGACAACCTCCGAGAGAATGCCCACAAACAAATATCTTGGGTAGAACGAAAGGGGCATAATTGTCTCCAAGTTTACTGCGATCTGCGCAATCTCGAATAGACTTACGAATTTGTCTCTCCATTACCATCAAAATTTGTTGCATTAATTCATCGCGGACATGAAGGTATACTGTTAAAAATCCTGCATGTATCCGGGGATAAACTTGACGGGATATGGGAAGTGATTTAAAGACCATATCGGCTCCGTGCCTTAATCCTTGTGATACTCTGCCATCGCTATTGGAAAGAAGGACGGCCTCAAACCCACTTTCCTGGTCTGATCCAGACGAAATTGTCATAGTAAACTCAGCCTGCCTTTCTAAACCAGCTATGAAAGATTCAGGGAGTGGAACTTGTTGATAGTTCAGATCAGTACGAACGTTGGCCAAGCTTGCAGTCCCCCTAAAACTGACAACAATGACGCTATCTTCTTCACCGTAAACTTGAGCGGACAGATTACTTGCAACATAAACGCGAGTATCAGTTTCTTCGTGGTATATATCACTCTCGAGTTCTAATCCACAGCAATCTAAATTCATAACACCAGGTGCAAAATCATCGAGTTTATACTCAGTGCTGGAATAGTAAGTCTGCCAAGAACAGTCCGCGAGCCAAAGTGCCGTCTCAACACAAAATAGCGGGGTATAATTCTCCCGATAAATGACACCTCTTCCTATATCATCAGACATAGATCGAAATTGATGATTTACTTGATAGCTTTCAGACGTTTTTTTCTTATTTACATTCGAATTGAACTCATGTCTCTCTATTGGTAAGGGGAAGACTCGCCATGTATGAGTATAACGTGAAAGTGGTAAAATCCAACGTTTATCACGCCGTTGATTTTCGTTCTTATTCGATTCTATAAGTGATGCGTTAGATGCATTCTTATCAATATCAATGATATAGTCAGTTGATGGCAGGAAAATAAATGCAACAACAAGCGTGCATGCCGTAATGTATATAATATCTCCCGATCGCATACTAGAAGCCGCACAACTGAAAGGAAACATCTCAGTTGCGTTGAGAACAAATTGAACAATCAAATTATTCAGAGCTGTTTTCATCCCATTCCACGAAACGCGCAAGGATGAGTCCGTAAATGAACTTTCGTCTGAGTACAAATTTCCATTACTTGAATTCTCGAAATTAGTCATGGTTGAAAAGAGTTCAAATACAAGTGGCAAAACGATAGAAGCCACTCCCAACATTAAAATACTCATGAGGAATCTGTAAGCGAGTTGAGCTGGACGGGTACTAAGAAACGGCTCTTTTCTTAGCAAATCTCCTGTCGTTAGAGCTGCTTTTACAATCAGGTATGCCCATAAACATAAAATAACTATTTCAAACAGAGATGCATACCAAACAATATCATCAATATCAATCACAGAATTTTCTTGATCGTTGACACTTGTGGGAGAAAACTTATTTGATGAAGATGCAATGACCATACAAACTCCAATCAAAAGAAGCGCCAGCTTGGGTATCAAAAAATCAGCCCAATATTCTCCACACGGATCATGCTTCAATCGGAGATTCGTGCCATATACACCGTTTATGTCTCCAAACTCTTCAAAGTAATCAATATAATAAGTGGACGATGAATTCATAGGGTTCAAAAATTCACTAGTTCTACGAATCTCTAGTACTTCCTTTTGGAATTCAGCCCGTTTCCTGGCTTGGTCAGCAGTGTGGTACCGAAGGCCTTCAAACAAACATAACCAAAGACACAGTAAACTATGCAACCCTATTCCAGTCAAAATATTCGCAACGATATGCATCTTCATGCTTCCATATAGGCTTGGATGAAAATGCATCATCGACAAGATGGGATTTTGCACTAGCAACAATGACATTAACAGAAATAGTAGATATCTTCTTTCAGGAAAGTTGATCCATGGGTTTTCCCACCAATTCATATCTATAGTCATCAATATTGCAACAAAGAGTTATTAAGACAAGAATAAAAACAGAAGTAAAGCAATGAAATCCGAAGCCTTACCTTGCTTTTTACGGAACTCCTTCGCATTGGATGAAAAGGAAGGTAACATTTCTCCAAAGAAACTTTTGCAACCAACGCACCAAAACCACACAGAGAGAAATAATGCACTAATGACTATGCAGATAATCCTCACCGCGGCCAATAGGTTCGTTATACTCTCAGAAGGGTGAACAATTTTGATGGTCATCAATTTCGCTAAACTTTCCAACGACAAATTAGGGTGAACCGTTTCATTAAAACCGGAAATATCTTTATGCTTTTGTCTCAAATAGTCAGCATCGTCACCCGCTTTAGAAGACGCCAAAGAAAAGAGAGTCTCTATCCGGAGTGGAACACCAGTTAAATAGTGAGAGTCCATGGAATGAAAGTGTATGTCCAGAATGGCAGGACTCTTACAATTCCAAATGGACGGGTCCATGTTTTCATTTTGATGATCACAGGCGAGTTGCAGCTTTCGAGGTGGTGTCTTTGAAACCATTTCCCATTCACCTTCTATCGGCATACCTTCTCGGGTTTGTTGAAAAACAACTGATGAAACTTCAACCAAGCCATGTTCCAGTAACGATACCATTGGTTTATCCATGGTTTCATAAATTATGTCTTCATATAAAAAGGAAGATAGAACAGGGATTTTAAAAGGCCCTGAAGTCAGAACCAACATTTGCTCTCCATCGCTTCCCATCGATCGGTACACACAAGATTGGGCTGGAATGGGGTTATTCAAAGGAAATTCCTCGATAGTATCCCCATTACAAAGTCCATGTGAGCTTGAGGGAACATACGATGTTTCCCATAAGCTTGTAGAGGCATTAAGTAGAAACGCAAGGAGAAACGCAGCGTATGGTACAATTAAGATTAACCATGACGATGCCGTACCCAATTCTTCCAATATAAGTTGTCTTGTCCACGGTGTACCAGCATGCCTATGATCTATTGTCAAATCACTATCTTTGGGATGATCAACTATTTTTCTCAGTACACGATTATCTTCTTTCTTAGATGCGTGTGATTTTACGTTGGAAGATTTGCTTTTGTTCTTTCCGTTTGAACTCGTAGAAGTATTTTTACTCATAATTGTACTAATCGACTTTGAAACATTATCCATGCGTTGCATGACTTGTTTAGCTTCGATAAGTGGATTATTCTGTACAGAGCCATATGTGCTTTGATCTATCTGATGATCTTGGTCTTCTTGCTTATTCTTCTGTAACAAACTTTTTGTCTCATCGTCTTTCGTATAAAAGTCATTCTCTGATTCAAATATCTTCTCATTTTCTTTTGATTCAGAAGTTTCCACAACGCTAGTATCGTGAGATAAAGTTTTTGCTATTGGAGATAAGAGACGATTCGTGATGGAATAAATATTACTCAGAGTGAAGTACCCGTCATTGTTCGTGTTCTCTACTTCTGGTTTAACAAGTATTGCTTCCTCTTCTTCATCCTCGTCATTATCATCGTCAGTTTTCAATGCCCTCATATGATCCACTTCATCTATCATTGCAGTTTCTAATGGGCTTACAAAGTCATCCAAACTACGATTGAGACTGAAGTCCAGTGCAGGGTGGGCAATGACAGGTTCAGTAAGAAAAGAGAGCGGTGCGACACGTTTACTACTTGTTTCAGATCGTGTATCATTACCAACCGAACAATTATCAGTTACTTGAATGGAATGAGTTTCTGTTTCTTGGCACTCTTTGTAAAATGATGTGTCATCATCATCGCTATCATCTTCAAATGGATTGATTCTATTTTTAGATTCGTCGTCGGAGGATGAGTCGAATGGATTGTTGGAACTCTTCATTGAAACCCTCCCCTTCAAACAGTTACCACTGTCTCGTACCAATAAGCAGATGAGACGAGATTAAGAGAGTTCGATCTAACCAATGGAATGTATATTAGATTTAAGTTCGTACAAACGGTCGAATCTATGTTCTATGTTGTTTCAGTTTTCATTCGTCATCAGTCATCACGATGGCGCCAAGATTTCGGTATCCAACACAAGGTGACAACGTGAAACCTCAAATAAAGTAAAAAGAGGATTGATTCAACGATTGATTGATTCAACATTCCACCATAGGTATTTCATATGTCGTATGACGGATGACAGATGACCTTAATACAAAACAAAAGAAAGAATAATCGTTTTCATCTGATCGATGGACTTCGAATAGGCTCCTACTTCCTGGGAGCAGCTGGAACTCTTTTGGCTGTGCAGGCCATGTATGTTATTTTTGCAACTCCTAAATTATCACCTCCTGAAAATTCCGGTTATGATTTTGTCAAAGATGGCATTTTAGTAGAATACTCATACAACAGTGAAGATCTTGATGAAAAGGATGAATTTCATTTGGTTATGATTGGAGATTCCCCAGTAGAAGGTATTGGCCATGATTGTCATTCTAAAACTCTTGGTGGATGTGCAGCTTTAGCCTTTTCGGAACATCTCAAACAATCAGTTCGTTTCTGGTCTTTTGGAAAATCTGGATTAACAGCAGAAGGAATCGAAAGGGAAATGGTACCATTGATAAAAGGAATGTATACCAAGAAGAAGAAAGGAATTGATGCTATTGTAGTTAGTGTTGGCGTGAATAATGTCTTGATTGGCCAAAGTGCAAACAAATTTCGTCAAGAAGTCCAGGCTTTATTGCAATCTATTGAAAAATATAGTTGTGGTGCAAAGATTATTGTTATACAACTACTGGATTTCGCTCAAATGCCTTTCCTACCGTACCCGCTTCGTGGAGTATTTTCTTGGAAATCAAAAATATTACAGATGGAGCTAGAAACAGTAATTTCGGAACTGAGATTGAATGGCCTTAATATATGCATGTCATTTCTACCGAATGTACATGAACTATTAGGAGGAAATCGAGAGCATTGGCTCTGGGAATATTTAAGATTATCTAAAGATGAGAGGCAACAAATTCATTTATCTGATTTTTTTGCAGTTGATAATTTTCATCCTGGAGGTTATGGATGTGCTATTATCAGTAAGATCCTTGTTGATGCTTTTATTTTGGAGCAAATATGACATGATAATAAGATTACTTACTTAGTTGCTCGTATCATTCGTATTTCGTATGATGTTTTCTTTTTCAAAAAAGTGGGAGTTCTCAGTTGATAGCTAATTTAGCTTATCGAGTCACAGCTGAACATGGATAGTGGTGTCACAGTGGCCAGTCATTTTGAAGACGGTGGTGTCATTGGCCGCATCATGTTCGATCGGAGTCTGCATTACACTTCATCACTTTTTTTCGGAATTGCAAAGCCGATTCCTCTCATTTCTCATTATCAGAAGAATTAGATACAAGCCCATCATCTTTTATAAAACGCATTCATTGCAATGGTAAGAATTCTTGAAAAATCACCATCTCTCGTCGACCTACCGAGACCTGACATGTATGGCGACTTTAGCGCCATCAAGACAAACAAAAAAGAAAACGAAGCCTACCGTGTTTACGACGTACTTGACAGTCCTGCCAGAGTCATCGAAAACTACAGAGATATGAGAATCAACCATACTGTTGACTTCTACAAAAAGATGGAAAAGAAATACGACTTCTCCAACGGTGCATACCGTCGTATGATGACTATTGACGAAGCTTTCAAAGAACTTGAAAATTATGTTGATTCCAGTGATCCCGATTTGGATCTTCCAAACTTGCTCCACTTACTTCAAACAGCTGAAGGGATCCGACGAAATGGTCATCCTGACTGGATGCAGCTTACGGGCCTTTTGCATGACATGGGTAAGATTATGTTCCTTTGGGGAACAGGCGAGGATGGTCAAGATGGTCTGAGACCCGATGGCAAACAGTGGGCACTGGGCGGTGATACGTTTGTTGTTGGTTGTAAGATTCCAGATGATGCTGTTGTATTCCCTCAATTCAACTCTTTAAACCCTGATATGCAGGACCCACAATACAACACCGATCATGGTGTATACGAACCTCATTGTGGTCTGGATAAATTAATGTTTGCCTGGGGGCACGATGAATACATGTATCGCATGCTTGTAGCCAACAACTGCACCATTCCACAAGCCGGTTTAGACATGGTTCGTTATCATTCTGCTTATGCTTTGCACGATAAGGGTGCCTACAAACATCTCTTGAAACCAGAAGATGAAAAAAGACTTGACTGGGTTCGTCTCTTTAATCGTTTCGATCTATATACCAAAGATGGAAGCAATGATTTACGTCAATCCGTTGATGAGATCTTTCCCTACTACAAGGGATTATTGGAGAAATATGGACTGGGTGGGAAACTCAAGTGGTAATTCGTGTGCGTATTAAACTTTGTACATAATTTACATTAGGTGTTTCATATAGGATATAACTTCTTTTTTATAAGTAAATTGCATCTTTGCGATAAATCATCATCGGTAATCTTTTTATCACATCCATGCCCAAAATTGCAGCTGGTGGAGACGTTGGATTCAGGCCATTGAGTGCTGCGAGTCCTGGAAGATCACCAACATAAATGTTAGCAGGAGGAAATTGAACTTCACCGCTGCCTAATGAAACAGATACACTGTTCTTCGTTCTCTTTAATTCAATCTGCTTTCCATCAGAAGATGCTATAACTAAAATTTCTCCCCGAGATGCTGCATCAGCCATTGATTTTGCATCTCGTAGGTTATCTGTAAATGCTTTGAAGGGGTTGAAACCTCCTGTCCTTTTGTCGCTGTTTTCAGTATCAAGCTTGAAAACTTCTAAGCCAGTAGCATTTGCAGCAGCGGCATTCAACACAGTGACAGGAGATCCAGTATCAAGCAACGCTGGGATTCTAACCCCATTAATATTGATAATGACAGATGGTAGAAGTATGGTATCCAACACGTCTAATGGCACTCTTCTAAATTTTTGACACTCTTGGTTCGCATCATCCGTGTCCCCGTAAAATGTAACCAAAGGTTGTTTCCCTTCTATTCCACCACCCCATACAAATTTAACAGCTTCAAAACAGTTCAAGAAGGCCACACCGAGTAGACCAGCAGCAGCTGGTGAAGCAACAGGTAGAGCAGATGCTGTGAGATTTGTCATGAATAAATCTGCATCGAGTCGATCTATAGTACAATTTCCTAAACCAAATGTTTGACCACCTGATATAGATCCAGCTGCCCCAAATCCTGGTAAAGCGTCACCCACGACGTCGAGGCTCAATTCTGTAGCAACTTGGGCATTAATTGTATTGGTATTTGCCGCAGTATCCAGAATGAAATCTAAAGCGACGCCAGTGACATTTCTTTTTCTTTGTAATGAGGTTGATAGAGAAGGAAATCTGAGACTAAGTGCTGGGTATGGACCAATAAATTTGAGAAGGGAAGTTTCTCTCTGTTTTTGAATGTCTAGATGTTCGTCCAGATTGTCGACTAGGTTACTGAATGAAAGAAACAAATGTGCACGTGTCTTACAGCCGAAGGTATTTGTTGTAAATGATTGAACCAATCCTATGGTCAGCAATATAACAATATTCTTCAGTGAATTCATCTAACTAGTGCTCGAAGTAAGATTGTGTGTATGATAGATGCATATTTTCTAAGGAATGTGAAGTGGTTGGTTATGATGTGTGGTGTGTGTTTCCTTGCTTCGTGCATCGTGCATCGTGCGTGTCGCGTGTCTGCGTGGGGTAGGTTACGAGTAGGTCTCGTATT
>Ga0213868_10001532_pt1 | contig 22352 bp, 14 predicted proteins | sample PICome_9_FD_160087 | JGI IMG/M metagenome (GOLD analysis project Ga0213868, IMG submission 160087) | Coastal seawater microbial communities near Pivers Island, North Carolina, United States - PICO127 | ecosystem: Environmental > Aquatic > Marine > Coastal | place: USA: North Carolina...
TCACAAATCATCAAACATGTTTACCCTCTCCCTTCCGGGCATTGGGATGAGATTACGGATTACCTTACATGTTTTGAAGGGGTAAGTAGAATGTTATATTATTTATATCCATGGTTTACCTCAATCACATTGTACTTATAATACATGATTGACTTTCTTCAGCAAGCTACAGTGGATTTCTCCTCCATACACACTACCGCGAAAAAGGGTATTGCATTTGAAGATGAAGTGACATTAGTGATGAACATGGAAGACTTGACAAATGTTTGTGTTTTGGCTGTAAATGGATTGGGCGAACAAGAATCCTCCATGTTTCATCCGAATGTGCAAGATGAAAAAGAATCGAATCCAGTCCAAGACTTGGCCAAGGATCATATTTCCTATCGTGGTCAAAGAGAATGGAAAGATTCTGTGGGAGGTGCTACGCTTTGTTGCAGCATTTGTTGCTCAAATATTGGTAATGTGTCGCTTACCGAAGGAAGTACATGTAGATTGTACAAACATCGCTTATCGTCATGTTCACCAGAGGGGAAGGATCATTTTAGTCCTAATACATGTGGTACATTTGTAGCGAAAGAACTAGTTCGATATTTGGAGAATCAAGCTATTTTCACTTTCGCAATATACGGGCGCATGGATGGAAATTCGGACGATACGTATGACTGTATCGTTCTTAAAGTTTTAAGTTGGAATACGATGATGGCAGTAAAGGAAGTTAAAGAATTACTGCAATTCCAAAAATGTGTAAAGGTTCTCTATGAAGTGATTGATCTGAACAAGATGTCGAAAGAGCAAAACAAGGCAACTGGACTCGATCCCATGTCTTTCTCTTGGGGAGGAGTGGACTTGTGTTGCCCACCGAACCAGACTACATTTCATACCATGAATTCTGTCCAAGGTGACGATCAGATATCATCTTCAAGCGTCACCAAAGGGGATACTGAAGCTGAAAAAGCAAGTGTGACTATGTATTTATATGGAGAAGATTGGTTGGATCTGAAACAGTGTTTGGAAAAGGGAAGTATATTCTTCTCCAAAGAAATGTCCGCCACAACTGCAGCTTTGAAATTCGGTCGGAATGAAGCGACAGACAGCAATGCTACATTGAGCTTTCTACAATTCTAGAGAGAAAGAGTGGATGATGAGATTCCATTATCTCCAATTATAATTTCTTAGAGAATTAAAATTTTCTATAATATTTCTCCAATCAAGGAAAAAATGAGAAATGGTTCATATACAATAGAGTGTTTGAAATTGCAACAAAACCAAATATTGAATAAGTACCAAGCTGAGAGCCAACAGTAACTAAACAGCAAGGTACTCTAAGTAAGCTGTGTTTTACATATGGATTGTTTTTACTTGTGGAAGATCTGGTCTCCATAGTTTCCAAAGTAAAGATCCTGAGTGATGATTCCCATGATAGCAACCATAGCAAGACGTCCATTACTCAACTCTTTATTCTGGTAATCAACCCATCCTTCATCACTGTTGTCAACCCAGTAAGCAGCTCCTAGGAGATCTCCAGCTTGGTATCCAGGGCGAGCCTTGATCTGCTGCGCAAGCCACTCGATTGCTCCACATCCAAATACGAATTGAAGCCATCCAACGGTAGGAAGCTGCTTTGCGGCCTCAAGAGGATCAGAAGAAAGTGAGCTGTTGAAGGCGGGGTGTACTCCAGCAGTGGTGATGTACCATCCGAGACAGGCAGCCATGGCAACACGTCCGTGCTTAAGCTCGGCCTCACGGTAGTGGTTCATGATATCATCTGGCTTATTCTTGGAGAATCCCAAAGGGTCGAAGAATCCAACAGGGGGAATAACTCCAAGAGCATCGTCCTTCCATGCGTTAAGAGCAGAGCTGCGGGAGGCAGTCTGAGAAGTGGGGGCGAAGGCAGAACTGTATTGAAGACATTAAGGATACAACAAAATAGTATTCAAAAGAGTTAGTTGTATGTCAATGAAGTTTTAAAACTTGCAAAAGGGGGTTGGGTTGCATCGTGTGTTTGAAATCTCAGACTCCAATATGTTTTCTCTCTCTCTATTATATGCTTACGTAATCCATATCGAAGGAGTCCAGAGATCAACAACGACGAAAGATATGCCATTGTCGGACATCTTTGTTTCCCCATCTCACACATTAAACTTACACAGAAGAAATAAGAGCAGATCCAGCGATGATTGAGGTGAGCTTCATGGTTGAATTTTATTGATGGTGATGCAAGGTAGAGAGTGTGTATCTGTCGTACTACGCAGTTAGGGTCGTTAGGATCCTCTCTACCAAAGCGCGTTGATACGCACCGACGGATGTTGGTTGAAGCGAGAACGCTGGTATCTTCTGAAAAATGCGGGAAACATAACCCAATGCGCTTGGGGTTTTTAAAATTCTATCCTGGTCCTTACTTTTCCATTTTCCTTTTTTCGTTTCTCTCCATCTCTCCATCTCTCCACTACTATTCGTACATTACACAGTACGCAGGCGAATAGAAGGGATTGAATCACACTCTCTTTTGGCAAGTGACAAACTTACTTAAACTACACTGCCTTTACACACAACCTAGTCTTTTAATAAACATACATGATGAGATCTGAAACAAACGAAAATGAAGATAATGGTGGAAATGTTGAAACACCAAATACCAAAAAAACTGTCGCCGTTCGTCCTGACCCAAACAAACTCTACAGAGCAAGTTTACATAGGGTCAAATGCCAAGGCGCCTTTTATGTAAAGAAACATCCATCTTTAGGACGATCTAGTGTTCTTTGCAAAGGAATACAAAGCAGATTTGAGACAATTCATGAATACCCTCCAATGAAACCAGCTGCTGCTCTTCAAACCTTCCGACGGTCAACATCGCCTCTTGACGACGAAGATCTTTTCCAACATGATAAATCAGAAAGTCAAAATGAGAATGATATAATGCCCCATGTCATTGATTCCAAATGGACAGAATTGAAGAATACCATGAAAGAACATTCAAACCTCAAGGTTGAGAAATTGGACAAGGTGATTGAATCGGATGCTACATTTTATGGAACCTCCAATTGTTACTTTTTATCACTCAAACCGTATTATGATAGCCATGGCCGTAATGTGCATCATGGAACATATGAATCAAATGAATCCATCAGATGGAAAGCTCATCAAGCATCGAAATCATATAGGACCATAAATGGGGAATCCATCTTGAAGGATATTGACAATAATCCTGATAGTAACGACGAACAGAAGGACAATCACATACCCGAAAAATCCATAATATATGCTATAGCACCCAAAAGTGAATTTGGTTTAGCAAAGCGTCTTATAAATAACAAAGATGAAGGATTAGCATGCTCATCGACTACGATCAAACTAGGAATTCTTGAAATACACATGGCAAGTTTTCAAGAATATCAAGAAGTATTGGAGAGTAGTCAGTCTACTCCAATGGATAAATCTCAAATGACGGAATCAAGAGATTTGAGGAAGGAATCGCAAATACAGTCTATGGATTTTCTCCATCGTTTTGAAAACATGTCAAATAAGATACAAAGTCACATGTACAAAAATCTGAATCTTATCAAAGAAGAGCTAGAGAATGATTTTTTCAATAGGACAGTGAAAGGTGCACAAACGGTTGTCGGTAATTTTCACAAAACTGCTCTAAGGATGAAGAAGACCGCAACCGATATCATTAATTTCTTCAACGATAAATGAAAACTATTTTACAATATATATACATTTGAAACGTGGAACATGGTCATACTGAAACGTAGCTATCGATCTTTGATTCTCTCTGGCTCGACAAATTCTTCACCAGTCCCATCGTCATACTCAACATCATACCCAACGATAGTTACGATTTGTTGATCGGTCTTATTCTTGTTTCGAGAAAGTCTCTTAGGACTAACATTCACCGCTGTATGAGGGTCATCCTCAGTTTTTGTTTTACCATGTACAATCTCACGATGCACATTACGCACAATGCACTCGTACCACTTCTGATCGGACTCATAATAACACAAGACTTCATCTCCAACATCAAAAATCATTCCTGTTGAATCAAGTTTATTTGATATAGCTTCAGGTTGGATTTTAGAATCATCGTTTTCCCGCTGTCTTTCTTGTTGATCTAGCAAAGGATCCCGTTGAATACTGTCATTTTCAGTAGTAGAACCAGCCATTTCTGATATTTCCTCTTGCTCACTTCGACTGGAACTACTTGTATCATCTTTATCATTGAATTCTTTATCATTGTAAGAAGATGAATCTTTAAGATTCATGTCATGTTTCATTCTCTTCCTAGTCGAACCATTACTTACAGAACCGCTATTCAATGCTTTTAAAAACTTGATTGCTGCTTGTGGTGGCGCAGTCGCCCTGTCAGATGATGTTACTTCAAGAGTAGGAGTTAAGCTCCTTTTCCTTGCACTGGAGCTAACGCTACTATTAGCAGAGTTGGCGGAAGGAATCTTAACCTGATTGATTGGTACTTTCCCTCCTGGACGAAAGTTGCTGCGCTTGACTCCTGAGGACGGACCGGACATGGATTGTGACATTGCATTTGAAAGTCTTCTTGGACCAGGCCATTTTGATGATAAAGTATACGATTTTAAGAAACCAGGTATCGATTCATACCTCTTAATTACATTCGATGCTAATTTGCACTTTTTATGCAGAGCAAGATAAATTGGGTTGATACCTGATGATTCTGTGTTAGTCTCGTTTTCACAGGAGGAGGCAGGAGGATCTGCAAGTGGACGACAGGCTTCATTCAGCAACGCATCGTTAAAAACACTCAGTGCCTCGGTGTACTCTTCATATTTGGCCTGGGGGTTACTCTGTGCATGGACCCGTTGCATTTCTCACTTGATTCTTGCTTCTTTGCCTTTGTGCCTTCGTTCTGCCTGTTGCCTGTTTAAAAAAGTAGTGTTGCTTGTTGCTGAGAAAACAGAAAAATGAAACAAGGAGTAGTATAGTTAGTATATTCTCATTTTTCTGGATCCATATCCATTTCATCTCCATCGCGTTCAACACCTTTCATCACAATGAACTCGCCTCTCATACCTCATGCACCATCTTACAATATTGCATCTGTGGCTTTCATTGATTTCCTTAACTTTTCGCAAAGGAGCCGGCTTTCAGTCCATCTTAACACAGCACACGCCGAAAATATCATCTTTGAAAATGTCAACGTCTGACTCTTCTTCCAATGAAGTAGATATCATAATTGCAGGGGCTGGAATCATAGGAACAAGCGCTGCCTATTACCTGGCAAAAAATCACGCCGATCAAGTAGCATCCATTACAATTGTTGATCCAACTGGTTCTATTGCTCCGGCTGCATCCGGAAAAGCAGGTGGATTTCTTGCATTAGATTGGAATGACTACTCACCGGTAGATCCACTTGCTCGCAGATCTTTCGACTTACATCAGCAAATAGCCAAAGATTTAGGTTATGAAAAGATACAATACAGGAGATTGACATGTGCAAGTATAAGTGTGGATGAAAGCAGTCAGAGAAAGCCAAGGGGGAAAAAGTTGGAAGGAGTAGAATGGGCATCTGATACAATGAATGCTTCTTCATGCGATGTCTCAGAACTTGCCGCTTCCAATCTAATTGGAATCAAATCATTAGGAGATGAAAAGACGATTGCACAAGTGCATCCTAAAATGTTATGCGAAGCTTTGTGGGATTTTGTACAATCTGTGGATTCAATTTCTACTAACATCGTAAAGGGTTCAATTTCATTAGATGACACGAAATACATCGAAAATAAGCCTGGAACCAAAACCAGAGTATCTGTGACTCTTCAAGATGGAACGTCAATGGAAGCAAATGCAGTGCTTTTTGCTTGTGGACCATGGACCGAATACATGAATTGCATCTGTGGAGTGAAATATCATTCAGCTATCATCCCTACTAGACCCAGAATTTTGACTCAGTCTGTCTTCTTCGATGGATTCGGCGACCCTGAAGTGTACCCAAGACCTGATGGAACTGCTTATTGTTGCGGATATCCAGATCCTCCAACGAAAGTTTCAGAAAAGCCTGGCGAGGAAGAAGTCCGCCCTGAAAAGATTGAACAGATTGTAAGAGCTGTTAGGAAATGCAGTGGAGGAAAGGACGGTGTATTGGGTAAAGATCCTGAAATTTCCCAAAGCTGCTATCTTCCATCTACTCCCGATGACTTACCCATCATTGGCGCGTTGGATGACAAGAATGGAATATTTTGCGCCGCTGGTCATTCATGTTGGGGAATCTTGATGGGTCCTGCAACGGGGGAAGCTATGGCCAGTTTGATAGTCAGGGGACAGTCATCACTTGATTTGACCCCTTTTCGACCACAACGCTTTTCGAAATAAGCTGCATATAACATTTGGTATTCAGTTGATTTGGTTCGTATGGAAACATCACGCGGCTGGTCGCAGTTTTTTGAGAGGATTCGTCGTCCCGCGTTTTTGTCACACATACGATTGATTCACGAGATTCCTTTATGAGGAATCTTCAGTCATTCTAAAATTCGAGAAGATTCGGAACACCAACAAAAACGGACGGTTCCACCACGCAATTCCACCATAAAAAAATAATCAAAAAGTGAGTTGTTGATTGGATTGTACCTTCTACTATTTATTCGTTTCACATTCATGTGAGTTGATATCTTTGTGAATCAAATAATACATTTCACCAGGCAAGTAGGCTGCCATATAGACAAATGAACCATTATTATGGATTCTTTCTCACAATTCGTGCTCGAATCTTTAGAAAACAAACATTTGCCTAAAAAAGAGAACATGCTCAGACATATAAAAATGAAGACGAAGATGGATTCAGATACGGGTCTATCAAAAATGGACATTTTAAGTCACGTCATGTCTTCATCTTCTTTCATTTCCTTTCCAGAGGCTGATTCCAGTGAGGAGACTCTTGCACAAATTCAAACTGACATCGTACCCCGTTCATCAAGTCTAACAGATTATTCTAATGAAACAGGAAGTACTTGTTCCGAATCTGACAGCCTTTATAATGGCAACAAAAGAAAAGTATCTTTTGATATGATGCCATCACTTGCAGCGTCCATGGATGATTTTTCGGATGAAAATGACTATCCTACCCACAAGAAAACGAAAACAGAATCGAATTTAGACTCATCAAGAGGACGAATTCTGTACCAACTTGAAGATAGTAATTTCTTGAATCCTCTACACTGCCTCGTTAGACGAAACGTCGAGTTTTTCGTCGCTACCGATGAGGACATCTCGGCTCCATGCCCAGGAAGAAAGGAGGCCATTCGCAAGGGACAAGTGGGATTAAGATGCATTCATTGCCGGGATGCATCTTCTAAAGAACGAGTCAAGAGAGCTGTATGCTACCCTTCTAGTGTGTCCCGAGTGTACCGGTGTGTGAGCGATATGAAATTCGATCACTTCCCCAGTTGTCTACCACCTGAAGAGAAATTTATGTTTTATCAACTTAAAGGTTCTACCACCTCACATGCAAAGGGAGAAAATGCCTCTCCTGTGCTTGGTGGTGGAAGTACATCGAAATATTATTATGATAGTGCTCTAAGTCTTGGATTAAGAGATTCTACCGATGGTAGATTTGTTGTTTTAAGCGAGCACAGAAGGCTGGATGTCACAACGATCAGCAACCATGACATTCCAATCAGTAATCCAGTGCTCCATTGTGATTGGAAAAAAGTAAAATCAATCGACACAAGCAAACAAATAGAGCCTACAAATGTGACAATACCTAAGTTACCGAGCAAGTTCTACAACAGACTCTTAGCTGAACCTGAAGACGCTCAATATTTAAATGCAGTGCATTGTTTTGTACGTCAAAACGTTGAAGTTTTTGCAGCGGACGAGCATGATATATCTCTTCCAGCGCCAGGACGCAAGTCTCAAATCACGATAGGCCAAATAGGTATAAGATGCATACACTGCAAGCATTTGAAGTTCAAAGATCGCGTGAAACGTGCAATGTGTTACCCACCCTCCGTATCCGGCATTTATCATTCCATATCTAATATGAAATTTGATCATTTTGGTGCATGTAGAGGACTGACACCAATGAAACGACAAGAATTTGCATCACTCAAAACGGAATCCTACTCGAAAGGTTCCAAGTCAGGAAGGCCTCATGCACAAGGAAGTTCAACTGCTAGGTACTACACTGAATCTGCTCTGAACCTGGGGCTCGTTGATACTCCTTTAGGAATTCGTTACATTGCAGACATTAAACGTTAGCACATTTTTTGTTCTATCTTCATTGACTTTTTGTTCTTTTGAATTCAGTTTTGTTTCATTTTAGGATTATTGTGATGAGTACTATCCATCCCGTTAACATCAACTTATCCAGCACCATAGCACCATATGCAATTACCATTACCCATACATTAGAACAAAAACGTTAACGAAACTAAAATGTCCACCACAAGTGCACCAAATCAAAGCTTAGAATCAGCACAAGGTTGGCATGAGTTAGATCAAGAAGTAGATGCTTTTCTGTCGGGCAAAACGCTTCTTCGGACGGACGAACCAGGCGCCCTCCCAATATTCAGACCCCCACCTTTACCCACATCCTTGTCGGGAATAGGTTTATTGGAAGAACTTGTCCGTCGACGCACTTGGTCTGCTGTGATCAATCTTTCTCATGAATTGCTTACCTCGTCCTCGAGTCCTTTTGCAGTTTATTATTCGCAACTAATACAAGGAAGATCGGATCAAGATGGTGACATATCTGACGAAATGATAAATGAAGACGTTTTAAACACAATTCAAATCATCATATGGCGTTTACGCGCTTTTAAATATGTCAGGAGGTTTAATGATTTAAAAATGGAAATCGTCAGATTGCGGCTTTTGCCATCGCACATTGAAACACTCCCTTCATGGGTTCCACCTCTTCTTATTCTTGAAGGATTAGAAAGTTCCACTTACAATGCAGGAGAAGACCAAGAAAATGTGATGGATTCAATCTGTAAAATGAGATATGCATTGCTCAAAAATAAAGGACTAAAAGACGAGTTGTTGAAGTTAGATATTGTGATGAGTAATATCTTTGTAAGGAAGGAGGAATGGCGTTTGGCACTAGCCACACTAGATGATGTATTACTTTATGTGGAGGATGCAGTACAGGTATGGATGAAAAATATGGAAATATATCATCTAGAGACTCATACAGAAGTGGTAGATCTTGTCACGTGTGCGTTCAAGGTAGAAATTTACTCACGACAAGGACGAATCCTTTTACAGGCGGGGGCATTGCCCGAAGCTGCAACGGTATTTGAGCGTGCTCATCATACTCATCAAACCATGAGAGACGAGAACGATGACTTATCAGGGGCTCATATCTCGACAAAAAATTCTGATTATATCACATTGGCCATTGTACGGAATATTCCCACGCAGATTTTATTGAACGAGGGATTGTTGCATTTTGCTCACTTGGATTACGATTTAGCACAAGAGAAGTTTACTAGGGCGATTGAAATGCAACGACGTGAAAGTATCCAAGCGTCACAACTGCAAAGTAAGCTGAGCAGCAGAAATCTGTTCTACGAGATTGAAATTTTAAATTCTGAAGGAAATCTCTTGATTCCATGTCTCAACAACCTTTCTCTATCATCTCTGTACACTTGTCGAATGCATGAGGCTGTAGCAATGCTAGAAGCACTGATTCGAGAGGATGCGACAAAGTACCTGACGGAATGCATTGCGTTCAATCTATGTACCATGTACGAGTTGGGACACGATACCGCGACAAGCAATCAAAAGAAAACGATATTGCACAGAGTCGCGACACGATTTTGTTTAGACGACGTTGGTCAAGAATGCTTTAGATTAGGCTAAGTAGTATATTTCTATCAAGTGCATCTAATTTAAAAATATAGCATTTGAAACCTGTTTCACACAAGAAGCCTCAGAGTAAAGGGATACTGCCTTTAGGGCTCGATCTACATTTTCCGATGTTACAAAAGTAGAAACAGCCATTCTGGATCTTCTAACACTATTCTCTAAGACATCATTTGTGATTTCATCATACATATCAGTGTGTATGCATTCTATCTCCAGCAACTGACGTTCAACATATAATAATGCACAAAATATCACCAACGAGTAAAAATCAAGAGTGAGATGCGCAGTTGATAGAATTCTTTGTACTTGCTTCTTTCTTCTAGTGGTAATCGGGATTTCCACACATTTCAACTCAGAAAAAACGGAATCCAATAAAGCTATCTGTTCTTTTGCCGCAGTTGATACCTCAGATAAAAGAAGTGTTGAAGCGCCACATGAACTAGCAGCTTTTTCGATGGACTCCTCGAATATTTTTGAGTCAGCGACAAGATAACCATATACATATTTGAATTTTGAGAAAACATAGTCTTTGGTGGGTGCCATTGTTCGTATTTGCTCACCGATACTTTCGTGATTTGCGTTAATATAGTTCTGGGTTATATTTTTTGCACACGTGAAATCATGCAGTAGAACAAATGTCTCCATCGCTTCGTTCATTACTCTACGAAGTGAACCAGAATATGAATATTGAGATTGGTAACCTTCTAAAAAGGATGGAACGTTTTGATTGTGATTCGTTTTGATTTGTGATATGGGACCAAATGATAAAATAACATCTAAAGTTGAAATAAGAGCTGCCGTCTGATCACGAAGAAGATTATCGGATATCTCAGATGAAGAGATTTGTATTTCTTGTCCACAACGCAATAACCGTGCAACATGTGAGAGTTCTTCGTAGAGATGATGATTTAATGCACCGTGACTTGCTTTTGATCGAATATTTGGACCTCGAGGACTTGCAAACAGATCTGTAATAAGCGCTAATGACTGATGTCCGATCACATCAACCAATTTACTTCTAAGGTCCTCTCCGCGTTGATTAGTGAAAGATGACATCAAAATTATATTATGCTTATTGCGTTGGCCTGCTCCATCAAGAGTACAATAGTACTCATTCTGTTGAGCTATTGATTCAATATACATATCATTGGCTTCGCACCAGTAAAGACGCAACAAATGCTCAATTAATGGTGTAACGGACGACGAAAATATAACAGGGTGAGTTACAAACTCCATACACAACTGAAGCCAACGTTTATAGCTTGGTGGCGCAATAAATTCAAGTAAATCAGACTCAAGTTTCATGAGAAGGTCCTTGGAGGCCAATATAGAATTCCCATGATCTATGACATTTTTCAATGGCAGTTGGTCTCTCATTTGTTGAAGAGTTTTTAAATATTCTTGACTGTCGACATCACTGGACACCAAGGATGAAGCTTTCGTCATATGATCAAGAGTAAGGATGATCACTATGGATAGTGACAGCCATTTCCTTGGGAGCGCAGGAATAAAGCCATGCCAAAGCAAGTTTCTAAGACTTAGCCCGATCTTGGGCAACAACATACTCCGAAGTAGTTTCGCCATCATTTCAGAATTTTCAATTTTGGACGATGAAAGGATTTCAATCATATCTTTAAGCAACGGAGCTTTACCATGCTTTTTCCCACAAAAGTTACGTATTGAAGATTCAACCATGTTGAGAGCCAAAAGAGCCGGAATTAGCACACTCGGAGAAGCTGCAGATTGATCGATAGATTCATCGTTTTCCAGAATGGTCATATCAATCAAACTTTTGATTGGACCAGGCAGTGATATTTCTTCATCCTTTCGAAAAATGATAGTCTCACTTTGATTTGCTAGTTCTATAAGAATAACAAGTGATAAACTTAGATCCTGTTCCATAGCCTTTCCAGAAATAGAATTCCAAATAATGATTCCATTTGAATCGATCATTTCCACTTCCTTTTGTTGATTATTTGAAATTTCACCAGGAATTATGGATAGAAGGGTGTTGGATATGGATTCATCAACGTACGAAAAGTATTTATTGTCATCAAAATCTTGAATTCTATGGGAATGAAGTTTCGAAAGAAAACGATGACCGAATGACATGACGCCACATTGATATAATATCGCGGAGAACAGAAGCGATAGTTTTTTCATACAAAGAACACAATATGCGCTACGATTGATGTAATTCCATGTCGGAGACTGCCGTGATGGCATTCTACTTACTGTCCATGTCTTTCGTAAGAAGTAGTCTTCATGATGTGTCTATCGTTTATGTTTTTCACTGATTTTTTTTCTGTCGACGACCAAACTCCCCACCCGACAGGTTCATTGATTTCAAAATTTGTGCTGTCCTTTTCTTCATAAAAAAAATGACGATTGAATGTAAGACACTTCCACTTGAAACAGTTATTGGATTTTCAGGTAAGTGACAAGAGTGCAGAAGAATGTATTGATTATTTTTCATGAAAGTGTCACTGAAAGAGAAACGAATTTTGATGTTGTGTCATTGGATTTCCTTCCTATTTTTTTTCACAGGAAACGTTCCAAATGGGCTTCAATACACTCCTTGCGGAGAATACATTTTGTATTCGTTGGGTTCTATTGTGATAATGAAAGCTATTAAATCTGGAAAGCTCATATTCTTTGATGCGGGGATCGATGATAAAATTTCCTGCATGGCATTATCGAAAGATGGGCGTTTCATGGCAACAGGACATGAAGCAACTGGATTTACAAAAGTTGAATCAATCATCTGGGACTTAAAAAGTGCAATCGAAAATTCCCAGCAAGGTTCGGATTGTAGTAAGGGATCGTATTTAATTCACCGATTATTTCAACACACCGGGAAAGTTCAGACACTGGACTTTAGTTGCGACGGAAAATACCTCGTTACAATTGGAGGCCAGGATGATAACGACCTGGTTGTATGGGATGTTGAGTCAGGTAAAGGAATTTGTGGTTGTCGCGCCGCGTCCGATACTGCTTTATGCGTCAAATGGTTGAATAAAAGAAGTGATAGGTTCGTAACGAGTGGAAACTACCACTTTCGTGTTTGGCAAGTGTGCACAAGCACTCCCAAATTACATTCTGTTGACGCTAATATGGGATCGATGAAAAGAATAATGAGCTGTATAAGCATTGCGGAGGATGACACGTTCGCATTCGCAGGAAGTAAAACAGGAGAAGTTATACAATTCACAATAGATCGGGACGAAATTAAACATTTAGACGAGCCAGATGATATTGTTCCCGCTCTGCAGAGGTACAACAAGGTCCGTTTCTCCAAGGGTGTCAAATCGATTTGCTGTACTATTAATAAACAGACAGGAAACACTAATGTAATAGCTGGGACAGGTGATGGCACTATTCAATTATTAAATCCCAAGCTGCAGTTATATGAATCACACTGTGCAAAGGTTGATGGTGGAATTACAAGTATCTCTCTGGATACAACTGGACGGACTTTTATTGTGGGAACAGAACTATCACAAAGATTTCATATTGATATATCAACATTCACACCCGAGCTGCGAGGTACAGGTCATCATGCCGAAATTTATGATGTCAAATTTCCAAGGGGGAGCTCAGAAATATTTGTAACCGCATCGGTTGATGATATTCGTGTATGGAACTGTAAGAAAAAGACGGAGCTACTTCGTATTAGGGTGCCAAATAAAGCGTGCAGAGCAATTGATATATCACCAACTGGAACTTGTATACTATCAGCTTGGTCAGACGGTAAAATTAGATCATTCTACCCCGAGACAGGCAAAGTGCATTTTGAGATTCCTGACGCTCACCCAGATGAGGTAACGGCATTAACTATTTGTAACGATATGCATCCCAGCGAGAATTGGTATCTAGTCAGTGGAGATAAGAGTGGAGGTTTGCGTGTATGGCTCATCAATAAATCTTATCAACGAATGATTCATGCAATGAAAGAACACAGAGCAGCCATTAATGCGTTGGTTTGTAATGAAAATGGAATTATGGCCTCCGCATCATCAGACGGAAGTTGCATTGTTTGGGATATTCTCAAAGGTGTTCGAATCCACGCCCTCTTCGAACAATCCGTTTTCATGGCCATGAAATTTCATCCAGATGATTCTCAATACTTGACATGTGGTTCCAACTGCAAAATTTCATACTGGGATGCAAGTGATGCTAGTGCTATCAGGGTGATTGATGGCGGAGATCTAGGTATGAGTTGCCTTGACATCTTTTCGAATGGAGAAAAGTTTATATCTGGAAGTGCTGATAAAAGTGTGACATTATGGGCTTATGATGATGGCGCAACTCTTGCAAAAGGTTGCCATCATAGCGGTGTCGTGAATAAGGTCGCAATAAGTCCCGATGAAACAAAGGTCGTTTCTGTGGGCAGTGAAGGTGGGATCTTCATATGGGATCTTGCTGATTTCTTCTGATAGTACTTACATGTTCATATTTCTTTGTGATTTCTATCGTCATTGTGATGCCATAAATGTATTGTTCAATTGCATATTTACAAAGTATGCTGCTATGGTACCATTAATCGTCTTTCAAGCTGTTGCTTGAATACGAGCAATGATCAGACGGACGTTGATAAAATAGATTTTTTTTCGCTTCTATGTTAAGCGTCGCTTCGTTTTCTGCTTGAAATAATTATTGTTGAGCGAGTATTTCATTATTTTCGAACAAGTTTTTTGAATTCTTCCCAATTGAGCGATCCTTCACGAAAAGTATCCTCGATATCACGATATACTGATAACTGCGTTGCAAATTCTTGTCCCAATATATCAATAAAGCGTTGAATTCTAATAAAACCTTGACAGTCGTGGTCTAGAAAATCAAACGCTGACCATATAAGATCATCGGTAACCAAATCTTCGTTACAACTAACAGCGGCAGCAAGAAATTCTGTAACACATATACCTTTATGCTGTTGTATTTTCATACTCTCAAATAGCCGTCTTTTATCTTGAACAGGCAAGTCGACCATATTGGAAAACTCAGAAAATGTCAAGATGCCACTACGAGACAAATTGTACAAATCAAACACTTTCATGATGTCCATCAAATCATCTGATGGTATATGCTGAACAAGTATATTGAGTCCGACCTTCTTTACAATGTTGCACTCAGAGTAAGATTCAATATTGTTTAGCACTGCTTCTACTACACCTTCATTCGGAAGCCTTGATTCTTTGCAGTAAAACTGATGCAACCACGAATGATCCAACGCTTCTAATGCACTTAATCGTTTCTTTGGGTCCTTTGAGATGAGTTTCTTTATGAAGTTACGAGAAGACGAGGACATCTTTTCCCACTTCGGAGAGTAAAATTTGAAGTTGCCAATCATTATCTTTTCAGCCACATCTTTCTTATCTTTTCCATAAAATGGCTTTGTAAGCGATAACATCATGTACATCATCACTCCCACGGACCATATATCAGCTTTTTCATTGTATTTTCCTGTCATTACTTCTCTGGCCATTGTGTATACGGTTCCTATAGGATCAGAGAGAGCCTCGCCTTGTATGAAGTGAGTAGCAGCTCCAAAATCAATAATCTTAATAATCCGAGACTTTGAATTGCTCATCATAACATTCTCAAATTTTATATCTCTATGGCATATTCCGGATGCATGCATGTGCGCCAACGCTGATAAAAGTTGATGAACAATATATGCAGCTTCTGACTCAGAAAAAGCACAACGTTTTCCATCAATTTCTGGAAAATGAGAATAAAGATTGCCCCCAGAGCAGAATTCTAAGCATGCATGAATATTTTTGTCACTGCTATTGTAAATTTCAAACACTTTGATGATATTTGGATGGTCGAGTTCTTTCACTATATCGAGTTCTTTTCGAAGAATTTTGACAAAATGCAAGTCATTTCGTTCAACCTTCGCACTTTTCAAAGCAATTAATGTGGATGGTGGTGGCCTATCTCTACGATCATAGGTAGCTTTTATCTTATGAACACAGGATATCGTACCCATCTTGCCTTCACCTAAACTTTTTACGATATTAAACTTATCAGATATATTCCTGCATCGTGTATCAAGGACCAGCGACGCTCCTGGCGCTCTACCCTTCTTTTTTTCAGCATCATCGCTGCTACAATTTCCCATGTCGTATCAATATGTCTGAGTAGTCTCTCTTCGAATTAGGAGAGTCAGTCCTTTCACTTTTGGTGTCGAGAATCGAGAATCTACCCCGGGGGCTTATCCTTTTTGATTTTTTGAGAGAGTGAGGGGTGAGGGCTGAAGATTACAAGTGAATCTGACTGTTACGAAAGTTGAAAGGAAGAAAGTAAACTACTTGCAATAGCTCTATCAAAGAGAAAAGAAGATGCTAAGTAATTCTATTTCTCGTCATCGGAAAGGCCAGAACTGCTCAACGACTCCAATGGAGGATATATCTCTTTGACATAACCTTTCTGATCTTTGCGAAAATGACCAAGAAATTCTTCAAAAGAAATCTTTCCGTCGCCATCTGCATCAATGTCTTTGATCATTCTATCGAACTTTTCTTCTGAATAATCGATTCCCATCAATTCCATAAGATTTTCTCTTGAAATATACCCAGAATCATCACAATCCATTCTGTCAAACGCCTCTGCGAGTCGTTCTTCGGTAATGCGCCCATGCGCCTCTAATGTTGAAGCAAGGAATTCAAGGTAATAAATCTTGTTATCGTTCCCAACGTCTACACTTTTAAACATTGTCTCAATATCTTCATCCGAATAGTTTTCACATACACTCTTAATTCCCTTGTAGAATTCTTCAAAGCTAATTGTTCCATCATTTTCTGTATCAAACTGATCAAATGCCTTCCTTAATTGTATAATTTCATCAGTAGATGATTGATGAGCTATAATCATAAGTGCCATTTTCTTGAATTCACTGATTTCACCATAATTTCTCATGCTCTCGGGTATACTTTCCATCGTGCGTAAATCAGAAACCCGCTGTGATAAAGGAAAATTAATCTCTAACCATGGATGCTTCAAGGCCTCAATCGCCGTTGATCTCTTGCTAGGATCCACTTCAATAAGGCGACTAACAAAATCTTTGGACTCCTCTGTCAAATGCGACCAAATTCTACTATAAAATTGTAGATCACCCTTCAGAATTTTGCTCACGACGTCGCGTCTCTTCTTTCCGAAGAATGGTTTGGTGTTAGACAGTAACATGTAGGTCACGACACCAAGCGACCACAAGTCAGCAGCTGATGTGTAAACACCTCTCAATACTTGGGGAGCCATTGTATAAATAGTACCCACACCTTCGGTCATAAATTTATTTTGGGGGTCACAGACCTTGGACAATCCAAAATCAATTAATTTTACCTCTGCATCTTCCGCATCTGATTCGAACATGATGTTTTCAAACTTGATGTCTCGGTGAGATACATTATGCTCATGCATATAAGCAATCGCAGACAGTAACTTTCCAGCAATTTGAGCGCTTTGTTTTTCAGAGTAAGGGATCCGTGTGTAAAGATCTCCTCCGCTGCAATATTCCATGACAATGTACATATTAACTTTTGATTCATATACCTCGTATGCTTTCACAATATTTGGATGATTCAGTGTTTGTAGGATAGAAATCTCATTCTTCAACTCATTCAAAAATTCATCAGAAATTCTTGAGAGGATGATACTTTTCAATGCGAACAATTTCTTTTCGCTGCGCATCCTGACATCATCAGGAACCTGTTTCTTTCTCAACGGGATGCTACCAAACCAAGTTTTTTTGGTAGGTGTATATGCGCTGCCCCCAATAGCACCAGCCTTCTTGCGCACGCAAGTTACACTGCCCATTGAACCTTCTCCAAGTTTTTTCACAATTTCATAATAGTTTGTAATGTCTCGATTTATGGTGTTAAATATAAGATTGCTACGTGTAGTCCCATGATTTCTCGTCAATGCACCGGCCTTCTTTTCTTCAGGACACAGGCAATTTCCCATTGACACTTGAGATTGAAATAATTTGAGTAGAAAAGTTTCAGGACAATGTAATCGAAACGATTAAGGATGTTCACAAATGCAATGGAATCTTCATCGTCCCCTTGAATCTTCAATCTCTCTCTCTTCAAAAATATTCTCAGAACTTTGAAGAATAGCCTATTTAGTACGTCAGCAAACGATTCAACTTCATTTTTCTAAATAACAAAAGTAATAGCTGTTCTCTTTTTTACAAATCCTATTTGAATCCTTTGTTTTTACCCTTTGACTTTTCTTGATTTTTCATCCATTTCTTCAGCTCCTTTTTGGTAAGCCCGGCAGGCGGTTCGTCACTTGAGTTGGAATTATTAGATAACGCAGAACTCGGCGGGGCTAACAATTTAATCAAATCTCTACTAAGACCATTCATTGAATCGCCATCAAAGAACTTTACATCATATGAAGTTCCTATTTTTGTGACTGTTGCAGGGAAAAAGGCGCCACCTAAATCGGCTTCTACTTGATCACCAACTTTAAGGGGCAAAGTAAAGGCCCAGTCTGGTGGAAGTGAATTCATTGTCTCTGAATCATTCGTTGGAACCACATTCTCAATAGACCACTGATACAGGGAGCTTTTAGCATTTGTTATTTTTTCAAAATATTTTTGAACGCGAAAGAGCGATAGTCGCTGCATTTTTTCCGGAGTCAACGTTTTGCTATTTGCATTCACATCGCTCGTGATGATTTCCTCGATTTTACGCTGTCTTCCTTCTTCTATTGCTGCTACATACATGTCTCTATGTATATCGAAAAGTTCCAATCCATGTTTCTGAAGGCGTTTGGCGGTTTCATCCCATACTTGAGAAGGGACAGCCTCAAACGTTTTTTCGTCTACCAACCTACTAATACGTTTCAACTCAGAAACAACTTCATCTAAAGCGCTGGATAGATCCTTCATATCATCACAGAAATCGAGAGGTAAATTGGAAAATAAATCACTATGCAATTCTTTTGGAAGAGTATTTGCATTCCCTACGTATTTGCTGTTTTCATCTTTACCATGTCCTAGAGCAGAATCAAGAACACCTGCTCTCATTAATGCTAATCGCCTAGCACTCAAGTAATTTAAATCCCATATATGAGTATCAAAGTTAAATGTGAGATGTATACTTGTATTTTCAGGGATATTTTCCAAATCTGAGACAGTATCTGTCGTGTCTAAGAAATAATTTATCATGTGAGCAAAAGAAACGATTGATTCAAAAATTACAGAAAGAACGACAAAATGAACTTACGAGGAAAGGCAGCAGGAATAAATAGAACATCACCGGCCTCAAGAGTAACATCTAATAGTTTTTGAGACCCATCAGCTCCTTCTTCTAAGGAGTACAGGGGCAAATTATCATCTCCCTTTCCCCTTGCAAAAATATCTTTTTCAGGATTTGCTGCTGGATTCGGTGGAGAGTACACTCGCCAATGCTTCTTTCCCTGCGTTTGAACTACAATAACATCCTGTCGATCTGTATGGGGAGGTGCCGAGGTTCTTTTGCCAGCTGAAGTGACGTACATATTTAAAGCACATGGAAGTGCAGAAGCATCGCAACACGCAAGCGTCGCACCAGCCAATTTAGGAATATGTGATCCTGCTGTGTTGAATATCACAGTCCCCTTCTCCAAAGCGGCATTCACATCCTCTAACCTCATACGAGCTTCTTCAAATGAAGATCCTCGTGGATTAGATACAGAAGCTACTTTCCATCCTTGACGATTATCAGTAGAACCTCGATCTGCATCCAGAAAATCATCTTCCAATGCTTTCGCGAGGTCATTGAATGTGAAAAAGCTATCAAACGCTTCTCCATCAGGTTCTCCTATAGCTTTTAGAATATCTTTAGATTTCAAATGAAATGGTTTGCCTTTAAGTCCTAATGCAGCTGATGATCTGATTCCACTAAAGAGAGCATGGAACGCGGCTCCTGATTCATCTGCTAGGTCAAACATTTCTGCCCATTGTTTCGATGCATCGATAGAATCTGCAATACGAGTTAAAATGGTATCATCTAGACCATGATGATTTACCAATGAATTTGTGTCTGCCGATGTAGAATGAAGCAGGACTACTGATTTAACTTTCTTCTGAGGAAACTGTGGCAACGAATTGCCTCTGGGAGACTGATGAAAGGAGAACCCAGAAGAAGTCGATATCTCCCCAAATATAAGAATCCATCCTAAAAGCGATCGGATAGTCATGGCATTTATATGTTTCACGCCTTTGTTCAGTACAAGGGTATGAGGTGTCACTTGTCGTAGTGAGGTTTGTAGTTGGAAGTTGCGTGTGGCGTGAGGCGTGAGTGCGTTTACTGTTTACGTAAGGTACAGGTTATCAGATGCCTTCTCACTCTCGTACCAATGATTTTTACGTCGCCCGAAAACCGAAAAGGCCTATCTCTGACCACCGATCTTCATCTGTGGCTGTGGCGAGTACGAAAGAACATACCCATCACAATCCATTCAAACAGCAAGTCGTTAGCTAGAAAGAACCAAAAGATGAAGTTCTCTTCATTAGCAAGCGCCGCTCTTTTATTAGTCTCCTCGAGTGAGGCATTTACTCCTATTTCTTTATCAAGCAGGTTAGTGTTATCCGCATGTGATATATATATATATTTTTGTCTTTTCTACATGTTCTTGTGGCTTTGAATGGTTCTGCGTTTCAGTTGGAAGAATCTATGTTATATACACTCAAAAACAACAAGAATGTTGGAAATAATATGGTGTATGCTATGAGTGTTAAGTAGGAAGTGCACAATGTGAATCATCTCTATTCAAGCGAAATGGGTTATGGCAATCGGATGTTGAACCGAGAGAAAATATATCATAGAAAAGTTTCCGTCGAAAATTTCAAAAACATGCCGTAAACATGATTTACCAATAATCATAAAGCTGCAGAACTTCTAGAGGAAAAAATCATCAAAAAGATAGAAATGATTCTTGGACTTTTATCTCACTCGTTATTTTTCAAATTCGAACAGAACCAACACTGCTCTTAAAGTGGCAGTAGATCCCAGCACTTCCTCCACGTCTTCTGGAGAATGGTCTCCTAGTTCCTGGAGGAACAAAAAAGCTTCGCAGATGCCTGTTTATGAAAATCAGGCGGAACTAGATGCTGCCGTCAAACGCCTTGAGCGTTGTTCTCCCCTAGTTTTCGCAGGGGAAGTACGCAAGTTACACGAACAACTTGCCCGTGCTTGCCATGGACAAGGCTTTCTTCTGATGGGAGGTGACTGTGCTGAATCGTTCAAAGAATTCAATGTTGATCATGTTCGTGATACCTTCCGAGTTATTTTACAAATGGCTCTTGTTCTTACTTTTGGATCTTCCCTACCTGTCATCAAGGTTGGCCGTATGGCGGGACAGTTTGCGAAACCTCGTTCAGAGCCGGATGAGTGCAGAGGAGAGGAGTGCCTACCTTCTTACCGTGGTGATATTATCAATGCCGAAGATTTTACACCAGAAGCTCGCCGCAACAATCCCGAGAACATGGTTGAAGCATACCATCAATCTGCTCAAACCTTGAATATCCTTCGTGCATTTGCCACCGGAGGATACGCTGACATCTCACGCCTTCAGGCATGGAATCTTGATTTTGTTGAACAGACTCCAGAGGGATCTCGTTATCGTAAGTTTGCTACCAAAGTCGATGAATCTCTTCGTTTCATGAAAGCTATTGGAGTTGATACATCTAGCGACACCTTCCAAAAAACTGATTTCTTTACCGCACATGAATGCCTTTTGTTGCCTTATGAGCAGGCACTTACTCGCATGGACTCCACTACTGGAAAATGGTACGACTGCTCTGCTCACATGCTTTGGGTTGGAGAGCGCACTCGTGAACTTGACGGAGCTCACTTGGAATTCACACGTGGAATTGGAAACCCTCTTGGAGTGAAGATTTCTGATAAGTGTACACCAGAAGAACTTATTCGCATCTGCGACACAATGAATCCAAACAACACCCCTGGAAAGCTTACCATTATTGTTCGCATGGGAGCCGAGAAGCTTCGTAAAAACTTGCCAGGACTTATTCGTGCTGTCCAACGCGAGGGAAAGTCTGTTGTCTGGATATCTGATCCCGTCCATGGAAACACTCGTAAGACAGACAATGGTTTCAAAACTCGTGATTTCGACAGTATTCGTGCTGAACTTCGTGCATTCTTTGATGTCCACGATGAGATGGGATCTCATCCAGGTGGAGTTCACCTCGAGATGACTGGAGAAGATGTAACTGAGTGCACTGGAGGGGAGAGTGGAGTCAGTGACGACACCTTGAACCAGCGCTATAACACTGCCTGCGATCCTAGGTTGAATGGTTCTCAGGCATTAGAGATTGCCTTCTTGATTGCAGAGAGAATGCGTCTAAGAAGCGGACTTCCACCAATTGAGTAAATTTGAAAGTCAATTCGATGCTTTTTAAAATGAGTACCATCAATCCAAACAATTTCTTCTTTCGTTATTAATTGGCATTTTTCTAAACTACTAAGGATATATTTTCTTTTTGATATATGATAGTGAGA
>Ga0213868_10001533_pt1 | contig 22351 bp, 20 predicted proteins | sample PICome_9_FD_160087 | JGI IMG/M metagenome (GOLD analysis project Ga0213868, IMG submission 160087) | Coastal seawater microbial communities near Pivers Island, North Carolina, United States - PICO127 | ecosystem: Environmental > Aquatic > Marine > Coastal | place: USA: North Carolina...
CAGCGGCATGTGGGTCGTTGCCAGTGCCACGCGTAGTTCGGTGGTCGCCAACATCATCACCACCAATGGCGTCGCGGTTTTATCCGCAAGATATTCAGTGTGCCCGGTAAAGGCGTGACCGGCATCATTGATAATTGACTTCTGCACTGGCCCGGTAATCATCGCCTGGCAGAAATTGCGCTGGCAGTCTGTAATTGCAGAATCCAGGCAGTGCAATACATAGGCGCCATTGGCGCTGTTAAGCTGGCCCGCCACCACTGGCTCTGCGAGAGTTATTGGCACTATCGCCAGCTCGCCGGGCTTTAAAGGTTTTGGGTTGGGGCCTGGTTCACGAAACCTGAGGCTGAGCTTGAGCTCAGCGGCGCGCTGCTGCAAGAGTTGCGGGTCGGCATAGGCCACCAATTCGTGGTCGCAACCATCCTGTACTAGGCTGATTAATAGGTCTGGGCCAATGCCTGCGGGTTCTCCCGGCGTTAGTGCCAGGCGTAAAGTCATGACTTTCCAGGCTCTTTGATTTTAGACTCTTTGTTTTTGGGCTCTTTTATTTCGACGAAAGCTTCATCGCGAATTTCCTGCAGCCAGACCTGCAGTTCCTCTTCGTACTTGCGTTGACGAAGCAGATTTTCAGCATTGTTGCGCATAATTTTGTCGCTGAAATCCTGATTGCGGCGCTCGGTAACTTGCAGAATATGCCAGCCGAACTGAGAGAGGAACGGAGCGCTGATCTCCTCCAATTCGATACTATTCATCGTCTGCTCAAACGCCGGTACAAACATCCCCGGCGTTGACCAGCCCAGTTCACCACCATTCAGTGCCGAGCCAGGATCTTCAGAAAACTCTTTGGCTAACAGAGCGAAATCTTCACCGCCGGCAACCCGATCGCGAAGTTCATTGAGTTGGATAATAGTCGTTTCCTCATCGCGGATCTCGTTGGGCACTATAAGAATATGTCGGGCAAAGTGCTGCTCGACAAGTTTTTCGCCACCACCGCGACGCTCGTAGAGCTTGACCAGGTGGAAGCCGGCACCGCTGCGAATCGGTTCAGATACAGTGTTGACCTCAAGCTTTTCAACGGCCTCAATAAACACCCCGGGCAACTGCGCCATTTTTCTCCAGCCGAGATCCCCTCCCTGGAGTGCCGTTTGATCTGCAGAATTGGCGATAGCCAGCTGTTTGAAATCTGTACCGCTCTGCACCTGGCGGAGCAGGTCTTGAGCGCGCTCTAAAATGCCATTGGCTTCAGCGGTGCTGGTATCACTGGGAACGGGCAGAAGGATATGGCCAATATTGACGTCCGGAGAGGTCATAAAACGGCCCTCTTCAGAGCTGAGAAAATTATCCAGTTCCTGGCTGCTGATATTGATACGGCGCATTACGAAGCCCTGCTGGACGCGACTTAAAATCATTTCGCTACGAATCTCTTCACGTAATGCTGACAGGGTTGAGCCGGAGCTGTGAATCTGCTGAATATACTGTTCCATCGTCAACTGGTTGCTGGCGGCAATACGATTCATAGCATCATTGAGCTCTTCATCGCTAATGCGAATGCCAGCACTGAAGCCCATATTGAGTTGCAGTCGCTCAGAGATCAAACGTTCAAGCACCTGCTGAGTCAAAATTTCTTCGGGGGGCGGTTGGGTACCGGATTTCTGAATCTGGGTATAGATGGCAGCCAGTCGTTGCTGCACTTCGCTTTCCAGTACAACATCTTCATCGACAACTGCGACAACCCTGTCGAGAATTTCAACTTGGGCGATTGCGCTGATTGAGACTGCGGAGAGCAAAAATGCAATCAGTACGTTGTTACAAGTTTTCTTTAGATCCATAACCGTAGATACCATTGTTAAGCATTGAGTCAACCCGACCGCCAGAGCCAGCCAGACCTTTAAATTGTATTTGGAAAAATATTCCATTGGACAGTGTCAGATCCTCTTCGGGACGCAACACATCGTCTCTTCGATCCAGCCAGCGACGGGCGACAACACTTGCCCGCCAGCAACAGCTGTTATATTCAAATCCGGCAAAAATATCCAGCGCCCGACTGTTGGTAAAGTCGTGATTCCAGCGCCCAACCAGATTAAAATTTCCCGCCAGGGGAACAAATCCCGAGATATCCGCCTGGCGAATATCCTGAGCCAGGCTGACGCCATTAAATAGGCGAGGATCCCGTCGCGTCGAACGGTAGGTCGCATTAAATAACCGGTTTTGGCGGTCATTATAGCGCAAGCTAATACTGCTTTTTTCCAGTTCATTATCATGTGTGTCGTAGATAATATCACTAGTAAAACGCCAATTAACATTCATTCGTCCAGACAGTTTCAGTGCCAGCGGAGACTGCCTGCGACTCAGTTCGGCGAGCTCCTGAGCTGAGGGGGTCGCGGACAGGGTTATCTGCCGATCAATATAATTGATTGATTGGGCAATGCTGGCGATAAATCGTTCCTGCCCAGATCTCTTGTCTATAAAACGCGTGGTCAGGGCAATGGTCAGTCGCTCTTCGTCGGAAATTCGATCGCCGCCATTAAAGCGCTCATCGCGAAACAGGCGGTCGTAGGAGGGAGTGAATTCCCGAGTATCAAAATCCGGAAAATCAGACTGATCCTTAAAGGCGGATTTTACATAGTAGAGTCGTGGCTCCAGAGTCTGTGTAAAGCCAGCCAGCCAGCTGTTGTCGCGCTCGAGGAATATACTGCTGTCCACTGAGGATACAGGCACGGTCACAGACGGACTGCGATTCCCTGGGAACGCAGCATCGCCATCCAGGTTGTAAGAGAGATGCTTGACGCGAAGTTGCGGGCGGAAGTAGCCCCAAGTCCAGCGCTTGTCCCAGCTAATACCATAGTCCAGTCGATTTCTAATGCCGGTGACAAAGTTGCGATTGTCGTGGTTAAACAGAGCGCTCTGATTATTTAGATCCACCACCAGGCTGTTGTCAAAACGGTAGTAACCATTGATGTCAATTTTCGGCAGTACCGAGTACTGCTCCTCTAAGCCATCGACAATAATCTGGTTATCTCGAGCTTCAATAAGATAGTCCCAGTGTTCGGACTTATATGTTGCCCCTGCGATGCGGCGCAGATTAATCAGGCTGGTTGACTCCTGAGACATACTGCCGAGATCGCCGAGGTAATCATTATCGGAAACCTTGTTGATATCCAGAAAGGTCGACCAAGACTTGCCGATACCACCGAGATGATTGATGCCCATCAGATAGCGGTCCTGGCCAAGATATTCTGGCAGACCAGATTCAGCGTCTATGTCATTCTCATCTTTCCCGCCCTTGTCGTCACCCAAAAAGGCGCCGAAAATCTCGGTCTTTGCCAAACTGGACATGTGGCGAAACTCCAGTTCCAAGCTCATTCCGCGCTCTTGAACCAAACGTGGGGTAATGGTCGCATCATAATTCTCGGCCAGATTCCAATAGATCGGCTGAGAGTAGTCGAGTCCGTTACTGCTGCTGACATGGATCGCGGGAAATAAGAGGCCAGAAGAGCGGTGATCGTTAACCGGAAATTTAATCCACGGAAAATAGAACACTGGAATATCTTTTACTTTCAGCCGGGCATTTTTTACCGTCGCAAACCCTGACGCCTGATCAATAGCAATTTCGCTAGTGGCCATTTGCCAGGTTGTATCTCCGGGTTTGCAGGTCGAGTAAGTGGCATCGGAAATGGTGATCACGCCATCATTTGTGCGCTGCAAATTTTTCGCCTTGCCGCGCACCGATGCCTCGTGAAGGACGTAGATCGTATCTTCGATTTTTACTTCTTTACTGTCGATATCGATTTCTGCATTGTTGCCCAGCAGCAATAGTCCAGGTTCGCGAAACTGGACATCGCCTTCAAGGACGACAGTACGATTGGTCTGGTCTATACGTGCAGAGTTACTGCGAATCTGTCGATAGCCCTGAGATATCTGAACATCACCATCCAGAAGTGCCACGTTATCTGTGAGAGTTTCTGTGGAGTTGGCATTAACCAGCAGTGAGGCCAGCTCGGGATCAATGTTTGCATCCGGATAGGTTCTCTGGGGTTCAATATAGCCGCCGCAACAGTTGCTGGTTATCTGGGAGCGCTGCTCTTCGGTCATCTTGCCTGCTTCCAGCCAATCCAGATTGCGCACCGTGGCAACTCTCGGTTCATCGGGGTTGGCTACAGATGGTGGGTTTTCAAATGCTTGAGTCACTTGATGCTCGTCGGCCGAAACCGCAATAGAAAATGTTGCGACGATTGCTATCAGTCCGCCAGTGAGCGCTGATCTCTGCCGTTGGATGGCGACAAAAAGTAGGTTCTGCTGAATAGAGGAAAACGCGCTCAAGATATGGCCTGTCCACTGATTAATAGTTTGCTGGCATTTTACCTGATAACTTGCCAGAGTAGAGGGCTGAATTAAGATAGAATAAATTTTTTTAGCCCGTGGTTTTTGCCAAGCATATAATCGGCGCTAAACAGGTATAGGTAACGGACAAGGGGTTTAAAGATATCAACCATCTAGATTATCGGCGACGCAGCATGTTTGTTGATTGGATCGCGGCCTTTTTGCCTGTATCGCAGCAAGTTCAACGACCAATAGAGCTGCAACCCCTAGCCGGGGACGCGGGGTTCCGGCGCTATTTCCGCGTGGCCGGGCAGTCCTCATTGATCGCTGTGGACTCGCCGCCTGAAAAAGAAAAAAACCAGGCCTATATTGCTGTATCTATGGCTTTTCAGCGTTATGGGATTGTCACGCCGAAAATAGTTGCCGTCGATTTTGCCAATGGCTTCTTTCTCCTGGAGGATTTTGGTCTGCAACTGTTGCAGCCAGAATTAACCAGCGAAAACCCTCCGGCGGCAGTGGCTGAACGCTATAGCCAGGCCGAAACGATCCTCAGGGAAATCCAGCGCGTAGCGCCGGAGCCGCGAGTTTTCTCTCTCTATGATGCTCGAGAGTTGCAAGTCGAGATGGACCTGTTTGCTGAATGGTTTGTCGCTGAACTGCTGGGCATCAGCCTCGACCAAGATGAGCAGAAGATGCTTCGACAGCTCTGCGAAGATTTGATCGACAGCGCCATTGAACAGCCTCAGGTCGTCGTGCATAAAGATTTTCATTCGCGCAATTTAATGCTGCTTGAAGATAACCGTCTCGGGGTGATTGATTTTCAGGATGCGCTTATCGGCCCGATAACCTATGACTTGGTCTCGCTACTCAAAGATTGCTACCTGCATCTACCCACCGATCGGGTAGAGCTGCGGGCGCTGGATTTTAAGCGAACCCTTGAGGCCGACAAACAGCTCAATAATATGAGCGACGAGGAATTTCTGCGCAGCTTTGACAAAATGGGGCTACAGCGCCATATCAAAGTATTGGGTATTTTTGCCCGTCTCTCCCTGCGCGATGGCAAGTCTGGCTATCTCAATGACCTCCCGCTGGTGATTCGCTATACCCTCGAAGCCGCTCAGCGCTACCCAGAGGCACAGGCTTTCTTCAACTGGTTTATCGAATGTATTGAGCCACTGCTAGCCAGCCAAAAATGGTACCGCGAGTGGCGCACAGCCACAGAAGCCAGCCGCGAAGAAAATTCTGCTGGAGTCGAGTCGTTATGAAAGCAATGATTTTGGCCGCCGGGCGCGGCGAGCGCTTGCGCCCCCTGACTGATGCAACCCCTAAACCCATGTTGCCTATCGACGGCAAGCCACTGCTCGAGCACCATATCAATCGACTGGCGGCGGCAGGGATAACAGAAATTATTATTAATACCTGCTGGTTGGGCGAGCAGATAGAAGAGTATTTTTATGATAATGGTCGCCGCTTTGGTGTCACTATCAGCTGGTCGCGGGAAGCCGAGGCTCTTGAGACTGGCGGTGGTATTACCCAGGCGTTGCCGCTCTTGAGCGACGAGCCATTTTTACTGATTAACGGCGATGTCTGGAGTGATTTCCCCCTTGCACAGCTGTGTCAAACCGACCTGTCCGCAGGGCTGGATGCACGGCTGGTTTTGGTTAGTAATCCAGGCCATCATCCTCGGGGTGACTTCTCTGTGGATGGTGATCTGGTCAGCTACAAAGGAGCTCAACGCTTTACCTTTAGTGGTATCAGCCTGTTTAGGCCGGCACTGTTTACTGCGCATCAGAGTAATTCCGGACAGTGTTTTCCTTTACGAGATGTACTGCGACCCGCAATTTTAAGTGGGCGTGTCGCTGCCAGCATCTATACTGGAAGCTGGTGTGATGTGGGCACTGTCGAGAGATATCAGCAGTTGCAAACCTTAGTAAACCCTTCGTAATCAATAGGAAAAGCCGCCAATGATCGCCAGGCACAAATACAAAATACTCTTCTGGCTCTGTATAGCCGCCACGATAATGGCATCCCTAATGCCTGGTGTGGGAAAGCCGTTGTTTCAGATGCAGGACAAAGTTTTTCATGCTGCTATCTATGCGCTGCTGTTCTTTTTCTGTGAACACGCCTATAGCAATCGGTTTCCACTCTGGTTGCTGGCGCTGGTGCTGGCATGCTTTGGTCTGAGCATGGAGTTTGCCCAGTCCATGACCAGCTACAGGCAGGCCGATGGCTGGGATATGCTGGCCAATTCAACCGGTATACTGCTGGTCTGGTTATTGATACTTTGGCATCGGAGGGCAACATGATTGAGGTATATAGAGGCAGTGATTTTTTTGAAGGGCAGTTGTTAAAAGGCCTGATGGAGCAGGATGGGCTGCAGGTGTTTTTAAATGGCACCGCACTGCAGGGCGGATTGGGTGAAGTTCCCGCTCTGGGTCATCTGTCAATTACCGTTAACGATGCTGATCGTGAAAGAGCCGAAGAAATTATTGCAGCCTATGAGCGCGGTGACTTTGCCTTGGAGGACGAGGACTAATGACACCTCAATTGAGGCGCTTGGCTCTATGGTTGGCGCCATTGGTCGGAGCTGCAGTAGCCCTGGCAATGCTTCATTTTGGCTGGGCTCGCAGCGGTGCACTGACCGCTGGACTAACCACCCTCTGTGCCCTGTGGTGGATCTTCGAACCAATTCCAATTCCCGCAACATCCATGATCCCTCTGGGGGTGTTTCCCCTGCTCGGTATTCTCGATGGCAAGCAGGTAGCGCAGGCCTATGGCGATCCGCTGATTATCCTGTTAATGGGTGGCGCAATGCTCTCCAAGGCCATGGAAAAGAGCGGTGCCCACCGGCGTATCGCGCTGTATATGGTCAATCTATTTGGTGGCCACGACCAGCGCCGACTGGTGTTTGGTTTTATGGTTGCCTCGGCCCTGTTAAGTATGTGGGTCTCCAATACCGCCACCACATTGATGCTATTGCCGGTAGCCTATGCAGTTCTCGACAGTGCTGAGGGTGACAATGCTCAAAAACTCGCGGTACCGCTGTTTTTGGGTATTGCCTATGCAGCCAGTATTGGTGGCCTGGGCACGCCCATAGGGTCACCGCCCAATGTAGTCTTCCTGAAAGTTTATGGTGAGGCCGTTGGCACTATTCCCAGTTTTACCCAGTGGATGCTGTGGGGTCTGCCGGTGGTAGTGATGCTGCTTCCACTGGCGGGTTTGTGGATCACCAGGCACCTGGGTAAAACAGCCCCACTGGACATTCCTCAGGCCGGAATCTGGCGCAGTGAAGAGGTTAGAGTATTAATTATCTTTAGCCTTACCGCTCTGGCGTGGATTACTCTGCGCGAGCCCTATGGCGGCTGGAGCCGTTGGCTTAATCTGCCCACAGCAAACTATGCCGCCGTCGCTCTGACCGCCGTAGTGCTAATGTTTGTATTGCCCAATGGCCGTGGCGGCAGACTGCTCGACTGGGAGTCTGCCTCGACTATTCACTGGGGTGTGCTGCTGCTTTTTGCTGGCGGTATTGCCATAGCCAAAGCCTTTGCGGTTACCGGTATCAGTGAAGCTATAGGCGAATCCCTCTCCGGCGTCACGCGGCTGTCGATTATTGTATTGATCGCTGTGGTAGCACTGTCAGTGACTTTTTTAACCGAGATCACTAGCAATACAGCGACCACAACGCTGTTGATGCCGATTCTTGCAGCCGCTGCTCTGGGTGCCGGTTTTGACCCTGCACTATTGATGTTGCCGGCGGCACTTTCCGCCAGCTGCGCATTTATGTTGCCGGTCGCAACCGCGCCCAACGCCATTGTCTTTGGCACAGGAAGAATTACAGTAGAACAGATGGCTCGCGAGGGTATCGTGTTGAATCTGATCGGTGCGGCGGTAATTACAGTAGTGGTTTATGCTTGGCTTGCCTGATGACTGTAGGGCAGCTAGTTCTGTAGCAGCACTTTAATATTGCTTGGCTGAAGAGTCTGGCTGCCGGCAAAAGAGAGTACCAGCGTCGCCATCTCGTCCCAGACATCCGCATTGCTGCGCATACCTTTAATACCGCGATCTATGGCGCCAGCTTGGCGCAGCAGCATACGCAGATGTGCTGGTCTTAAACGTTTCAGGGCGCTGCGGAATAGCGGTATTCGCTTATCCCAGACACCGGATTTTTTCAGTGCCCAGTCAGCTTTTTCGCCGCTGGCAACCAACTCGCTGGCTTTAACCAGAATACGCAACTCGCGGGTGATCGCCCAGAGCAGAGGAATGGCCTCGGTACCTTCATTCTCCAATCCGCGCAGAGATTTAGCGGCAGATTGGGCATCGCCGAGCAGAATCTTGTCGACAAATTCAAAAATATTGTAGCGCGCGCTGTCAGTGACAACAGATGACATGGTGGTGCCATCCACTGCGCCTTCAGGGGCGAGTAATTTTAGCTTTTCAATTTCCTGCACTGCCGCCAGCAGATTGCCCTCGACGCGGTCGGCAAGAATCTGTACCGCCTCTTGATTGGCATTGATATTGGCCGCCCTAAGGCGCTGGCCAATCCAGCGCGGCATTTGATTGGCATCCACAGGCCAGACCTGGATATGGGCGCCAACAGCTTCCAGGGTTTTTAGCCATTTGCTATTTTTTGCGCCTTTGTCCAGCTTGGAAAAGATAATCAGCAACAGGTTGTCGGGATTGGGGTTGGCGCAGATCTCCGCCAGCGCTTTGCTCCCCTTATCGCCTGGTTTGCTGCCGGGGATGCGAAGTTCAAGAATTTTTTTATCGGAAAACAGCGACAGGGAGTTGGATTCATTGATCACTGGATCCCAGTCAAATTGGTGCGCATTGCCCTCAAAGTGAAATAGCTCGCGCTCGGTAAAACCTTGCGCTCGTGCTGCAATGCGGATCGCATCGGCACATTCCTGAGAAAGTAGGGGTTCATCACCGCTGATCACATAGACCGGCATAAGCGGGTTTTTAAGATGAGCCTGAAGTTTCTCCGGATAAATTTTCATAGGCTAAGGGCTAGTCGGATTTTTCTCGTTATTCTGTGAGGGCAATACCTTTAGGCGATTGAGAATCTGCCGGACAATCTCCTCGCGCATTTCCATTCTGACCTGTCGCTCTTCGTTGTCAGAGGAGAGGATATCGCGCTCTTCAATTTCATAGCTGCGCTCAACCGATGCGGTTAAAAGACTGGTCAGCGGGGTGCCAGCCGGATCGGTAATTAAAAAGTCTACATCTTCGTTAAGCTGATATTCCGCAGCGCGGGCGCTGGCGTTCAATGTACCTATTCGTCGATTCTCGCGAAAGTCGACAATCACCACCGCATAGTTGGCCTCTGCCGCACTGGAGACAACATCGACGCCGTAGACATCCAGTGCGCGCCTTAGCTCGCTGACAAAAATATTGTCTGCTGCCTGGGTTGCGATATGCAGGCTGCCAATATTGCTGGGCACCACTTGAGCATTGCGCAGCTGCCAGCCACAGGCTGACAGGAGTAGAGCCATCGCGGCGAGTAACAATCTAAAGTGCGTCATAGGACAGCCCTGCTTAAACCTGCTTTTAGTTAGCGACTATATTAACCAGTCTTCCCGGAACCACAATAATTTTTCGAATGGTCGCGCCCTCGGTAAAGCGCTGAACATTACCGTCTTCAAGGGCCAGCTTCTCAACTTCATTCTTGGGCGCATCCGCAGCCACCTGGATTTTCCCGCGCACCTTACCATTGACCTGAACCACTATCTCGATGGAACTGCGCACCAGCGCCGACTCATCCAGTGTTGGCCATGCCGCATCTGCAACCGCTTCCTGATTACCCAGCGCATGCCAGAGGCTGTGACAGATATGCGGTGCAATTGGTGACAGCAATAGAATAGCGCTGGTTAGTGCCTCGTGACGCACGGCAATACTCTGGCCATCATTATCATTGAGCTTGCCGACTTCATTTAATAATTCCATCACTGCAGCAATAGCCGTGTTAAAGGTATTGCGGCGCCCGTAGTCATCATTGACCTTATTGATGGTTTCATGAGTCTTGCGGCGCAGATCTTTTTGACCATCGTTGAGACTGGCTGTGTTCAAGGGCTCAACTGCACCCAGTTCGAGATGGCCGTGAACCATAGTCCACAGTTTGCGCAAGAAACGATGCGCGCCAGAGACGCCGTCATCACTCCACTCCAGAGTCTGTTCCGGAGGTGCGGCAAACATGGTGAACAGGCGCACCGTGTCGGCACCGTGCTTATCAATTGCCGTCTGTGGATCTACACCATTGTTTTTTGACTTTGACATCTTGGTCACGCCGCCACTCTGAACCACTTCGCCGGTGGCAGTTTCAGTGGCCTTGATGGTGCGACCTTTTTCATCGCTCTCGACAGTCACATCCAGTGGCGATAACCACTCTTTGCGGCCGCCATTATCTTTGTAGAATGATTCGGCTAACACCATGCCCTGACAGAGCAGGCTTTTAAATGGCTCGCTGCTGCTAACCAGGCCTTCATCACGCAATAGCTTGTGATAGAAGCGCGCGTAGAGCAGGTGCAAGATAGCGTGTTCGATACCGCCAACATATTGATCGACCGGCAGCCAGTAATCGGCGCGCTCGGGATCGAGCATGGCACTGTCGAGATCGGAGCAGGTAAAGCGCGCGTGGTACCAGGAGGATTCCATAAAGGTATCGAAGGTATCGGTTTCGCGTTCAACATCCTGACCGTTTAGTTGGTCTTTTTTCCATTCGAGATCAGCTTTAATCGGCGACTGAATACCATCCATCTCAACATCGGTGGGCAGTACTACCGGCAGTCTATCCAGAGGCACGGGAATCTCGCCACCATCGGCCAGGTTGTACATGGGAATCGGTGAACCCCAGTAGCGCTGACGGCTGACACCCCAGTCGCGAAGGCGGTAGTTAGTGGTTACCGAACCCTTCTTGGCCTGCTCAAGATCTGCGGCAATTGCATTGAAAGCGGCATCAAAATCCAGATCGTCGTACTTGCCGGAATTAATTAGCAGGCCTTTGGTAACAAAAGCTTCGCTGCTGATATCGCAGCCTTCATCTGCAGCTGGCACAATTACCTGCTTAATTTCCAACTGATATTTTTGGGCAAATTCATAGTCGCGCTGATCGTGGGCGGGAACCGCCATCACAGCGCCGGAGCCATAATCCATCAGCACATAGTTGCCGACCCAGACTGGCACTGTTTCGCCGGTTAAGGGGTGCACGGCAGTAATGCCGGTATCCATACCGCGTTTTTCCATGGTCGCCATCTCGGCTTCGGAGACCTGCTGGGTTTGGCAGTCGCTGATAAATTCCTGCAGTGCTGGATTGCTCTCAGCCACTTTAAGGGCAATCGGATGCTGGGTGGCCAAGGTTAAATAGGTCACGCCCATCAATGTATCTGGTCTGGTGGTATAGACATCAAAGCTCTGGTGCTCGCCAACGGCGGCAGACAGGTCGAAGGTCATATTGACGCCGCGGCTCTTGCCAATCCAGTTGCGCTGCATGGTCTTGACCTGCTCGGGCCAGTGCTCCAGATCATCCAGATCATCCAGTAACTGTTCGGCATAGTCAGTGATACGAATAAACCACTGGGGAATTTCCTTGCGCTCGACCGGGCTGTCACAGCGCCAGCAACAGCCATCAATAACCTGTTCGTTGGCCAGTACAGTGGCATCATGAGGGCACCAGTTTACCGCGCTGGTCTTCTTGTAGACCATGCCTTTTTCGTAGAGCTTGGTGAAGAACCACTGCTCCCACTTGTAGTAATCCGGCTCGCAGGTTGCCAGCTCTCTGGACCAATCAATACCAAAACCCAGCGACTTTAGCTGCCCCTTCATATAGGCAATATTTTCAAGGGTCCATTTCGCTGGAGCACTGTTGTTTTGAATCGCGGCATTTTCTGCGGGCAGACCAAAGGCATCCCAACCCATGGGATGAAGGACATTTTTGCCCTGCATGCGCTGGTAGCGAGCGATAACATCAGTGATGGTGTAGTTGCGTACATGCCCCATATGCAGCTTGCCGCTGGGGTAGGGGAACATCGCCAGGCAGTAAAACTTTTCTTTATGCGGATCTTCAGTGACTTCAAAAGTCTGATTATCGGTCCAGTACTGCTGGGCTTCGCGCTCTAATTCGGCGGGATGGTAATGCTGTTCCATGGTCATCAAGATTCACTGCTTATGAGTTTAAAAATAGGCGTGAATTATAGGGTAACAGCGGCCTATCTAACAGCAGTTAAAACAGACTAGTTTCTGGCAGGCACACCCAGCTCTTCAAGTTTGGCTGCCATATCTTCAGCAGAGGTGGCCGGCTTGATATTGCGGTCAATAAAAAGAATCTTGCCATCTTTGCCAATATAGAAAGTGTGGCGCTTAGGCACGCCGTAAAAGGCCAGCACATCAAAGGCTGTGGCGGTCTCTTTTGAGGGATCACTGAGCAGTGGAAAGTCCGCTTCGGTCTCTTTGGCAAAGCCCTTGTTGTCTTCCAGTGAGTCGACACTGGCCATAAAGTAAGCCACTTCAAGGCGTTTCAGCAGATGGCCATTTTGAGCCAGGGATTTGCATTCGATAGTGCAGCCGCTGGTATAAGCTTTGGGGTACCAGGCGATAACTACTGCCTGCTTGTCTCTGTACTGGCTGAGGCTGTAAGTTTTTCCATCGGTGGCTTCGAGTAGAAAATCCGGTGCCTGGTCGCCCACTTGTAATGCTGTGGCGGCGGTGGAGATAGAAATCAACAGTGCTGATAGTAGAAGTTTAATCTGAGTTTTCATTGTTGGTCTCTCTAGTAGACGGCGGCTTTTCGTCGTCTGGCTATTAATCCTGCGCAAATAAGCAGAGACAGAATCACTGTCGGCCATGAGCCGGTCTGTGAAAACAGTGTCTGCCCGCTGCGGGGTGCAATATAACCGGATAACTCTCCGGCGTTAAATTGTTCAATCGTTGCCGTGATCTCGCCGCGGTGGTCAACCAGTGCGGTAACACCATTGCTGGTACCGCGCATCATCGGCTTGGCATTTTCCAGAGCGCGCATTCGCGCCATCTGCATATGCTGGCGCGGCGCAATGGAGTGGCCAAACCAGGCATCATTGCTGACCGTTAACAGCATAGTTGCCTCTCTGGCCATGCTCGCGACCAGATTGGGATAGACAATCTCATAGCAAATTGCCGTGGCAACCTTCTCTCCCGCTATATTGAGTAGCGGTTGGTCTGCATCTCCCAGCGAGAAAAAGGACATCGGCAGGTTAAAAAACTTAATCAGCCCACGCAGCTGCGCTGCAAATGGGACATATTCGCCAAAGGGTACCAATCGGGTTTTGTTGTATTGACCCCGATTCGCTCCCAGCGCTATTACCGAGTTGAAGAACAGCCGTCTGCTTGCGTCATATGTGGGTATACCGGTTATCAGGGCTGTTTGGTTCACTTTTGCCTGTCGATCCAGCCTATCTAGAAATTTCCAGACATTTTTTGGCGTTGTGGGAATGGCAGCTTCTGGCCAGATAATAATATCCGCACCCCAGTGAGGCTGAGTTTGGTTCTGCAGTTGCTGCAAGATTCCCTCTCGCTCGCTGTAGGTCCACTTTTTATTTTGATCTGTGTTGGGCTGAATTAGAACCACAGAAAGGTTTTTGCCGGTGGGTGATGTCCAGCTGACTTGTTGTAAAAAGTAACCGCTCACTACAGCTGCGATTACTGATATTAATGCCATTTTTGCACTGCGCTGGTTTCTGCGGCCCTGGCTTAGCTGGCTTAACAGGGCAGCGGCCAGAGCGGTGAGAAAGCTCAACCACATCACGCCACCGATTGGTGCCCAGCCACTCAGCCAGGTTTCGGTGTGAGCATAACCGCTGTAGAGCCAGGGAAAGCCGGTAAATGCCCAGCTGCGAAACCATTCACTCAACACCCATATAGACGGCAGGCCGATAAGCCAGGAGGCAGGGTTTTGAGGGATCAGCGCGCTGAGAATAAAGGGCAGAGCAAAAAGAACAGCCATAAACAGGCAGAACAGTGTGGTTGCTATCAGTGCCATTGGGGCGGGGATAAAGCCGTGCTCATGGATACTGACATAGACCCAGCTGGCCCCGGCAAAGAACATGCCGAAGCCAAAGACCAGAGATTTCGCCAGGGCCTGCTTTGGCGTCTGCTCTTGCAGGTTGCGAAACAGCACGGCCATGGAAACTATGGCGATAGGCCAGAAATAGAAGGGTGCCAGAGAGAGGGGCAGCAATGCCCCCGAGACAAACAGGGCAAGAAATCTCTGCCCGCGGGCCAGGCGCATCATAGGGTGATTTTCTTTACTTCCAGACTGGTGATTTTGCGCTTATCGCCAGCCACCACTTTAAAGCCAAAGCCGTCTATAGTGATGGTTTCATCAAGGCTCGGCAGTCGGCCAAAGGCGTGCAGAACTAGGCCGCCAACCGTATCGAATTCATCGTCGGCAAGGCCAACGTCAAAGAATTCATTAAAGTCGTCAATTTCGGTGATCGCTTCCACGGTGAAAATATCGTCGATCTTGTGGCGAATCTGCGCCTGTTCGTGCTCATCGGTTTCATCTTCGATCTCACCGACAATCTCTTCGAGAATATCTTCAATGGTCAGTAGGCCGGAGACGCCGCCGTATTCATCGACCACAATAGCCATATGGTAGCGCTGTTCACGGAATTCCTGCAGCAGAACATTGAGGCGTTTGCTCTCGGGAATAATGGTCGCAGGACGCAACAGTGACTGCAGGTTAAATGAGCTTTTGTCAGAGAGCAGCAGCGGCAGCATCTCTTTGGCCAGCAGTATGCCTTTAACGTCGTCTGAGGATTCGCCGACCACTGGAAAGCGTGAGTGCTGGGAGGTAATGACCACTTCGAGAACCTGCTCGAGGCTGAAGTCATCTTCGATAATCACCATCTGCGAGCGCGGGATCATAATCTCCCGGGCCTGCTGGTCGGAGACCTTTAGGGCGCCCTCCATCATTTGCAGTACGCTGGCATCAATAATCGATTCGTTTTCGGCGCTGCGCAGCATATCGGCAACATCGTCGCAGTTTTTCGGATTAGGTGAAAAAGCCTGCCCAATCTTTGCAAAGAAAGATTTTTCTGATGTGCTGTTGGATGATTCTTCGTTCATGATTTTTCTCGTTAGTGACCGACCATGGGTCGATCTGTAGGTTGTTCTGTAGATGGTTCTGTAGGTTCATAGGGGGGTGGGAAGTCCAGCCCCAACATAATGGCTGTTTCCAGCGCTTCCATCTCTTTGGCATCTGCATCGTCAATATGATCGTACCCGAGAAGATGTAGTACACCATGGACAATAATATGCGCCCAGTGTGCCTTTGAGGTTTTTTGTTGCTCGCTGGCCTCGCGGTTAACCACTGGCGCACAAACCACCAGATCGCCAAGAATTGGCAGAGCCTCTGGGGTTACCGCATCAAAGGGGAAGCTGAGAACATTGGTAGCACCGGTTTTTCCGCGGAACTGTTGATTGAAATTGGCACTTTCCTGTTCGTCGACTATGCGCAGGTTGAGTTCAGGGTTATCGCGTTCGTCGCGAATTGCAGCGCTGGCCCAGCGCTTAATACTGTCCTCGTCAGGGGCTTCTTCAGAGGGGCAGGCCATCTGAATGTCGATTGCTAGATTCATTCGTTGTTTATAGCCTTCTCTTAATGGCCTAGTCGTCTTTTTCATGGGCATCATAGGCATCTACGATACTTTGAACAATAGGGTGGCGAACGACATCGCGAGAGATAAAGTGGGTAAAGCTCACTTCCTCGACATTTTTTAATACTTCACAGGCGTGAACCAGACCGGATTTCACTCCGCGAGGAAGATCAACCTGCGACATATCGCCGGTAATCACTGCGGTTGAGCCAAAGCCGATACGAGTCAGGAACATTTTCATCTGCTCCCTTGTGGTGTTCTGGCTCTCGTCGAGCAGGATAAATGCGCCATTTAGGGTGCGGCCGCGCATATAGGCGAGTGGCGCGATTTCAATGACATTGCGCTCCTGCAGTTTGGCCACCGTCTCAAAACCGAGCATCTCGTGGAGTGCGTCGTAGAGCGGGCGCAGATAGGGATCTACCTTCTGGGCCAGGTCGCCAGGCAAAAATCCGAGTCTCTCTCCGGCTTCCACCGCCGGGCGCACCAGCAGTATTCGTTCCACCTCGTCGCGCAACAGTGCTTCAACAGCACAGGCCACCGCCAGATAGGTTTTCCCCGTGCCCGCTGGGCCAATACCAAAATTAACGTCGTGGGTTTGAATCGCGCGCACATAGCGCTGCTGATTTAGACCACGAGGTTTAATATTGCCTTTCTTGGTGCGGATAACGGAGAAGCTCTCGACATTGTCGACGGGCTGCACATTGCTGCTGGACGGAGTTTGCGTCATAGGCGCCTCTTTTCTGAGTGATGGGCTAAATGATTGGCTGGAATGCTGTAGATTGAGGTGAACTTCCTCTGGGGATAGCTCGGCGTAGTGGGCCGTCTCTTGGTAGAGGTTGTAAAGCACTTCGCTGGCACACTGAGCTGCAACTGCACCACCATAAACGGCAAAAAAATTGTCTCGCGAGCGAATTTCGACATCGAGACGCTGCTCGATTAGGCGAAGATGTTCATCAAATTGACCGCAGAGAGATGCAAGGCGTCGAGCGTCGTTGGGCTCGAGAGTAATGCTAGAGGCAGATGGCTGGTTATCCAATCTATTCAATAGTGCTGTTGATCCATTATTAGTTGTCTTAATGCAAGCATAGCGCGATCTGTTGAACAGCGTAAACACTTTTTGTTACACAGATATTATAAGAAACGCGCTGCTTAAAATGATCGCTTATAAGCATTAGCCTTTATGTAGATAGACTAGAGCAGGTCGCCGCGCAGAGAGTTGGGCAGCGCCTCGGTGATAGAGGCCTCGACAAACTGGCCAATCAGGCTGTGATCATTGCTGCGGAAATTAACCACGCGGTTGTTTTCCGTGCGACCCTGCAACTGTCCCGGGTCTTTCTTCGAAATACCGGTTACCAGCAGAGTCTCTTGCTTGCCAACCATGCGGCGGCTGATTTCAGCGGCGTTCTGGCTGATGCGATCCTGAAGTATTTTCAGGCGCTGTTTTTTCACAGCTTCGGGCGTGTTGTCCGGCAGGTCTGCGGCCGGTGTTCCGGGTCTGGCGCTGTAGATAAAGCTAAATGAGGTGTCGAAGCCGATATCATTAATCAGCTTCATAGTTGCCGAAAAGTCATCTTCGCTCTCATTGGGGAAGCCAATAATAAAGTCTGAAGAGATACTGATATCCGGTCGGATCTCACGCAATCGACGGATCTTTGATTTGTATTCGATCGCCGTGTGGCCGCGCTTCATAGCCATCAGTATACGGTCGGAACCGCTCTGCACCGGCAGGTGGAGATGGCTGACCAGTTCTGGAATCTGTGCGTAGGCCTCGATAAGTGCGTCGGAAAACTCTACTGGATGAGAGGTGGTGTAGCGAATTCTGTCGATGCCATCGATACCTGCCACATAGGGCAGTAGCTCGGCAAAGTCACAGGTCGTGCCGTCGGGCATATCACCGCGATAGGCGTTTACATTTTGGCCCAATAGATTAACTTCGCGGACACCCTGTTCGGCGAGGGCGCTGATTTCGGCGAGTACATCGGCCATCGGGCGGCTTACTTCTTCGCCCCTGGTGTATGGAACTACGCAGAATGAGCAGTACTTTGAGCAGCCTTCCATAATCGAGACAAAGGCCGAAACGCCATCTGCCTCTGGGGTTGGCAGGCGGTCAAATTTTTCGATTTCCGGAAAGCTGATATCCACCACAACTGTGCCATCACTCTTGCGGGTTTCCATCATCTCCGGCAGGCGATGCAGTGTCTGCGGGCCAAAGACTAGATCGACAAAGGGTGCGCGCTTGGCGATAGCCTCGCCTTCCTGGCTGGCTACACAGCCGCCGACACCGATAATCAGATCCGGGTTTGAGGCTTTTAAATGCTTCCAGCGACCCAGCTGGTGAAAGACTTTTTCCTGGGCTTTTTCTCGTATTGAGCAGGTGTTGAGCAGGATAACATCGGCCTCTTTGGGGTCGTCTGTCGCCACCATCTGATGACTCTCGCCGAGCAGGTCGCCCATGCGCGCCGAATCATACTCATTCATCTGGCAGCCGTGGGTGACGATATGCAATTTTTTTACTGGTTTCGATGTCATCGGATTGGTTAATCTTTGATCAAATGTTGAGGTCGAGCATTATAGCTGTGCCCGCTTAATTCGCAACATAAAGCAGTGCTATAAGACGTTCTTGTGCTATTATTGCGGCCCTTTAACAGCAGCAGATTGTGTGTACTTTGATGTCTAATCAGCCAATTTACAGAATCACATTTTTTAACCAGCAAGAAGTCTATGAGATTTATGCCCAGCATGTTTTTCAGAGCGATCTCTGGGGCTTTCTCGAAGTCGAGGAGTTTATCTTTGGTGAGCGCTCACAAATGATCGTTGATCCCGCTGAAGAAAAATTAAAAAATGAGTTCTCCGGTGTTAAGCGCAGCTTTATTCCGATGCAGTCTGTGGTGCGTATTGATGAAGTGGAAAAGGAGGGCGCCGGAAAAATAACCGAAGTGTCCGGCTCTGCAGTCGGCAATGTTCGTCCGTTCCCCTTTCCGTCAATGGTCGGTTCGAAACCGATTAAAGATTAAAATAATAAGATTGGCCAGGTATCAATACTGAGATAGTTGGTTGTGGTATGACTCAAGCCCATTTTTAATGGCGTGTTATCGCGTTTCAGGGTGTTGAAGTAATGAATTTTAGAGGTATCTATGACTCAAGAAGCGCTTGATTTGCTCCCCTATGAGTTCGCGCGTGCCAACCGGGTGCTGCGTGATGATGGCGAATTGCTGTTGGGGCCAGATGCGCCGGATTGGGCAATCGCTGAAGTGTCCAGAATTACCAGTGGCGACCTTAAGGTTAGCGATATAGCCGACGAAGATTTCGACGCTCTGCTCAGCAAGCTCTACAGCGGTACGCAGAATTCCTCTGAAGCGGTAATGGCAAATATCCAGGATTTTGTCGATCTTGAGTCTGCTGCGGCAGAGATTGAAGAGGCCGGCGATCTCCTCGACGCGGAAAACGATGCGCCAATAGTGCGATTGTTAAATGCGATCCTGGCCGAATCCCTAAAAGAGAACGCCTCGGATATCCATATTGAACCCTACGAAAAAGAAGCCCTGGTTCGTTTCCGTCTCGATGGCGTTCTACGCACTGTACTGACCCCCTCTATTCAGATCGCGCCGCTGTTGATTTCGCGCATTAAAGTTATGTCAAAGCTGGATATTGCCGAGCGACGTCTGCCCCAGGATGGGCGCATGGCTGTGCGCCTCGGTGGCCGCAGTATTGACCTGCGAGTTTCCACCATGCCCTCAAGTCACGGAGAGCGCGTGGTAATGCGACTGCTGGATAAAGATACCGGAAAGCAGCAGACCAATGACCTAGGTATGCCGGAGAAGACCAAAGAGCAGCTGCTTGAGCTGATTTCGCGGCCCCACGGAATTATTCTGGTGACCGGTCCTACGGGGTCGGGTAAAACCACTACGCTGTATTCAGCTCTGCAGCAGATGGATCGCAAGCAGCGCAATATTATGACCGTTGAGGATCCAGTGGAGTACGATCTTCCCGGTATCAGCCAGACGCAGATTAATCTGCGTGCCGGTATGACCTTTGCCCGCGGCCTGCGCGCTATTTTGCGTCAGGATCCGGATGTGATTCTGATCGGTGAGATTCGCGATGGCGAGACTGCCGAGATTGCCACCCAGGCCAGTTTGACGGGTCACTTAGTGCTCTCGACACTGCACACCAATACGGCTGCAGGCGCGGTAACCAGATTGCAGGACTTGGGCGTCGACAGCTTCCTGTTGGCATCCACGGTGCGCGGTATCGCCTCTCAGCGACTGGTGCGGAAACTCTGTACCCAGTGTCGGGAAAAAGTGCAGCCCAATGAATTTAATCGCAATCTGCTGCAACTGCCGGAAGGCGCGGAAGTCTTCCAGTCCCATGGTTGCGCCGAGTGTAATAATACGGGCTTTATCGGTCGTCAGGCACTCTTCGAGCTGGTTACCGTGGATCCTCAATTGCAGACATTGATCCATGAGAATGCCGGCGAACTGGAGCTTGAAAATCTGATTCGTCGCACCGTGCCGAGTATTCGCGATGCCGGTTTCGACCTGGTTCGTGAGGGTGTCACTACTATCGAAGAAGTTCTTCGCGTCACCAGCGTGTAGCCATGGCAGCCTTCGACTACGCCGCTTATGACACCGCCGGCAAAAAGGTAAGCGGGGTTATAACTGCCGACTCCGAACGCCATGCCCGGCGCCTGCTAAAAGAGAAGAGCTTACTGCCCTCGGCGGTAAAAGAAGTCAGTACCTCATCGCAAGCAGTGAGCAGCGGTGGTCGCGAGGCGCGGGTTAATAATTTCGATCTATCACTGCTGCTTCAGCAACAGGCGATTCTTATTCAGTCAGGCCTGCCCCTCGAAGATGCGTTGCGCATGACCATTGAGCAGGCGGAAACGGAAAAGCAGCGCCGCATGTTACAGAGCTGGCGCAGTGAAATTACCGAGGGCCGAAGTTTTTCCGAGGCCCTGCGTCGCTCGCCCTATAAAATTCCTGAAAGTGTGGTTGCCGGTATCAGTGTCGGTGAGGAGAGCGGCCACCTACACGAAGTACTGATGCGGCTCGCCGAAGATATTGAAACCAGCGCGGAGAATCGCAAGACCATCAGTCGCGCGATGATCTATCCGGCAACCCTGATTAGCACCTCAATTATTGTTGTGGCGATTATGATGGTCTGGGTCGTGCCAAAAATTACCGCTATCTTTGCCAGCTCTAACCGCGAGCTGCCGCTGATCACCAGAATTGTTATCAATGTCAGTGAGTTCACCCAAAGCTATGGGTTGTATGCCCTAATTGTGGCATTCGGGTTATTTGTCCTGTTTGCTCAGGCAATGAAAAACCCTCAGCGCAAAGAGCGCTGGCACGCCTTTATGCTGTCTTTGCCCGGTATGGGTCGCTGGATCCGTATGGCCAATATAGCCGACTGGTCGCGCAGTCTCGGTGTGCTGCTGAATAACGGTGTGCCGGCTCTTGCCGCCTTAAAAATCTCTTCATCAGTCGTTAATAACTTACATCTTCGTCGCAAGATGGAGGGCGTGACCGAGGCTATGCGCCAGGGTAGCAGTATGCAAAAAGCACTGCAGGATGGCGATCTGGGCAGTGGCTTCCTGGTTCATATGGTGGGTAGCGGAGAGGCTTCCAGTGAGCTGGATAAAATGCTTTTGCGGGTATCGGAATATTATTCACTGCGTCTAAGTAATGCAGTAGAAGTATTTTTGAAGTTGATGAATCCGCTGCTGATTATTTTTATGGGAATGATCATCCTGTCCGTAGTGGCCGCAGTGATGCTGCCAATTATGGATATGAACAATATGATTTAAGTAGCGGTTAATTAAAGTTTTTAGTGATTAAATTTTGAGGATGTCACAGATGGTAGTTGTTAAAAAACAGGCGGGTTTTACGCTGATTGAGATGATGGTTGTGGTGGTAGTGATTGCGCTGCTGGGTGCGATGATTGGGCCGACACTGTTTAAAAAGGTGCAGCAGGCAGAACAGACACGCGTTGCCCAGGATATTCGCGTGATTGAAAGCGCGCTGAAATTTTACCGTCTGGATAACTATCGTTACCCAACTTCAAGTCAGGGTTTGGGCGCATTGATTTCCAATCCCGGTGGCCTGGATAACTGGAGTGGTCCCTATCTGGAAAAAGAACCAGTTGATCCCTGGGGTGAACCCTACAAATACGCCAATCCTGGTCGCCGCGGTAAAGAAGTCGATATCTATACGCTGGGTGTTGATAACCAAGAGGGTGGTGAAGGCTCCAATGCAGACTGGGGCAATTGGAATATTAAGTAAAGCTGGCGCTTTTTTTAAGGCTAGTTAAGCGTCAAAAAATGGTTAATGCAATATGAGACAGTCGCGCAGTCGTCAGGGCGGTTTTACACTAATTGAGATTAGCGTGGTTGTGATTATCTTGGCCACCATCTC
>Ga0213868_10001534_pt1 | contig 22345 bp, 19 predicted proteins | sample PICome_9_FD_160087 | JGI IMG/M metagenome (GOLD analysis project Ga0213868, IMG submission 160087) | Coastal seawater microbial communities near Pivers Island, North Carolina, United States - PICO127 | ecosystem: Environmental > Aquatic > Marine > Coastal | place: USA: North Carolina...
GCTATATCTCTCTGGAGAAAATCCTCATAGGATTTACTTTGAACCTCGATCAAGTTTGGGGGTTCGATGACTTCCTCAATTGTTCCGTAGTAGCGTCGTTCTGCCATAATATTTAGTGGGTGTGAGCTTTGGTAAGCTGAATGCTGATTGCTTTGGGGCTGTTAACTCAAATGAAGACGGTTGTATTAGGCTTAAAATCACGCTGGGGCATGCGGTATTTCAAGCGTCCTACTGTAGGCAGATGTGCCCGCACTGTTACCAGTCCGGGCGATAATGCATACACTTGTCGTCTCAAGTTGGGTTGGGATGGGATTAATTACCTGGGAACGTCTTCCCGGGTGATTGTAGTAATGTTAAAAGAAACCGTAGTTTCTTGTGGGTAAGTATGACTGACTTGTGTGTGGTGCCTGGACCGTAGTGGGCCAGGGGCACCACACACAAAGAAAGTCTATTTTGCGCAGAACTGGAATGTTCTACTAAAACTCAAGTAGTGACTACTTGAGCTCAACCTTGGCACCAGCTTCTTCAAGCTTGGCCTTGGCTGCTTCTGCGTCATCCTTGGATGCTGCCTCGAGGACGGGAGTGGGAGCACTCTCGACCAGTTTCTTGGCATCAGCAAGACCGAGTCCGCTAGCAACTTCGCGCACTGCCTTAATGACAGCGATCTTGTTACCACCGGCTTCAGCGAGCACGACGTCGAATTCAGTTTTTTCCTCAGCAGCTTCAGCAGCGGCAGCAGGTGCAGCAGCGGCAGCAGCAGGAGCAGCGGCGGAAACGCCCCACTCTTCTTCGAGGGATTTTACAAGCTCAGCGGCTTCAAGCACGGTGAGTTTGCCCAGTTCTTCAGCTATTTTTGTTAAGTCAGCCATTTTATTTTTCTCCTTTGTTGGTTACGTCGCGCCCGGAGCTTCCGGACATTTCAGCTCTTATGCCTAAGATCCGACGTGGGAACCTTTTTTTTATCAGGCGCTTCCCTGGAGAGGGATACGCCATCCGTTCAGATTGTTGTTTAGCCTTCGTGTTTGGCTTTGATGATGCGTGCCAGCGATGCTGCGGGCTCGTTGAGGGTACGGACCAGCTGGGAAGCAGGTGCGTTGATGGTGCCCAGAAGTGTTGCAAGCAGAACTTCGCGTGACGGCAGGTCGGCAAGAGCCTCGATCTGCACAGCATCAAGGATGTCGCCATCGAGGATACCCGTTTTTACTTCAGGCTTGTTGAACTCCTTGACGAAGTTTTTGACCGTCTTGGCGGCACCGCAGACATCTGATTCACCAGTGATGAATGCAGTTTGTCCAAGCAGGTGCTCGCTGATGTCAGGAAGCTCGGCATCGGCAATCGCCTTGCGCATGTAGGTGTTCTTAGCGACGTGGCACTCCGAACCGTTTTCCGTGAGGCGGGTGCGCAGTTCGTCGAATTCAGGCACAGTCATGCCGGTGTAATCAACCACCAGCACAAAGGGGGATGAGTTGACGCGCTCAAAGAGCTCATCGATGATGTATTTTTTATCAGGATTCATAGTCTTGTCTCTCCTTGGTTATTATGGGTTAACGACGTAGAGGGATGATTCGAGGGCTACACCTGGGCACATACTGGCACTGATGGTGACATTCTCGATATAGTTGCCTTTCGCGGTTGCTGGCTTGGCTTTGATCACACTCTCAACAAGAGCCGTGGTGTTTTCAGTGAGCTGATCATCACTGAAAGATGCTTTGCCGATTGCCGCAGAAACATTGCCGTTTTTGTCGAGCTTGTAGTCAATACGCCCAGCCTTCACAGCATTAACAGCAGCGGCTGTATCTTCTGTTACGGTACCCGTTTTTGGGTTGGGCATAAGGCCTCGTGGTCCGAGCACGCGGGCAATCTTACGAACCTCCAACATGGCGTCGGGAGTCGCAATGGCAGCGTCAAAATCTGTGTATCCTTCTTGGACCTTCTTGATCAAGTCTGCCATGCCAACTTCATCGGCACCTGCTGCTTCCGCAGCCTTGGCTGCATCACCTGAGGCGAATACGACAACACGCACGCTTTTACCTGTACCGTGTGGAAGTGCCACAGATCCGCGGACCATTTGGTCAGTCTTGCGGGGGTCGATTCCAAGTTTAAATGATAGTGTGACTGTGGGGTCAAACTTAGGTGCAGGGAACTTCTTGAGGAGTTCCACCGCGTCTTTAAGGGCATACTGCTTGTCGTCTTCGACAAGTTCGGCCGCTTGCTGGTAGCGTTTACTTCTTTTGCTCATTGTTTTGTTTGCAGTGCTGGCGGAGTTCGGCGCTTATGAATGAGCGCTTTATTCCTCCTGCGGTTTTATTTTTTCGTATCGAAAATGGTAGTAGTGAGGTTTTCTCTGAAGCACCTTACATGCCCTTGATCTCGAGGCCCATCTGACGGGCAGTGCCTGCAAGGATCTTGGCTGCCTGCTCTGGATCGTCGGTGTTGAGGTCTTCAATCTTCGTGTTGACCACTTCCATGAGCTGAGCTTTGGTGATGCTTCCGCATGATTCCTTGTTTGGCTCACCTGATCCAGAAGCGATCTTTGCGGCCTTCTTAAGTAGAACCGCTGCTGGTGGCTGTTTGGTTACAAACGTGAAGGATGCGTCTTTGAAAACCGTAATCACGGTTGGCAGAAGATCGCCCGCTTGCTTCTGAGTAGCTGCGTTGAAATCCTTGCAGAACTGCATGATGTTTACGCCAGCCTGTCCGAGTGCTGGGCCCACGGGTGGTGATGGATTGGCTTGTCCTGCTTGAATTTGCAGCTTGAGAATTTGTTTAACTTCCTTGGCCATGGTGGTGTTGAATAATGGTTTTTAGTTGGTGGGAATAGATGAAATATATAACTCTTTTGGAGATGATATGTGGTGGTCTTTAGGCGTTTTCTACCTGCCAAGATTCAAGCTCAACAGGGGTGGCACGTCCAAAAATGGTAACAGAAACGAGCAGCTTGCCGGTTTCGTGGTCAATTTGCTCGATAACGCCATTTTGCCCTTCAAAGGGTCCGTCACCGACCTTAACGGTGTCTCCGGTCTCAAAGGTGATGGCAGGGCGAACGCTTTCCTCGCGCTCTTTAATCTGACCGAGCATACCGTCAACCTCACGCTGGCGCATGGGGATAGGCTTGCCTTTAGTTCCTGCGAAGCCAATAACGCCGTCCATTTCCTTGATGAAATACCAGACCTTATCGACAAGGTTTTGCTCACTATCAAAGAGCATCATGTTAACGATGATATATCCGGGGAAAAACTTACGCTTGGTTTCTATTTTTTTGCCTTTGCGGTTTTCTTCAACGCGCTCTTGAGGGACAAGAACATCGAAAATAAACTCGCCCAATTCCTCGGCTTCAACTTGGCGCTTAATACGGTCTCGGACTTTCTGCTCCTGGCCGGAGAGAACGTGGACGACGTACCATTGCTTACGTGCTTCTGGAATTACTGGCATGGCTGGTGGGTGGTGAAAAGTGTTGGTAAAGTGGTTGGAGGTAAGAGCAATGAGCGAAAAAAATCTCGCTTAGCCTGTTGGCTCTGGCTCTGGGGCTCTGGGGGTATGACTATTGTCCGAGGCTCGTAAGCAGTCCGATAACCTTGGTGGCAATGACATCAAAAAGAGAGACGAAACCAGCAAGTAAAATCATCGCCACTAGCACAACTAGTGTAGAGTCAACGAGTTCCTTGTATTTCTGAAATCCTTTGACTTTGGGGTCATTGTCCCACGGCCATGATGCCTTGCGGAGCTCGGCTTTGACTTCGTGGATAAAGGTAGTGCTTTTTCTGAACATACTGCTTTGATGGTTAACGGCCGAAATGAATTCTTACGGCTGCTTGGATAAATGAAATGTTTGGAGGTTTTTGGTGTTGTTGAAAAAAGCTGGCAGGGCAGACAGGACTCGAACCTGCAACTTTCGGTTTTGGAAACCGACGCTCTACCAATTGAACTACTGCCCTGTGATGTGTATTAGCTTTATTCTGGGTGCCCTAGTCTTTAGGCGACTGAGGGGCACCCCGGCATCAGATGACCGAGGTGCCCCTAAAAACCAGCCTTGGAGGTAGCTTCCCGGGGTGGGTAATGCTACCAAGACCTAAGCATTAACTTAGTCGAGGATTTCACCCACGCGACCAGCACCAACGGTGCGACCACCTTCACGGATAGCGAAGCGCATAGTCTTCTCCATCGCAATAGGAGTGATCAAGTCAACCTCAAGTTCAACGTTGTCACCAGGCATAACCATCTCAACTCCGTCAGGAAGTTTGATGCTGCCGGTAACGTCTGTTGTACGGAAGTAGAACTGAGGACGATAGTTGCTGAAGAATGGAGTGTGACGGCCACCTTCGTCCTTGCTGAGAACATAAATCTCACCCTTGAACTTGGTGTGTGGCTTCACGCTGCCCTTCTTTGCGATAACCTGACCACGCTCAAGATCGTCTTTCTTAAGACCACGCATGAGGAGACCGACGTTATCGCCTGCACGACCTTCGTCGAGAAGCTTACGGAACATTTCGATGTCAGTGACGGTAGTAATTTGTGTGTCGCGGATGCCCACGATCTCAACTTCTTCCATCTTCTTGACGATGCCACGCTCGATACGGCCAGTAGCAACGGTGCCACGACCTTCAATAGAGAACACGTCCTCGATAGGCATGAGGAAATCTAAGTCAACTGGGCGCTCTGGCTCAGGAATGTATGTGTCAACAGCTTCCATGAGCTTGAGGATGTTTGCCTTTTGATCGGCATCACCTTCAAGGGCCTTAAGGGCAGAACCTTTGATAACTGGGATGTCATCACCGGGAAATTCGTAGGCGCTGAGGAGTTCGCGGATTTCCATTTCAACGAGCTCGAGGAGTTCCTCGTCGTCGACTTGGTCCGTCTTGTTCATGAATACAACAAGAGCAGGAACGCCAACCTGACGGGCGAGCAGGATGTGCTCACGAGTCTGAGGCATAGGGCCGTCTGCTGCTGATACCACAAGAATACCACCGTCCATCTGGGCAGCTCCGGTAATCATGTTTTTCACATAGTCCGCGTGACCTGGGCAGTCAACGTGTGCGTAGTGACGGTTTGCTGTTTCATACTCAACGTGTGCAGTGGAAATGGTGATACCGCGCTCACGCTCCTCGGGAGCGGCGTCGATGTCAGCATATGCCTTTGCCTCACCACCGCCTGCTTCGGCGAGAACAGTAGTGATAGCTGCTGTGAGAGTTGTTTTGCCGTGGTCAACGTGGCCAATTGTGCCGACGTTAACGTGAGGCTTGTTTCTTTCGAATGCTTCTTTAGCCATGGTGTTATGTTTTTTTGGTTACCCGGTGAGGGTTGCTGGTTTTTCTTAATAGGTTAATTGCCTTGGGCTGGAGCTCTTGGGCGGATTTGAACCGCCGACCTCGTCCTTACCAAGGACGCGCTCTACCCCTGAGCTACAAGAGCATTTGCCCTCTGGACTTTCGTTTGATTTTTCTTGGGATATGCCGATTCAAAGCCTTAATTTACTGGCAATGGCGCGGCTCATCTGGTCGAGCAATCTCTGGAAAGCGGGCGGCAAGCTACCAGAGAGTGGTCTACTGTCAAAAAAAATCTCTACTATTTCGATCTTTTTTACTGATGTGGGCAATTTCGACGGATTTGGCAGGTTTTGAACCCCCATTTAGCAAAAAGACAGACGGCAAACCCAGTTGACGGTAATCGCCCTACTTTTCTTTGATCTATTGCCCTGTGTGCTATTTTCTGTATGCTTCAATTTGTGCTTATTCTTGCTTCGGATCCTATCCTCACCTCAGCAGCCTCCAGTATAGAGCTGGGACCCATGTTGATGGGCATGCTTGGCGGTCTGGCACTTTTCCTCTTTGGCATAGACCGCATGTCGATGGCTCTAAAACTCATCGCTGGCGACAGGCTTAGGCAAATCCTCTCCAAGCTGACAACCAACCGTTTCACGGGAGCCGCCGCGGGAGCTGCTGTTACCTCCATCATTCAGTCCTCATCTGTGACCACTGTGCTCGTTGTCGGGTTCATCTCCGCAGGCTTGATGAACCTGTCCCAGTCCATCGGTATTATTATGGGCGCTAATATCGGCACAACGATGACCGCTCAAATCATCGCCTTCAAAGTCACCCACTACGCCCTGCTCATCATTGCCGTTGGATTTGCCTTATCCTTTTTCATCAAAAAAGAGCGCGCTCATCACTGCGGCAAGATGATTATGGGGCTGGGGCTTGTTTTTTACGGTATGCAGCTGATGAGCGATGGCGCCAAACCATTACAATCCTACGCACCCTTCATCGATTTGATGAAAAACATGAATGCCCCACTGTTGGGCATTGCTTTTGGCGCCGCCTTCACCGCCCTAGTCCAGAGCTCCTCAGCAACCACCGGGATTGTCATCGTGCTCGCCAGCCAAGGCCTTTTACCGCTGGATACCGGCATTGCTCTCATTTTTGGAGCCAATATCGGCACCTGCTTCACGGCCTGGCTAGCCTCTATTGGCAAATCCATCGATGCCAAGCGCGCAGTGACCGTGCACATCTTGTTTAATGTAGCAGGCGTATTGGTCTGGTTCATGTTGATTCCTGAGCTGGCGGCTTGCGTGAAACATATCTCCCCCCAAGCACCTGAGCTAGGCGGCATTGCCCGATTAGCGGCAGAGACTCCGAGACAAATCGCAAACGCCCACAGTGTTTTCAACATCACCAACACCTTCCTCTTTATTTGGTTTGTTGGACCCATTAGCAAAATCGTTATCAAAATCATACCGGAGCGGCCCACCACCGATGCGGAAAAATCTCAGCCCAAGTATCTCGACCCCGCCTTATTAAATACCCCTGCCCTAGCACTTGATGCGGTCCGCCTTGAGTTAAGCAGAATGGGCACGCGTGTCACAAAGATCACCAATGGCTCACTGGAAGCGGTGAGCTCAGGCACCGCTGAGGACATGCGCAACCTATGGAAAATGGATAGCCGTGTTGATGAAATTCATGGTTTCATTTTAGCCTATCTCGCTGATCTCTCTCGTGGAAATCTAGAAAAATCACAATCTGATCTTTTACACCGCTACTTGGCCACTTCCAATTATATGGAAAACATCGCTGACATGGTGGAGACCAATCTGATGGAAATCGGACGTGAACGACTTCGCACGGGCCTGGTGATCAGTGATGCGACCATGCAGATGCTGAATCATTTCCATCAGGAGGTAAGCCTGCAAGTCAGCCAGTCGATCGACGCATTGATTACCAACGACCATACCACTGCCAAAAAAGTAATTGGAGCCAAACCCACGATCAACCAATTGTCGACGGAAGCAGAAAAGCATCTCTCACGACGTTTCAGCGCTGACGAACCACAGCGCATGGTGGCGTTTCGTCTCGAATCCGAAATGATCGAATACCTTAAAAGGATGTATTACTTTGCCAAGCGCATCGCTAAAATCGTTGATCACAATCCATCCGAGAAGGCAATGCTTGCTCCGGATTCGGATTAAGCTTGCGGCTTGCTAGCGAGCTTTTCGGTCACCGTAATAATGACGATACCTCCAACCAGCCAAGCCACTGCGAGCCATGTGGCAGATTTACTCAGGTCGGGAAAATAACGATTCCACGCAACAACTTTTCCCGTGATCACCAGTGAGTAGACAGCGATTTTCCAAGGCCAGATGACCAACAGAGACCCGGCGACAAAACCCGTGATCAACGCCACCGCTGCATTGTGATATTTCTTGAACATCCAGCTTAAGATGTGGGACAGGGTGAACAGGCCAAGCGCCGCCCCTATTGCCACAGGAATAAGAACCGGAAGAGCCTCGGCCAGTTTAAGCTGACGCAAGTTGTCCACCGCATCCAGGACGATCAATTGATAGTTACCCATCAGCAGCAGGATAAAAGATCCAGAAATGCCCGGGATAATCATGCTGCACATGCCCGCAACCCCACAGGCTGCGAGATAGAGTAAATTGGAATTTTCTCCTGCTGGACTTTGAAAAGCGAGCAAGCCTGCGACAACAACCCCAAAAAGCAAACAAATGATTTCCACAAAGCCCCACCGCCTAACCATTTTTCCCACATAAAACAAGGACGCCAGAATCAGGCCAAAGAAAAACGCATTCACGAGCACGGGGTGATCCGCGTAGGCTGTTTTAAGAACCTTCGCCAAGGTCAATATGCTAACAACAACGCCCAAACCGAGAGCAACGAGAAAGCCTAGGTCAACCTGTTTGGCAAAACCACCAAAGTCACCTTTACAAAGTAAACGAAGCGCCGTGAAATCAAACGATTTAAGCGCATCAATCAGGCGCTCATAAACACCGGTAATAAACGCGATCGTGCCTCCTGAAACACCGGGGATGACATTGGCTGCCCCCATGGCGAAGCCCTTAAGAAAGATGAAAAAATACTCCATGACGAGGGATTACATCTCCAACATCAGACGGCTCGGGTTTTCCAAACAGTCCTTGATGCGTATGAGGAAAGTGACCGCCTCCTTGCCATCTACAAGACGATGGTCATAGCTCAGTGCTAAATACATCATGGGGCGAATGACGACCTCACCATTAAGCGCCACTGGGCGCTGCTGGATAGTGTGCATGCCAAGGATACCGCTCTGTGGCGGGTTCAAAATCGGCGTGCTGAGCAGCGAGCCATAGACACCACCATTGGAAATGGTAAAGACTCCACCCTGAAGGTCTGCGAGATCCATGCTGCCATCGTTAGCTTTGGCCGCATATTCAAGAATGCCCTTTTCGACATCAGCAAAACCTTTTTTATCACAATCCCGAAGCACCGGCACAACCAGACCTTTCTGCGTGCCAATGGCAACGCCGACATCGTAGAAATGATTTTCGATAATGTCCGTGCCATCGATTCGTCCGTTGATACTGGGAACATCCTTCAAGGCTTGCACAGTGGCTTTGACAAAAAAGGACATGAAGCCAAGCTTGCAGCCATGCTTTGCCACAAACTCTTCCTGCACCTGCTTACGCAACTCCATAATGGCAGTCATATCCACTTCGTTGAATGTCGTTAGGATAGCTGCAGTTTGCTGTGCATTGACGAGGTGGCTGGCAACCTTCCTACGCAGCATGCTCATTTTACGCCGAGTGGTGCGCCCATTGTCCTCGCTTTGAGATTGACCGGCCGGCTCAGGCTTACTGGGCGAAACGGACAAATCTGGCCGTGAACCGGCAGCTGAAACATTAGGGGCTACTGGCGCTGGAATACTTACAGCAGGCGGGGCTGCTGGGGTAGACTTGGCTTGAGGTGTAGATGCTGCCTCAGCCTGAGCCGATGCCTGCGCTGGTGCGCCACTAGCTCCAACGCTAATGGTGGCAATGACCGTGCCTATATCTACTTCTTCGCCCTCAGGGATGAGGATATTAAGCACACCCCCCTCCTCTGCCTCGAGCTCGTTGGAAACCTTATCTGTCTCGAGCGTGGCCAGGGTATCCCCCTTATTGACCTGAGATTTGTCAGCCATGTGCCAACGACCAATATTGGCTGAGGTAATGGACTCTCCAGCAGCTGGAACTTTGATTTCAATTTCCTTAACTGCTTGCGGTTCGGAACCCGCTTGCGGTTCGGAGTCAGCTTGCGGTTCGGAACCCGCTTGGGGCTCAGGATCAGCTTCAACAGGAGCGTCGGACTTCGCCTCTTTCTTTGCAGTATCCCCGGCATTACCCTCTTCAATCACGCCTACGACTGTCCCGATAGCGACCTCCTCGCCTTCCTGAACAAGCACATTAAGAATTCCCGCAACTTCTGCATCAAGGTCATTAGAAACCTTGTCCGTCTCGATGGTCAAAACCGTCTCTCCTTTCGAAACGGCGTCGCCGCTTTGCTTGTGCCAGCGCGCAACATTGGCAGAGGTAATTGATTCGCCGACGTTCGGGATCTTAATTTCAGTGGCCATAGGAATAATCGTGGGTAATAAAAGGGAGGGTGAGTTTAGACTTCGAAGGCACCTGCGACAAGCGTTTGCTGCTCGTGGGTGTGCTGCGCTTTTGATCCCGCCGCGGGACTTGAGGATGACTTGCGTCCCGAGTAGCTGATGCGCGTATCGAGAACGGCTTCCAACCTAGGTCTTATGTAGGTGTATGCTCCCATGTTACGCGGCTCCTCTTGAGCCCATACCCATTGCGAGACCTTGGGATACTGGCTGAGAATAAGTTCCAGCATCTCCTCATTGAAGGGGTAGAGTTGTTCAATGCGTATGATGGCTGCATTTTTAATTTCTTTCTCGTCACGGTACTTTGCAAGGTCATAGAAAACCTTACCACTACAGAACACGACACGCTCCACATCATTTGGTTTTTCAAAATCCACCACATCAGGCAGTATTTCTTGGAAGCACGCACCCTCAAGAAAGTCCGCTTCATTCGATACAGCCTCAGGGCGAGACAAGAGACTCTTGGGGGTCATCAGGATCAAAGGCTTGCGGAACGCACGCTTCTTTTGCCTGCGCAGCGCATGAAAGTATTGAGCCGGTGTCGAAAGGTTAGCCACCTGGATATTCTTTTCTGCGCAGAGTTGCAGAAAACGCTCGAGACGAGCACTTGAGTGCTCGGGGCCCATGCCCTCGTAACCATGAGGAAGCAGCATCACCAAGCTGCTAGGCGTTTGCCACTTTGATTCAGCAGAGGCAATAAACTGATCAATGATGACCTGTGCTCCATTAGAAAAATCTCCGAACTGAGCCTCCCACATGATGAGCATGTTGGTTGCTCCAAGTGAGTATCCATAGTCAAAACCCAAAACAGCTGCCTCCGAAAGAAGCGAGTTATAGACACAAAAATTAGCTTGGTCTTTAGAAAGGTTCTTCAGGGGAATGTAACGCTCCCTTGTTTCTGAATCATAAAATACAGCGTGGCGGTGACTAAAGGTGCCACGGCGCACATCCTGACCCGACAAGCGCACAGGGTTTCCCTCCATCAGTAATGAACCCCATGCCAATGACTCAGCAAACGCCCAGTCATATTCCTGCCCAGTCTTCAGAGCTTCTTGCCGCCTCGGGATAAAGCGCTTCGCAAGGGTCTTATGCAGGTTGAAACCCTCTGGCATGTCAGTGAGCACCTTACCTATATGCTGCATGGCTTTTCTCGAGATGCCGGTGGGCACAGGAGCATGTGAATAGCTGGGCTGGGACTCCGCGGTGGATCCGCTGAAAATAGTGCGGTCACCCTTTTCCATGTGGTGTACCATGGTGTGATAACCCTCGTCCAAATCATCTTGAACCTGCTTCTCTATAGCATCCGCCTCCTGCTGGCTCAACGCCCCTGCTGCAACAACTCTATCCTTAAAGAGATCCCCAATCGGTTTGCGCGCATCGACTTTCTTATAAATATGCGGCTGAGTGAATGCAGCTTGATCTGCCTCGTTGTGACCATGTCGACGGTAACAATACATATCGATGACGATGTCGCGGCCAAATGTTTGCCTGTATTCCAGGGCAAGGACAGCGGCCCAGACCAAATCTTGAGGCTGCTCTCCGTTGACGTGGATAACTGGAGCTTCAATCATCTTGGCAATATCTGTCGCGTAATGTGATGAACGCGCGTCCTCGGGCATGGTGGTGAAACCAATCTGATTATTGATCACAATGTGAATCGTTCCTCCGGTATGATAGCCGGGCAGCTGGGAAAGGTTCAGGACTTCAGCCACTGATCCCTGACCGGCAAATGCCGCATCACCATGCAATAAAATAGGCATCACCCTGCCTCGGTGCGCTCCGGTCACATTGCGCTCAGACTCTTTGAGATTATCGCCCCCCATCAGACGCTGGCGCGCCCTGGCCTTACCTTCAACCACCGCATTGACAGCTTCCAAATGGCTTGGATTTGCGGCAAGCGATACGTGCACCTCTCCATCCAGCAGCATGCGTTCGCCCTCATAGCCTAGGTGGTATTTCACATCACCATCACCCGCGACAAGATCAGGAACGTAGTTGGGCGTAAATTCATACAGCAGCGTGGTCAGTGACTTGCGCAAGAAATTACGAAGCACATTGAGACGGCCCCTGTGTGCCATGCCCATCTCGATGGCCTTGACATCATAACTGGGGCATTTTTCTAGAATCGTATTAAGTAGCACCATGGTGCCCTCACCGCCCTCGAGCGAAAACCTTTTTTCACCGAGGAACTTCTTAGCAAGGAAGGACTCAAAAAGCTGAGACTCAAGTAACCACTTCAGGACTTTTCCCTCCTCGTAATTGATTAAATGCTGATGCTCATCACGATGCTCAACACGTTCACGGATCCAGTTCCGAATCTCCGTATTGAAAATGTGCATGAACTCAGTGCCCACGTTACCACAATAAGTTTCTTCGAGAGAGGCGATCAACTCACGCAGCGTCATCTTCTGCCCGCGGCGATAGAACTGTGTCGAGACCTCCCGATCTAGATCGGATTCACTGAGCCCAAACTGATCGAGCTGCAATCGAGGATTAGGCACGCCCTCATCATCAAGTGGATTAAGGTGAGCTTGAGTGTGACCGAGGGTGCGATAATTGTAGAGCAGGCTCACTACCCTGCCCCGGAAATTCAAATAATGCTCATCAGAAGATTGCACCTCCATATTGGCACTGGGCAAGGCCGCAGTGTCCGCGGGCTTTGCTACTGCCGTAGTTGCCGGAGCTGTGGTATCTTGGCGCTGTTTGAGCTGCGCATTACCAAGTTCAAAACCTTCAAAAAAAGCACACCAATCAGCCTCAACAGACTGGGGGTCTTCACACCACTGATCATACTTTTGATCAAGAAGGTCGGCATTAAAGCGCGCTGATATTGATGATTTCATTGACAGAAAAAAGGTGAATTTATAGCCGCAATCTGCTTTTCTTTCTTGGAGCTACGTAGAACTTAGTTGTAATTACTGTCACAGCCCCTCAGAGTCAACGCGCAAGGCGTCTCTTTTACGACATTTTTCAAACTCCTTCAACCGTGTCCACCCATCAATGATTGACGTCAACAATCTCAGCAAACGATACGGCAGGCATACTGCCGTTAATGATATCAGTTTTAAGGTAGGCAAAGGAAAAATCATCGGCTTCCTTGGCCCCAACGGAGCAGGCAAGACGACTACATTGCGTATGCTCACCGGTTATCTGCCGCCAAGCTCAGGAAGCGCCGAGGTCGCAGGCTATGATATCTTCCGCGATTCTGTGAGCGCTCGCCGCAAGATTGGCTACATGCCCGAAAATGTCCCCCTCTACGATGAAATGCGCGTTCGTGAGTATCTGCGCTACCGAGCACACCTCAAGGGGCTCAAAGGCAGAAATGCCCGCCAACACATCGGCGAAGCCATGGAGCTCTGCGGACTCACCCACGTTAGGCGCAAAATGATCAAAACTCTCTCCAAGGGCTACCGCCAAAGAGTCGGCCTTGCTGACGCCCTTGTCCACAAGCCGGATCTTCTCATTTTAGATGAGCCGACCAATGGCCTGGACCCCAATCAAATCCGTTCTATCAGAAACCTGATCAAACGACTCGGGGAAACTCACACCGTCATGCTCTCCACCCACATTCTCCACGAAGTGGAAATGACCTGTGATCATGTCATCATCATTGACGAGGGCAAAATTAAAGCCACGGGATCCCCCTCTGAATTAGTCAATGAAATGCGTGCTGCTGGAAAAATCACAGTAGAAATACAGGCTGACGAGGAGGAGGCGGCGGCTGCCTTCAATGAGCTCAAACACGTTAAAAAAGTCATCTGCGAAGGAAAAGAAGACAACTGGACAAAATTCTCCATCCTCGTAGATCATGGCACAGATACTCGAGAGCGCATATCAGCACTCACGGCCGCCAAGCAATGGCCCATCCGTACTCTTCATCGTCACAGGTCCACCCTTGAAGATGTTTTTGTCGAACTCACGCGCAAGGATTAATCTCACAGGATTAACGTCACGGCATTAGTCTCGCCGCATCAGCCTCACCCCGTCGGCCTCACCCCGCCGGGTTACTCAACTCTAACGAGGCCCATGGACTCCAGTCGATTGGTGAAATCAGTCGGCAGGCTGCCCCGACTTCTTGTATCCATCTCTATTCTTGTCAGCACTTGAGAGCCCGAGGCAAAGGCCTCGACGGCAATGATCGCGCGCAACTCACCGCGCTGGCAGTCCCAATCACTATCATTTTCCAATGGCTGCCAATCATCTGCCATTATGGCATCTAAAACCTGCTCACGCGTGATACTACAATCACTCCACCACTTGGCTTCGTAGTCATCATACTGACGCGTCACATCCACGAGAACGAACTCACGCTCGCCCGGCGCTCGCTCCACTTTGTCTCGCCAGCTCAGGCTATGCCACCATCTTGCCCATGCTCTTATGCGCGGCTGTACTGCGTTAGCAAAAGCTAGCTTAGCACGTGACTCGGTGCAGAAAAACTCCTCAGGAATAGATCGCTGTGGCTGCATCGTCGTCACCAGTTGCTGATAAGGCGCCGTGCCCATCGCGCCATGATAGATGCAACTTCCATCACTTGCGCTCATCGCTTGACCTGAATAAACACAGCCCTTCCATATGGCACCACCTCCCCTGCGAAACCTCTCAGGGTGATCCTGCATCAACAATGCCTCCGCCTTGCCGTATTGATATTGCTGCGTAAAATAACGCCACAGCGTTGCACGTCTTCGGTGCCACACAAAAGCTGCTGCCGAGAACCCCATGCGGAAGCCCGCCTGCTGCAGGCGCCAGCAGAAATCGACATCGTCACCCGCTATCAAATAACGTTCACTAAAACCACCAATCGCCTCCAATACCTTCTTTCTAATCGCAAGATTACACCCAGGCAAATGCTCTGCCTCATCATCATCAAACAGAACATGAGAAGGTGCTCCTTGCGCCGAGGCCACCACCACCTCATCGATAACACTGGCACCACCATCATGCGTAGGCTGAGGACGAGGAGGCAAATTAGGTCCTCCGCAGGCATCCCAGCCCCTCCGATTGAATGCGTGAGCCAGCCACCACAACCACTGCCTATCCGGCTGGCAGTCGTCATCTGTGTAGGCAATGATCTCTCCCTGAGCCTCACGGGAGCCTCTATTTCTAGCAGCACTTAATCCATCATGTTCGGATTGAATCAGGCGCACACCGTTAAAACCACGAACTATTTCTGCCGTATCGTCAAAGGAGCCATCATCTACCACCAAAATCTCAAAGTCGGGGTAGTCAAGATTCTGAAGTGCCCTCAAACACGCCTCGATCCTAGCTCCACCGTTATGCGTGCAGACCACTACAGAAAATGCAGGTGATTCGCACAGCTCAAGCCCATCACCGGGTGAATCAATGCCCTTGAGCTTTTCACGCAATGGCCGCAACGAGAGTTTGGCCTGCCCTAGTCTGTCGAATAGACCAAAACTCCATTCATCGATTACAAGGCCTCCCCTTGACCAATGATCACTCCAAGAATAGATCGTTACCCCTGCCATTCCGGCGCGTAATGACTCATCAACATACCATAGCAAGGCATCACTCTGTGCCTGCTCACCTTGGCGACAAGTATCCATACCAAACTCGCTAAGCAAAACAGGACGATCCCCAGCAACATTGTGCAGGCGCGGTAAATAACGGGCGAAGTCATCCCGATTTTCGAGGTAAACATTCATTGCCGTGAAGTCGGCATTATCTGGCTCTTCGTATTCCGTAGTCGGATAATTGGCATAGGCAAAGAGCAGATCAGGACAAATGCTGCGACCTAAATTAATGAGCTCCTCAAGTGCCTGCTTAACTCGGGTCACCCCCATCCACCTAACCATGTCGCTGGGAATCTCGTTGGCTACAAATACCCCTGCAAGCGCAGGATGTGTCCCCCATGAATTGAGACCTTCTTTCATCCTCACCTGAGCTGCGCTGTAAATCGCCGTGTGAGTGACGAAGTCGCAGTGATACTCCCAGTTCAAGCCAACAAATACCCACAAACCAGCTTTCTGCGCTGCATCTAATAAGATGCTCTCTGGCTCTTCGTAGACCCGTATAGCATTGAATCCTGCATCAGCAATGCGCGCCATCTGCTCGTCATGATCCGCTAAAACCGCTGGTGTCGGCTTAGGAAACGGGCCGTAAGTGACCATCTTCAGAAACACGCGCTCAGCTCCGGCACGGAAAAACTTCCCGTCCACTCGCAAACGTGACTGCAAAAGCAATCCCTCATTCCATTCCTCACCTGTTGGCACAGCGCACTCTACATCGACTTACTCGAGACTTGAAACTGAAAACTTCTCACATGAGACTCTGCCCCGTGCTCAAGACTACTGATTTCGACTACAAGCTCCCCGAGGAACTCATCGCCAGCCGTCCTCTCGAGGATCGTTCTGCCTCTCGCATGATGGTGATCCACCGGGACACCGGTCTTATTGAGCATCGTAAGTTCACTGATTTTTCAAGTTATCTGCGGCCCGAGGACCTCCTTGTTCTTAATGACACCAAGGTCACCCCAGCTCGCTTTTTCTCCAATGACGGTAACATTGAAATTGTTTGCACCAACAAACTCTCAGAGCTCGAGTGGGAATGCCTCGTACGGCCCGGCAAAAAAATGAAACCCGGACGCTGCGTTGAAATTGGACAATCGACTGGAACCGTTCACTCCATCCTCGAAAACGGCAACCGCATCATCCGCTGGGATCAGCCCGTTGATGAGCAAACCCATGGCCGCCTAGCCCTGCCCCATTACATGAATCGCGAGAGTGACCCAGAGGACAGAGAGCGCTACCAAACAACCTTTGCGCGCGAGGAGGGCGCCATTGCCGCGCCCACCGCCGGTCTGCATTTCACCCCCGAAATTCTTGCCAAGATTGAGCACACCTTTCTCACCCTGCACGTTGGTGTCGGCACCTTCCGCCCCGTTAAAGCCGAATATATCAAGGATCACGACATGCATGCCGAGCGCTATCACATCAGCGAGCACACCGCCGAGCGCATTAACAACACCCGCGCCCTCGGTGGCCGCATCATCGCCACCGGAACCACCGTCACCCGTGTTCTAGAAAGCCTAGCCAAAGAGACAGACAAAGGCCCTAACACCCCACTACAGATTCATGCCATCTCCGGCGAAACCGATATTTTCATCAACCCTCCTCACACCTTCAAAGCCGTCGATGCCCTGCTCACTAATTTCCACCTGCCCCAATCGACCTTGATGATGCTAGTCTCCGCCTTAGCCAGCCGTGAACTCATTATGGAGGCCTACGCCAAAGCCGTCGAAGAACGCTACCGCTTTTTCTCGTATGGCGATTGCATGTTGATTGTGTGAGTCGATCACATTCTAAAATCTCCACAGTTCATAAATCCCCTTGCAATCTCATCATTAGACATTATGAAACCTGCGCTGTCAGGGCTGTGGAGTGTCGGCAGATGAATTTGGTCAGGACCGAAAGGTAGCAGCCACAGTTTGTCCGTCATTGCCGCAGTTCCTGGCAGTATTTTTTTGCTCTTTTTTTGCTCTTTTTTACGGTGGGCAGAGTATTCGCTTGGAAGTTTTGCCCAATCAGTGCTTAAACGAGTGCATGGCCAACGATGACATCCGCTCCTCTCTGAGAGCTCTCTTACTTGAAAAATCAGTCCGCACCGGTGAGTTCACCCTCGCCTCAGGAAAAACATCCGACCTCTATATTGACTGCCGCGTCACTGCCATGGACCCCCACGGCGCCAACCTGATTGGCAAACTAGGCTGGGAAACGGTCAAACAAGAAATCGCCACACGTGGTCTCGACGTGCAGGCTATCGGCGGCATGACCCTCGGCGCTGACCCCATCTCACTTGCTGTCGGCATGACCTCAGCATCGGACGAGAAGCCCCTACAGGTGTTCACCGTGCGCAAGGAACCCAAAGGCCACGGCAAGGGCAAACAAATCGAAGGCAATTTTTCAGAGGGTGACACCATCGTCATCGTCGATGATGTCATCACCACAGGCGGCTCCACCATCAAGGCCATGGATGTCATCGAAGCCGCAGGAGGAAAAGTCGCCTTTGCCCTCGTGCTTGTCGACCGCGAGGAAGGCGGCCGGGCAGCCATCGAAGCGCGTGGCGTCCCCGTGGTCTCGCTATTCTCTCGCTCAACGCTACTTGACTAACATCCCGCAACCTCTGCCTTCCAGAACCCGCCTTGCGCATAGAAATCATCAACACTGGCAGCGAGCTGCTGCTGGGCACCACCGTCAATACCCACGCTCCATGGATGGGTATCGAGCTCTTTAAACTGGGTCTACGCGTGCAACGCCAAACCACCGTCCCTGACGGCGAGGCCATTAACCTCGCGATGAGTGAGGCGATGGAGCGCAGTGATGTGGTCATCGTCACCGGCGGACTCGGTCCTACCAGCGATGATATCACCCGCGAAGCTGCGGCTGAAGTTCTCGGCGTTGAGCTGATCACCGACGAAGCGGCACTCAGATCGATCGAAGCCTTCTTTGCCCATCGTGATCGAGAGATGGCTGAGGACAATAAAAAGCAGGCACTCAATCCGGTTGGCGGCGATATTTTACCCAATCCCAACGGCACCGCCCCGGGCATCTACACGCCGCCGCGCATGAGCGGAGACAGGCTATGTGCCCTGTTCCTACTTCCTGGGCCACCGAGTGAAATGAGACCCATGTTTGAAAACGAGGTTGAGCCGAGGCTACGCTCCCTTGCCAGAACCCATGAAGATCATCATGTGCAAGTGCTTCGCTTTACGGGTGTCGGCGAAAGTGATTTTCATGCCAAGCTCGATAAAGAGCTGATGGCCATTGCCGATCTAGAAGTCGGTTACTGCGCCCGCACTCGTGAGGTAGACCTGAGATTAATTGGCTCGAAAAAGAGCACCGAGCAGGCAAGCCAGCTCGCCTTAAGCGCTTTCCCAGGCATGTGTTTTAGTCAAAACGGAGAATCTCTAGAGGAAATAGTCGTCAAACTGCTCGACCAGCAGGGCAAAACAATAAGCATGGCTGAGAGCTGTACGGGCGGCCTCATTGCTCATCGCATCACCAATGTCCCGGGTGCTTCAGAGGTTTTCACTCATGGTTTTGTCACTTATTCCAATCCAGCCAAGCAGCAGCTTTTAGGCGTTAGCGCCACCACCTTGGAACAACATGGAGCGGTCAGTGAAGCGGTCGCCATGCAGATGGCTGAGGGCGCACTTGCCAAAGCACAAGCGGATATCGCCGTCTCAGTCACCGGCATTGCAGGCCCCGGCGGAGGCAGTGAAGATAAGCCTGTGGGGACGGTCTGGATAGGCATCGCCACAGCAACAAGTAGCAAGGCGGTCAAAAAATTCATCCCCTATGGCCGAGAGATCTTCAAGCAAGCCACCAGTCAAGACGCGCTCAACCTTGTCAGAAGAACACTGGAGGAAAGCAGCAACGAGGCCTGTTAGTCCTCAGGATTCTTCCTGAGATAGATCACATAGTAGACTAGCCCTACGAGCACACTGCCGCCCACCATATTGCCAAGGATCACCGGTATCATATTTCGGGCGAATCCTGCCCAGCAGACCACGTCTACGTTCGCCACCGTGTGACCTGCCGACTTCAGCAACATGCCCATCGGGATGAAATACATGTTGGCGATGCTGTGCTCAAATCCAGCAGCGACAAATGCCGAAATGGGAAAAACGATGGCCAATACCTTGCCTGAGACACTGCGTCCAGCAATAGCCATCCATATCGCCAGGCAAACAAGAATATTGCAGAGAACTCCCCTGAAAAAAGCCTCCCCGAACGGCAGCGCGCACTTAGCCGCAGCGATCTTGAGGTACTGATCCTTGATCGCTCCGTCGTTCATTTCCCAATGCCCGGATCGAAACACCAGATACGCCAAGCCAAAGGCACCGACAAAATTAGACAAGAAAACCACCACCCAATTTCTCAACAGATTCGCCGTGGAAACCTTGCGGTCCGCCCACGCCATCACGATCAAATTATTGCCAGTGAACAACTCAGCCCCAGCAATGACAACCATGATCAGGCCCAGGGAGAAGGCCACCCCACCTAGCACCTGAGAAAGAGCAAAACCTAGGCTTTGGTCAGACTTAATGATTACAAAATAAAGAGCGCCTAAGCCAATAAACGCACCCGCTAATACTCCAAGAACAGCCATGGACAGCAAAGACAGCTGAGCTTTTGCAACTCCGATCGTCTCCACGCGATTGGCGATCTCCTTCGGCTGATAGACATCGAAATCAAAAACCTTAGGCATAATGCCTCATTCTAAGTCGCTAGAGCTGAAAGGTCAATCTCGCAGATCAATGCGTGCTCAAGTGCCTTAGATAAGCCGGCTATCCAAATTGAATACCTGGCCCGATGTATGCGGCAAGTGCTGATGCAAATAGGTGACAAAACCAGCCACCGCCTCGGGTGTATTATATCTGCCCAAAACATGCCGATCACGAATGGCCCCCTTGATTTTGTCATCCAAACTCGCCGTCATCTTGGTCTCCATGAACCCAGGAATCACTGCATTCACGCGCACATTACGGCGGCCAAGCTCCTGCGCCATCGACTTCATCATTCCCAGCAACGCCGACTTCGCAGCGCTATAATTAGCCTGCCCAACGGGAGGGTGCAGTGCCGAAAAACTAGAAATAAAGAGGATGTGGCCACTGCGGCGTTTTGCCATACCCCGAGCCACCTCACGCGCGCACAGGAAAGCGCCTTTTAGATTCACATCAATTACACGTGACCAATCCTGCTCACTCATCCGTGCGATGGTCTTATCGATCGTCATGCCGGCATTGCAGACAAGAAGATCAGTGTCTTCGATGGACTCAAAAAAAACCTTTACGCAATCAGCCGAAGTCACATCAAGCTGCTCTTTCCCAGGAGCAAGAACTTCCATTTCAGCGCCACGCAAGGTCTTGGAAATGGCTTGGCCCAAACCACCCGCGGCCCCTGTGACGATAGCCTTCATTACACCAGCATCAGAGCTGGATTCTCGATAAGCTTTTTGACCTCGTTGAGGAACCTGGCACCCACAGCGCCGTCGACCACGCGGTGATCACAACTCAAGCCAATGTTCATGCGCATACCGGCAACGATCTGGCCGTCTTTCACCACAGGCTTTTCAATAATCGCACCCACACTCAAAATCGCGGCCTGCGGTGGGTTGATAATAGCGTCGAAACTTTCAATACCCCATGCACCGAGATTAGAAACGGTCACCGTGCCGCCATCGAATTCATTGGGCATGAGCTTTTTGTCACGAGCGCGCACGGCAAGATCTTTAACCTCTTGGGAAATCTGTAGCATCGACTTACTCGCCGCATCCTTGATGACAGGAGTTACCAAACCATCATCGACTGCAACGGCGATGGAAACACCCACCTTGGCAAATTGCACAACGCTATCACCGTTGAAGGAGGCATTGATTTCGGGAACTGCCTGCGCTGCGTTGATCACAGACTTCAATACAAAATCATTAATGCTGTATTTATTGCCGTGTGTTTGCTCTGCCTGCGCATTGATCTGCTTACGCAAGGTCATCAACGGCGCTGTGTCACACTCAACATGTAGATAAAAATGAGGAATCGTTGTCTTGGACGTCAACAGACGATCTGCGATGATGCGACGCATGGAGCTCAGCTCGATGGTTTGATCACCGGCAGCAACAACAGGGCTGATCGCAGCAGCCGCTACTGGTGCTGGTGCAGATACTGGTGATGGTGTTGATTGAACGACCTGGGCTTTTGCGGAAGCAGCCAGCGCAGTAGCAGCACTCGCCAAGCGTGAAGGTGCGCTACCACCCTCAGCAGCAGCCTCGACATCAGCCTTGACGATCCTTCCACCAGGACCAGATCCTTGAATCGCAGCGATGTCCACACCCTTGGAGTCGGCAATTTTTCGTGCAAGAGGTGAGGCTTTAATGCGCTCACCGGGACCAGCCTGATGTAGCGCAGGAGTTGAAGTGGGAGCAACAAGCTCGGCGGCTGGCTGGCTAACTTCAGGAGCTTCAGCCCCTTCAGCAAAAAGCTGTGACTCTGGAGCGCTGATCGCAGCCGGTGCTGATCCGGGCGCGGGTGCTTCTTCCCCGTCTTCGAGTAGCACGCCCAAGGTCGCGCCCACGGCGGCTTTCTCCCCTGCTTGAACAAGAATATCAGAGAGTGTGCCTTCATCAAATGCCTCCATCTCCATGGTCGCCTTGTCGGTCTCCACTTCAGCGATCACATCACCAATTTCAATGGTGTCACCCACTTGTTTGTTCCACTTTACAAGGGTACCTTCCGTCATCGTGTCGGAAAGCTTGGGCATTTCAATATTTGTAGGCATAAGTTAAATCAGTTAATCAAGCTGTGTGCAGAGGACTTTTCTTCCAAACATGGCTTGGGGGCAAGCTGATTATACCAAAATTCGCGACTGTTTATAAAGATCCTAAAAAAAATGACAGATCTGCCGAAACGCAGGCAAGT
>Ga0213868_10001535_pt1 | contig 22341 bp, 16 predicted proteins | sample PICome_9_FD_160087 | JGI IMG/M metagenome (GOLD analysis project Ga0213868, IMG submission 160087) | Coastal seawater microbial communities near Pivers Island, North Carolina, United States - PICO127 | ecosystem: Environmental > Aquatic > Marine > Coastal | place: USA: North Carolina...
TCAATGGCGATCAGCAGTCTGTGGCTCTGGCTGCAGGTCAGCTTGGCTTTACCTACTGTCAGGTTCCGGTTGTTTACAGCCTGGCTGAAGAGACGTCGATTGTTGTCCACTATGCGGATGGCACTAGTAACAGTATTAATGGCAATAACATTGATGCGGATACTTCAATGCAGATCTTTGATAAGAAAGGCGTTGTCTCGCAGATCGAAGTTGCTCTTAAGCCTGGGCTTGAGTAGTAGATAATTTTTGATCTAAAAAGGCGCTCATCGAGCGCCTTTTTTTTGCCTCTTTTTTTGGGGAAGGTATTCTTTTTGAGGTTGGGGAGCGGACGCAACCCAGGTAGGCCTTTCGGGACTCACCGTAAACCCGGTCGCTACCGGCATCCTGCCTAACGCGACACTCATATATCCCTGTATATCGTCCATGGGCGTTCGAGCGCTGTTCCCGACGGCGTACGGTCCCGAAAGCCTCCCTCGGCCACGCCCTTAAATCTGATCTTCAGTGTTCTAAATAAATTAAGAAATAGAAAATAGAGATTAGAAAAGTAATCTGAAGTCGCAGCTGAAGGTCAGGGTTGGGTAGGGCTTTTCCCGACCGTGTGCGGCATGGATGCCGCACTCGAGCCCCCAGGGATGGGTTCACGGCGAGTCGGGGAAAGCCCTACCCAATTCTGGCCGCTCCGAACCCCAAACAGTGCATCCCCCCCTAAAAAACCATCCAAAAAAAAGCCCTGTCCTAAGACAGAGCCTTTTAATACATGGAAGCCGCTATATCAGCTAGCGGCCTCAGCACGAAGATTCAACTCATCGCGAATCTCAGTCGCTTTCTTCTCATCCAGATCATAATTGCGCATCACAAAGATCGCCGTCAGCGTCCCCGCGATTGGAATACCGATAAACGCAAAGCGCAACTGAGTCAGAGTCTCCTCAGACTGAGCAGCCACAGAATTATCAAAGCCAATAAAGCTCAGAATCAATCCGCTAGCCAGACCAGCAAAAGCCAAACCAAACTTAATCATCCACCAGTAGATCGCACCAAAAGTACCCTCACGACGCTGTCCGGTCTCCAACTCATCCATATCGCAGATATCCGCAGTCATCGACATCATGATAGTGAACAGACCGCCAATACCAAACGCGTACAGAGGAATCGGAATAAACATCAATAATGGATTCTCTGGAGTGAAACTCCACCAGAACATGCAGTAGCCAAGTACCGAAATTGACTGCGAGTAAAGGAAAGCAGATCTCTTGCCGAATTTCTGCGAAAACCAGTTAACAATAGGAATAACCAAGAAGCAGGTACAGAGCGCAGAAATACAGCCAAAGAGTGTAGGCCACCACCAAGCCTGCCCAGGATCACCGCCATTCATGTAGTAAACGATAATAAACCAAGAGAAACCCGCGACCATATTAAAGGCATTAAAGATCAGGAATGTCGCCAGACAGATCTTCTGGAAAGGCTTGTTACGCAGAGTAATCACAATACCCTGAACAAATTCACCCATAGTTTCTTTAAGGGATTTCTGCTCAACAGTCTGCTGCTCATCCGACACCTCAGTATTGGTGTAAGTACAGAAGAACGCAGGAACCAGAGCTAGAAGCATACAGACACCGCCGACCCAGATAGACAGGTATCTTGCACCCTCAGTCGCCGAAGCAAACCAATCGGGATCGTAGAGCACAACCCAGAACCAAGGCGCGATTACCCATGCCCACTGACCGATCCACTGAGATACAGCCATCAAGCGAGTGCGCTCATGGAAGTCACTGCTCATCTCATAACCCATAGCAACATAGGGAACGCTGAAAACAGTCATACCGATAAAGAAGATGCACGACCAGCCAAGGAAATACCAAAAATTATACATCTCGGTATTTTCTGCGGAGAGCTGCCACATCATCATGTAGGAGAGGCCCGAAATAATCGCGCCGATAAACACATAGGGACGACGTTTGCCCCAGCGTGAGACAGTGCGGTCAGAGATAAAGCCCATCAGTGGATCAGTGATTGCATCAACCAGTTTAGGGATAAAGAAAATCAGTCCCCAGAGAAGAGGGCTCATGCCCAGACTCTGTACCAGGATAACCATAAAGATACCCAGTGCCGCAGGGAACATCTGGTTGGCGAGCATACCGACACCGAAAGCAACTTTCTGATTGAATGGAATTTTGTTTAGCGTGGCGTCTTGTAAATTATTATTAGCCATAATTTTTTTCCGCAGTTATTTTTAGTTTTAACATCCTGCCCAACCCCCTTGTCGGGCTCTTTTCACAGGAGTTTGGGCAGCTGTTTTAAGGCCCAGATGTCCTATGCTTAAAGATCCAAAAAAACATAACAGGATCAATCGGTTAAACATACCGGTTTGCGATGAAGATAGTGCATTTGGTAGATGAACGGAGGCGTTATGAAGAGTCTACTTATTTGCTGCCACCAAAATTGGCACATTAGCCGTCGCAGCATTGCCGTGATTGTCCTCAAGATAAGCATAGAGGCGATATTCACCTGCAACAGGCGCTTTAAACTCAATCTGGTCGGCGGTTTCCGCCCCCGACTGATGCCAGACTACCTCTGGGGTGGGTTCAAAATCACCACCATCACTTTCCACGTCTTTATCGATCTCGCGCATAATTTCCCAGCGGTAATTCAGAGCCTGATCGCGCTGCTTATCCGAAGAGACCTGTGCACTGTAGAGCTGGTCTTGTTTTAAATGAACACTGTCGGAGGCAGCTGAACCCTCAATAGTCAAAGCAGAAATAATGGGTGCTCGATGTTCCTGCCACTCGCCGGTCCACAGATACTGCATAACCTGAGCCGCGCCCATGCGCAGACCATTTTCTAAAAATACTCCGTACCAGGTTGGCGTACGCTCCTGTTTTTGACCCCATAAAAAAACAAATGAACCTATACATTGGGCAGTATCTGCGGCGATATACTTGAGGTAGCGCTGTTTATAGGTCTCGGCCTTTTCGCTGCTATTCGCCTCGAGCGGTCTCTTCCAATCTGTGCAGGGTGACTCCCAATGTCCTGTGGCGCCCCACTCCGAGACTGTGTAGGCACCTTCAAATTGACTTTCTTTCAGAAAGCGCGGCAACTGATCAATCTCGCCGTAGACCTGAAGAGAGAGCAGGTCGACATCCGTGCAGCGTTTGGCAACCAGTTTAATATCCTCTGGTTCAGCACCGGCCAGCATGGTGGTGGTCGGGTGATTGGGATCGACTTGATGAATCATCTTCGACAAGTCATTGACCGCATCCCAGACTTTTGGGTTGGTATGGCGAAGATTGAGCTCATTGCCAATACCCCACATCAGCAGAGCAGGATGATCTTTAAGTGCGAGAATATCCTTCTTAATCAGTGCCAGCTGTTGCGCAACCGCCGCTTCGTTATCGTAGTCGAAACCATGTCGTTCACGGGCTACTTCTAAGCCCATACAGACCATCAGACCGTGATGGTGGGCTTCATTGAGTATATCAAGTGCTGATTGTTCGCCATTTTCGACACGCCAAGTGCGAAACGCATTGCCGCCATGACTGGCAAGGGATTTTATATTATCAATGCCAAGATCAAGCCCGGCCCCTTTGATATAGAACAGTTCTCCATCGACAGTTAACTGGTAATTTTGTCCTTGTTTAATAAGCTCAACTTTGCGTGGATTCATCAATGGGTTCCTTTTTCGAGCTGGGGATTATGGGTTGTTCGCCAGAAGAGAACAAGCCGATAATTATCTTCACTGCTCAGGCATGGGCGCTGAATATACTGTCTGCATAGATCCTCTGTTAACTTCTTTTACGACAAAAAACCCCACGGGTTTAAATCATCACTTTGATATAACTAATGCTGGGTCATATAATCCCCACCATTCTGTTTAAACTTTACTCACCAACCATAGGTTATTTCTAGCTGTGATTAAATTTCCCAAGTTCTTTGTACTTATTATCTCTGTTGGTTTTCTGTTCGCCAGTGGGTCTGCACTGAGCAAGTCCGATGCAGATAACGGGCCATCGGCGGCCGAAATATTTGGCAACCCAAACTATCCAGCGATGTCCTATGGCGGCTATCGCGGTATCTCTCGCGAAGATGCTCCAAGCGTTGAAGATATTGCTGAGGATATGCAAATACTCTCCGCTATGGGCGTCAAACTGTTGCGTACTTACAATACATCGCAATTTCCAATGGCCGAGCGACTGCTGCAGGCTATCCATCAGTTAAAGCAAACGGATCCGGATTTTGAGATGTATGTCATGCTCGGTGCCTGGGTTGAAGCCAAGGGTTCCTGGGGCGATAACGTCGATCACACCAAAGGCAATGTTAAAAATAACACCGCTGAAATTAACAAAGCCGTAGAGCTGGCCAACCAGTACCCGGATATTGTTAAAGCGATTGCTGTCGGTAACGAGGCAATGGTGCAGTGGGCGACCAGCTACTTTGTTTTCCCGAAGACAATTCTCAAGTGGGTTAACCACCTGCAGGCGCTGAAAAAGAAAAAGCGTCTATCCAGAGATGTTTGGATTACCAGTTCGGATAACTACGAGTCTTGGGGTGGTAAGGGCAAGCAGTACCACACTAAAGATCTGGAAAAGCTGGTTAAGGCGGTCGATTTTGTTTCGGCGCATACCTATCCTTTCCACGACTCCTACTACAATCAGGATTACTGGGGCGTTCTTCCCCATGAAGAGCAGCTGTCGCGACCAGAGATGATGGCCGGTACCATGATGCGCGCTGTGGAATATGCACAATCACAGTACCAGGGCGTTGTCGATTACCTCGATAGCATCGGCGTTAAGAAGCCTATTCATATTGGTGAAACTGGTTGGGCCTCTATGGATAATATCTCCTACGGTGCCGGCGGTTCAAAAGCGGCCGATGAATATAAAGGCAAGCTCTACTACCAGTTTATGCGTGAGTGGACCGATGCCGCTGGTATCTCGCTGTTTTACTTTGAGGGTTTTGACGAGCAGTGGAAGCACGCCAGCAACCCAGGTGGTTCAGAAAACCATTTTGGTTTTGTCAGACTGAACAACGAAGCCAAGTACGCCCTCTGGGAGCTATTTGATGAAGGCCGTTTTGACGGCCTGACTCGCGGTGGCAAGCCTCTGGTTAAAAGCTATGGTGGTGATGAAGCTGCACTGTTAAATGATGTGCTTAACCCTCCCTTCAAGAGCACCATGCCAGTTCGCAAGATCACCACGGTTAATGAAGCGCTGTCGACGGGTAAGCCGGTCAAGGCCGGTACCTATGTGATCGCTCACAGAAAAATGAAGCCTACGGCCAGTAACGATATGACTTACCCAAGTGCGCCAATCAAGTTGAGCCCCTGGGAAGGTACTGTCGGTATTGAGATGTCACCCAAAGGTGTTGTTTCAATCCTGACCCGTGAAGGTGCGCAGTGGGGTTGGGGTGCTGGATTTGAAATTCAAGCGAAAAAGGGCGAGAACCTGTCGAAGTTTAAGTCGGGTCATCTGAACCTCACTATCCGTGGTAATTCCAAAGTCTCATTCCAGATTGGCTATCAGAGCGGTCGCTGGGCAGATAACAATCAGGTTAATAACTTTGTTAGCTTTGGTCCAAATACATCCAGAAAGCTGGGTAGCCGATGGATTGATTATAAGATCCCTATGGCCGCGTTGAACAATGGTGGCAACCTGAGCGATGTTGGAAGTGTTTTATCAATACTGAGCACTACTCGTGATGCAGATAAGAAAATCTATATTAAGAATATTTATTACACTCAAGACTAAGGGATTAAGTTTTTAACCTAATCCAGCTATAAAAAACAGCTGCACTTTCTAAAGTGCAGCTGTTTTTTTGTCCTTCTATTTACCGCTTCTACTATCCGTCTTATGGCTTTTAACTTAAGAAGCCATGGCAATGTCTTTGTCGAGCGCTTTATAAAACATTTCCTCGAGCCGATCACCTTCAGTCAGCAAATACTCAAATGAGGATAGCGAGGCTTTTGAGCCTTCCCCCATAGAGATGATAATTTGTTTATAGGGTACCGTAGTCACATCGCCGCAAGCGTATATTCCCGCGGCTGAAGTCTGGCATTTTTCATCAATAATAATTTCACCAAACCTGGTTTTCTCTACCAGATCGTTTAGGAAGCCACTGTTGGGGATTAAGCCAATCTGTACAAAGATACCGTCGAGTTTAAGGCTGTGCTCGGTGTCACTAGCGCGATCTATATATTCGATGGCCGACACTTTTCCATCAGTTGCGGTAATCTCTTTGGTCGCAACATTTTTGTGAATAGTAATATTGTCTTTCGCCAGCGCCTTATCGACGAGAATTTTATCCGCTTTGAGTTCGGGCATAAATTCAAACACCGTGACCGACTTAACCATATTGGCCAGATCCAGTGCCGCTTCTATACCAGAGTTTCCTCCACCGATAACGGCAACGTCCTTACCTTTGAAAAAGGGCCCATCGCAATGGGGGCAGTAGGCCACACCATTGCCGACATTCTCTTTTTCACCGGGAATACCCAGTTCTCGCCAGTTGGCACCGGTAGCGATAATCACCGTTTTACTAAATATCTGTTCTCCCGAAGATAGGGTGATGATTTTGATCTCACCCTGCTCAACATGGCTGACTTTTAGATACTCTTTAAGAGTAATTTCATACTCATCCATATGGTTCTGCAGCGCGCTGGAAAGTTTTGGCCCCGTGGTTTTGGGCACCGAAATTAAATTTTCGATATCCATTGTATCTTTTAACTGCCCGCCAACCCGATCCGCAATCAGAGTCACCTTAAGTCCCTTTCGCGCACTGTAAATCGCCGCACTCGCGCCCGCTGGGCCACCGCCAATAATGGTCACATCCTGAAGGGGCAGTGTTTCCTGTGGGAACTGGTCATCATTAGCACTGACCGCAGAGCCGTTGCGCTGGATTAATTTATCAATTAGTTGTGCGGTATCCACTTTGCCATTGGCGAAAAGTTCACCGTTTAGATAGACACTGGGAACCCCTTGAATATCGCGCTGTTCAATAATTTCCTGGTAATGTCCGCCATCGATCATTTCACTGCTGATACTCGGGTTTAAAAGGGCGAACTGATTAAGCGACTGAACAACATCCGGACAGTTGTGGCAGCTGAGACTGATAAATACCTCAAAGTTCAGTTCTTCCTGAATCCCTGAAATGATTTTCTTAACGCTGTCGTCAAGTTTTAGCGCTGTGCCTGAGGCGTGTAAAATAGCCAGTATCAGTGAATTAAATTCATGGCCACTGGGAATACCGGAAAAACGAATGCCGCTGTCCACGCCATCAGCGAGCAACAGAAAGCTGATGGGACTTCGCAGAACAGCTGACATATCCCGCTCTTCCAGCTGGATATGATCACTCTGTTTGGAGATATCCTCAAGGAACTTCACCAGCTCTGCACGTTTGCTGTGCTCGCCTGCCTGCAGTACAAAAGTGACCTGTTTCTGCATGGATGCGGTGTAGCCTTTTACAGCGTTTAAAATTTCATTGGTTAACATATCTATACTCCTGTGCACCAAATTTTGCCGGCTCAAAAGTTGGGCTTTGAGAAATTCTCAGAGCCCAACTCATTGTTACAAGCTTATTGTTACAAACTTTCTATTACAGACTTTCTATTACAAGCTTAGATTTTGCCCACTAGATCCAGAGAAGGAGCCAGTGTCGCTTCGCCTTCTTTCCACGCCGCTGGACAGACTTCGCCTGGATGGCTGGCAACGTACTGTGCAGCCTTAACCTTGCGCATCAGATCTTCTGCGTCGCGACCAATGCCTTCAGCAGTGATTTCCATTGCCTGAATAACACCCTCTGGATCAACAATAAAAGTACCGCGATCTGCCAGACCCTGACCTTCACGCATCACTTCGAAGTTGCGGGTAATTTCTCCGGTTGGATCACCAATCATCGTGTACTGGATTTTGCCGATGGTCTCAGACGAATCGTGCCACGCTTTGTGCGTAAAGTGTGTGTCAGTTGATACTGAGTAAATCTCTACGCCACGGGATTGGAACTCTGCATAATGATCTGCAACATCGCCTAACTCAGTGGGGCAAACGAAGGTAAAATCTGCAGGGTAAAAGAAGAACACCGACCATTTGCCGCTGAGATCTTTGTCTGAAACTTCAATAAATTCACCCGCTTTAAAAGCAGTCGCATTGAAGGGTTTAATTTGAGTGTTGATAAGTGCCATAAGGGGCTCCGTTTTTTTGGGTTGTTTTTATGGATAGCTATTTAAATCTCGGGAACCAATATAAGTGCGGCCTATCAATTGATAAAGTGGATTGTTTCTATTGTTATGTTCTATTTATTAGATTAATGTGTAAGCCTTAACTGCAGTCGATTCTGGTGGCCCTCCATGATTTCCACAAAACAGCTCTTCTACGCACTGGCCGTTGAACGCACACTGCATTTTAAAAGAGCCGCTGAAAACTGCAGTATCAGTCAGTCCGCGCTGAGTACCGCGCTTGGGGAGTTGGAAAAGCAGCTCGGCTTGCAGATATTTGAACGGGATAATAAAAAAGTTCTGGTCACACCCGTGGGGCGAGAGATTCTTGATCGAGCGCAGAGCATTATGTTGCAGGTAGGTGAATTACAGCAGCTCGCCAACAACCAGCAGGCACCCCTGAGTTTTCCTATTACCGTAGGTGTTATTCCGACTATTGCGCCCTATTTGTTGCCCAAGTTATTTCCGGCTCTTGATAAGCTGGCGCCTGAAGCCCAGTTAACGATTGTTGAAGAGCAGTCCCATGTATTGGTTGATAGGGTCAAACGCGGAGAGATTGATACCGCGATACTGGCAATGCCATTTCCCTGCGATGGGTTGTTAAGTATGGAATTCTGGCGCGAGGATTTTTATTGGGTCGCTTTAAAAGGTGAGAAACACACCAATCAGGCGGAAATAACCAGCAACGAATTACTCGACAGCAAGTTGATGTTGCTCAGCGAAGGCCACTGTCTGAAAGATCATATTCTCGATGCCTGCAGTCTGCCTGAACAGACCGCCAATCATGGTTTTGGTGCCACGAGCTTGAATACTCTGGTGCAAATGGTTTTGGGTAAGTTGGGCACAACACTGATTCCTGAAATGGCGCTGGAACAGTTAACTCGCCAGAGTGATTCACTGACGGCGGTGCACCTCAATGAGCCGGGGCCACACCGTAAAATAGCGTTTATTATTCGTCCCAATTACACCAGGATGGCCTGTATTGAGGCACTGATGAAGATATGCCGGCAGGCTCTGTAGTAGGGGCTATAGAAGGCAATAGTGTAGCGAGAAAAGAGATAGCGGGTAAAGAAATAGCCTGTAAAGAAAAGGCCCTATTAACATCAGTTAATAGGGCCTATCCGTGTTACAAGAAAAACATACAATCACATTTTAAAAAATAACCATTTCATGCTTTAAGTGAGTCTATTAATCTCAGCTCTTGGGAGGAAACTGAGATCTCTAGATCCACCTATGCCATCAATTAAAACGGCAATGAGTAAGATGCAACAAAAGTAGGCTCAGCTTCTACATCACCAGCAACCCCAAAAGGAACGCTGTAAGTGAAGGACATAGAATCGCTGTAAGAGTAAGTTACGTCGAAGTTCTCCTGGCCGTCTTTGTGAGCGCCGTACATCAGAGAGAAATCAGCAATATCGTAACCAACAGCTGTGTAAGTGTAATCTGTATCAACATCGTCATAAATAGTTAAGCTTACTGGACCGTAACCTATTGAGTAGATGTACTCGGCCAGTTCGCCGGGCTTGTTGTTCTCGCTTTCGCCAGTAGGGTATACATAAGTTGCATAGCCGATGTCGTAAGAGAACTCACCAACTGATCCGCCGTAACCAACGAAGAAATCGTATTCGGTGCCAGCTGCTACGTCACCTGATGAAAGCCATAGACCGCCGTAGAAACCACCTTCGCTGTAGACTAAGTCTGCAGCCAGTGCTGGAGTACCTGAACCCAGATCGAATCCACGCCATAGGTAAGTTGAAGAGATAGAAGCAGAAGCGGCAACTTCAGCAACAGCTACAGGTGCTACACCCATGGCCATAGTTGAAAGAGCTGCAGTCGCTAACATGGTTTTTTTGAATGTGTTCATATGCGTTATTAACCTCAAAGTTAAATTGAATAATATAAATAAGGCATGCCCCCAAAAACTCGGCAAGCAAATTAATACCACCACTCTTTAGTAGGACTGTGAGTGATGGATCAATAATAAAGAATGTCTGGGAATTTAATATGCGCGTAAGAGGCGACAGGGCTACGTAGAATGACGTATATGTATTCTATATATAGATTATTCTGCTATTTACACCTGGCTTAAATAGCGCAGTGAGACGGCGGCGGCAGTGGTTCGGTTTTCAACATTTAATTTACGGAAAATCTGCTCCAGATGTTTATTTGCCGTGCGCGGACTAAAGTCCAGAATAAGCGCTATCTCATGATTGGTTTTGCCTTTGGCAATCCAGGTTAAAACTTCGGCTTCACGCGTGGTCAGCTTAAATTTTTCTTTCAATAAATCCTCTTCTTCAGGTTTGTTGGCTGGCTCAATCAACAGTAGCTTTTCATTTTTATCTTTTGATTCCAACGCGGTAACTAACAGCGGTTCGGATAAGTCATCAATCAGCAGAGGTTCTTGAGCGCCATGTGCCAGCCAGGGCGCCAGCAGTTCTGGTATTGCTGTGGTTATCCAGTCATGACTTGCGCCAAGGCTTTCCATCAGACTGTGAGTGTTAGGTGTTGACCACAGAATATTGCCCTGCAAATCGACAGAGAGAGAGTGTTGTCCGAGGGTGTCCAGCGCGTGACGAGCACCGGTGGCAATACGTGAGTTAGTGAGATGGGCGCGCATTCTCGCGATCAAACCCGCCATATTGATTGGCTTGGTGACATAGTCTATTCCGCCAGCGTCAAACCCCCTGACCATATCTTCACTGGCACTGAGCCCAGTCATAAAAATAACCGGAATATGGGCGATTACTGTCTCGGCCTTGATCCTTCGACAGGCTTCGAAACCGTCCATTTCCGGCATCATTGCATCCATTAAAATAATATCCGGTTTTACAAGCCTGGCGATGGTTAGAGCCTGTTCTCCGGACAATGCAACCAGTACGGTAAGTCCAACTTCAGAGAGCGAAGAGTTGAGCATGTTCATGGTTTCAGGATTGTCATCGACGATTAGAACGACGCCATCAAATGTATTGTTAGTTTTCATCAATTGCAGCCATCAGTTGTGAGCGGATTGTTGTGAGTTTTAGCTGTGCTAAATTATTGTGTAAATGACTGCACAGCACGGGCGCTAGCCTGGCATTTTTCTCGGCTTCAACCAGCGCTTTCTTAAAGCCATCGACATAGCCAATATCGAGAAAAGACAGTAGCTCATTGATTGCCACAGGATCATTTTTTTCCCGGCTTGCAGGTATTTCAGGGGGGGATTGTTCCAGCTTTAGCTCAATATTCAGGTGATAGGCCAATGTCGATAGCAGCGAGGGCATATTGATTGGCTTGACCAAATAATCATTGTGTAGCGACTTTTCTGTGTCTAAGCCAAATCCTTCATCAGCCTCAGCCGAAATCATAACCAGAGGCGCATTAATACCTCGCTTGCGCAGCTCAGCAACCAATTCCCAGCCGCTCATATCGGGCATGGAAATATCCAGCATAAATAATTTTGGTGAGCATTGATCGAGCATTTTTAAGCAGGAGGTGCCATCCGCCGCGGCAATAATATTGAAGCCAAGAGGCGTTAGTGTATCGATTAGCAGACGCCTTTGATTGGGGTCATCGTCGACAACCATAAGGCTAAGTATATCGCCGTGATAGCCGATCACTCGGTCGGCGGCAATCGGTTTGTGGGTGACCTCACTAATGCTTGGAAGCATCAGTGACACGGTAAATATTGATCCCACGCCGATCTTGCTTTCAATGCGCAGGTCACCGCCCATGCAGTGGATTAATGCCTGAGTAATTGCCAGACCCAAACCACTGCCGGACGCCTGATGCATTGGATTGGAGATGCGCACAAAGGCCTCAGATATGCGCGAAATATCATCCTCTTCAATACCGATGCCGCTATCGGTCACAGTGATATAGGCGACCTGATTGCGGTATTTGAGATCAACTGACACCGTGCCTTCGGGGGTAAATTTAATCGCGTTTGAAATAAGATTAATAAGAACCTGGCGCAGCCTTTTCTCATCGACAATCACATGTTCCGGCAGTTTTTCCTGATGGGTGAAATTCAGTCTCAGGCTTTTTGATTCAGCCTGTATTTGAAACATATAAATTAGCTGTTCAATCATTGTGACAATATCGACTTCATTTCTATGCAAGTCGAGTCGTCCCGCCTCAATTTTGGAGATATCTACCAGTCCTTCAATCAAGTCAGTTAAATGTTCGCTGCTGCTGCGCATCACTTTAATTGAGTCTCGCCGCGACTTAGGGATATCCTCAGCCCCCTCGAGCAGTTGAGCGTAGCCCATCACAGAGTTAAGTGGTGTTCTAAGTTCATGGCTAATACGCTCCAGATAGCGACTCTTTGCTATATTGGAGGCATCTGCCGTTTCTCTGGCTTGTTGAAGATTCATATCTGTCTTCTGGTGAGCAATAATTTCCTTGGTTAACAGTTGCGTCTGCCGCTGAGACTCTCTTCGAGCTAATCGCTGTCCTTCCAGACTAAGTAAAAATGACCAGACGCCAACAATTAATACCAATATCGTCATTAGCGACAGTATCCATGTAAAACTATTAATGGCATCGATTTGTTGGGGATAAACTGACAGAGTTTTTGAATAGGCGATCAAAACAATGGTTGAAAAAATAGCGATATTCACCATAAACAAAAAGGCGAACTTAAAACCACGGGACTGAATATGGCGCAATTTAATTCTTTTGAAAAATAATTTGAGAAATAACAGGAATTGATTTTCAAAGCGTCCCGAAGGCCGACAGGTATCTTCACATTTTGTATCGAGCGAGCAGCAAAGAGAACAGATAGGTAGGCCATACAGCGGGCAAAAAGTCATATCTTCATTATCAAAAGAATTTTCACAAACCCCACAATCATGAGCAGGCTTGTTTTCATCAATGCAAACGGGCCGTGCAATATAGTAGCGCCCACTGGTTACCCAGGCGATAAAGGGAACTGATATAAAAGTCATCAATAATGTTAGATAGGAGGCAAACGCCTGCATGGCTTCACCTAAAAGGCCGGCGTAGGCGATAAAGCCAGTAGTCATTGAGATTAGCATGCTGCCGACACCCACAGGGTTGATGTCATAGAGATGCGCTCGTTTAAACTCAATGCCGGGTGGGCTGAGCCCCAATGGTTTGTTAATCACTAAATCAGCAACCATAGAGCCAATCCATGAAATGGTGATTATTCCAAACAGTCCAAGAGTTTTCACCAAGGCGTCATAGATGCCGATTTGCATCAATGCAATTGCAATCAATACATTAAAGACTACCCAAACGGCACGTCCCGGATGAGCATGGGTCAGGCGTGAGAAAAAGTTTGACCATGCGATTGAACCTGCATAAACATTGGTTACGTTAATCTTTAACTGCGAGAGTATGACAAACAAAGCGGTGAGAGCAAGAATTGTAGAGGGGGTTTGACTCAGGTAATTAAACGCGACCAAATACATCTGCGTTGGCTCAATAGCCTGCTGTGCGTCTACGCCATGATTGACGGCAAGCACAAATAAAAATGAACCCAACAATAACTTTAAGCAGCCAATAATAATCCATCCAGGGCCTGCGCATAGGGTTGATAGCCACCAGGCTGACTTGCTTATATCTTGTTGCGTTGGGATAAAACGAGCATAGTCAGCCTGTTCGCCGATTTGCGCCACCAGAGCGAATATCAGGGTCGAGGCTGCACCAATCATCATCCAATTTATCTCTGCGCCTCCACGACTATTAATCTCACCTTGGTAAAGCATCCAATCGTTTACAGCAGAAAAATCGTTGAGCAAGATAATGCCAATTGGCAGTAGCTGAAGTAGCACCCAAACTGGCTGAGTCCACAATTGAAATCGACTAATGGCACTGATGCCATAAGTCACTATAGGAATAACCACCAGGGTGCTGACCAAATAACCCCAATGCAGGGGCAACCCAAGACACAACTCCAGAGCTAGCGCCATGATCGTGGCTTCAAGAGCCAGAAAAATAAACGTAAAGGAAGCATAAATTAACGATGTAATGGTCGACCCTAAATAACCAAAGCCAGCGCCGCGGGTTAATAGATCAATGTCGAGACCATAGCGACTACTGTAATAACTGATGGGTATAGAGAGTAAGAGAATTATCGCACTTACCATCAAAATGGCGATCAGGGCATTATGAAATCCATAGTCCAGAGTAATGGCGCCACCAATTGCCTCAAGCGCTAAGAATGAAATCGAGCCCAAAGCGGTGAGCGCTACTTTTTTTGCGCCCCATTTTCGTGCACTTAAACCTGTAAATCGCAGGGCGTAGTCTTCTAGAGTCTCGTCTGCGACCCACTTATTGTAGCGGCGTCGCGCACTAAAGACGCCCTGTTTGGTGCTGGTGCTGGCGCTAGGGTTTGAAGGCTGGTTGTCATTGGTTTTTTTTAAAATAGAGCGCATAAACAGATTAAGCAATATATATGCCAGCAATTGAGTTTAGGTTGCCGCAGAGAGGGGTGATATGCATAGGGACTAAATGATCGTGTTGAAGGCAGATTTCACCAATGATTAAATTAAAAAAGCTGCGAAAAATTCAATTCACTGTCACCCAGTGAAGCGAATCATCACAGCTTTAAAAGACTTAAATTATCGAACTGGCTGTAAGTGATTTTGACAAGCGCTGAGGCCATTATTAGTCCTCAGAGTTTTCATGAATTCCCTGCTATTAAACCGCCAAATGTTTGGCAATAAGAGCATCTGACAAATCGGGCATTGCTCCCGAGGCGACCACGCGACCCTTCTCCATCAAGCGAAACTCTTTTCCTACACGTCGAGCAAAGGTTAACTTCTGCTCAACTAATACGACAGTCATCCCTTCCTGCTCATTGAGCATCGTAATCACATCGCCAATTTGTTTTACGATATTTGGTTGGATACCTTCATTGGGCTCATCTAAAATCAAAACCTTGGGTTCAATCACCAGCGCTCGACCAATAGCTAATTGCTGCTGTTGCCCACCCGATAGATCACCACCTCGACGTTGTAACATATCCTGTAATACTGGGAATAGTTCGAAGATTTTCTCTGGAATTTTTTTTGATTTGTCCCTGCGTGCACCCAATCCCACGCGAAGATTTTCCTCTACAGTTAGCAGAGGAAAAATATCACGTCCCTGAGGCACGTAACCAATCCCGTGGCGTGCTCTAGATTCCGCTGATTTCCTCGTAAAATCTTCACCGCCAAGCTGCAATTCACCACTAGTCACAGGCAATAGCCCCATCAAGCATTTTAATAATGTGGTTTTCCCCACACCGTTACGTCCCATAATGCAGGTACAGGACCCCTCGGTGATATCCAGGTTGAGGTCCCATAAAATCTGAGTGCCGCCATACAGCTGATTTATGTCTTTCAATTGAATCAATGTTCTTCTCCCAAATACACTTCAATGACAGCGGGATTATTCTGCACATCCGACATACTGCCTTCAGCTAGAACTGAACCCTGATGTAGCACTGTGACTGTCTTGGCAATACTGCGAACAAACTCCATATCATGCTCAACCACCACCACAGTCCGGTCTCCCGCCAGGGACGTGAGCAACTCCGCTGTTCGCTCAGTCTCTTGAGCGGTCATACCTGCAACCGGTTCATCCACCAGCATAAGCCTTGGGTCAGCGATGAGTAACATACCGATTTCCAGCCACTGTTTCTGCCCGTGAGATAGGGCTCCGGCAAGCATTTTATACTGGGCTTTAAGCCCGATAATCTCTAGAACCTCAGTGATCCAATCTAACTCTGAAGGGGATAATTTTGCCCATAATGTAGAGGCAATGCTCTTATTGACCTTCATGGCCAACTCAAGATTGGCAAAAACGGATTGCTCTTCAAATACGGTGGGTTTTTGAAATTTTCGTCCAATCCCCAACTGAGCGATGTCGGCTTCGCTCTTGCCGAGTAGATCTATGGTCTGCCCAAAATATACATCACCAGTATCGGGACGGGTTTTGCCGGTGATCACATCCATCAGTGTGGTTTTACCTGCACCATTAGCACCGATTAAACAGCGCAACTCGCCATCATTGATATAGAGATTAAGTTCATTTAGCGCTTTAAAACCATCAAAACTGACTGACAGCCCCTCGACATAGAGAAGTACTTGGTGAGAAATATCGACAGCGGGCGGCTGCTTTGCCGAAAAAAACCTGCTTTGGCGGCGCTTAACAGCCTGCTTTACATCTTCCAATATTGTCATACTATTTCTTCCTCAGTTTTTCGACGTTTGCGCCAAAAAAACAGGTTGTCGATAGAAGAGCGTTTGCCCTTTAAAAGTCCCATCAAGCCCTGCGGCAAAAAGATAGTCACACTGACAAACAGTGCCCCCAGGGCAAACAACCAAGCATCAGGAAAGACCGCGGTAAAACGCGTTTTAGCGTAGTTGACCAACAGCGCGCCGACGATAGCGCCATACAGAGTGCCGCGACCACCCACAGCCACCCAAACCACCACTTCAATAGAGTTTAATGGCGAGAATTCCCCCGGGTTGATAATGCCAACCTGTGGCACGTACAGAGCCCCCGCAATAGCGGCCAGTATCGCCGAGTATACAAACAGTGAAACCTTGTAGTTTTCAGTTTTAAAGCCAATAAATCGCGCCCTGTCCTCGGCATCGCGAACACCCAGAATCACTCGTCCAAATCGAGACGACATAATCATCAGGCTGAGACAATAGGCAAGGGCCAATACCACAGCAGAGCATAAAAACAGCGCCACACGCACATTGTCAGATTGCAGATTAAAACCGAGTAAATCTTTAAAATCGGTCAGGCCATTGTTGCCGCCGAAGCCCATTTCATTGCGAAAGAATGCCAGCATCAGGGCATAGGTTAATGCCTGGGTCATAATAGATAGGTAGACCCCAGCCACTCGGGAGCGAAATGCCAACCAGCCAAATACAAATGCCAACAATCCAGGCACCAATATCATTGCCAGCATAGCCACCCAAAATTGATCAAACCCATGCCAGAACCAAGGTAACTCCTGCCAATTTAAAAACACCATAAAGTCGGGCAATATTGGATCGCCATAGACACCACGATCACCTACTTGGCGCATCAGGTACATGCCCATGGTGTAGCCGCCCAAGGCAAAAAATGCACCATGGCCCAAGCTCAAAATACCGCAGTAGCCCCAAACAACATCCACCGCTAATGCTAACAATGCATAACAGAGATATTTCCCCAGCAGCGTAATAGTGTAGGTACTGACATGAAAAATAGACTCTTCAGGCACCCAAAGATTACAGGCCGAGGCGTAAATAGTAGTGCCAAATAGTACCGCCAAAAATATTGGCGCTTTCTCGCGCAAATCATGCAACGCTGAAAATTGATTGCGAATAGTGCTCATCCAGCTGCCCTCCCTTTTTGAGGAAACAGTCCACGAGGACGCTTCTGTATAAATAAGATAATCGATACCAAAATAACAATATTGGCCAATACTGCACCCGTAACAGGTTCTAAGAATTTATTTAGCACGCCTAAGCTAAACGCACCCACCAAGGTGCCCCAGAGATTGCCCACACCGCCAAACACAACCACCATAAAAGAGTCGATGATATAGGCCTGACCCAAATTGGGGCCAACATTGGTTAACTGGCTAAGGGCAACTCCGGCGATACCAGCAATGCCGGAACCCAAACCAAACGTCATAGCATCCACCCACTCGGTGCGAATCCCTATGGCTTTTGCCATGTCTCGATTTTGCGATACCGCGCGTACATTTAATCCCAGTGATGTTCTTTTTAAGACTAACTGCAGGATAATGAATACCAGCAAGGCAAAAAGTAAAATATATAAACGGTTATAGGTTAGAGAAAAAATAGGGTTGAGTTCCCATGAGCCACTCAGCCAACTTGGGCTGACGACCTGCCGGTTCAGGGGTGAGAAAATACTGCGTACGGCTTGCTGCAAAATCAAGCTGATACCAAATGTGGCTAATAGGGTTTCCAGGGGACGACCATGTAAAAAACGAATAACACAGCGTTGAATCAAAACACCCACGGCACCCGCCACCAAAAAGGCCGCAGGAATTGCCACCAGGATTGAGTATTCAATGGTATTGGGCATCAATAGTTGAACCACGTAGGCAGTGTAGGCGCCGATCATAATAAGCTCGCCATGGGCCATATTAATCACACCCATAACACCAAAAGTGATTGCTAAACCGGTTGCTACGAGCAATAAGACCGAACCGAGGCTCAAACCAAAAAACAGCTGCTCCATCAACTCATAAAAATCAATTTCCTGTTGAATGCTATTTTGCAGTTTAAGCGCTTTTTCGCGGATTAGGCTGTCCGCTTCAAGGTTATTCCCCGCATCATCCTGAGCTAACAGAGTGCTCAGGGTATTAAATACTATAGGTTCCAGGCTGCCATCCATAATTTCAAGGGCGCTCAAGCGCTCTGCTTGAATATCGGATGTGTTTAGAACGTTAATCGCTAGCGCTAAATCAATAAGTGCCATAACGCTTGAATCTGTCTCAACCTTTTTGGCTTGCGTTAGCAGCACAATATTGTGCGAGCTCATTTTATTGAGCATATTCCTCACGGCGCTTTCACGGATATCGGAATCGACGCTAGACAGTGTCACTCTGGCAATAATGTCGCGCAGTTGCACCCTCAAGCGGTTGTTCACTTTTACTTTTTTAAGGCGTTTCTTGGCCTCGGCGGCCAATGGTTCGGCGCTGAGCGCATCCACGAGCGCATAATCACCATCTTCTTGACGCTCACCGATAACGATTAACTTATCGCTTTTACGGACAAATAATCGTCCCTTCAACATGGCTTCCAGCATCGGCAAAACCGCTTCACCACCAGTTTCAAATTGCTCAACAATTGCCGGCAGCGCTTTTAGTTTTGCGCCTACTAGCTGTTGTGAGATCTGACGTAGATCTGACTCCACCTCATCAGCTGCCGAGACGGCAAAGCTGAATATTAAAAGTGTTATCGCAAAAAAATGTTTCACTAAACTGGTCACTATATCTCCGCCATTCAATTCTTTAGAGTGTTTCAACTAATACCGTAAAAAAAACGAGAGGCCCTTCGGCCTCTCGTTTTTAACGGTGTTATTTCAAAGCAACATTAAAAGGAGCATTAAAAGTTTTGACCTGAACACTTGGCGGTTTTGGTGTTGAAGTTACCGCAGCTAACTGGAGCCGTCCAATCAGAAATAAGATCCTTGGAACTTGGCAAGAAGTTAGACCAAGCGTCACCAATTACAGTGCCATCTGTCTCCCAGACAGTTTCAATTTGACCGTCATCCTGGATCTCACCAATCAAAACAGGCTTAGATAGATGGTGGTTGCTGTTCATTACGGCAATGCCGCCAGTCAAGTTAGGCGTAGTGATACCGATCATCGCTTGCTCAACGGAATCAACATCAGTGGTGCCGGCTTTTTCTACCGCTTTGGCCCACATATTAAAGCCAATATAAGTCGCTTCCATTGGATCGTTGGTTACGCGCTTGTCGTCTTTAATGAAGGTTTTCCACTGCTCGATAAACGCAGTATTCTCATCACTTTCAACACTTTGGAAGTAGTTCCAAGCAGCCAAGTGGCCTACGAGTGGAGCTGTATCCAAACCAGACAGTTCTTCTTCACCTACAGAGAAAGCAACTACTGGAATGTCTTCAGCTGAAACACCCTGGTTACCTAATTCTTTGTAGAATGGAACGTTGGCATCGCCATTAATAGTAGAAACGACTGCGGCTTTTTTGCCTGTGCTGCCAAATTTCTTCACGTCTGCAACAATGCTCTGCCAATCTGAATGGCCGAATGGCGTGTAGTTGATCATGATGTCATCAGGAGAAACACCTTTAGCAATCAAGTATGCCTCGAGGATTTTATTGGTAGTGCGCGGGTAAACATAGTCAGTACCGGCTAATACCCAGCGCTTTACGCCAAGCTCATTCATCAAGTAGTCAACTGCTGGAATAGCCTGTTGGTTAGGCGCAGCACCGGTGTAGAAAACATTTTTAGAAGACTCTTCGCCTTCGTATTGAACTGGGTAGAAAAGAAGACCGTTGAGTTCTTCAATAACCGGAAGTACCGATTTGCGCGACACTGAAGTCCAGCAGCCGAAAATAACATCGACGTCTTCTTTACTAATTAGCTCGCGTGTTTTTTCAGCAAATAAAGGCCAGTTCGATGCAGGATCAACTACAACGGGCTCTAGCTTTTTACCTAACAGACCACCTTTTTTATTCTGCTCTTCAATCATCATTAGAACAGTGTCTTTCAGAGTGGTTTCAGAGATTGCCATTGTTCCAGAAAGGGAGTGAAGAACACCCACTTTTATTGTGTCAGCAGCTAAAGCTGAAAATGATAGCGTCAGGGAGAGAGCTGCCGCTGTCGCTTTAATGAATTTGTTTAATTTCATAGTTTTACCTTTGGGTTTAAGTGAGAGATGACCGCTTTCTGTAGTCGTTGAAAAAGTCCGGTAAGTGTTCAAATAAAAATTTTAATTTTTTTATTAGATTAGGTGCATTATCAAATAAAGCTAAAGGTTCAACTATTCGTTACTTGGCTATATGAACTACGCGATATGACGTATAGATTGCGACAGAGTATTTCATCTCACAGGTTGGGGAGACTTATCTTTTGTGGCGGCAGTGCGAAAACTCTAAACTGTTCTATACCGCAGAGGGAAACAGAATGTTCCCCTCAATGGGTCTGTGTATGATTACAGAGAATGCTGTCAGCCTCAGGCTGCCAGCATTCCTTTATCGACGATAAAATCAATAATATCGCTAAGACCCGTATGCTTATGTAAGTTGGTAAATACATAGGGATTGTTCGGACGCATACGTTTGGTATCACTATCCATAATGTCCAGATTTGCACCGACATAGGGAGCCAGATCAATTTTGTTAATCACTAATAGATCGGCTTTGGTAATGCCTGGGCCACCTTTGCGCGGAATCTTTTCCCCCGCCGCAACATCAATGACATAGATCGTCAGATCCGCCAGCTCAGGACTAAACGTCGCGCTTAAATTATCGCCGCCACTTTCAATAAAAATCAAATCCAGACCCTCGTGACGCTGACTCATCTCTTCGACAGCAGCCAGATTCATCGAAGCATCTTCGCGAATTGCGGTGTGCGGACAGCCACCGGTTTCAACACCGATAATACGGTCCGCGTCCAGCGCCTCAGCGCGGGTCAAAATAATCGCATCTTCCTGGGTGTAGATATCGTTGGTCACCACCGCCAGGTTGTACTGATCGCGCATGGTTTTACATAGGGCTTCGAGAAGAGCGGTTTTGCCGGAGCCAACCGGGCCGCCGACTCCGATGCGCAGTGGGGCTGTAGTAGGGTTCATAGTCAATTCCTAATTCTGTTCAAGACCTGAAAAGTCTTGTGTATTGGGTTTCATGGCGACTGCTGGCAATTGCCATCGCCGGTGTCGAACTGCGTATATCAGCGTCTTTAATCTCTTCGGCCTGAAGAGCTGCCGCGGGAATATCCTCTGCCAGTTCAAGCATAATCTGCTGGCCGTGGGTCTGCCCGAGAGGAATTAGTTTTACCCCGGCAACAACATTGTTCTCCAGCCAGCTCCAGCTATAACCGCGACAGAGTTGCTGGCAGTCGATATTCCATTGACTGGCGGCAAGGGCGATACCAGTGAGTTGGCAGCTGGAAACAGTGGCCGCCAGATGTGGTGGAATTTCTATGCCCAGATTGGGCAGCAACTTTGCCAGTGCAGCACCGCGCTGGCGTTCTTCCTTGCGAAGTTCCATGGTTTCCCGACAGGCAATCAGCCACTGAGTCCAGCGCACCACGCTGGCCTCATCGGCATTGTTAAACGCGTTTAATAGGCGGATTAAAATCGGTAACTCAAGGGTTGCAACACTGTTGGCGAGTACGCTCTGCAGCCAGTCTTTTAAACTGCTGGTGTCAGTTACCCACTGGGCTTCAATCGCCCACTCCAGACCCTGTGAATAGGTAAAACCTCCCACGGGCAGGGATGGGCTGATCAGCTGAAAAAGCCTCAGCTCAGAGAGCGAGTTGTTGAGCATTATTTTTTAGTGGCGCGAATTATTGTGCTTTTTTTCAAGCGCAGGTAAGCGGCAGAAAACAGCGCAGCCACAAGCGCGGCCAGACCAAGATGATCCGGGGCGGTTATAAAATGAAAAGCCGAGCTTATTGAGCCATCCGGGTTGTGCGCTTG
>Ga0213868_10001537_pt1 | contig 22332 bp, 15 predicted proteins | sample PICome_9_FD_160087 | JGI IMG/M metagenome (GOLD analysis project Ga0213868, IMG submission 160087) | Coastal seawater microbial communities near Pivers Island, North Carolina, United States - PICO127 | ecosystem: Environmental > Aquatic > Marine > Coastal | place: USA: North Carolina...
AACAGAAACTTTGCAGCAAGGCGCACGTCAACTGTGACGAGGACAAGTGCATGATGCAACTTCATCTTGCTCAAGACAATGTGCGCTGACGTATAATAATAATAATAATACACACCAGGTGATGAACCATGAAGCATAAACATGAACGTCAGTCAACCAATCCTTGTAATGCCTTGACAAGAAATTGTACTTGCACCTTCTCTGAGACTTGGAGCGCGCAGGATGTCATGGTTCATGATGTGTATATAGAATCTAGGTAACAACCTCAGACTATTATGACTTTCTCCAATCCTCAATGCAATGGAAGACGTACCTTTCCTCTATTACGATTCGAGTGATTTCGTGTACAAACTCACAAACACACCAGAGCTACCTGTCTCTTCACAAAGAGACTCGAAACTTGTGTCCTGCACACTCCACACGAAACCCTAAAAACAGAAGGACAAAGAGAACACTGTGCTGTCTAAAAAGGCCTTCTCACCACATTTTACGGACATGGAGTACATCCCCCTCCTTTAACAAAACCTCCTAACTTCAACAGCAGATGGCCACCATTGGCCATTTTTGTTTTGATGCAAGAAAACAGTGCAGTAGGTAGAAGGTACTCGGTAGTCTCCCTCTCTTACTGAAAACTGACCATGAAGAATAACACACGATTGGCATCTTTGTTGGGAACATGGACTGGTGAAACTCACTTAAAGACAGACATTGGAAGCTATGAATTGAGTGCCTACTTCGTCATTCACTTCATGCCGGATCCTACTCGAGAATACGCATGTACTCTACCCAATTGTTCGGAATTTCAAAATCACGTTTGTAAATGGGACATGGATCAAAAGAAGAAGAAATGTATTGATCTCACAACTAGTAGTGAGTCATTGGATTGGAGTGATGTTAATGCATTTGTTTACTTTGGAGCTAAGGTGGTACGTATACTAGGTGGGATATATCCATCCTATTCATTCGTGTTCTTTGTACTGACACATTATGTTCATTCATTGTTTCCATGAATACATAGGACGTTGGATTCCCTTTTAATAAACACCGATCAGAAGATACTGGCGGATGGATCGGTCCAATGAATATTATCATGGCACAGGATAACATGGATTCGGGAGGATCTACTGATACTAATATTATAGATAGATACGTCTCCAGATATGTCACTACTCCCATAACGACTTTGATTCGAATGCCTGAGAATTGTACGCTGGTGGAGAGCCAAGATTTTGATTTGATTGTGGGGAGAGATGCTGTTATGAATACTGTACAAGGGCAATATGATCCTTCTGATGACGGTGATAAAGACCCTTATGAAAAGTATAAACATACATGTGACAATGGCGATGTGAAACCAATGCTTCCCTTATTCCATTTCGATTTTCTTCAAGATTCAGATACTGGTATAGAAACGATCAACGTTCAATTGAAGTACAAATTGATGACTATTCCGTCGAAGAAGGATTACATGTATGAAATTTATCCTCAGATCCAGCAGAGATTTAACCATTTAAATACGGGGTTTCAAATATCTGGTCCATATTGCTATGGAAATGATCCCAATAGAGGTTACTCTTTTGACATGAATTTTGATACCAGTGATCCTAAAGAAATGATCAAAGTCCAGCATGGGTGTGTAGAAGGACTACCATGTCTTCCTACAGCTGCCACTTTATACACAGACTCTGCGAATTCGATACCAATTACGCCTTTGCCCGATGATGCTACAACAGTGAGCGTTGTTCCCATGATTATATTCACCTTCATTGTACTTGCATTTGTGGCGTTGGTGACTTTGCTCTTTCGACAGAATCGAGTTTTAAAGCAAATGATTCGAGAGCTAGACGGGCCACGGATGGGGAACAGTGATGAACTGACCACACCCTTTCAACGGCTAGAAACAGATGATGGAGAAGAAGGGTTGTTGGAGGAAGAACAACAACAAGAAGAAGGCGATACATCGGATCTCCAACCTTTGGTAGAACAGGTTTGAAATGTTTTTTTTTTCTTTTTCATTCCATACCTCACCGAGAAAGATAATTGACAAATTTTCGACTACAACATTCTTAAACCGATGGATCTTATTTACAAATCTATTGATATTAATAATCAGTCTGTAGAATTATCTTTACGAGCGATTTTCTTTCTCTTTTTCGTAAATCCTCGTTTTCGGCTAAACGCATTTTGAACTTTTCCACCAGTTTCGGTTTGTTCTTCATTATATTCAATCTCGTTTGACTTTAAAACCATTGTGATCTGCTCCTTTTCTGCTTGTCGGACCACATTGACTAATTCGCTTTCAGTTCCACCATAGAAAATAATTCCACGACCATCTCTCTTTCCAGCTCTCCCACATCTTCCCATTCTGTGTAAGTGAGTGACAACATTTCCAGCAAATTGAAGCTGTACAACAGATGTTACACCAGGGATATCCAAACCACGGGCCGCAAGATCTGTGCAAACTAGTATGGGCACAGCGTCCGACTCATTATCTTTGGAATACGCTGTATATTTGCGAAATCTGTTCAAATTTTCAGTTCTTTCTTCTAGTGACAGCTTCGCATGAAATGACACTGCATCAATTCCATTTCTAGACAATGCAGCGGTGGCACTATCGACATCATCAATACTGTTCAGAAATATCATCACCTTTTCACCTATTAGACTGGTATCAGAAGAAGATTCTGGACTGAACATGTTGATCAGCTGATCCATTCTTCTTCGTTTGGGCATCTCATCATCGAAATTGTCCTCGATCCATACATTTTGACCCTTCAGTCCATAATGACGTGCATTATGCATTCCCTTCATTGTAACGCGTGTAGCATAAGGAAACTTCTTTTGCACATAAGCATCGACACTCTTCAGACCCATATCTGGGAGCGTCGCTGCAACAAGAACGTGTTGTGTTTTCTGAACTCCGAACGATGAATCGAGTCGATCCGCTCTTCGAAATCCCATCAAAACATTTTCCAAGGGTTTCAGATAACCCCCATCAAATAACATATCTGCTTCATCGATAACAAGAGTGCTCACGTCAGCGAACAACTCAATATTCTTCGGACTCAATGCCAGGGGGCTGAGCGAGGCAGGTGTTGTGATGACTAAATCCAAAGGTGGATGGTTGGAATCGCTGACAGAAAGACGGAATGGCTTGTAGTCCTCTGGAACATTTAGTCCACCAGGCAAAATTCCCAATCGTATTATTTCATTCCCATCAACCTTATCATCGATTTGGTTATATTGTTCTCCACTAGAGCCCCAAACTACAGAGGCTTGACCCCCGCTTAGTTCCATAGCCATTCGTAAAACCTGATTTGCAAGTTCCTTATTGGGTACTAAAATAATTGCTCTGGCGTATACGTATCCTAGTCGATGCATCGTGTTACTATCCGTTTTGGCTTTCTGTTTCCGCGTAAGTATATCGTCCATGAGGGGTAACAGGTACGCCAAAGTTTTACCTGAACCAGTTTCCGCACCGATGGTGACATCAGTCCCAGAATTTATTGCTGTAAATGCTGCAGCTTGCACTGCAGACGGTCGGCAGTCTTCCCCTTTTCCTCTGTTTAAGTATGCAGAAACGCGTTCCAAAAGAATAGGATTTTGTATTCCAATAGATTCAAAAGTGGGAAACATTTCTTTAGATGCAAAGAAATCGTCTGTTGATGTAGCATCAGCTAGAAATGATACTAAAGATGTATCATCGGGCGAAGTAGCCCTTAAGCTCATACATCGTTTGAGATCAAGATTATGTAACGATGTATGTCGAATGAAAGATATTTTCCCAGCTCTTGTTTCCTTCGCAAGTACAGAAACGATGTTTTGACTAGGATTACCCCGGTTTCTTATTCCTTGAAGAGGAAAACTCTTTACCAAAAGAGTCCCCGATCTTTTTGATACTATGGAGATCATAAACGTGATGAGTAAGGTCTTCATTGATAAGATTTATCGAAAAAACGTCGCGATGAAACCTTTTTCTCTTTTTTTTGTTGGTGTCGTGAGGATCTTGCCCACTTGGAGATTTATTTGCTTGGCTCTCAAGCCACCCGCAAAAAATGAGGCATCCCACAACGACGAACGACGCACGACGCAGACGCACGACGCACGTATCTACATATTTGCAATTTGCAACGAAACGCTAAACTCAATACACATAGAGAAAGACAATCATAACCCTCAGAATTATTATATATTTGTCGTAGAGACTACAGAGATTATGATAGAAAGAATAATGGAATCAAACCTGACGAAACAGCGTTGTGCAACATGCCCATTCCTTCAACTCATTGTGGTTTTCATAATAATACCATACGCTCAGTCGTTTGCCTCTGCTTTCAGTGGAAATCAACTTAACATATGTTCGATTTCAGGTGAATGTAATTCCTTTTCATATAGTTCTTGTAAAGTATCAAGAAGCGCTACATCTTTCTTTCCAGACGAAGATGAATCAACAGAGGATTATGATGATTACGATGATGATGAAGAAGGAAAATATGCCATCGACGACAGTCAATTAATGGCAAAGGACTTGAATGAAAACCGCGGTTCTTCTTCATTAGATGACAATACGAAATTCCAAATTGAACAACAACAGAAACAAATTGATATGCTTATGGAAATGTTTAAAAATCAACAAAGGAATGCTATGATTGTAAATCCCCAACCGAGTCAAAATATAAAAACATTGCAACAAAAGACGTATGCCCCCGGAACTCAGGTCAACAAGGACGATATTCTTCCGCCGTATAGTAGTAAATTGATGGAAAATATGATTGGAGAGGACGAAATTTCGGACTACCGTGGCGGTCTGGAGGAAGAAAAACAGTTGGGTGGTTTTGCTCCGATAAATCCAAGTAACACACCCATGCTTGCACCATTGAAGGCTATGTTTTTCATCGATGGTACATGGCTCTATTACAGTTTACATCGTCGTAATGAAGACCGCGATCCAATTGTGAAAAAATTTGGAAAGGGTTGGCAATATCGCTATAAATTTGATTGGGGGGCATTGCCTGGTATTGTTTGTGAAGAACTTGTGAAGCAACAAAATAGCTCAGGATGGTCCTCTTCTGGAGCGCAATCTCTGGGAGCTGGAAAATTTTCTAGGGGTGTTGAAATCGTCAGAGCTAATGTATTCACGTCCTACAAGAAGACAACGGATCCCAATGGAATCCGTGTTCGCATGTTCAAAGAGATGTCCGATGCGAACTACGATATTCACATGCTTGAGAGTTCCAGTAGTGGACCTGAAAAATGTGTTGATATCTCACTTGCTGTCGAAATGTTACACTACGCCACAGTACCAAATGCATACGATGTGGCAATTCTTTTAAGTGGAGATAAAGACTTCATTCCAGCTATGGTTCGCACACGTCAAAAGGGAAAGAAAGTAGGGGTTGTTTCTATGCGCACAGGATGTAATCGTGCTTTATATGAAAAGCCACATGTGAAAGATTACGATGTAGTATGGATAGATGATTTTCTCGATAAGTTATTGATTCCTCTGCCTGCTGATCAAGTTGGTGAACATGTAAAAACGGTGTATGACAGAGGTCTTTTGTCTGCATTTACAATTACGAAGGTAATTCTTGATTTCATCACCCGGTCTCCATTTGAAAAAGTTTCATCAAGGGATATTGGTAGATATCTAAAGAGCATCGAAATCGCAGGTGGAACAAACCTGCTTGACGACGTGAAGCTTGGTCAGGGTGGGTTACGCAGATTTCTCCAAGAACGTATGCCAACTGTCTTTGAAGTAATCGATAAAATGCCACATGAAATTATATTAACAGATCCAAATGACAAAAGTTATTGGATTGCGAAACGAGACGGTGCGAACCAAGTTCTTTTGGAAGAAGCGAAAAGGAGCGATTTTACTCTTGAAGAGAAAGAATTTTTGAAAAATTATCAATCAGGTGCGATTGAACAAGGTGCAGAAGATGATATATACTATTATACTATGGAAACAAATCAATTTGGCACAAGTGACAATCCTGAGATTTTAGATTTGGTGAATAATATACCGCATGACGAAAATTCCACTCCCACGCCTACCGATTACTCGAGTTTCACTGTAGCCCAGCTTAAAGAATTATGCAGAGAAAGGGACTTGTTGGTTTCAGGTGTGAAGGCTGCTCTAATCCAACGGCTGGAAGAATATGACCTTAGCAAACTTGTCCGGCAAGAACACGAAGAAAAAAAGAACCCAACAAACTCTTTGGAACAATACCTAGTCAATATCATCAAGTACTACATTGTTGAATGCGGTGGATACGCTTCATCCAGGGATCTTGGACGATTCCTTTCATCCAATCGAGGCTCTCACCAGATGTCAAACCTTTCGGCACTTCAACAATTGAAAGACTCCTTTGGAGGATTATCGTCTTTTATTAATCAAAGACAAAATATTTTCACCACGTTTCGTGAGAATCAGGACAATGGTGATCCACGCAATTTTAGTTTTGGTATTGGATTGAAAGACGATGTTGACTTGACATCCATCAAGCGCAGTAAACCTTCCATCTCGACAATAGCATCACCATTCTCAAACATTTCTCATCAGAAAAATGCTATCGTTGATCCTGATATCTCCAATCATTTGAAAGATCTTGTCAAAGAATATCTACATGCTAGCGGAGGAGAAGCTTCCTCAAGAAATATAGGCCGATATCTTGCAGCAAATTCGGCGTTTGGATCAGGTAATAATCACGATAAAAAACGTTTCACAGCTCTAAAGCAGCTAAAGCAACATTATGGAAGCTTGCTGTCTTTCTTGAGCGCATCAGAAGACTCCTTTAAAATCATTCGAGAAAACTTCAAAGAAGGCCAGTTCGGGGATAACGAAGATCCTCCATCTGATCTTTCGTTTGGTGTTCGAATGATTAAGTAGTTTTGTAAAAATAGCGATTTTTCAATTTGCGAGCATGCAGTTTATGTTGTGTGTTCAAAACAAATGGATACTCTTATTTGAGGTTTTGAAAAAAATGACAGAGATTCTCATTCCATTCGTTGCGACCACCCAAATTATCTTTGCCAGGTAGGTGTTGAAAACGTTGTCATGGCATCCGCTGAACGCCCGGCGCACGGCCTACGCCAGCCGCCAGTTGTATTTTACATAGGGAAGGTGTTCGGCTTCTAACTGCTGAGAATTAACAAGAAGGCAAAGCCACTGAAATATAGATAGGAAGCAGAAAACGATCTGATTGTGGAATTCACGTTTCGCTCAGTTGGATCTTTTTCGGTACCTTGAGATTAAATGTAAAAACAGATTTAAAAAAAAAAAGCGGAACGAAAACAAGAATCATCATGGGTATATGTTCAAGCAAGACTGTTACGTCAGACGCAGTCGCCAGTAGTAACGGTAAGTAAGACATCAAATTATGAACTATAGCGCTTTCAATGTGGCCTGCTTAAAGATTAGTTTCTGACACGTCCCATTCATTCACCCTCTCGTTCTCTCTTTGACGGAGTAGTGGAAAAAGCACCGACTTCGTCATCACAACAAAGTCGAGCATCCGGTCCTCCACCGCTCCACCCTAATATCGACACATCTAAAATTGGGGGCACAGAGAGTATCAAGAAACCAACCATAGCTCCAGGTTACAGCTCTGGTGCGTCTACTCCATCTCAACTTGATGGGTCAAATCATAGTCGCGGTTCAAAACATTTATTGCATTCATCTAGTGTTCTACGTCTCGATCAGATGATTCAAGAGAGGAAAGAAGATGGAGATTTGCAGTCTAGAATGGTGCACCTTGAGGTGCCTTTCGGAAGGCCTATTGAAGATGTGTATGATGGAATTCACGATGGACCGTAAGTAACTTTTTGTTCGATCAAAATACGTCGGCAGAATATTAGAATGATCGAACTGACACATTATTATTATTATCTTAAAGTGTTTTGGGCTCTGGAATTTCAGGTTTAGTTCGTCTCTGTAAGCATAGGGCAACTGGTGCGAAGTATGCTGTAAAATGTCTTGATCTTGGTCTCATTGAGTCTGAAGAGGGACTTCAGCAGTTGCGCGACGAGATCGCTATCATGTGCCAACTTGATCACCCTAATATTGTTCGACTGGAAGAAGTCTATGAAAGTCCAAGTGAAATTTACTTGGTTCAAGAACTATGCTTTGGTGGAGAACTGTTCGATCGTCTCGACGAACAACCTGATTACCACTACACAGAATCTCAATGTGCAAAACTCGTGAAACAGATGCTCTGTGCTGTTAGATATATTCATTCTAAAGGAATCATCCACCGTGACTTGAAGTTGGAGAATTTTCTTTTTAGTTCGACCGATGCCGACTCTGAACTAAAGATGATTGACTTTGGTTTGTCTAAACACTTTAAGTACGGCGAAGTTCAACATGAAGCAGTTGGAACACCTTACACTGTAGCACCTGAAGTTATTCGTGGATCGTATGATGAGAGATGTGATGTGTGGGCTATTGGAGTCATCACCTACCTTCTTCTTAGTGGAGATCCTCCATTTGGAGGATGTGGAGGTCCTGAGTCTTTAATGCAAGTGCGTTCGAACATATTAGCAGGTCGATTCACATTTGAACCGATAGAGGTTTGGAGAATCGTAAGTGATGATGCGAAGAAATTCATTCGTGAACTTCTCGTGACTGATCCTACTTGTAGACCTACCGCCAAGCAATGTCAAAAGTCTGAATGGCTTCAAGAATGGGCGAATAAAGACAAGAAGGAGGGTGACAATAATCTAGATCACAACGTTGTGAAAGCTCTTGTCAATTTCAAAGAGTATTCTGATATGCGAAAGCTTTTGTGTGAGGTTTTGAGCTTTACTTTACTTCCAGATCAAATTTCCGATCTGCGTAAAGAGTTTGAAAAGCTTGACACTGATGGTTCCGGCGAAATCTCTCTCAAAGGACTGAAACAAGTTCTTATGCAAGGTGCTGGTTCTGGTACACTTGGAGCTCTAACAGAGGAGGAAGTGGAAGATATTTTCAACGCGATGCGTGTGAGAAAGTCTGAAACGCGTATTCACTGGCATGAGTTTATCGCAGCTGGGCTAAGTCAGTGCAAGGTTGATGATCGAAACTTGAGGCTCGCTTTTGAACGTATCGATTCTGATCATAAAGGATATGTGACGTTTGATAACATTGTTGATTTAATGGGAAGTGACGCAGAGAACACGGATGAGATGAGAGTCACGTGGACTAGCTCAATGAAGTCATACAATTGCCATGACGCTCAGATATCATATGAAGATTTCGTTCGTTTGATGAAGGGCCAGACGATGCAGCCGACACCAGGTAGACCGACCATCCCAAAAATGGAAGGAATTAAGACATTTAGAGCAACTAATCTTGATCTTATTGTTGAACGTGAGAGTCATGAGGAAATGGAAGAGGAGGATCAGGGCCAGCCTATCTCCAACAGAAGGGTTTCTTTTGATCAAACATCTCCTCGCAAAGTGTCAATCTCTGAACATCTAAATCCAAGTGAGGAGTTAGATTCGTCCCCGCTTTCCATGGAAGAAGAGGAAGAGTTGAATATTTCATCGGAGCATAATCTTAATTCATCTGATCTTACGCCACCACATACACCAGTGCGAAGCCCTGTCGACTTTGTTACACCAACTGCCTCTGAAAGATTTAAGCTCTCTCCAGATTCCTTCTCGAAGAGGGGTGGGTTACCTGCCCTTCCTGAGACTGGAGAAAGTGCTTTTTCCCGTAGGCGTTCCAAGTCTGTCGATGATCAAGATACATACTTATCTCCAAAGATTTCTCCTAATCACATGCATACAGAAATTGCTCCTGATGTTCGTAGAGCCATGATGCTGCCTGAGCACGATAAGAAGAAGGATGCCGACTCTGGAGATGGCAACCTGTCTGCGCTTGCTGTAAATAGAAAATTGTATCGCGCACACAGGCAAATGAGACTAGCCGTTCTTGAAGCTAGCAAACGCTTCGAGGAAGAAAGAATAAGGCGCACTAAAGAAGAGCTAAGAGCAAGCCAAGAGAGCGAAGCAAAAGGAAAGCATTGGGGTGCCGGATTGGTAATGAGACGTGGACATCAAAAGGAGCTTTCTTCTGAATTCATTAGATCTTTGATGAAAGAACGACAGACCGCTCATGAAATTCTCGTTGAGACTGCAGCCAGACGTGGAGGGCGAGGAACTCGTGCTAGGAAAAAGACTATTTCTGACATGTCAGGCATGCTTTTGAGTATATCTGATGATGACTTGAATGCACGTGGAGGCGTGCCTATGCATGAACAGATTGGAAAGGTCCCTACAAATCCTAACGTCTTAACTGAAGAAGAGCTTAAGATTAGCAATAAGGTTCATGATATGGCGAAACCAGAGCCTACTGTTCCGGGAGTATTCCGAAAGACCCACGACCCATTCCAACAATGGGGTCAGGCCATGAGAAAAGTGCTTGGTCAGAACTATGAGAACAACGACAATCTTGATGAGCCTGAAAACCCAAAACAACTCATTCGAAAGACAAGTAGTTTGAAACCATCATCATCCTTGAATGAGTTAAGTAATCAGCAGCCTTCTTAGGTCGTGGAGTTTTGAATACAAGAAGTAATTCATATGTATTGCAATTGATACCAAGTCTTTACTAAAAAAATTATTAAAAAAAGAACTCCATAAAAATACTAACGATTTGTGACTACTTAGTAATTTATAGTTACTTTGATATTGAAACAATGGGTTAATTTGTATTCATTTTTTAAGATGAAGCAAGCTTCTTCAACATAATTATACTACTGAGGGAATCCTGGACAGCAGCATCAGGAGTGGAAGCCCCTGAGGTCACTCCCAAAACGACATCTTTCTTCAAATCGAGGATTAAGGGTTCAGTGACGATCTCTCCATCGACAGTACGGTGAGTGATAGTATTATCAGCAGAGATACACTCTGCACGGTTGATGTGGAACGAACGGATTCCAGCGTGGATAGGAATTTCAAGAAGGTGGGCAGTATTGGAAGAGTCCCATCCTCCAACTACGAGGATGAAATCAAGTCCAAGCTCCTTGTGGTTCTCTACGAGCTCATGAACAGCATCTTGTCTCTCCTATGAAGAATGTGCACAAAAATTCAGTTATACATGTCAGTCCAACGAAATGCAAACAAACGTACATGCAAAACGTCACTCAAAGAAGAACTTACCTGTGTAGCATCACAAATGGTATCAAATTCAACGTAATGGTTGCTAACATCAACAGGCCCAAACTTCTGAATCATAGCCTTTTGAAACATTTGTCCAATAGCTCGAGTGTCTTTCTTATACATGGTAGTTTGATTGGCCAACCCAACATTATCCAACATAGTATCAGGATCAAATCCTTTGGAGATTGCATTCTTAAAATACTCCAAGAAAGCTTCTTTATCTCCCCCATTGAGGATATAGTCCACCACCATTTGTGCCTCTTTCATATCCTTTACACAAATGTAATCCTCACAGAAAGATAAAGTTGCAATAGTCTCCTCATGTCCATACTTTCCATGGATGACAGATGTCAAACCCTTCTTCTGGTGCATATCTACCGTGTTCCAAACCTTGCTCACCCAAGGGCAGGTGGTATCTACAACTTCAACATTCTTTGAGTTCAACATTTCCATTTCCTCAAAACTAGCTCCAAATGCAGGAAGAATCACAACATCTTTATCACCTACTACAGAAAAGTCTTTCTTATTTTCACCCAACTTTTCAATAAAATTGACGTTCATAGCTTGAAGGTTATCATTCACCTCGGGGTTATGAATCAGTTCATTGGTGATGTGAACTTTACGATCGGGAAAGTGCTTGACAGCCTCATAAGCTAAGGCAATAGATCGCTCCACGCCCCAACAAAACCCAAAGCTATTGGCGAGATGAACCTTGACTCCATCACGTTCAATGACAAATTGATTGCTCTTGAGTTCGTCAACGAGTTTAGATTTGAATTGTTCCTCCATGGTGCCTTCCACATCTTGACGAACCTCTTTGAAACCGTTACGATAAAAACGGTCCGATTTCATAAACTGCAACCTCTTGTTCTTCTTACTAAGCTTTTGTTCGGATGTCGTTTCAGTGGTTTCCGACGACATGTGCAACGATGAAGAAATACGAGCGGAGTTCAAGGATGGTGCAAATGCAGACACCGCCGTTATGGAGGCGAGCATAGTTGCTGCTGTTGTGAGCTTCATGGTTCTTTTGTTTGTGGTGTGATTGAGTTGGAGAAGGATGATCTATTATCACTGATGAAGGGTTAACTCGAAACTCGCAACGTACGATAGCACGTAGCACACACACAGGAACCGTAGAGAACGGAAGGAAGATTTCCGGTGTTGAAGAAGAAAAGGGTGCACTTGCACGAGTGACGTAAAAAAGGCCTTGTACCAATCCTTCGAGGATTGGAAAGGAAAAAAGACCTCTCGGCGAAGCCGTTCATGACGTCATCAGTGTCGATGAAACATCAAAAAATGCAAAAATGCCCTGATGCGAGAAAGCACAAAAAAAAACTTCCTGAAGTTTCGTACGGAGTCCTACCGTACTGGATTATTCCTTCAACATTCAACGATATTAAAATATATACATATAAGAATGACATTCAAGCCTCAGACCGTACCTCACATCATACCCAATATCAATGATGAAGATTGGAGGAATGATAATCACATCCAAATTCGTAGAATGATGATTCGTGAAATGTAAGTGCAACCTTCAAATTTTTGACGGATTGAAAAACTTTGCCTCCTGAATCTCGTTAGAACATGGATGAATTACTAATTATAATCTGCTTTTTACAGTTTTAATATATTATCGGAACGAGTGCTTCTTAAATTTTCAAGAATGGCAAATGGGCAGAGAATATGCAACATATACAAACGTTTGCCCAAAGTTACACAGAAGATTGAGCTGCAAATATACAGAAATGCGTCCTCTTTTGAAGAGTACACTAGCACAATGGACAAGAATAGACTTCTCGAACACTTGAAAAGTCATATACGAGAGAATAGGTGGATGACTTCGAAAGCCACTGCTGCCTAATCACTGAGAAAGGGCATTGGGCATTGCAAGAACATCTTGGAATATTTTTATTAAAACTTTCCAACAGCATTTGTACTTTTCTACGCTTGGAATGTTGCTTGGAATTTACGTCAATATACTTGTAATTTATAATGATCATATATATGTTTTTAATTCAATGCTACACTAGAGATTCATCCTCTTGATTCATCAGATTCAACGTTGATCGGAACCGAAAAAATTAGGTTTCTCTTTTTTCGCAAGTGCCCTTATTTGCCCGGAATCAACAATGTCGTACCTTGATGAAAGATATCCACTACTCTTTCGTTTCAAACCATTCCGATATGTATTATCAGTATATTTTCATTATTTAGAAATGAAGGAAAGAGATGAAAGTGTTACCTATTCCTTTTCTTTTTGAGACTTATTGTCATAGATCCGTTATTTCGTTGTTAAAGAAAACTGGGCTTCTCATTCTTGTTCCTTCGTCTCTTTGTCCTGTATTGTGGTCGTTCAATACACGTAGGCTTGGAAGCAGCTTCCTTCTCAAACACTCTGACCAACTCTTAGTCAAGCAATAGCGGGATGATTCGTAATAATGGATACACATCCTCTATCTGTACAGTTACAGTTCATAGTAGTATTCATCCATTCTTTTTCTCTATTGTTCTTTTTCATCAATCCCACAAGCTTTTTGAAAATGTTCCGAGAAATTTTCGCACCCTTTTTGTTTTGTTCCATTTTACTCCTACTCATATATCCGTACCAACTCTGAAGGTCATAAGTATAATAATGATGTCTATCATGCACGATATCCATTTTGAAATTGTTCAAAGTTCCTATTCCAGTGGTAGACGGCGAGGTCTTCTTCCCTGTTCCGAGTTACAGAAAACTCTTACAGCCCATGTTTCTTCACAATTTGAGCAGAAAATCCTTTACATCAAGGCTCATGATTATAGGTAGAGCAATCATCAATTTACCAATCAAACGTCGAACTCCTCTCTTGTGAACTTTATTGTTTTTCACATTCTCATATCCCTTTGCTATTGTCCCCTCTAGAATCGAAACAAGAGAATAATAATGGAAGCATGCCACAAATGTTGATCCCAAGAATCGTACCCCTGAGGAATCTTCGTACATGTGCACAAACAGTGTGACAATATGGAACAGTTGTGGTATGAATATGGATTGACATACTTGATCCAACAAAATCATCTTTGAGGAGTCATGTTTGCTTCCACCATTGTATGTTTCAAACGAAAGTATAAATGTAACAATCAAATAGGAACTTGACAGTAACCATCCGAGATGGAATGTACTCCATAGGAATGCACGAAACAGTTGACCTTGGTGTATCATCAGATAAGGGTCTGAATCATTGTGATCGTCGAACAAACAAATGGAAATTCCTTCTTCTTTGAGTCGTATCATGGTCTTTAGAAAGGTAGATACAATCATCATTGTAAAAACATTGAACAACAGAGCATAACCATATTTTGTTTCTTTTGTTTTACGTTGTTGTTCTTGTTGTTCTTGCAATTCAAGTATAAAATGTTTTCGATTGAATAAGAAATGAGTATATGCTGACGATCTTAGTAATATCATATCAAGAAGAACAAGAAGTAACTCTCTTTCGATATATGGATCTGCATCTAGTTCGCATTGCAAGCATGTTTGTAACTTAATATTTTTGATAGAGGAGTATTGTCGGTACAATGACTCATTTGGTGTCAGGCAAGAGACGCAGAGATAATCAGTACTGCTCCTTCTTCTAGGTGCATTCATATTGAACATAGATTTTGGATTCACGCGTTATCCTCAAAGAACAACTAGTCTACCTATCTATCTGTCTCTCTTTCTTAAGTGTTTTTATTTTGGGTTTGGGGGAACGGCCAATTGGAGGAGTGTAAATAAATAGTTCGAAGGATTGTCAAAGTGTTGTTCACATTGTGACCTTGTTAGTACCTCTTCGCCTCGGCGGCGCCACTCGTTTTTTATCTTTGGCGTTGCTGTTTGCTTTTTGCTGTTTGCTTTCGTTAGCTCTTTTCTTTGTTTGTCACTCTTGAAGCTTCCAAGTTTCAATTGCAAACAACCCTTTTCTTCTTTGAAAGAGTTGTATTTCTTTATCTCCCACATAGTAATATTCTAGTGAGTTATGGGAGTCCCTGCATTCTATAGATGGCTTTCAGAGAAATACCCAAAGATTGTCCAGGATGTGTTAGAAGACCGTGTTCACCTTGCGCATGATTCAGGCTCCATCCGATCTCCGTTCGATTGCACACGACCCAATCCGTCAGGATTAGAATGTGACAATTTGTACATTGACATGAATGGAATCATTCACCCGTGCTCTCATCCTGAACATGGACCACAACCCAAAACAGAAGAGGAAATGTATGAAAATATCTGTCGTTATGTCGATAGATTGTTCCGTGCTGTTCGGCCAAGAAAATTATTGTACTTGGCCATTGATGGTGTTGCACCACGTGCAAAAATGAATCAGCAACGATCCAGGCGTTTTCGGTCGGCACAAGAAGCGAGGGAGAAGAGGGAATTGGAAAATGAACTGAAACAATCGTTAGTTCAACAAGGGCATAAATTTGAAAGTGGTAGTAAAGAAGAATGGGATAGTAATGTTATTACTCCGGGAACAAAATTCATGCTGAATTTAAGTGAGTACATTCGTTTTTATATCAGAAGAAGAATTAGTACGGACAAAGCGTGGAGAAACATCACCGTTATTTTCTCTGATGCCTCCATTCCTGGTGAGGGAGAACACAAGATTATGGCCCATATTCGTCATCAGAGAGGTCAACCAACTCATGATCCAAATTTGGTACACATCTTACATGGTCTTGATGCTGATCTCATCATGCTTGCTTTGGCTACACATGAGGCACACTTTTATATTCTTCGTGAAGAGGTTCTATTTGGGAGGAAAAGTGCCGAACACGCGGAACAACGCAAGAATGAGAGCGGTTTCACTGATAAACAGAAACAGCTAGATGAAGCTGCTGGAGCTGATGCTATGGAGTTACCTGAGAATAAAACGAAACCATTGCAACGAATCAGTATTCCAATTTTGCGAGATTATTTGGCATTTGAGTTTCGTGAATGCAATAAGGTACCTTTCCGTGAACGGAGTTTTGAGCGCTTACTCGATGATATTGTATTCTTATGTTTCTTCGTGGGCAATGACTTTTTGCCACATTTGCCAAGTCTTGATATTCGTGATGGAGGGTTGGATTATTTGTTTAACGTGTACAAGAGAGTTTTACCTACTCTTGGAGATTACATCACAAACCACGGTGGACAAGTGAATCTTAGCCATGTAGATGTAATCTTAGCCGAAGTTGCAAGTATAGAAGACTATGTGTTTGAAATGAAACATCAGAATGAAGAAAACGAAAAGAAGAGACAGGAGCAATACAAGGCGCGCAAAAAACTTTTAACAAAAGATGGATCGGCTCCTTTGGCAAACGCTGGAGTTATTGCTACTGATATTCCAAAGGTTCAAGGTCGTGCGGCGCGAATATTAGCACAGAATAATGGAATGACTGCCCTTGGAAAGGATAATGCTTACGAAAGTAAACACAAGTCGTTCTCTGAAAATGCTGAAGTCGCTGAACAGCTAAAAGCGTCTCTGCTGAATACTGAAGACGTTGCAAAACGCAAAGCCGAAGAAATTAATTCCAAAGAAGATGCTGAAGAAGTAGATGATGATGTCGACATTGTTGACGACGATGTTGTATCTGGCGAAACGGGCGAAAATGAAGATGATGAAGACTCAGAATTTGATCAAGAAGCACATGACGAATCGAAACGTGTACTCAAACAAAAGTTGAAAGAAGCTGAACAAAAGAAACTTGATGAATACGCAAAAAGTGTGGAAGACAAAGTTCGATTTCACGAAAAGGGCTGGAAGGTACGTTGTTTCTCTACAGTGTGCTATATTTTTATTGTGTATATATTGCTCACGCAAATTCCATTTTATTTAGACTCGGTACTATTCAGATAAGTGTAAAGCAGACGATGTCGCAGAAAATGGTGGAAGAGAGCACATGTACAGATCCTACATTGTAGGTTTATGTTGGGTAATGAAGTACTATTACGATGGATGTCCCAGTTGGAAGTGGTTTTATCCCTTTCATTATGCACCTTTTGCTTCTGATTTGAAAAATATCGAGCGATTCCAAAAAGATTGTACTAATTTTGAACTAGGAGAACCGTTCCGACCTATTGAGCAGCTGATGGCTGTGCTACCCGAAGATTCTTCTCATGCTATTCCTAAAGCTGCTAGGTGGCTTATGAGAGATAAAGAAAGCCCAATAATTGATTTCTATCCGAAAGATATCGCATGTGATCCAAATGGTAAAGCTATGCCTTGGCTTTGGGTCGTTCTTTTGCCGTTTATTGATGAAGATCGTCTATTAAGTGCTTTGAAACCAACCGAAAAAGATTGGTCTGATTATGAGAAATTATGCAATGCTAGGGGTTTAGCTGATGGGTACGTTTACTGCCATGTGGCTCATTCTCTTGCAGCATCGATTACTCCTGTAATCGAAAATAGATCTAATGCTGCAATTGAGGACGGACCAATCAGTGGAATACTAAGCTTGCCGTTAAGTTATGAAGTTTACCCGCTTGATAAGAAATCTACTATTCCTCCTCCGAAGACATCTCATAAAATCGAACAGGTACATGATATCGATGGTCTCCTCACCACACCTATTGATGCAAATGCTGCTCTTTGTGCGGCATTTCAAGAACCGTGTATTAAGAAGCATCTGAGTATTATTCTCCAGGGTGCGAGGCCTCCTGATTCTATTCTTGAGGCATCGGATTATCAGATCCGTCGTCCGAGGCTTAATAGAGGAGGAGGAACTATTGCTAATCTTGGAACTACTAGGGACGGGGCAAGTCACCAATCTGGATATGGAAGTATGAATATTAGCTCTTATGAACGCCAGCTGGCTGAGCGCAGTGGTCGAGGACATCAAATGAATCAAACAGGGGCAAAAGCGTGGGGTGCTATGGAACCAACTGCGAAACGACAAAGGTATGATAATTCTGGAGGTCAAACTGATCGTCCTCAAACATCATACCAAAATCCTTTCAATCAGCAGTCGAATCAAAGATTATTGAATAATAATTTCTCTGGTACGAATCATTTAAATTCGGGATACAATCAGCATTCGAATCCCAGATGGCAACCACCTTCGCACCTTCGCCCACCTGTGCGTCAACCCTTTCAACCGAACCATCCCATTCCTCCTCCACCACCTCCGCCACCTCATTCAAGGCAAGGCTATAGCTTCCAGAACTTTTCTTCGCGCCAAATGGGACAAGATCAACGAGGATACGGTCATCATCTTCCTCAGCCAGGAAGGGGGGCTGGGAGTTCTGCTCCTGCTCGCTCAGGAGTTAGCTCCGATGTGATGAAGAATCTTCGAAATCAGTTATCAAGTACGTTGAATCGAAGTAAAACCAATACCAGCCAGCGCAAATAGATATCGTGTCTATATTTCGAAGTCATTCAAAGAGATAAAATTTGTTTTTGGTTCTTGTACTAGTAATGATAATTAAAAAGCTCTTTAGAAAGCGAATATTCTTTTGATTAGTACGAGAAGGCATTTTATGTTTCATATTCATTCTGACTATATACGCAAAGTAAGATAGGGTTAAATACAAGGCAGGATACCGTTTTTAATTTATTTGAGAACGACATATTGTTTAATCAACGTTAGACATGGCAACATCGTCTCCCTTTGCACCATTTCTGTTCTTTCTCTCCAATGCTGCTTTGCGATCCTTGTCCATCTTGAGCTTAGTAATAGTCAAAGAGCTAGCAGGAATTCCTACAGGAACACTGGTTCCGTTAACCTTCTCGCGAGTAATTCTCTCTACGTGTACAACAAACTTCTTACGAAAGCAAGCAGTTACCTTTCCTTCACGAGTCTTGTACATTCCTCTGGTGATGATAACCTCGTCGTCTTGACGAATGGGCATAGAACGAACACCATAACGAGTCTGAAGCTCCTTGGAGAGGTTAGCGGACATGAGGGTACGTCTGGCCTCAGAGTGAGCTGAGAAGTGAGCCTTACGAGACTTACGACGGCTAGAGGAAACTGATGTTGAGTACTTCATCTCGAAAAACTGTCAATAAGTAACGGGAACAATCTGTGTTAGGTATTTGATAATGAAAAGATATAGTACTCACTTGGTAGTACATATATCGTACTGCAAGATCACTAGGTAATTTTTTTAATGTATTCTAAACTTCGCCGATATTTTTCAACCCAGTGTCTTATAATTCATCAATACTGAGTGATTTTTTACATACGCTTTAACCAAAGATTATTGATGCACAGATAAGATCAGCGTTAACACTTACTCGCTTCGTTTGTAACCAGTTAAGGTGCTTTTGAACAGGAAAAAAGTCTAAAAAATGCGGGAAGGCCTGGAAAAAGTAAGGCGGTAAGTGATAAGTGACACATGTTTCCTTTATTAAAAAACTGAAACATCGATTTCAAGATGCCTTTTGCTTCATCTCTTGTCAACGTCCAAATACATTAAAGATTGAAATAAGAAATAGACAGGTTCTTTCAAATATAAACAGATTCAGCAAATAAGATTAGTTGATAATTATGTAGGCATCTTTATGAGGAACTTTCTTTACAAAAGACCGCATAACATATCGTCATTTTCCGTTTGAATCCGAAAAATTATTCATTCTTCTTCCATAGCATTGCGAGGATTTCATTCCGAATTGTTTATTGCATACCCTGACGTTTTTGTAATGCGGCTTGGACTTGTTCTCTTGCATCAAAGTATCTATCCTGACAATGAGCCATGCAAGTTTGTTCTTTTCTGTCAAGGTGATCACCCTGTCACCGTTAAAACAAGAGACCCGGTAAGAGAAAAAACAATAGAAAACAATAACAAAATGCACTTAAAATTTACTTACTGATGTTCCAGCACATTTCTTAAAGCAGGTAGATATCATCTTTTCCATCATAGATTGCATGATTTGTTGATTAGCTTCTTGCTGTGCTTGCAGCATTATTGCTTGACGTTGCTCAGGAGAAAGCTGATTAATTTGATCCATATTATTTTGAAAGGATACTATTTATGCTGAATTGTGTTTTGTTTTTTCTTGTGATGAAGAAGGATAAATCTCAGCTGTGTGCGAGAAGGAAGGAAAACAGGCAAAGAGGGGGTACTAACCAGGTCTATTGAAACAAAGAAGAAATGATGGGAATTATTTTTATAAAAATTGTGATACCCATACTTCATCCATAAAATTTCATGAAAATTATCAGACAAATCAGGATTGCAAATACTTTGATAATCAAGCCTCTATTTCCGGAAGTCCATTCATGCAATTTGATTAGTTCTTCTTTACCTGCTTCAACTTGATCAAAGGCAGCCTCTACATCGTCTTCAATCTTGACCAAAATTTCTCCTTGACTTTGGATGAGATTGCTCATTTTGCCAAACATTTGAGTCAATTCAGTCAGAGTCTTTTCTGCCTGGCGTGCACTCTCTAGTCTATTTTGTGTTTGGCGATTTTTTCGTCTCATTTGTATTTGTGCTTGGACTGAGTTAGAATCGTGTATTTTATTTTCATCTTCATTTTGGTACGGATCATGACTAGTTGGTTTCATGGAGCCTCCTCCTAATCCTCGACGTCTCATCCCAGTAGTTCTGTTATCTCCACCATAGCCTCCGTAGCCTCCGTAACCAACTGAATAGTCCATGCCATTGTCCGGAAATTTAGGTGTATGTACTGTCCGATTGGTCGTATCGTTAGAAACGACCGTGGCTCCTTGTACCGTTTGAGTTGTATTCGATGAATCAATTGCAAAATTATTTTCCTTTGTTTGAGTCAATAATTTTGATCTCTTCATGTAAGAGTTTGGTATAGTTTGACTCGGATTTATGGTGGCAAAAAGGGGGCTATTGAGCTGACTCTTTACAGCACCATTCCTATGATCCATCATTTTTAATTGAGATGAGATTCGCTTCGATGTTGCCGTTTCTCTGTGTAATGGATCTGAACTAGCGTTATATCGACTACTACTTAATCCTTGTTCGACGGGTTGAGCTCCTAGTGGGCTTCTTGTCGTCATTTTAGACATGTTCAGTTGTTTTCGTCTAAGAGCCATTTCTTTTAAGACTTCTCCTCGTATGGTCATAATGTCCTTGAACACGCCCATTTGCTTTTCTACGGCTTGTTTCAAAACTAGTCCAACAGTTTCGTAATGTTTAATTCTTTGACATGACGACTTAACATTTCGATCATTTCGAGAGATTCTATCAAAAGGACCGAGAACAGCAGCTTGAGGAAGAGAATTTTGCAAAATATCTAATAATCCTTTAGAATAGTTGTGGAACGAAGACATGCTTTGGTTGATTTCTTCTGTGGGGTCGTTCGTAGTTCCTCTCCGTTTGACTAAGTTTCCTAATGTAGTTAACGTCGATCCTAATAAATGGAGAGTGAGAGTTGCCTCATGTAAAACTTCAATAGCAGGATTATTCGATGAAGCTTGATCAAGTTCTTTACGGAAGAATTTCAAATCACTCGCGTTTAGAGATTGTAATTCAGGAGATAGTTGAGCACATGTCTCTGGGTTTTGTTGAAGTATTCGAAGCGATGTCCTTGCACATGATAAAAACTCAGCAGTTCTAGATATTGCATGTGAAAAGTATAATTTTGATTGATCTGATTGAATCATATTCGCTGTACGATGGAATGATATACAAGAAAAATGGTGAAGGTTACATGTTACATTTACACTTACAGTCACCCAGAACCCAGAACCCAGAAACCAGAATGCAGAACGCAGGATAGTTGGCTCCTTTCTCCTTTCTCCTTTCTTTCTGTGCAGTAAAACAAACAACAAACCCAAGTCAAGAATACGACACCACTTACTCATTAATGACCATGATAAGAGGGGCAGCACCGGGCGTCACAAGCAAAATTTACTTCACAAAAAGTCCACAAAAACGAAAAAGGTAACTTCAACATACTCTGAACTCATTTAGCACAAGACGCTGAGCTGAATTGATTGAATCTCATTCATCAAACAACAACAACATGAATATCTCAGATACCAGTACGGATGAAGATGATAGGTACCACATAACGAACCTATACACGTCTATCGAAGGGACAATCCTTTGTAGTACCTTAAGTTCCTTCTCCATTCTCGCATCCACCGCAATAATTATTATCATTCAAAGGTCTCACGATGGTCTCGGATCAGTCTACCATCGTTTTCTGTGTTGCATGAGTATTGGAAATTTGGCATCTGCCATATCGATGAGTTTCAATACCCTCCTTA
>Ga0213868_10001540_pt1 | contig 22320 bp, 13 predicted proteins | sample PICome_9_FD_160087 | JGI IMG/M metagenome (GOLD analysis project Ga0213868, IMG submission 160087) | Coastal seawater microbial communities near Pivers Island, North Carolina, United States - PICO127 | ecosystem: Environmental > Aquatic > Marine > Coastal | place: USA: North Carolina...
TCTGATCTTGCAAAATCTTCGTAGCCTTCTTTTATACTGTGTTTTTTTCCTTTGTGCATTTTGTTTATTTTATTATTTTATATACTGTTTTACCAAACTCTTTTTCAGCGAGTAGTTTTCTGTTTCTGTTTTTCTCTACACTTATATAACTAACATGTATCCAAGCTGGATTTTTGTCATCACCAAATTCCCATATAATTTGATCAAAATTACAGTGATTGCATATCCATTCATACATCTCTGCATTAGTTTTATGTCCATAGACGTCATCTAAATCCATTGCCATACCTTTACAATGTTGTGAACTAGAAGCTCCTCCTATGGCCTTATTTAATTCTTCAGAACGAAACATACTATTAATCTTTATTGGTCCGCCAACCCATAGCCTTAGTGGTTCAAAGATCTTTTTAGCTAACATTTTCATATTGTTAGTTTGTTCTTCATTAGGTGTGTTGTCTATACCGTATCTCTTAGCTGTGTTTGAATGTGTCGCTTCAGCAAAAGTTATATGATCGCTTATTTTCATAATTAGAATTTAAAGTTAATACCTGTCTTTACGACCTCTATCTTTCTATCCCAGTATTTTTGTATTGCTACTTCTGTAAATAATCCTATTTTTTTATTTAGTTTAATTCCAAACTGTCCACCGACAGAGTAATCTATCCAATTATCTTTACCAACATATGATTCATATGAATATTTTTCTTTCCACTCTTCGCTTGCTGTGGTTGAGTGTAATGGTAATATATTGCCATATATATGAAACCAATGAGATTTACGATAATGATAATAGTCCATACCAATTATAGCGCTTAAATTAGCGTAACCTCCGCTAGTAGCTTTTAACTGATCTTCATTATATATATTAACTAATTGACTATATATATTATTTCTGTAATCAAGATCTGAATTAGAAATTAATGTTCCTTGATTATCGTACCAAAAATAATCATAACCTGTTTCACCAGTAATAATATTTGTCCATTCATAAGGAGTATCAGTATGGTTAAAATAATCATAACTTAAATTCCACCATTGGTTTTCTTCTAAGTACGACTGAATTGGATTCATACCATAAGGCTTTTCATAAGTTCTATATATACCACCAATTGATAAACTAAACTTTCTACCTATTGGTAATCTAAACCTTACATCTGCAGATCTATAATCTAAATCTACTAACTCATTTTTAGTTTCTTCTATTTTTATTATATAGTTTTTAGCTAAATATCTTAAAAATATCTTAGAGTTTTCAAACTTAATACCTTGCTGCTCGCCTTTAGATAACTCAAATAAATATTCTAAACCATTAGTATTACCTTCGTTACTTTTTTGTCCTATATTAGTTTCTGTACCATCATAAAATCTATCTTTATCTTCATAATCAAAAAATGCTAATTTTCTTAAACCAAAAGTATAAGTAGCATCATTAGGAACTCTAGGTGTAGTCTCTTGTAACTCATTACCCTGTGTTACATAAAATGTTTTTGTAGGTTGTAAAGCATTACTTTGATCATAACTAGCGTATAATGTACTGTATTTAAATATGTCTTTTAAAAATTGAGCGTTAGCATTTAAGCTAAACATCATTATTAGTAATAATAAGTTTTTCATTAATTTCTTTTTTTAACACTTCTTGTAACAACAGGACGTGTATAGTTAGTAATTGGCTTTGAATTATAACTTGGTCTAGAATTAAAACTAGGTTTGTTGTAACTAGGTTTATTATAAATAGGTTTTGGCTTGTTATAATTAACTCTTGGCTTTGCAACTGGTTTGTAACTTACAACTGGTTTCTTATTTAGAATCAGTCTAGATATTTTTGGTTTAGTTATTACACTGTTTTTAATGCTATTTCTTCTGCTAGAATTATAAACTACATTATAACCTTGATTATTAAAAGGTCCTTGTGTCCAAGGTCTCATATAATAATCCCAGTAATTCCACGGTCTATAAAAATGAGAGTAATAAGAATAATAATTACCGTGATAAAAATTAAAATCTAACCACAAAGGTCTCATGCCCCAGTAGCCATAGTTGTTACCAAAATAAAACCTAGGTGTTATTGGTTTAATAACAAAACGTATAATATTAGTATCGTAGTTGCTAAATATAGAAACATCTGTTGCCTCTGTTACAAGCATAGTATCATTTACATATTGATAACTCCCACAGCTACATAGTAGCATAACTAATAATATAAGTTTCTTCATATTTTAAAATTTATTTGATTGTAATTCGTTTAAATGTTTTTGCAACTGTTTAACAGTATCTTCCGGTAACTCTAGTGACATACCGCCATCTATTCTAAAAACAACATCACCATTATTATATATTATAACAGTTGGTAAATATTCTACTTCTTCTTCTTTAAAAAACTTACCATGTTCGCTTATAAACAAAGTATGCGTGTTAAATTCTTTAAATTTTTTTAATGATATTTGTTTGTCAATTAAAAACTTAGCGCTAAACTGTACTACGCTAATGTCTTCTTTATATTGGCCAAAGCTTAAGGTTGTGAATAAAAGCCCTGCTATTATTATCACATGTTTCATGGTCTTTTTTGTATTTCATACAATCTTGCGTCTAAAGTTTTCATCATTTCTTTTATTTCATCAACATCTTTTTCAATGTTATCTACCTGTTCTATAACTTTTTCTACATTAGATCGTATTAGTTCGTCTTTGTATTTAAACTCTACACTAGATATTTCAGGTTCAGGCATTTCCATAGCGATAGCTATGTCTGCTTTTAAAGTAAAATAAGTTGTAGCTAGCGCTATAGTAAATCCTACTATTGTTCCTATAGTTTTAAGGTCAAGTGTTACTTTAGTTTGTTCGCTAATTTCTTGTGCCATTTTTATTTTTTATTTTCACATTCACATTCGTAATTCTTAAACATTAATTTATACATTAATGAGTTCCAAAGTTTTTTAATTTTTACCATCTTTTTTTTCTTGTAGTTCAATTATTTTTTTAACTCTTGCTTCTTCGTATTTTAAAGCTTTTATTTGTTGTTTAGTAAGACCTAACTTTAACAACGTTTCTTTTTGTTGTTTAGTGTTAGTTTCTTTTTTCATTTTGTTTACCTTTTCTTTTAATATCATTTGTGGTGTCATTTCTACTTTGTCTTCAACACCATAATATGGTAAACCTAAATCCCATGTTGACCAACCCATTAATAAAGCAACTTTTTGCCATTTGTCAGAGCTATCACTTGTTACAGCTCTTAAGTTGTTTATTTTTTGTATTGCTCTGTCTAACGGTACATTTGTTAAACCTGAAACTACTTGAGCAAATGCTAAATAAGCAGGGTTATTTAAATTAAAACCTTCTTGACTCATTTTTTCACGCTCCCAAGAAAAAGTATTAGCGCCACTTGTTATTTTTCTAATCTTAGAATCAAGTGGTGGTGAAAAACCAAACAAATCGTTTATAGCTTTTCTAAATTCAGGCGTTCCTTTTTCTTTGTTAGCTTGTTTATATATAGTAACTAAAGCATCTTTTACAGCTGTGACTGCTGCTCCTTGTATACCAAGACCTCTTAAAAGTGAATCAGCCATACCATTTGCTATTCTACCTGTTTTATCTTCTTGCTCTTCATCTTCTTCATCAAAAGCTAAAGCAAATAACGCTGTTTGCAACGCGTTAAATATAAGGTTTTGCATAGCTCCGTAATAAACTATTTTAGATACATTAGTTTTCCAGTCACCTCTACCAGCTACTAAATCTTGACTAGATCTTTTTATTATACGAGCATACTGCATTGGTGTGTTAGCAAAAGCTAGTATTACACGACCAGCGCCTGACGCTTGTTGTTGTGATATTTTACTTGGATTACTTGATTGTTGGCTTTCTTCTGCAATAGCATAAAAATCATCAAACGCTTGTTTTTCAGCAGCGGCTTGATCCATACCGCTTTTAACATAAGCTTTAACTTGGTTTCTATAAAATGTAGAACCACCAGCTGCAATAGCAAAACTATCTGCAAATCTTGTAAGAACAAAACCTTTGTTAAGTAGTAAGTTTAAAAATGCTTTTGGTTTATTAGAACTTTCTGCTACAGCATCTGCTATTTCAGATTCACTAACATTTATCTTTAATCCATCACGTCTTTCAACTAAATAAGGTGAGTTAAACAATGTCATAAAATCTTTCCAGTATTGTTTTTGATTAGCAAAAGCTTTACCAGCAGCTATAAGATTATTATTACCAAAGTTTATAAAGTTAACTGCAGATATAGTTTGAAGCACTGCAGATCTTGTATTTAAGAACATTATAGCACCAACAGAGTTATTTAACCAGTTTAATAATCCATCTACAATTCTTGAATTACCTACAGGTCTATTAGAACCTGACTTCATCCTACGTATAATATCACGTAAAGCCTCTACATATCTAGGACCATAAGCAGCTTCAAGTTTATTCATTACTTTATCTGAAAATATTATGTCAACATTTTCATTAAACTCTTGCATGTATTCTTTTCTGTTAACTTTGTTTATTTCATTAACAATGTCCGATGTTATATTACCAGCTAACCAAGTTTGACTAGGCTTAGGATATGGTTTACCTTTTTGTATGTTTATTAGTTCATCTACAAAAACATCTAATTCAGCATTATTATTTATAAAAGCGTTTAATTCTTTAGCGTCTCTCTTAGATAAACCAGGAACTTCCATACCTTGTCTTGTCCATACTGCAACTCTAGCAGCTTGACCAAAAGTAAACCCTCCAATACCTGTTTTCTTAGATAATGACTTAGGTAATGTCTTAAGACTATTCTTTAATGCTTTAAAATCATTAGCAGCAGTTATCTTAGCTTTAGTTACAGCTTGCTCTGCTCTATTATAAGGGTCAATTAAGTTATCTTGAAAAAACTTAAATTGTGCATCACCAACTTTACCTTTGCCTAAAAACTTATATATTAAACCTACAAAGTCTTCTGCTGATGGTGTTGTAAAGAAAGTAAACTTGCCTTTACCAGCTCCAACTGTTTGTGCTCTTGCTTTAGAAAACTCAGCTTCAGATTTTATACCTGTGCCACTTTCAAGAATATCATTTATAATCTTATCAAAAGTTTTTGTTTTACTAAACTTAGCTATTTGAACTTTAGATTTTACATCAACTTGATCTAATATTTCTGCAACAGCTTTGACGTTTTTAATAGCATCATCAGCAAAATAAAAATCATTATAACCTTCAGCTGTTTTACTTATAACCCAGCTAGCTTTTGCTTGTGGTGATCCGTCTTCTAATCCTGTAATATTTTCTATTGGTAAGTTTAAACCTATACCATCTAAAAACATTTTAATATCTGATGCCGCTATTTGTGGTCTAGCTGTTAACACAAATATATCTTTACTACCAAACTTACCTTGGCGTTTTAAAGCTAAATCAGCAAGTGGTCCTTTTTGAGTACCTTTGCCTACGTTTTCAAAATTATCAAAATTAAACGTAGCTCCATCTTCTTGTAACTCACTAGCTTGTTCTGCAAACTTAGCAGCTGATATTTCCATAGTAGTTCCGTCAGCTTTGTTAACTATAACTTTTTCTTTTGTCTTAGCTAAGGTATCATCAAAATCAAACACACTTATTCCTTTTGGTTTTGTGTTTAATGCTCTTGAAAATTTAAGAGTTTTATCGTAATTATTTAAATTTTGTATTTGTCCATTTGTTGTTTTACTAAAAGAAACTTTATTTCCAAAAGTATCATCATTAAGTGTAACTGCTTTTTTTGCGTTTTTGATTAACAAGTCAGTAGTTGGTTGACCGTTTGTTTTTATTTTATATATATCTGCAAAACTTTTTCCTTCTAAGTTTATTAAGGAGTTAGGGTCAATTCCTCCATCTACTTTTGAAACTTTTTCATTAAAATATCTTTCAACCCAAGAGTTATTAAGAACGTTCCAGCCTTCTGGCATTTTAGTTCCTAATTTAGCTACTCCAAGCTTGTAATTGTCATTTGTATCTAAAGCTATTAATTTATAATTATCTGTAACAAGATCATAAGCTTTTTTAAAATCAACATTTTCAGAAAGCGCACTATCTAATAGGTACAAATAAGAAGCAGTAGCCGGCATAGCATGTTCCCATTCGTATAATCTTTTTTCATTTCCTTTAGGATTTGGCGACCAACCTACTAATTCAGCCCCAAGTCTATGCGGGTGCGTTTTTAAGTTGCCTACCATTTTAAGTAAATTAGCAATAGCTCTAGCGTTGTCTTTATTTTCTTTAATAGACTTGTTTATTCTATTCCACATCTGCCTATGCATGCTAGTGTTTTGAGCGTTAAACTCTTTTATTCTACCGTTTTTATTGCTTTTTTCTAATTCAGCAGGAGTATTACCTAACCATTTTTCGTAAACTCTTTGTTTAAAACCAGCGGCTGCACCAGAAAAAGGTTTACCATAAACTTGATTTTTATCACTTAATAGCTCGTCTCTTTTTTTAGTGTAATATTCATCTATAGTGGTATTTTCACCATTTACAGTAATAATAGCTTTTCCTTTTTTAGAAAAAATTCTATTACTAGGTCGCAACATTGTTTTGCTTATAAAACCTTTTGGAAACAAAGGCAGTATAACATTTTTTAAACTATCAAAATACTCATCAATACCTTCTTGACTGTTTATATCATATATGCCTTTGCCTATATATTTTTTAAGTAAAGCATCTGCTCCTTTAGTATCTAAATCAAATAACCTATCGTCAATAAAATTTTGAACTGTTCTACTAAACAAAGCTCCTGATTGTAATCTTTTAGCTCGTGAGGGTTGTGCTGTTTCTAGCATGCGATTTCTAATAGCTAGATTCAACAAACCTCTAATAGTTTGACCTACACGATCTCTGTATATAGGTTTAACTGGTTTTTCTCTAATAAGATCCATGTAATCTTTTAAACTACCAGTTAATTTACCTTCAGTATATAAAGCATCTTTAACATTTTTAGGTACAAACGTACCTTTGCCGAAGTCATCTTTTAATTCAGGTAAACGAGCATAATCATCTTTAGCGTTTTTAAGTAAAAGTTGTTTAGCTTTAGTTAAACCTTCTGCGTCTTGCTTAGAATAATTTCTAGTTTTATCTGTAATCGTCTGTGGGTTAATACCTAGTTTTTCTCCGTATATAACAGCAACGTCTTTAGGCACGTTTCTAGTATCTGAAAACTTAACGTCATCACCTTTAAAATTTTTAATTACTGCTTCATCTATTCTAGTTTCAGTAGCTTTATCAAAAATTGCAGTTTCACTAGGTTTTTTAACTTTTTTGCTAACAACCTCTGGTTGTTTTGTTTCTTCTGCTACAATACCTCTGGCTTCTGTTACATCAGTCTCAAACTCTTGCTTTAATATTCTATTAGCAGCCTCTATTGATCTAGATCTTAAATATTTATTTATATAAGCAGCAACAGGAACATTAGTACTTGGGTCATATTCATTAATCATATCAATAACCCCACGCTTACCTGTTAATATTTCATCAACAAGTAACTGTCTATCAAAACCAGGCACATCTTGGTATTTGTTAGCTATTTTATTAGCCATACCTTCGTATTGTTGTATTATTTCAAATACCCCATCTTTGCCTTTAGTATCATATATTTCTTGAACTTTATTAGAAGCTGTTTGTGATAAGCTTACTTTAGGTGTTTCAATTTTTTTACCTTTTTTTCCAGCTATACCTTTTTCTTGAATATCTTTAATATCACTTATTGTTAAAGTGCCGTTTTTAATTTTGTTACCTAGCGTTATTAAAAATTGATTAACATCTTGAGAATTTTTAAAGTAATAAGTGTTATCAGTATTAGATGATTTAGAAAATATTTTACCTAAGTCTAAACCAATACTAGCTAAAAAACCTTTAGATTTATTGTTAGCTTCTAACTCGAGTCTACCAGAAGATACTTCTTCTAAAAAGTTCATTAAAACTTCATCGTTAGTTTGACCTTCTGTCGCTATTGTTATTCTGTTATAAGCGGCTGTGTTGTTTTCTTTTAAATAAGTTAAAACATTTTCAGCAAATTCGTAATACGCTTCAGGGTTTTGTTTCAATCCTTCTATAAATATAGTGTGACCAATTTCATGTATACCAGTCTCTGTTTTAGTGTTTTTTAAAGCGTTTGTTTCAGATACAAAAATATCATAACCTGTTTTACCGTTTTTAACGTATTGAACATTAGCACCGTTTATTTCACCATTGTTTATACCTTCTGTTATTTCTTTTAAAGACTCGTCGTAGTACTCTTGAGTTATTGATTTTTCTTCAAGTCTAGTATCAAGAATTATTTTTACTTTTTCTAACAATGTTTTATTGTCAGTCTCATAAGCGTAAGAAATATTTACTCCTGCTTTACCTAAAATATCAACAACTTTAATAGCGCTGTCATTAGATTTTTTTATTTTATCTTTTCTATAAAGTTCTGTTGCTTTCTTTTTAATAGTTTCTTTAGAACCTTCTCCTCCTAACTCTTGTTTAGCTTTTTGTTTCCAAAAATTTTGAACACCTTTAGATTCTATATTAAAAACATTAGTAAAATCTTTTTTATATATCTCTCTTTGAGATTGTATAATATCAAATTGAGAATTTAAAACATCTAATTTTTGTGCTTTTTCTCCACTACTAAGACTTTTATTGTTTTCAATGTTATTAGCAAGTATTCTAAGCGTTTCTTGTTGACTTGTTAAATATTTGTATCTAATAAACCCATCTTTGGTTAAGTTATTATTTATGTCATCAAGAGCGTTATCAAGTATATCTGAGTTAGATTGTGTTAAGTCATTTATTAAAGCTATTCTAGATTTATATTCTTTAGTTCTTTTATCTATTCCGTCAGCCTCATTGTTAAGGATCTTTATAGCTTCTTCGTTAGATCTCCAAGTTGATAAAGTACTATAATCAGACATTGACGAAAGAACTAAACCTTTCATAAAAGGAGCTGCTGATATAGTAGGTCCAAACATTCCGCCTACTACGAACTGCTCATCAACACCTTCGTATATTTGAGAAATATTTTTTTCACCTCTAATTATATCTATACCATTAATAGCAATACCTGTAGCGGCTTCTGATCCTCCTTCTATTAATGCAGAAGAAGGTAAAACATCCCAATTTTTAAAAAAATAATCATCAATACCTTTTATAAAATTATCATTTTTACTAAAAGCATCTTTAGCTCTTCCTAATAGTCTATATGTTGGTATTGTTCCTAATAAAACCTCTGCAGAACTATAACCAAGGGCTGTTATTCTTTTTTCTATATTTCCAATATAAGTACCTTGCTCTTCGTTTGCAATTTCTAAATCAGATATAGATCTTCCATATGTACTAGCAGCAAAACCATATAAACCAGGTCTACCCATAGACAAAGCCATTAAAGTTCCAGCTTGACCAGCCATATTTACTGCAAAAAATTCACCAAACTTTTTAGGGTTTTCAAAAGCGTCTTCACCAAAAACAGGTGAATAAGAAAAATCATTAGCAAAGTCTTTTTGCAACTTATTTCTTACGCTGTTTAGTTTTTCTTTTCGTTTCTTTAAATCTATTTCTACTTTTGAATCATAACCATCTCCTTCTCCAACAAAAAGCAGTAAGTCTATTGCAGATAGCTCTGTGCCTAAAACAAGATCAGACACTATAGAGTTAGAAGCAGATTGTCCTACTTTTTCTAATAAACTATAATTTCTTCTAACTAAATCTAAATCACTATAAAGCTCTTTGTATTCTTCTTGATCTTTGCTTAGTTTGTTGGCTTGATTTTTTATGTCTACCGCGGCTTGTACTTTTATTTCTACTAAATCTTTGTACCTATCTATTATATTTGCTGGTATTTTTCTACCATCTTTTAAAGTTAAAACAGGTATGTTATTTTCTTTAGCATAAGTTAAATCAAACTTAAATTTAGGATCTTCTAAAGCATCAACAATAGATGCTAGGTTTTTATTTAAAGCAGTGTCTTGATTTTCTAACTGATCAACCATAGTGTTAACAAGCTCAGCTTCTTCCATGATACTATAGTCTAGTCTTAGTCTATTCTTGTCTATATCAGAAAACAATAGGTTTTTTCTATCTTCTGGTAAATTTTTTAAATAATCTTTTGTTCTATCTCTTTTTAACTGTATTCTTTTTTTGTCTGCTATTAAAAGTCTAGTTTGATCTTGAATAGATTTTTCGTCAAATTTTTTACCTTCTTTTTTTAATAATTCTTCGGCCTCTTTTCTTTCTTTTTCAAAAGGAAAATTTGTTACTTCAAATGTTTGTCTTCCAAACTTGTCTCCAATAGTTTTTGTTTCTACAAAAGGATTTAAGTCTATTAAACTAACCTCGTTTTGTATTTGTAAAAGATCTTCAGAACTAGGTCTTACTGCTTTTTTGTATAAATCAAAAATTTCTAATTCTTTTGTAGAATCATCAAGTGGTTCTACTTTTACAATATTTTGTTCTTGTTCTCTATCTTCTTTTGATTTTTTAAGGTAATAAGCTGTTAAATCTTTTTCGTTTTTAAACCTAGCAGCTCTTTGGTTTATAACATCAAAAATTTTTTCATCTTGTAAACCCAAAGAACCATTTCCCGATTTTAATTCCGTATCTTGTATCTCGGATGCATTTTCCGGTTTCGTTGTTACAGTTGCACCCGTTTTGCCCGTAACAACGCCTGTCTTTACTTCTTCAACAACTTCTTCAGGTTTTGTTCTACCTTTAAATTCTTGAGCTTTAGCAAATATTTCTTCGCCAGATAAACCTTGAGATTGTAAGTCTGTTATATATTCTAGTAATGTCATTTAAATTAATTTAAATTATTATCGTCTATAAATTTTTGTGCCTTAGCTTTTTTCATTTCAGCCATATCAAATACAGCAGCGTCAGCTTGTACGCTTGGTAATTGATTAGTTGTAAACTGTACTAAATAGTTTTTCATGAAATACTCTTTGTATTTTTTCATGAATAAAACTTTTTTATCTTGTGATAATGGTAAGTCAGTTTCATATGACCAGCTAGAACCAAAAGCATTAGCATCTTGTACCATTTGATCATCTTCTTCTTCACTAGTACCTTTACTTATGTACATGTTCCAAGCAGCCACAGCTTCTTGTTCACTATCTAAAATACCAGCAACTTCAGCATTTATAAATGGAGTTACTTTCTTTTCTATTTTATCCATGTCATATTTAAAAACATTTCTACCTTTGCCACCACCTATATCTATAATCTCATAATCAGGTGAACCATCTGTGTTTGTTAATATAAACTCTTCACTTATTTTAGCATTAGGCATTAACTCTTCTGTTTCAGCGTTTACCATTTCAGGGCTAAATACATTTACTTCAGTTAATAATCTAGACATCATCTTACCTATATTAGGTGTTGACGCTATTAAAAATGTTCCACTATCTAATAATATCTGTAAGCTAGAACTATTTAATATTAATGGCTCATAAAAACCAGGACCAGTAAAAGTTAATTGTTGTGATCCATCGCCTAATAATCTAAGCTCAATGTCATAACCAGAAGTTTTAGTAAACCCTGGTCTATCGTTTAACATGCAGTTTGCTATAGTATAATCAGCATTGTTATTAGGATCAAAGTTTTCTTCATCAGTAACAGAAAGCTCACCCATAACATTTTCCATAAAATCCATAAATACACTAGGAGCATTAGTTAAATATTGTAATCTGTCCATTTCTATTTGACAACCTTGTTCTTCACATTTGCCATCTTTAATAGCAAGCTCTAGTCTAGCATATTCTTTCTCTGTACCTTCAAATGCTTTAAGTATATTAAAATTAGAGTCAACAGGGTTTTGCAAAAAGCTTTTATCGTAAGCTATAGCGTCGCTTTGTAGCATCTGTTTAATCAACAAATTCTTTTCTATGTTTTTTACTTTATCCATTTATTCCTTTGATTTTTTTTCAAATAACCCGTCTTCAACCATTCCTCCAAAAGCAGTTAGACCACTAGTTAGAAATGAACTTTCTTGTGCTCTTGCTGTTGCTCCAGCTTGCCTAGACTCACTTTGTTGATTATACAATCTATTTAACTTACTAACATCTCTTTTTTCTTGAGCATCAAACTCAAATCTTCTGCCAGCAGCTTGGTATTGTTGTTCTCTTGCGCCTTCGCTAATGTTAATACCTTGTATTCTTTGTTTTTCTGCAGCAATTCTTTGTTCTAATCTTTCTTCACCAGCTGCTCTTTTATCTTCGTTAGATTTTTCTTGAGCTTCTATATCAGCTGCAACACCTTTCTTACTTTGTAAAGCAGCTTGTGCTAAAGCAGTTGCTCCACCAGCTCCAGATCCTGTGGCTCTTAATGTATCTAAAGTATTTGCTAAAGATATATCAGCTTGTTCAATTTTCATTTCAGCAGCTTTTGTTGCAACAGATAAATTAGCCATAGGATTAGACATAGTGCTAGACAAGTCTGTAGCCATGCTAGCTAAACTTGTTACTTGATCATAAGGGTTTATGACATCTTGTCTATTTGCTTCCAAATGATTTATTTTTTTGTTAAGAGCTCTTTGTCTTTTTCTAGCTCTTCTTGCTTCTCTTTTTGCTCTTCCACCACCTATTATGCTGCTTATTATTTTTATTCCGCCGCTTATTGCCGCTGTTGTTCCTATTGGCATATTTATTTATTTTATTTATTTATCTTGGTGCAAAAGTACTACCAACAGCAAACAACTCTTTTAATCCGTTAGGATCAGTAGTTGCATCTGTCTTCATTGTAACTGTTGCGTAATAAGCCTTTATACCTGTTGTTTGGTTACCAAATACAACTTCACCCGCAATAGGTGTTTGCGTATTGTTAGGTATAACTGCCATGTATTTATTTTGTTTTCTATCAAATCCAGCTCGATACTGGACGTTATTATCTACATAAGCGCCTTCATCATAGCTATATATTTTTCTATACTGCGTAGCGCCTGGACCTTCAACAATTGTATCAACATGGTTAATCCAGTTACCGCCACTAGCATCAAACCCAGTTTCATCAGAGACTAAAGCTGTAACTTCCCAACCATTAGTACCTTCGTAGTTTATAGTTTGAAAAGTTTTTATGTTGTTAGGTGCTGGGTTAAATACAAATTGTATTGATGATGGTGTAGTAGTTCCGTAAAAACTATTTCTAGTTTGGTTAGTGTAATGTTGGTATAATTCGTTAATATCTTCGCCTGATCTTAGTTTAGTAGAATAAAACTGACCTTGAGAACTAAACATATCTTGAGGTTTAAAATCAAAAAAGCTAGTCCAACCTTTTGTTCTTTCATCAAAAGATAAGGTTTTATATACTCCATAGTCATATCTACTATTTGGCTGTATAGATAATACATAACATTTATTATAATTATCAAAAGAACCAAGTATAGCTCCAGAACTTGTAACTGCTGATAACTGATCTCTAAAAAAATCAATCATACCATAGTTTGATATTTCTGTTATCTGTCCACCTGCTAATCTTAAAACAGCTCCACGATGTCTGTCAACAAAGTATTTAGCATATCCATAGTCAGCAAATGATTCTGGGTTTGTAGCAATACCCCACTCACCTGATATAGGTGTTATTTGTCCTATTACTAATTTACCTGAAGTTGTTATAGCAGAACCTTCTGCTGTAAATATAGCGTCTTTATCTATAAGAGCATTGTTAACTTTGCGTTCTTGGAATACTAGTAAGTTTGTATCTTCTGCAAATAGCTTTTGTATACTACCACTTATTGGGTCTACACTTCTAGTTATTTCTTCTGCTACACTAAATTGATTAGTTTGATTAATACCTGTTCTTGAGTTGAATATACCTGAGTATATAAGAGATGATCGTCTACGTGTTTGATCTGCTTGCTCTTCAACTATATATGCTTTTACACCGTAATCAGTAGATACATTATTATAACCTCCTCTTATTCTAGATTCTTCAACGTACCAGTCTTGTGCAGGCACCGCAACTTGAGGAGCATCCCAAGTAGTCGCCGGTACAGTCACAGCAGGAATATTAGGAACATCTGCTAATCTCTTCACGTAATATGAGTTAAAAAATCCTACTTGTAGTGTTAGTGACATATTATATTAATTACTTGTTTTTATTGATTATTACAGTGGTCCAGTACAATTTCCTGGATATGTAGCATCTGCAAAGTCTACATATAACTGTATTGTAGATCCATCAGAGCAACCTTCACCTGCTACATCTGTTGTTACAACTCTATATTCACCTAAAATACTAAATGTTTTAGTACTAGTTCCAGGTGAGCCTGTGCTTGCTGATATTTGTATTGCACCAATGCTATTACTACCAGTGTCTACAGCTTGAGACCACGCAGATCCTGTATTAGCTCTATATTGTATTGTATAATAAGCTGACACGCTACCACCACCACTACCACCTGTAGATGTTAAAGTCGGTGTTATAGTCATTACACCTTGTGTTAAAGCTCCAGTCGTGTAAGTACCGCTTCCTGTAGCGTTGTTTCTTACGTTATAATTATATGTAGGTGTTGGAAATAAAATTCCACCAACAGTAATAGGCCAAGAAAAAGTTGGGGTTGTTGCAGATGCTAAAAAATAAGTTGCATAGCTTTGCCCACATACTGCAGCTACAGTACCTTTTCTTCCTTCACATATAGCTTTAGGTGTGTGTTGAACACCAACAGTAAAGCTTATAACAGCAACAGCTTGATTAAAACCTGTTAAACCATCAGAATCTCTAAGTCTTACGCCTACGTTGTAAGTAGTTCCTTCAACTATAGTTCCGATAACGCTTAATAGTCCAGTTGAGCTCATAGAAAATAACAAACTATTAGCAAAGTAATTTGCATGAGCAGGATCTAAATCCCATATAAGTTGTGCTGTTTTATTAAGAGTTGTATTACTAGAGTTAGTACCATTAAATCCAGCAAATTGATTTATAGTAGTGCTAGCTGTTGTTATATTTGTTGGGTTACTAAAACTAGTTATAGTTGGAACAACGTTTGTTAATATAGCTGTTAAAGTAGATGTATCTCTTGTTTCTGTATTATAAACAGTTCTAAATGTAAATGTATATATGTCTGTTGATGGCGAAGCACCAGAACTTGCTTTGTAAGTAAAATAAGCGCTTGTGTTTAAATTGTATATACCATTGGAACCAGTGTATGTTAATGTAAATAAATTTTCAGAAGTTCTATCAGCACCAGTTTGATCAACAACTTGAAGTATTGCAGCACTTGTTAGTTGTGTATTTATATTACCACTTGACCCTGTTACAAAGTTAAAAGGAGTTATTATAGCTGAGTTACTTATGCTTTCAGCAAAACTAGTAGACGTAACAGTTGTACCGATTACGTTGTTGTCTTGAGCATCTATTAAGCTGTTTAAAGTCTGTATTTTACCTTGTAAAGAAGTTTCCCAAAATATTTCTAATAAAGAATATACTGGTTTAGTTTCTGCTACACTTAAAAAAGGTACCATTGATAAAACTTTAGTTCCAGAACCAGGGCTATTAACGCTATGCTCAGTAACTATAGCACCTATAGGGTTTGATAAGCCATTAGAAGATGTGCTTATTTTACCTACAAAAGGATTTAAATCAGAGTTGTATAAACTAGCATCTGGTCCACATTGACCCCAAGGAATAGAACCAATACTTACTGGTGTAGTGTTGCTACCAGTAACAAGTGATCCAACTTGACCATAGTCTCCTTCAGGAGCATTTGCAACAAAAGGTATTGCTGCTATTTCCATGTCTCTTACTGAGGCTATAGATAATATATTTTGTTTTTTAAGATTAGGATAATACTGTTGGTTCCAAGGAACTAAACTAGCGTTTGTCCCTATAGTTAACATGTTTGGGTTATTAACTCTTACGTATAAAACTTCAGAGCTACTGTACTCTAAATCAGTAGGACCTACTTCTTTTAAATCTCTTGGTACTTTGTTAATATTATCACTAAGTAATGACATGTAAGCAACAGCGTTAACGTCTTCTGCATTTCTAACTGGAGCTCCATTTACAAACCCAGGTAAGTAAACATTATAATATTCTTGTTCTTGTTGTTTAACAACAACTTTGTATGAATACCAACCTAATGGTCTTAAAGCTTCGTCATATATTCCTGGTTCACCAGTTGCAGTGCTAGCTATACTGTTTATAGCTTCATCTATAGTAATATTTAACGCGTCACCAAACCAATCAATAACTGGTTCTGTAGACGCTAAGCTTGAGCTTCTATATGGAGAATAAACTGTTGATCCTGCTAAATTTTCTACACTATCATAAGAAGATAATATAACATCTGATTGTCTACCATATCTATCAGATAATACAAAACCAACTTGATAAGTTCTATTTTGTTTTAAGTTATGATAAGGATATTGAACAGTATCGTGAAAATAATATTTTTTATCTTGTATACTAGCGTTATAAGCTATTGACTTTGGCGGTGTATGCTTATCAACATAATTACCGTACACAACTCTATTGCCTATCAATTCTTGAGCTAAAGCTTTAATTGGCACTTTATCATATACTCTAGTTGTTTGTCCTTGCGGTAATGTTTTATATGGTTTGTTTGAAGTATAATCATAACTTAAATAACTTGTAGAACTAACACCATGTACTGGGTCAGACCAAGCTATTGTAGGAAAATTACCTGATATGCTAGAAAGTGGTACAGTATCTAAAACTTTTACAGCTAAAGCATCTGATTCTTTATATAAAATATCAACATCAGTAACTAACAATTTAGTTTGCATAAGCGCAGAACTAGTTTGTGGCATAGGAACTTTTACTAATATATTGTTTATAGAGTTTTCAAACCAAGTTAATATAGTAGATTTGTAAGCATTGTCCATATCTTTTTCTACATAATTTTCACCTTTACCAAAAGCGCTTTCTTGTTTTGGAATAAACATTGGTTGAGAAAAAGGAGCCATTAAAGAGTACTCATTATCTTCAAATTTAAACCTATAGCTAAATCTTACAAACTTATCTTCTAAAAAAGCATCATCACCTTTCCAATCACCATCATAAAACTGATTAACACCTATAGTTATAGAATTACCTCCCACCCAAGAGTATGGAGCCGCAGACACATCTTTAGAAAATTTTAATGTTATTTTGTTATAAGCTAAAGGATAATTATCATCACCATCTAAAGGAGGTACACTAGCGTACTCAGCAACAACAGATGTTATAGTTATATTACTAGCTGCAGTAGCGTTAGGACCTGTTACTATCATACCAATTTCTGGTAACACTTGATCAAAGCCATAATTAAAAATATAAGTGGCAGTTAGTCCACTGCCAGCTACAGAAGTAATTGAAGATGTAGCACCGTTAGCATTTTGCTCTTGCGCTTTGTTAGTCATTGTTGGTCTTTCAAATACAATTTTTAAATTTGAAGTAGTAGTTGTTATTACTTTATTTAACGTAACTTGTGTAGAACTATTTATAGCTACAACAACTCTTTTTTCAGTAATTTCAGTAGGAATAGTAATTGTTTCAAACTCACTTACTATATCACCTATTTTTATATTACTAGTATTTCCACCTATGTTAACAGTAGCGCTATTAGAAACTGTACCATTTATAGTTGTGTTGTATCTATCTAAAACAATAACAGGTTCGCATGGCGCGTATTTAGCTACTGATATTTGATCTTCATTAGTATAATGACCAGTGTTTTGTGCTAATTGTACGTTTATTTTTCTAGGTTGATTATTATTGTCTGTCCAAAACAATAAATCTTCTACCTTGTTAATACCTGTAACTGGAAATGATTTATTAAAATTTAAAAACCAACCTTCTACTAATACAGTTGGTGTATAAGGAGCGTTTAAACTTATTTGTGTTATACCACAGTTGTTAGAGTTTGTGGCTCTAGCGCCTGATGGACTATCAAAATCAGTCCAAAGAAAATAAGCTATGTTATTTGTTTCATCTATAAAATGACCTATAACAACAGATTCATTACCATCAATTTCTCTTATAACAGTATTACCTAATACATTTTCAAACTCACCAACAGTTGATCCTTCTGATCTACTAATCATTAAGTTTATAGCTTCTCTATATTCACCGTTAGGCAATAATCGAGAGTCAAGATCTTGATTCATTTTACCTTTTAAAAAGGTATTTTTAATTTCTGCCATGTATTAGTGTTTAATCCATTTAGATTTATTACGCATAACTTGTACTATTTCATCTAACTTAATATTAGATAATCTAATTTTAGCGTTTCTTAATTTAGCAAATCTTTCTTGTTTATACCTTTGTACGATGTACTCTTGAGTATTTGCTCTAGTAGATAATATAGCATGATTTATATGAGCGTACATTGCATCTTCTGCCATCTTAGGAACTTTAGTATCTAAATCATATGCTAAGCCATCAGAGATGTATTCTAGCATTATTAATTTATTTGCTAAATCACTAGAAAAATTAAATGTACCCATTGTTGGATCTATATTGAACCAACCATTTACCTGCATGTTAACAGGATCGCCTCCATATCTTTGCCCATAAAAACCGCCAAAACCCCAAGTAGATTCACCCCACCAATCGTACATATATACTGTAGGGTTATTTGTATTAGCTGGCCATAAACCAGTTATTCTACTAGGATCGTTTGCTTGCCATCTTTCATTTATTACAGATGTACCATCTATATTTTCTTCAAAGTTATCTTGTACTATATTACCAGCTTGATCTTGTATTGGTGCGCTTGAAGGGCTACTAGTTAACTGAGTAGGATATATAGTGTGTTTAACACCTAAACCATCTACCCAAGATAGTTTAACATAGTTAACATAGTCTTGTGGTATAACTACAGATAAGCTTGGTGGAACTGTAAGTTCTTGTGACTTAATACTTTTTAATGTATCAAAGCTAAATTCAGATAAACCTCTTTTAGCGTGAAATATAACATCACTTCTTCTTACATTTGGTATAAGTTTGTCTTGACCAACATAAGCAACCATAAAGTTATTTATAATGTCTTTTAATTTAGTGTACTCATAACCACCGTAGTTATTAGCTACAGCACCTGCTTTTAATTGTACTTTTACGTATGTACCTATGTTTTGGCCATTACCTAAAGTTATTATACTACCAGTAGAGTTATTAACTAAAGTATATGTAGTTACATATTCTGTCCAGTTGTTTATACCATTTGGACTAGTATATATTCTAAAATTATTTAAACCAAATTCTGGGTCTGTTGGCGCAAAACTAGTTGTGCTACCTAAAACTAATTGAGTGTTAAAAGTAAACGTATAAACAGTAGTTGCAGCAACTGAAGTATATATAATCTGCGCGCCCGCGTAATATTGTAAGTTTGTTTCTTGGATTAATCCACCATCAGGTCTTGCCATGTTTTACATTTTTGAATTTTGTTCTTCTTGTGCTATCTCTTGCGCTGCTACTTGTATAATAGTAGGATCGTTTATTATAACTCCAGCATATGCTAATATTCTAGTTACAACATTTGTTTGTTCAGTAACGCTTAACTCAAAATTAACAGATCCAGCAGAGTTGTATAAAAACTGACCAAGAGCACCTACGCTATAACCCCAGTTTATATCTGCAGGTTTTTTAAGATAAGATATAGTAACCCCTGCTTGTATTGTTGTAGGATACAAGTACAATAAATCTTGCTCGTATAAATAAACAGGAAAATCAGTTGTTGGTTTTGTAAGTGGAGATAATAGAAGTTGTGTTATCTCGTTTCTTTGTGAGTATTGTGTTAATTCTTCACCATTATAATAAACGCTACCAAGTCTATATATATCAGTAGGTGTTAAAGTAAAGTGAGGTCCTACGTAAGCTGTAGCACCTGTTCTTTGAAAAAATTGTAATTTTTGTTCAATATTTTTTACGCGATTAGCGTATTCAGTATCATTTTGTGGCATGCGATACTGTTGATTTAAATCATCTTCATACTTTTCAAATATATTTAATTGCACTTGAGTTCCAACTTTGTTGAACTCATCAGGTGTCATATATCCTCTTTGTTGTTGGTTAAGTATTAATAAGACTGTTTTATATACAGCGTCTACGTTTATTGCCATTCTAGTGTATTTATTATAATATATGGGCCCGAGTGAACGAGCCCTATATATTAGTATTACAGGTTAAGAGATTTTTTTCTCTATAGTTTTATAAACTTCTACACCTTCATCTGTTTTAAACCATGCAGCTAAGGCTGAGTATGGATTTTCATCAAATGGTATAGTAAATAGTTTACGTTTATTTGAACCATAAGTAAAGGTTCTTTGATCTTGAGATATTTCTATTATTCCTGCTTCTGCAGCTTTGATACCGAAGTTTCTTAACATTACATTTTCATCTTTAGCTAATTCAATAAATAACTGTGGATTTCTTTTTGCAAATAATAAAATATCTCTTTTTAATTCTTTAGATGATAGATCAGAAACGCTTGATCCTATTTCAACTCTTAGGATTGCTTCAACTTGTTCTATATCCATATCTTTTGCAGCGTTTAATGCCATGATCTCTAGTTGTAAATCAACTAATTCATCTTGAGCAATAGCTTGCGGTTTTAATTCTGCGTATCTACCATTTAAATCTGGGTGATACAATGATAAAAGCTTTTGTAAAGCTTGTTGTTCTTTAGGTACAAATAAAGACCCGTCTTTGAACATAATATGCTTTAGTGTAACTTCTCCTTTTTGTTCATCTACAAATGGTGAGTTTTGATTAGTAGCATATCTTAACGCTCTTTGCGTGTTTGATTGTGGATCAAAATATAACAACGGGTATTTTTCCGTATGTCTTGATTTTAACGTGTATGTTAAAGGTTCTTTATCTCCTGTTAAAAAATAGTTTCTATCTTTTATTTCCCAAGTGCTTTTAGCCTTAGGTTCTTTTTCTTTTGTTTTTGACATGATATAATATAATTAAATAGTTAAAAAATATAAGAGTAATAATTACCCCCGTAGTTTTTACGAGGGTAAATATTACAATAAATATTAAGCTGTAAATAATACGAAGTTATTTCTAGCTTGTACACATAAACATCTTTCAGATAAGAAGTTTACTTCCATTGCATCTAAGTTAGAAGTAGAAGCACCGCCAACTGAACCAGTTAACCATGATTTCATTCTTCTGTCATCTGCTTGAGAAGCTCTATATCTTACGTGTAAGAAAGGACGTCTGATGTTTGTTCCAAGTAACTGATCGTATACTGTAGAAGTTCCAGCAGGAACTAATACACCATCAATGTTGTCACCGTTAACAAAGTTAGCAGAACCACCTCTTGTTGACGCGTCGTTTAAGTATTTCCATGAAGTCTTGTAGAAATCATAAGAACCTCTTCTGAATCCAGAGAAACCTAAGTTAAGCGCCATATCTTCAGAGTTTTCAAACACACCGTAAGATGTACCTCCAGCTCCGTAAGAGTTTTGTTGTGCTAACATGTTATCAAATAACAACTCAGTTTTTCTGTCTAAGAAAAGCATGTTTTCTTCAATTGCTCCTTGAGAATCTAAATTCTCTAGTACAGCATCAAAGTCTTGTAATGATCCAGCGTAACCAGAAAGTACATTACCACCATTGTTGATAGCAGCAAATAAACCTTCAGTACCTATTTGACCAGCAGTTGCTCCAGCAGTAAAGCTAAGACCAAGAGTTCCAGAAATTACTCCTGCTTGTACGCCATTAGCTAATTCACCTTCAATCATTGCCATCTCTAAGTAATCTTCGAAACGTAATCTAGTTTCACCTTCAGCTTTTAAATACCATAAGTATCCAGAAGTTCCATCTTCAGAAGCTACTTCAACCCATCCAATTTGAGCAGTGTCAGATCCACTTACAGCGTATCTGTCTCTGATGATAATTGGTTTGTTACTGAAAGTAGTTAACTGAGGTTGGATAGATTGTCCTTGTGCTCCTGTAGCAGGACCAGCAGAACCTTTTCCAAATTCAGAACCATATACAAACACTTTGCACCCAGTTAAAGCTGGTCCAGCGTTTACATTAGCTCTTGTGTAAGGTAAAACATCAAATAATTGTGCACCGATTGCTCCAGTAGCTCCTGATTGAGTTACTATAGCTTTTACAGTGAAAGCTGGATTAGCTGGATCCATAATGACAACAGTCATGTTAGGATACACAGTGTTAGTAACACCAGCTGGTAAAGTAAGTCTATTACCTACTTGTGCTCCACCTACAGCTTGAATAGCTACATTATCGTATCCGATATGTAATCTATTTTGCTCAGACCAAATTACTTGATCAGACATCATTGGCATTTCAGCGCCAACCATTCTTAAGAAGCCGCTTAACGTTCTGTTTCCATAACGCTCTACCTCTGCTTCATATATTTCCG
>Ga0213868_10001542_pt1 | contig 22282 bp, 25 predicted proteins | sample PICome_9_FD_160087 | JGI IMG/M metagenome (GOLD analysis project Ga0213868, IMG submission 160087) | Coastal seawater microbial communities near Pivers Island, North Carolina, United States - PICO127 | ecosystem: Environmental > Aquatic > Marine > Coastal | place: USA: North Carolina...
TAACTACTTTTTGGTTTAAAATAGTTTCGGCTAAATCATTATCGTAATTCGCTCGTGCTGTAATACAAAAAGGGTTTGTATATAGTTCTATCCAATCTAATCCTGAAGCCATAGATGCTAAATCTCCGACAGTCGTTTTTGCATAATCGTATTCTGGATAAAAGTCACTAACGGGTTGATTCAAATCTTCGATGTAACCATCCATAATAGCTTTTCCAAGGAGAGAAGTTGTAATGCTTTTTGCCATCGAAAATGAATTGGTTTTTGAGTTTTCATTAAAACCATCATAGTATTTCTCAAACCAGATACTATCGTTCTTTATAATTACATAGGCTATTGTTCCCCAATCTTCATTTACGGAAGAGAGTTTTTCAGTTTCATTTGTCGTATTGTAATCTTCATGAATAGGCCAAGGGCTAGGGGTATTCCCTTTTTCGATAATATCATTTTCAAAATAGGGATGATCATCAATAAATGCTGTATTATGTCCAGTAAAATAAACTACTTTCACCCCTCTTAGTATATAATCATAATCAAAAATATAGAGTAAAAGAATAATAGACCCAATTAAATATGCAGTCCATTTAAAAAGTTTTTTTAAAAATTTCATAAAATATGTTTATGTGTAAAAAATAAAGATAATAAAATTCTTTTCTAATGAAAATAAAGTAGATAAAACCTATTATCTAGAAGTTTTTTGTTTTCTCTTTTCTTTGTAAAAAGCCTTCTCCGCAACATAAATAGTTTTAGTAAGTTCAGCAATAACAACACCATCTTTATTTATAATATTAGGTGTTTTTACGATGTCAATTTCACCGTTATTGTCAACACCTTTTTTGATAGCGTGAACCTCATCAGGTGTAAACTTAAATTCACAGAATATAGTTTCTGTTCCAGGTCTTTTATATTTAATTGTTGCTGATTTATCCCAAACCACGTAGTTGTCACCTAAAATTTTTAAAAGTTGAATCATATAAATAGGATCTGTGGCAGATAACATGCTACCACCAAAAATAGAACCAACAAAGTTTCTGTTTTTCCAACTTATAGGAATTTTTACTTTTATATATAATAAATCTTCAGAAACTTCAATTACTTTTCCCGTAGAACGTCTATACATAGGAGACCAATTAAACCCATATTTATAAATTTGAGCATCGCTAAAAAAACGATTTGCAATATTGGTAAGTGTTCTGTACATCTTTAAAAAAGAGATTGTTGTTTGTATGGGCTTTCATGTTCCAACAGCCATTGTTTGCGTGATAAACCCCCAGCGTAACCAGTAAGAGACCCATCACTCCCAATAACACGATGGCAAGGTGTAATAATCCAAAGTGGGTTTTTGCCATTGGCATTAGCAACTGCACGAATAGCTTTTAAATCACCCAACTGTTTTGATAATTCTAAATATGAAATTGTTTTTCCGAAAGGAATTTGGTCTAGTTGCTTCCAAACTCTTTTTTGAAAATCGGTACCAGTTGGATTTAATTTTATGTTGAATGCTTTACGAGTTCCTTCAAAATATTGATTGAGTTGAATGACACAATCTTCTAATTCAATGGGAATAATATCTGTAACTTTTTCTTCAGAATTAAGGACGGTAACAGAGGTAATACCATCTTCATTACCAAGTATTTTGGTAAAGCCTAAAGGTGATTTGATAATGCAAGTTTTCATCTGATTATTTTTATTTTAAAATTGTCAGATGGAAGATTCATTTTAAATATAATTTTTGGATCATGTTTTAAGTAAGAATATTTCATTATTCTGAAGTGGTATCATCATCAAAAATCCCCAGTTTTTTAGCGCGTTCTTTCCAGCTTTTTCTAGCTAAATGCTGTAAATCTGAAACGTTGTCACTTTCGTCCATAATTTCTAATCCTAATAGGGTTTCTATAACATCTTCCATAGTTACCAAACCACTAACGGAACCGTACTCATCAACGACTAATGCCATATGATTTCTACTTTCAATTAATTTTTCAAATAATTTAGGAATAGGTAAATTTCTATCTATAATAATGATGTTTCGTTTTAATTCGGATAACTTTTTATCACCATGACCAAGAGCCATTTCTTTAAAAATTTCATCCTTTAATACAAGCCCTTTTATATCGTCTGAATTGTCTGAATAAATCGGAATTCTTGAAAACCGTAGATTTAAATTTCTTTTAAAAAAATCTTTAACCGTAGTGTTTTGGTCCTCCGTTAGTATTACCGTTCGTGGTGTCATTACATCTTTAGCAAAAACATCTTTAAAAGTGAGTAAGTTTTTAATAATCTTACTTTCATTCTCTTGAAAAACACCTTCTTCATGAGCCATATCTGCCATAACTAAAAACCCTTCACGACTTAAAATACTACCGTGGCCTTTTCCCCCAATAAGCTTTGTTGTAAGTTGAAGAAGCCACAAAATACCTGTCCATTTTAATGGAAATATTAAAACAGTTAATGCTTTTGAAGTGAAATTAGCCAATTTTTTCCAGTATGTCGCACCAATAGTTTTAGGTATAATTTCTGAAGCTACTAAAATTAAAAAAGTCATAATAGCAGAAACAACACCAACGGTGTTGATACCAAAAACTTCAATTTTAAAAGGTAATTTTTCGGCTTCAATACCTACCATCATAGCGCCTAAAGTGTGCGCAATGGTATTAAGTGTGAGTATTGCTATGAGTGGCTTGTCTACATCTTTTTTTAGACTTTCTAAAGTTAAAGCATAGTCTTTTCCTTCTTGTTTTTTAACGTTTATAAACGTTGGTGTAATACTTAATAATACAGCTTCGAGAATAGAACATAAAAAGGAAAAGAAAATAGAAATAGTTGCCCAAAAAATTAATGTACTCATTAAATAGGTTTTAGTTTAAGGCTAATTTACGAAAGTAATTTAACAACATCTTTTGCGAAATAGGAAGCTATAATATCAGCACCTGCACGTTTAATAGCGGTAATCTGTTCCATCATAACAGCATCATGGTCTAACCACCCTTTTTCGGCTGCAGCTTTTAACATGGCGTATTCTCCAGACACTTGATAAACGGCTAGAGGCACATCCACTTCGTTTTTAATTTCTCGAACAATATCTAAATAGCACAAACCAGGTTTTACCATCACTATATCTGCGCCTTCGTCAATATCCATTTCGGTTTCGCGAATGGCTTCAAAACGGTTAGCATAATCCATTTGATAGGATTTTTTATCTTTTGGAATATCTACTAAATTCACAGGAGCAGAATCTAAAGCATCTCTAAAAGGCCCGTAAAATGCAGAAGCGTATTTAGCCGAATAACTCATAATTCCAGTATTTGTAAAACCTTCATCTTCTAAAGCTTCGCGAATTGTTAAAATACGTCCATCCATCATATCACTTGGTGCTACAAAATCAGCGCCAGCTTGAGCATGAGAAATACTCATTTCTGCCAGTACATCGGCTGTTTCATCATTTATGATTTGTCCGTTTTCAATAATACCATCATGTCCATAAGCCGAATATGGGTCAAGTGCAACATCCGTCATAACCAACATATCTGGACACACATTTTTAACCGTTTTAATGGCACGTTGCATCAATCCGTTCGGGTTTAATGCTTCAGCACCCTTATTGTCTTTTAAGTTATCTGGCACTTTCACAAAAAGTAATACCGATTTTAATCCCAGTTTCCAAAGTTCTTTTACTTCACCTTCTAAGAAATCTAAACTGTAACGAAAATAGTTTGGCATGGATGGAATTTCATCTTTAATACCTTTGCCCTCAACCACGAAAAGCGGCACTAAAAAGTCGTTTGGAGTAATTATGGTTTCTCGAACTAATGAACGAATGGCTTTGTTGGTTCTTAATCTTCTATTTCTTCGTAATGGAAACATAGTAAAATGGTTATTCGTTAATACGTTTATTTGATTATCCAATCTACTGGATATTTTAATACTTCTAACAGTTTTTCTTCATCACTTCCGACTTCAGGGTGATGATCGTAAACCCATTGCACATGCGGTGGTAAACTCATTAAAATACTTTCTATCCGTCCGTTGGTTTTAAGTCCAAATAAGGTGCCTTTGTCGTGCACTAAATTAAATTCCACATAACGTCCACGGCGTATTTCCTGCCAATTACGTTGTTCATCTGAATATGATAAATTTTTTCGTTTTTCAACTATTGGGGTATAAGCATCTAGAAAACTATCACCAACTTCGGTTACAAAGTTATACCATTTTTCCATAGTCATGGTTTCTGATGCCTTGCAATAATCGAAAAATAAACCACCAATGCCTCTGCCTTCGTTTCTGTGTGCGTTATAAAAATACTCATCACAACGTTTTTTGTAAGTTGGATAAAACTCAAGACTATGTTTATCACAGGCTATTTTACAAGTTTGATGAAAGTGTTGGGCATCTTCTTCAAACAGGTAATAAGGTGTTAAATCTTGTCCACCACCAAACCAACTATCAATGATGCTTCCGTCTTTATCGTACATTTCAAAATAGCGCCAATTGGCATGAACTGTTGGAGTCATTGGGTTTTTAGGGTGTAACACTAAACTTAATCCGCAGGCAAAAAAATCAACATCACCTACTTTAAAATAGGCTTGCATAGATTTTGGTAATTTACCATGAACGCCTGATATGTTTACTCCTCCTTTTTCAAAAACATTCCCATTTTCAATAACACGGGTTCGTCCACCACCACCTTCAGGTCGTTTCCAAACGTCTTCTTGAAATTTGACTTTCCCGTCAATGGCTTCCAGCTTTGAAGTAATACGGTCTTGTAAATCTTGTATATATTGGTAAAATTTGTTTTTCATATTTTTTATACCATTGTTTTATTACAATATGTAGCTTTCTCAAAATCTCTAATATTTATAGCGATGAAGGAAACAGTAGGAAACAAAGTTTTTAATTGCGTAACAATTTGTTTTGAAAGATTAGCCTTTTGTTCTGTAGTTCTACCTTCCATTATGTTTGCAAAAATATGTATAAAAGCTTCTTGTTTACCGCCTACTAAATAGTTGTCTTTAAAAGGGTTTAAGCGCACTTTAATATCAGTTTCATCAAATAATTCTGAATTACGAGCAGAACGATGGACATTATGCATGATTTTTTCAGGTTCCTGAAGTGTTAAAATATTTTCTGAACAATCAATTACAAAATGAGGCATATTTTAAGATTCTATTTTTTTATATAGTTCGTATAATTCCATGTTTGATGGCTTTCCTTCTAGGGGTGTAAACTCGTTTTTAAGCGTTTTAATCCAGGAGAAATTATTGTTTTTAGCAACTTTAATACTGCCAATATTACTTTTATGTGAAATGATTTGTAGTGTTTCTAAACTCAATGTTTCAAAAGCATAGTCTGATAATTGTTTTACAGCTTCTGTTATCACCCCTTTACCTTCAACAGTATAATCTATACAATACGCAAATTCACCATGTTTTGTTTTCCAATCGACTTCTTTTATGTAAACTAAACCAACCAATTTATTAGATTCGTTTTCTCTTAAAGTGAATAAAAACTCTTCTTTAGCTTCAAATTGTTTGACTTTTTTATTGACAAAAATATTTGATAAATCAGGTGTTAAATTCTGTTTTAATGTTCCAGGAAAATAGTGTTTTAGCCGATCTTCATTAGCGACCGCAAAGTTACAGATAGTCCATCCATCTTTTTCATGTATGGGGATGATATGATATGAGCCAAAATTAAGCTGCATTTGAAGTTGTGTTTTTAAATTGAAGAGCTTCTACCGTTCTGGTTGAAGCTGCTGTAACCGATAACGGTAGCACTAAAATTACACCAATTACTGGAATTAATAAAAACAGAATAAAAACAATGCCATTACCTATAGCCACACCACGATGTTTACGTACAAATTGTAAGCTTTCTTTGTATTGAAAATGGCGTTCTAAAGTATAATCCATATTACCAAAACCGGCATAATAGGCCTGCAACATAAATAACAAAATAGTTGAAAATATATTGATTACTGGTATAAACTTTAGAAGCAGAATAGGAATGGTTAGAAGCAATTCCAAGATTAGGTTTCTACCGTTAATGCGGATACCTCGTAAAAGTTGTTGCATAAAGGTTGTGTCTCTATGCGAATGTGAAGGATTACCTGTAAAATGGGCCTCGATTTTTTCTGAAACAGGACTCATAAATGGAGCTGATAATGCCATTATGATATGTTTGAAAAGAATGAGACCTATGATTACAACTATGAGTCCACCGATAAAATTACTGATACTTGAAAATGTGTCATGCCCCCAATCCCAAATCCAGATTTTTGAAATGAAAGCACCAATGTTGTCTGATAATCCGTAAGCTGAACCAAATACTGCAATTGCTGTTACTAAGCTAATTATCATGGGTATAGCGAAATACTTCCAGAGTTTTAATTTTGAAATTAAACTAAAAGCTCCAAAGTATGCTTTAATTCCTGAAATGATGTTTTTAATCATGACGTTACTTTTGCGTTAGGGATTGAGGCATTTTTTGAAGCTCTCCCGATTTTTTTATCGGGAAGCGACTGCCGAAAGCCCGACCTGCTTTTTTACAACAATAAGTAGGTTTTTAAAACCAAATGTTACAGAAAAAGGAGCTAACGCCTGCAATATTTTAATTACCGTATTCTTTAACGGCATCTATAAACGCTTTAGCATGGTCTAGTGGTATGTTTGGCAAAATACCATGGCCGAGATTTACGATGTATTTGTCTTTGCCAAATTCGTTAATCATTTGGTGTACCATTTTCTTGATTTCTGCAGGTGGAGAAAATAGACGTGTTGGATCGAAATTACCTTGTAGAGTAATATTTCCACCAGATAAATAGCGTGCGTTTCTAGCAGAGCATGTCCAATCTACACCAAGAGCAGAAGCTCCAGATTTTGCCATGTCGCCGAGCGCAAACCAACATCCTTTACCAAAGGCAATTACTGGTGCATCATCTTTTAAGGCATCTATAATTTGTTGAATATATTGCCACGAAAATTCTTGATAATCGACTGGTGAGAGCATGCCTCCCCAAGAATCGAATACCTGAACAGCATTACAACCTGCTTTCACTTTTTCTTTTAAATAGGCGATTGTTGTATCTGTGATTTTTTGAAGCAATTGGTGTGCTGCAATAGGATTTGTAAAACAAAATTCTTTGGCTTTATCGAAATTTTTGCTGCCTTGTCCTTGTACGCAGTAACATAAAATAGTCCAAGGGGAGCCTGCGAAACCTATTAACGGGATGTCATCATTTAGCTTTTCCTTAGTTGCTTTTATTGCTTCGTAAACGTAATGTAAAGTTTCTTTTACGTCTGGGACAATCACATTGTCAACGTCTTTTTGAGAACGAATAGGGTTTGGTAAATACGGACCAAAATTTGGTTTCATTTGTACCTCAATATTCATGGCTTGAGGAATAACCAAAATATCACTGAATAAAATAGCAGCATCCATACCGTATCTTCGGATAGGTTGTACTGTAATTTCACTTGCTAATTCTGGTGTTTGGCAACGTGTAAAGAAATCATACTTTTCTTTGATAGCCATAAATTCCGGCAAATATCGACCTGCTTGACGCATCATCCAAACGGGTGGGCGGTTTACAGTTTCTCCTTTTAATGCTCTTAAAAATAAGTCGTTTTTAATGCTCATATGTTTTAAACGTAATATTCGTTCACTAATTCAATGACACTTTCTACTGTTGGTACTTTTGCGATTTTAACATCTTTAAAATGCTTACTAGCTTCTTTTGCAGTTGTTTCGCCAATACAAAAGGCAGTTATTTCTTTTTTATTACTGCGTACAAAACTCTCTACAGTTGATGGACTGTAAAACATGACGCTTTCAACAGAATCATCTACTTCATGGCCATCATCTTTGGTTTGGTAGGCTTCAACTTCATTTACAGTTATGTTATTTTCAGTTAAAATAGTTGGTAAAGCATCTAACCTTATATCGCTACAAAAATAAGTAACTTCAGTACCTTCTATGAAATCCACTAAATATTCAGCCAATTTTTGAGCATTCTTTTCAGTGTGCTTGACTTTGCCTATTTTGTTTTCTACAAGACGTTTGGTTCTGCGCCCAACACAGTAAATATTTTTAAACTGCAATTCTATTGCAGAATAGTTTGTAGTCAGTGACTCAACAGCATTTTTACTAGTAATCACTACATTTTGAATTTCATTTTTTAAGAAACGAGGATGAATACGATTCAAACTTATTTTTATAAAATCTAAGCTTTCTGCAACGACCTTTTCATGAAATAATAAGCGTTGATCTTCGGTAAACGATTTTGTAGAAAACACATTCGTTTTTTTATCGGAATGTTTAATCTTGTCCATTAAACGTTTGCCACCACGTTCAATAACAAAATCAGCACAATACTGCGCCATATCGTTATGTTCACCTAGTTTTTTAACTCGTGTAACATCAATTCTTTTAGTGCCATCAGCACTTAATAAAACACCTTTAAAGTTTATTTCCTCATCTTTAATATAGGCTAAAGCACCAATAGGCGCTGTACAGCCACCTTCTAATTTATTTAAAAAATCACGTTCAATAGTCGTGCAAATTTCGGTTTCTTCGTGGTTTAGTTCAGCACATGCTTCTTTTACAAATTCATCTTCTTCTAAAGCGGTAATCATAATAGTACCTTGAGCTGGTGCAGGAATCATCCAATCTAAATTGATAGCTTCTTCTGGCCTAACACCTATTCTGCCAATTCCAGCTGCAGCGAAAATGGCACCGTTCCAATCATTGTCTTCAAGTTTTTGTAAACGTGAATTTACATTACCACGTAAATCAGTAATAGTATGTGTTGGAAAGCGATTTAGCCACTGCGCTCGTCTACGTAAACTCCCCGTTGCAATAACAGCTTCTTTAGCACCTAAGAATTCTTCATTATCTTTAAAAACAAGAGTATCATTTACATTTCCACGTTTTAAAACTGCCGCTTGTATAATCCCATTTGGTAAAACTGTAGGTACATCTTTTAAAGAATGCACAGCAATATCGATGTCGTGATTTAACATGGCGATATCTAAAGTTCGGGTAAATATACCTGTAATACCTAATTCATAAAGCGGTTTATCTAAAACTAAATCGCCTGTAGATTTTACGGGAACTAGTTCAGTTTTATAACCTGCTTCTTCGAGTAATTTTTTTACAATGTTGGCTTGCCATAGTGCTAATTCACTATCTCGCGTACCAATTCTTATGGTTTTAGACATTTTTTGTGGAAGGTTCTAACTGAAATACTTTTTTAATGAGTTCCAAACTATCATCAGTAGATACGTCATCATCTTTTAAGTGATGCGCAAAGTGGTTAGTAATTTTTTGAATGATGTTATTGCTAATTAATTCAGCTTGAGCTTCGTTAAAGTCAGCATTTTTTTTGCGTTGAGTATCTAATTCTGCAGTAGCAAAATCAGATAATTTATGTTTTAAAGCCTTAATGGTTGGTGCAAATTTTCTAGTTTCTAACCAACTATTAAACTCTGCTTTTATTTCTTCTATAATAATTTCTGCTGAAGGAATATGAGCTTTACGAGCTTCTAAAGTTTCATCTGTAATTTGAGATAAATGGTCTAGATGAACAAGCGATACATTTTCTAATTCTTGAACATTTTCGTTAACATTCTTAGGGATTGATAAATCTAAAATCAACAAAGGTTTTTCCGATTGAATAATGTGCTTATCAATAGTAGGGCGCTGCGCACCTGTAGCTACAATTAGAATATCAGATTCACTAATCTCTTCTTGTAAATTGGCATAGTCTCTAACCAATAAATTAAACTTTCCAGCAATTTGTTCTGCTTTTGTTTTTGTTCTGTTTATTAAGGTTATTTGCTTATTTTGGGTGTGTTTTACGAGGTTTTCGCAAGTGTTTCTGCCAATTTTCCCCGTCCCAAATAATAAAATATTCTTATCGGAAACGTTTTCAATATTTTTGAAAATATATTGTACGGAAGCAAAAGAAACAGATGTTGCACCTGAAGAAATATCAGTTTCTGTTTTAATACGTTTACTAGCTTGAATAACTGCATTTACTAAACGCTCAGTAAAATGGTTTAATAACCCGTGTTTTCTAGATAATTTTGCACTGATTTTTAACTGGCTGATAATTTCAAAATCTCCAAGAATCTGACTGTCTAAACCTGAACCCACACGAAACATGTGTGCAATAGCCTCTTTGTTTTTGTAGATATAGGCCACTTCTTGGAATTCTTCAACCGTTCCGCGAGCATTATCACAAAGAAGTTGTATTAATTGAAAGGGATGTTGTGCAAAACCGTAAATTTCAGTCCGGTTGCAGGTAGAGGTAACCACTAAACTTTCAATATCATTTTCTTTAGCTTGACGCAGCAATGCGAGTTTGGAAGCTTCATCCAAACTAAAAAGACCTCTTATATCTGCATCGGCTTTTTTATAACTTAAACCAATGGCATAAAAGGAACTACTTCGACTAATATTGTATTTTTGCATTGCTATACCTGATAATGTGAAGCAAAAATATAGGGATGGCTTAAAAAAAAGTAACGCTCAAAGAACTTTAAGTATCGTTTGTGGTTTTTTAGCGTTATATTTTATTATTATATGATAAATGTCATATTTTGGCATTGTATTAGGCCTTTTTTAGGCGTTTTATTTATAATCAATCTAAATAAAAGACATGAATCAAGAATTTAAGGCTAATAAAAGTGTCGCTAAAAGTACTTTTGAAGAAACAAAAGTCGATGAAGGTGTTTTAGTATTGACTTATAAAAATGAAACGAACGAAATACAATCTCTTGATAAAGAAACAGATAGTAATTTCATTCAATTTCATTTTTGTGTTAAGGGTTCTAGTCAATTTGTTTTTAATGAAGGGCGATATCGATTAAATATTCTTGAGGAAAACTCATTATTACTTTATAATCCGCAGCGCGACCTTCCAATAAATTTAGAAGTAAATCCACATTCTTGGATGGTCTCCATATTAATATCTATTAAAAATTTTCACGGTTTATTTTCGCAAGAAGCAGATTATATTACTTTTTTGAGTAAAGATAATAAGGATAAAAAATATTATAAAGATGGCATTATATCGCCTTCCATGGCGATAGTGCTGAATCAATTAATAAATTATAATCTTAATCAATCTATAAAGTCTTTATATTTTAAAGGAAAGGCTTATGAGTTGTTGAGTTTATATTTTAATAGAAGTGAAGATGCTGATATTGAGCAATGTCCGTTTTTAGTAGATGAAACTAACGTCATTAAAATTAAAAATGCCAAAGACATTATGGTTTCTCGTATGGCTGAACCACCAAGCTTACAAGAATTAGCTGATGAAATTGGATTGAGCCTTAAAAAATTAAAAGAAGGCTTTAAACAAATTTATGGCGATTCGGTTTTCAGCTTTTTGTTTGACTATAAAATGGAAGTTGCACGAAAATTATTAGAAGCTGGCAACGATAATGTAAACGAAGTGGGGCATAAAGTAGGTTACAGTACATCTAGTCATTTTATAGCAGCGTTTAAAAAGAAATACGGCACAACACCTAAGAAATATGTGATGTCCTTGAATTAGATTTGAAGATGTTTCTATAAAACTAAATACTATGAAATATTTAACCCCAGAAATAGCTGCTTTATCAAAAAACATGAATGCAAAATCTTTGGTCCGCTCTAATACGTCTTGTGGTATTTTTCAAGATTGTGATTATAATGAGGAAAGACCTAAGTTATATCATCAGCAAAAACTCGGAGAGAAAGTATCTACTAAGTAATAATCGGTTGGAATTATTTGTTGCTAAATATTATGATTGCAATTTGTGTTGTATTTTTGCAATATGAAAAAAGGAATTTTATTAGTAAACCTTGGTTCTCCAGATAGCCCAGAACCAAAAGATGTAAAAAAGTATTTAGGTGAATTTTTAATGGATGAACGCGTGATAGATGTACCACTTTGGGCCAGAAATCTCTTAGTAAAAGGCATTATTTTAAATACACGACCTAAAGCATCAGCGGCAGCCTATAAGAAAATATGGTGGGATGAAGGATCACCTCTCATTGTGTTGTCTGAGAGACTTCAAAACAAAATTCAAAAACAAGTAGAACAACCTGTTGCTTTGGCTATGCGTTACGGGCGTATGACTATGAAAAAAGGACTCCAAGAATTGGTTGATAAAGGTGTTGAAGAGGTATTACTTTTTCCTTTATATCCGCAGTTTGCTATGGCCACAACCGAGACTATTACTGTATTAGCCGAAGAACTTCGTGAGGAACATTTCCCAAATTTAAAAGTAGAATCTTTATCAGCTTTTTATAATAAACCAGATTATATAGAAGTGCTTTCAAATTCTATAAAAAATCATTTAAAAGAGAATGATTACGAGCATTTATTATTCTCATATCATGGTGTTCCAGAGCGCCATATCAGAAAAAGTGATGTTACAAAATCCCATTGTAAAATAGATGGTAGCTGTTGTGAAACACCAAGTAAAGCGCACGAATTTTGCTATAGGCATCAATGTAAAGAAGTCACACGATTAGTTGCAGAAAAACTTCAATTTAAAGAAGGCACATATTCAACATCTTTTCAATCGCGTTTAGGCTTCGATCCATGGTTACAACCTTACACCGATAGAACTATTGAGCGTTTAGGGAAACAAGGCGTTAAAAACATGGCTATCGTAACCCCAGCATTTGTTAGCGATTGTTTAGAAACACTAGAGGAAATAGCTATGGAAGGTGAAGAAATATTCCATGAAGTAGGCGGAAAAGCGTTTTCAGTAGTGCCATGTTTAAATGACGATGCAGATTTTGTAGACCTATTGTCTAAGTGGATTAATAATTGGGTAAAAACACCAGAGGCAGTAAGTTAAAATGGAATATTACAACTACATTAAATCTTTTCATCTCATTTTTGTAATCACATGGTTTGCGGGGTTATTTTACATACCTCGTCTGTTTGTATACCAAATAGAAGCGTTTCATAAGCCATCACCAGATAAAGAAATTCTTGGTAAACAACTTAAACTTATGGCAAAACGTTTATGGTTCATCATCACATGGCCATCAGCTGTTTTGGCAACCCTTTTCGCTATTTGGTTACTCATTTTACAACCTTATTGGCTGCAACTACCGTGGATGCATGTAAAACTCGCTTTTGTACTTTTACTCTTCATTTATCACCTAAAAACACATCAATATTACAAGCAATTGCAAAACGATATCGTAAAAAAAACATCAAGTTTTATGCGCATCTGGAACGAAGGCGCAACATTCATACTGTTCGCAGTTGTTTTTCTAGTCATTTTACAAAGCGCCATCAATTGGGTTTGGGGAATCATCGGTATTATCATCTTGGGAATTCTTATCATGTTAGGCTTTAAAGTTTACAAGAATATTCGAGACAAAAACCCCGATGCTTAAATTATTTGGACGTTACCCTTTCGGGTCCGGCTATCCAATACACTCTTTCTTGTGCTGAGCTAATCTAGGTGTCTCATCAAGCGTGTTATATATTTTTAAAATGGGTTTCAAATCAAACGTATAGTGAAGCACAAAAAGGATTTTCTTTTCTATCCCTAACGTGTGCATCCGTTAACTTCTTGTTTTTTAAATAAGCCTTAGGCTGTTTGGTTTGATTATTGCTATATTTATTGAATCATAATTTGCAGACAAAACATCTCATTTAAAAGTTAAATTAAGAAGATATTTTTTATTTTAAGATGTTACGTCTAACAGATAGAAAGTAATGAGAATTTACACATGAAATTAAAAACACTCGCTTTACGTACCCGTATATTTCTAGCTATGATATTGCTAGTATTATTGGCATCTGCACTTATTTCGGCAGTAGCCATATATCAATATAAAGAGCAAAGTTCAGATTATCATAAGGGTCGATTAGAACGTAAAGAGGGTAGTATCCAAACGCATCTAAAACGTGTTTTAAATGGTAGGCAAAACACCTGGGAAATTAAAACAGAAAACATCCCTTATATTTTTAAAGATGAAATTTATAATGTCGCAGACATTCATAAACTTCAAATTAATTTATACGATTTAGAAGGCGGACTCTTAATTTCATCAAAAGCAGGTTTACAAGAAAATAATGCTGAGAAATGCATTGATGCAGAAATCATGAATGACCTAAGCAATAATATAGAATTCAATAATGCCTCAGAAATCGCACAACATAGGCATGTAGATATACACAAAGAAAATGGTGAAACCTTTCAATCGTCTTATACTTACATAACTGATAATAAGTCAAAGCCCTTAGCGATATTAAATATTCCATATTTGGAAAAAGATGATTTCCTTACTAAAGAGTTACAAGGGTTCTTACAGCGAATTGGTTTCGCCTTTATGTTGGTATTATTAACGGCTATCGCTATAGCCTTTTTACTATCAAAATATATTACAAAATCTTTAAAAACTATTAGCGATAAAATCAATACAACAAGGCTCGAAAAACGAAATGAAAGGATTGATGTTGATGATACTAGTGAGGAAATTTCCGCTTTAGTAAACTCTTATAATAGCATGATTGACGAACTTGAAGAAAGTGCAGTCCAATTAGCTAGAAGTGAGCGTGAGCAGGCATGGAGAGAAATGGCAAAACAGGTAGCTCACGAAATTAAAAACCCGTTAACACCTATGCGTTTAACGGTGCAAAATTTCCAGCGTAAGTTTAACCCTGAAGATGAAAATATCCATTCTAAGGTTGATGAATACAGTAAAACGTTAATCCAGCAAATTGATACGATGAGTTCCATTGCATCAGCATTTTCAAATTTCGCCAAAATGCCAGCGCAACAAAATGAAACCTTAAATGTTGTTAAAATTGTAAAGCTAGCTTTAGATATTTTTAATGAGGACTACATTTTTTTTACTGCCGATTCAGAAGAAATTATAGCAAAATTTGATAGAACGCAACTTATTAGAGTGGTTACCAATTTGGTTAAAAATGCGACTCAAGCCATCGCTGACGACCAAACACCAAAAATTGTAATTAATGTTGGAGAAAGTAATGGCGATGTTATTATTTCAGTTGCAGATAATGGATCAGGTGTAGCGGAAGAGAATAGGCATAAAGTGTTTGAACCAAAATTTACAACAAAAACCAGTGGTATGGGACTTGGTTTGGCTATGGTTAAAAATATAGTAGAAACTTATAAAGGAAACATTTCGTTTGTTTCAGAAAAAGATAAAGGCACAACATTTAAAGTAACATTTCCAAAAGAATAACATATTCCTGCGCAGGCAGGAATCTTATTAATTGACACCAGAATTATGAAATACAACAATTTACGTATAGAAGAAAACAATGGGATAACAACCATAACTATTAACCGTCCAAAAAAATTAAACGCTTTAAATAGAGAGACTATAGAAGAATTGCACGACGCATTTGATGCTGCTAATAAAGATAAAAACATCAAAGTTATTATAGTTACTGGTAGTGGAGAGAAAGCCTTTGTAGCAGGTGCAGATATTAGTGAATTTGCAGATTTTGATGTGAGTGAAGGCACAAGATTAGCAGCAAAAGGACAAGAGTTGTTATTCGATTTTGTTGAAAATCTTTCAACACCAGTTATAGCTGCCGTAAATGGTTTTGCACTTGGTGGCGGATTAGAATTAGCCATGTCTTGCCATTTTAGGGTGGCTAGCGATAATGTAAAAATGGGCTTACCAGAGGTGTCTTTAGGTGTTATTCCAGGATATGGTGGCACACAACGTTTACCACAATTAATTGGTAAAGGACGCGCTATGGAAATGATAATGACAGCAGGCATGATTGATGCAAATCAAGCATTAACATACGGATTAGTTAATCATGTCACAACTCAAGACCAATTATTGCCACTTTGCGAAAAAATAGCATCCAAAATTTCTCGGAATTCTTCTGTAGCTATTGGGGCAGCTATAAGCGCAATAAACGCCAATTTTAAAGATGGTGTAAATGGTTTTGATATTGAAATACAGGAATTTGGAAACTGTTTCGGTACTGAAGATTTTGAGGAAGGCACTACAGCTTTTTTAGCAAAACGTAAAGCTGATTTTCCAGGGAGGTAAAATAGCAGAACAAATAAATTATTCTATAAAACTAGCTACAGAAAAGTATTTTAAGGATCAGTAAATACCTAAGCTTAATTATAATTTAAATAAACCATTTTAAAATAGTTAGTTAAAATTGTTCTAAAAAAAGTGAGCCTCTACGGCCCACTTTTAATAACTATATTTAAATAAGGTATTTAGAAATTAATTAACGTACTTGATAAACTCTCTGCCATCTGCATGAAATACAAGTTTATAAGAACCAAATTTTAAGCCATCTAGTTTAAAGATTCTTTCGATAACTTTAGTGTTTTCAATGGTTTCACTAAACATGAGCTCAGACCCGTTCGATCCTGTGAAGTAAATTTCAATTTTTAAAGGTTGTTCAGTAAAGGAAAGTTTTGAAACATATACTATATCGTCTTTAACTCGCATCAAAGGCTTGAAAATTGTTTTTCCCTTTTCTTTTTCGAAAAGAACAATATTAGACTTTATAGTAAATGGTATCGTGTTTATTTCTAAATCTTTATCAAGTTCAAAAATATACGCACCATCTGGAAGTGATGTTAAATTAAATTCTTTATTGTAAATCCCAGTTTTTTCAATGACTTCTTGATATAAAATTATACCGTTGTTATCTATTATAGATAATTGGTTTCCTTCTTTAACACTTTTTAAAGTAAGGGCTGTCTTTTTTACATCATTTTTAATAGTAAAAAATGAATTTTCATTTGCGAAACTTAATAAGGTAGTAAACAATGTTACCATTACAATTCCTTTTTTTGAGTACTTAATTGCGTTTTTCATGATTTGGTTTTTTTAACGTTCAACACTACAAATATATGATCGTATTATGGCTTATAAAACATTGATTTTGATGTATTTATATGGTATTTTATCTATTGTATTTATATCAAATTAATGTTGTATTAAAATAGAATATTTGCCTGTTAATTGAGCATATTTTTTTGAAATATAAAATTTTACAAGAAAAAATTAGTCAAAAAAAAAGTGAGCCACCACAGCCCACTTTTACAAACTAAACTAAACTAAATAAGACATTAAACTAATTAATGAATACTGTTACTCTTTGTTAAGAGTTGTTTTTGTTAAATTTTTTAAAATCTTGTTTTTTCGCTCCTACCCATATTAGTGTATACAGTTTGGTTTGGGTGTGTAATATGGACGTCATATAAATTATAGTATTTCCAATATGCTTTAAAAAAGCCTGATACAGAAAAATTAATTCTTTTCGTTTTATACGGTGTCTTACTACCTTTTAATACTAGACTAGTAAAAATGGTATGGTATTTAAAATATGTTTTACTACTTTTTTCAGTTAAATACATAATAAATTAATTTAAAAATTATTACACCACAAAATTAAGAACAAACATCAGCTATAAAAACACTGATTTTGACCTATTTGTATGTTAAATTATCTGTTAACTTAATGTTAACTTAATTTAAAGTTAATATATCATATATTTAGGATAATTAAATACACAATCTATGTATAATAAACAGTAAATTTGTTTTAAATTAAACCTCATCATGGTTAACAAGAAACCTACTTTAGAAAAACTTTCCCCGAGTTTTGGAAGTTCTATGCTGGTAAAGCAGCATTTAGAAAAGGCAGATAAGTATTATGCTTACTGGCATTTTCATCCAGAACTTGAACTTATTTATGTAAACAAAGGACAGGGTAAAACACATATTGGAAATCACCTATCGTATTTTAACAATAGTCAACTTATATTAATAGGATCTAACTTGCCACATAATGGTTTTGCAGATAGGCTTACGGCCAATGGATCTGAAACTACAGTGCAGTTTAAATCTAATTTTTTAGGAAATGATTTTATTAAAATTCCTGAAATGGCGGATATTAACGCCTTATTTGAAAGAGCCAAGAAGGGTATTCGCTTTCATGTAGAAACCAAAGCATATATAGGGCCTAAAATAGATAAACTTTTAGAGTGTGTCGGATTAGATCGTACCCTAAAGTTCTTGGAAATTCTCAATTATTTATCAAAAACCGAAGATTATTCACTTTTAAACGTTGATGGTTTCGCTTTTGAGGCGGAAGCACAAGATAGCGCTAAGATTGGAGCTATATTTAAATATGTGAACAAGAACTTTCAAAACCATATTTCATTAGATGAAATAGCCGATGAGGTAAGTATGACAGTACCTGCTTTTTGTAGATATTTTAAAAAAGCTACAGGAAAAACGTTTACTCAAGTAGTAAATGAATACCGAGTGGTCCATGCAACAAAATTATTATCTGAAGAAAGTAAAATGAGTATTGCAGATGTTTGTTTTGAATGCGGATTTAATAATTTCTCGCATTTTAATAAAGTTTTTAATGAAATAACAGGCAAGAGTGCTTCCAATTATAGAAAAGAAATTAAGTTAATTATTCAATAAAGAGTAAAGGTTATGACTGATAAAATTAATGAAACTTTAAAATATTATTCTTATAAGAAGAAAGGCCTAATGAATTTTATTAACGGTAAAGACGATTTAACTGTTGAAGAAATTATTGAAAATGCAGAAGAACTTTCGATTTTAGAATATAAAATTACAGCATTACAAGTTGCTCTAGAAAATTAAGAAGACGAGCCTTGTGCATTAAGACTGTTACTTTTCTCCCTGCCATTCACTATCAAACTGGTCTAAGAAACCCAACATATAAGTATGTCGCTTATTAGCGATTTGTTTCCCTGTTTTAGTATTCATTCTATCTTTTAAGAGCAGAAGTTTCTCGTAAAAGTGATTGATGGTTGGTGCAGTCGAAGTTTTGTATTGTTCCTTAGTCATGCTAAGATTGGGCTTAATATCAGGATTATAAAGCGTTCTGTTTTTAAAACCTCCATAATTAAAGCACCGGGCTATACCAATGGCACCAATGGCATCGAGCCTATCAGCGTCTTGAACAACATCTAACTCAGGAGATTTGAATTTTTGAGCCTCATTACCGCCTTTAAAAGATATATTTTGTATAATATTCACGACATGTTCTATTGTTTTTGAATCGACATTCAGTTCAAATAGAAATTCTCTCGCTATTTTTGGACCTATAGTTTCATCACCATTATGAAATTTGCTATCTGCTATATCATGAAGTAATGCGCCTAAAGACACAACTAACTCATCAACAGGTTCCGTTTTAATAATTAAAAGGCTGTTTCTGTAAACGCGTTCTATATGAAACCAATCGTGTCCACCTTCAGCATCAGCTAAAGTCTTTTTTACAAAACGTAGCGTTTTATTGATTATTTCTTCTGAAAACATGACTCTTAAATTTCTTTTAGAATGGAAGTGCCCTTTGACTTATCGCCTTAAGTCCACTACCAACTTTCATAAATTTTTATTTTTCCTTTGGAATCAATTTCTGGTTTAGACATGCAAATTCCAGTCATTAATTCGCCGTTTTTATTGATTTCATGGTAGTTCATAATAATAGTACCATCGTTATCAACTTAACCAATTAAATGCCCTTCAATACTATTTCCACCGTAGTAAGTTGATTTTAAAATAGTTCCCTTTTGTTTATTAACAAAAATAGTATCAGAATATGGTTTACTATTTCCTGAACATGAAATAGGTCTAAAGGTATGATTTACTTGATAATCGCAGGCTCAACCCATTTAAATTGAAACGAGTTTTCAGGAATCTTCATGCGCTCAGAGATACGATACATTCTAGCAGGAAGTTTCATTAAATAATCTCTAGCTTTTTCAGCTTCGTCTGAAAGATTAGTGATTTTATCAATTTCCCAACGTTCAATTAACTTTTGAAGAATATCTACATAATCTGTAGCGGTATAAACGCCTATGCGCTGTGCTGTATTTGAAAACTCTTCGAAAGCGGAACTTATTTTACCACCAGATTCTCTTAAAAAGTGAGCAGGCATAGTAATTTTTTGCTTCATCATATAATGAAAAGCCATCATCATTTGGCTAGGATCTACTGTAAAAATACGCTCTACAAACTCAGAATACGCATGATGGTGGCGCATTTCATCACCAGAAATGATTTTACACATTTTTGACAAACGCTTATTGCCTTTGTCTTTTGCAAGTTTTGCTACACGGTTATGCGAAATATAAGTAGCTAATTCTTGAAAACTAGTGTACACAAAGTTTTTGTAAGGATCTCGGTCCGTTCCAATATCAAAACCATCAGCAATTAGGTGATGCGTAGTTTTTTCAATTTCTTTCATGTTTACTCTACCAGAAAGATATAGGTATTTATTAAGTACATCGCCATGTCTGTTTTCTTCAGCAGTCCATTGACGCACCCATTTTCCCCAGCCATTTTCACCATTTACTTGGTCTATACCTTCAACATCCATTAACCAAGATTCGTAAGTTGGTAATGCTTCTTCAGTAATCATATCACCTACTAAAACTACCCAAAAATCATAAGGTAAATCTTTAGCTAATTCTCTAATTTCTCTAACTTCCTCAAAAAAGGCATCGTCCGTAGTTTCAGAATTTGGTAAAAAGTCTGTTGGTTGCCAAATACTGTCTACGGGGATTAAATATTTCTCCATTAATGCATCAACGTCTTTTTCCAAAAACTGCATAACTTCTAATCTCTTATTTTTTAAAGACATTTATAACTTTTTTAATGTTCAATATGATTTTTTATCGTCGATTCAATACGGTTAATAAGCTCTTGCTTATCGACAAAGGTAGCTAATTCTAAAGGCTTATGGACGGTAAACTTAAGATGATTACCTATGCCCATTGGGAATTTCCCATATCGTAACATTTTCCATGAGTTGTTAATGGTTATAGGAACCACTAATGCGGAAGGCACTTTTTTAAATAGAATATCTAATCCTTTAGTCTGAAAAGACTTTGGTGTACCATCTTTACTTCTTGTGCCTTCAGGAAAAATAACAGCCGCACGTTTTGTGCTTTCAATATACTCCCCAAATTTCATTAATACGGGTAAGGATTGTCTAGGGTTTTTTCTATCAATTAAAGCGGCACCTCCATGACGTAAATTGTATGACACACTTGGTATACCTTTACCTAATTCAATTTTACTAATAAATTTTGGATGGTATTTTCGCATATACCAAGTGAGTGGATATATATCATGTAAACTTTGATGATTTGCAACAATAATTAAAGGGCGATTAGTATCTATATTATGAGGATTGTTGAATGAAAATCGCGTGCCTAAAATATGAGCGCATCGCATTAAGCAAAGTTGTAAAACATCTACACTTTTTTTATGAGCTTGATAACCGAAAAAGTTAAAACATAGCCATTGTATAGGATGAATCACAATCAGTGCTAATCCAAAAAACACATAATAAATAACTGATAATGGATAGGACAAGAGTTTTAACATACCCCAAAAATAAATAAACTATGTTTTAGTACACAGCAACACAAGCGTTATTTTTACAATTTACGCTCACAGGCGGATTGTTAACTACACAATCAGAGGCAATACCCCATTGAGTATTATAAATAGCTTCTTTTTGATTATATCCCTCAACCCTGTTTTCAAGTTCTTCAATATCAATAGAAGTTGAATAAATCAAATAACCCCAAGGGCCACCGCAAGGCTTACTGCCAAAAGGAATGAATTTACATTCAAAAGTATCACTACAAACAGAAGTGTTGGCTAAATTTTCAATTTCAGTCTTTAAAGCAGCTAATTCTTGTTGTTCAGTTTCTTGAGTGAAGGGCGGAATATCGTCCTCACATTGTGTGGAAAATAACAATAAAAAAAGAGGCACTAAAATAAATTTGGATATTGATTTCTTCATTTTTTACAATTTATTTATGTGGTGGAATAATTCTAAAATGGTTGCGTATAAAAATAAAAAAACCACGAATTAATCGTGGTTTAGTATAATTTGTTTTGTCATTTCGAGGAAGAAATGACGTCGAAATCTTTTCAATTGAAACAGATTCTCCCGCTTTTCTCGGAATTACGAAGGTTTTCTAACAATTCTCGTTATACGCATCAACAAGGTTTTCTGCAATTAATTCTGCAGGTCTTCCTTCAATGTGATGACGCTCTAACATGTGAACCAGTTCGCCATCTTTAAATAAGGCCATACTTGGTGAACTTGGAGGAAACGGAACCATATGCCCACGAGCTGCATCAACAGCTTCTCGATCTACACCTGCAAAAACCGTTACAATATGGTCTGGTTTTTTAGCGTTTTGCAAACTCATTCTAGCACCTGGGCGAGCATTAGCTGCCGCAC